>VOFK01002176.1_pt1 | contig 28318 bp, 69 predicted proteins | sample 5384121 | NCBI WGS metagenome assembly VOFK01 (sample SAMN12384730, study PRJNA508395) | human gut metagenome | isolation source: healthy gut J | host: Homo sapiens | reverse complement strand
CTCAGGTATGCTTTCGTTCAGTTACGTATTAGGCAGTTGATGTTGATAGTAAGTATGCTAAGCAGTCAGGTGGTCGTGGTCAGTATGGTCACTGTAAAAAGTACGTTTCTCACCACTTGAAGCTAACGTTGATAAGTTCGATGTTGAGACAAAAGAATACAGTATTAATTAATGAACCTCCAGTTCTCTTCTGTGAGTCTTCAGTAGTTGGTGGTGCTATTCCTAAGGAATATATCCCTTCAGTTGCTGATGGTATCAGAGAAGCTGCTAATTCAGGTATCTTAGCTGGATTCCCAGTTCTCGGACTTAGAGCAGATATTTATGATGGTTCTTACCACGAAGTCGATTCATCAGAAATGGCATTCAATATCGCTGGTTCTATGGCATTCAAGGATGCTATGGCTAAGGCAGCTCCCTACCCTTCTTGAGCCTATCATGAAGGTTGAAGTTACAATGCCAGAGAAGAATATATGGGTGATGTTATCGGTGATATCAACTCACGTAGAGGACGTATTGAAGGGTATGGAAGACATCAGTGGTGGTAAGATGGTTAAGAGCTTTCGTTCCGCTTGCAGAGATGTTCGGATATGCTACTGACCTTCGTTCTAAGACACAGGGTCGTGGTAACTACTCTATGTTCTTTGATAAGTATGAACAGGCTCCAAAGTCCGTTCAGGATAAGGTTATTTCTGATAGAAATAAGCTAATAACTATAAAAAATATAGTTGAAAATTTCAGCAAATGAAATATAATAAATATAAAGCTTTGACAAAAGCCATGAAAACAACCCCCTCAGGGTAATCTAAATATTTTGGAGGATTTTAAACAATGGCAAAAGGCTAAATTTGAGAGAACAAAACCACATTGTAACATTGGTACAATCGGACACGTAGATCACGGTAAGACTACACTTACAGCTGCTATCACAAAAAGACTCTTCATGAGAGACTTTGGTACAGGTGAAACTGTTGCATTTGAAAATATCGATAAGGCTCCAGAAGAAAGAGAAAGAGGTATCACAATTTCTTCAGCTCACGTTGAGTATGAAACAGAGAAGAGACACTTACGCACACGTTGACTGTCCAGGACATGCTGATTATGTAAAGAACATGATCACAGGTGCTGCTCAGATGGATGCAGGTATCCTTGTTGTTGCTGCTACTGATGGTGTTATGGCTCAGACAAGAGAGCATATCCTTCTTGCTCGTCAGGTTGGCGTTCCTTACGTAGTAGTATTCATGAACAAGTGTGATATGGTTGATGATCCAGAACTTCTTGAATTAGTTGATATGGAAATCAGAGAACTCCTTAACGAATATGGCTTCCCAGGGATGACACCCAATCATCCAGGGTTCAGCTCTTAAGGCTCTTGAAGATCCAAACAGCGAATGGGGTGATAAGATTCTTGAGCTTATGCACACTATCGATGAGTATGTTCCAGATCCACAGAGAGATACAGATAAGCCATTCTTAATGCCAATCGAAGATATCTTCACAATCACAGGTCGTGGTACAGTTGCTACCGGTAGAGTAGAAGGTGGTGTTATTAAGTTAAACGATGAAGTTGAAATCGTTGGTATCCACGAAGACATCCGTAAGGTAGTTGTAACTGGTATCGAAATGTTCAGAAAGCTCCTTGATGAAGCACAGCCAGGTGATAACATCGGTGCACTTCTTAGTGGTGTTCAGAGAGATGAGATCGAAAGAGGTCAGGTTCTTTGTAAACCAGGTTCAGTTACACCACACCACAAGTTTACAGCTCAGGTTTACGTATTAACAAAGGATGAAGGTGGACGTCATACTCCATTCTTCAACAACTACAGACCACAGTTCTACTTCAGAACAACTGACGTAACTGGTGTTTGTGAGCTTCCAGCTGGTACAGAAATGTGCATGCCTGGTGATAACGTAGAGATGACAGTTGAACTTATCCATAACGTAGCTATGGAGCAGGGTCTTCGTTTCGCTATCCGTGAGGGTGGTAGAACAGTTGGTTCTGGTGCTGTTGCTACAATCATTGAGTAATTGTTATTAATACAGTTCTTTCAAAGGGTTTCCGAGGTTATCGGAAACCCTTTTGTGCGAGCAGCTCCTTGAGAAGTCATGGGCAGTTCGCAGTCGTGCTCGCGAAGTAATGAGCTAGAATATGATAAAAAAGAGGAGTACAACATGCTATACATAATGCGTCATGGCAGGACGGACTGGAATGTACGTCATAAATTGCAGGGAAGAACAGATATACCGCTTAATGATGAAGGCAGAATGATGGCGGCAGAGGCTGGGAAACAGTATTCAGATATACATTTTTGACATATGTTACTCATCTCCTTTAGAAAGAGCAAAAAGAAACGGCAGAGATTTTCTTGAAGGGAAGAAATGTTCCTGTGTATACAGATGACAGACTTGTTGAGATGGGATTTGGAGTATATGAAGGAATAGAGAATTCATTTGCTATAGATGACTGTCCAATTAATACTCTTTTTAAGAAGCCTGAGAAGTATGTTACAGTTGAAGGTGGAGAAAGCTTTGAAGAACTTTTTGCAAGGACAGGGAAGTTTATAGACAATGTAGTTATGCCACAGGTAAATAGTGGCAAAGATATACTGATTGTTGGTCATGGTGCCATGAACTGCAGTATTATAGCAAAATTCAGAGGAACACCACTGGATAAATTCTGGGATGGAATGACTGATAATTGTCAGGTGGTAAAGCTTATATAATATTATAAAACACAATTTTTACGATTTATTCAGACCAAATCATGCTTGGTTTCGTATATAAAGTATAGAAGTTAATAAATGAGACTTTGACTTACAACGGAAGGTTAGGATGGTGATTGGGATGAGTAGGAGAGATGGCAGGAGAAAATACAAAAGAAGAGGAAAAAAGGAAGAATCAAATATTCCTTTGTAATGATGACTATACTGGCATGTACGGTTACAATTGTATTAACAGTAAAGATGAATAATCAGAATGTCAGCAAAGGTGTAGCAGTTGGTGCAGAATATACAGCGATTAAGAGCGATGGTAATGTGACGGAGGAACAGCTTTCTGTAAGTGAAGAGACTGTAAATGATTTACCAGATGTATACAGAATAGAATGCTATGAATCGCTTAATCAGAATCCAGAGCTGCCAACAGGATGCGAGATTACATCGTTAACCTCCGTACTAAATTATTATGGCTGTAATGTTGATAAAACAACTATGGCAGATGAATATCTTAAGAAAGGCAATGGCAGCTTCTACGAAATGTTTCTTGGTAATCCAAGGGATAACACAAGTTATGGATGCATGTCACAGCCAATTGTTAATGCAGCTAATAAATATTTTAAAGTTAATAATATGTCAGCAGTTGCAAAGAATATCAGCGGAACAGATTTTAAAGAGATTCTTGGTATGGTTGCCCAGGGTGACCCGATAGTAATATGGAATACAATAGATATGAGACAGCCATATGAATCCAAGACATTTGTATTTAATGGGAAAGAATACACATGGATGTCTCCAGAACATTGTGTTGTAATTACAGGATATGATCTTAACAAGAATATTGTTTATATAATGGATCCTATGGAAGGTAATGTAACAAGGAATCTTGAGACATTTCAATCAAGATATGAAGCGATGCACAGCCAGGCTGTCTATATTATAGAAATAATTAAGGGAGGACAATATTGTCCTCCCTTTAGTCATGTTATTAGTTTGATTTAATATTGTGCCTTGCATTAAGCTTCTTGGCACAATGTATGAATGCAGGGAACAAAAAATGCGTCAGCAGCAATCCATGCAATTGGTGAGGCGAGGCATGCACCCATGAATCCCAATGCTTGGAATAAGTATGATGGCTGCAAATGCACGGCCAATCATCTCTAAGATACCAGCTGATATTGCAAATACTGAGAAGCCCATACCCTGTATGCAGAATCGGACTACGTTAACACCTGTAAGCGGAATGTAGAAGCATGCAGATGCAAGAATGAACTGTCTTGTAAGAGCAATAATTGTTGTTTCTGATGCATTAACGAATAATAATGCAATATAATCTGTAGTGAAATACAGTGCAACAAGTGAAAGAACACTGTATATTGAACCGATTATCATTGCAGAACGGACACCCTGACCGAGTCTTTTAATCTTGGCAGCACCTACATTCTGTCCGGCATAGGTTGCCATAGTTGAGCCGAGTGCATCAAATGGACAGCATGTGAAGTTAAACATCTTAGAACCGGCAGTCATTGCAGCTACATATGTTGAACCAAGGTGTATTAACAGCAGCCTGAAGTATAGTACTTCCAATAGCTGTTATGGAATACTGAAGTCCCATAGGAACACCATTCATGCACAGGTTGGTGATGAATCTTCTATCAAGTACTCTTTCTGATTTGTCACCTTTTAAGATGTCATATTTCTTGTATACATATATATAAGGCAGGTAAGTCCCTGAAATTAACTGTGATGTTACGGTCGCCCAGCCGGCTCCGGCAACCCCCATCTTACATACAAGAATAAGAAAGAAATCAAGTACAACATTTATTATTGAAGAAAGCACAAGGAAAACTACAGGTGTCTTACTGTCGCCAAGCGAGCGGATAACGCCGGATACCATGTTGTACAGGAACACAGTTGGGATTCCGATGAATATAACAACTATGTAATTGTAGGCATGGTCAATAATATCTGCAGGTGTATTCATAACGATAAGTATCCTACGGCAGAATATTACGGATGCAAGTGTAAGCACTATGGAAAACACAACACTGCAGATATATCCGTTAAATACATATTTTCTAAGGTCTGAAGGCTTCTTTTGCACCAAAGCACTGGGCAACCGGAATCACGAATCCGTTACAGCCTCCCCATACAGAAACCGATTATCATGAAGTTGATAGAACCTGTTGCTCCAACTCCGGCAAGAGCTTCAACACCGAGAGTTTTACCAACGATTATTGTGTCAACAAGGTTGTAGAACTGCTGAAACAGCATTCCGAACAGCATTGAACTGCGAATCCAAGAATATGCTTGGAAGGCGAACCATTTGTCATGTCTTTTACCATAGGATTTCCTCACTTTCGTATATTTATAAAGCCAAATGATTATACTATATTTTTGAGAACTGTCAAACTGATTTTGCACGAATTTGAATTAATTTAACGAATTATTGTCTTAATATGAAATGTCTGTTAAAATGCATAGGTAATATTTATGCGGAGGCAGACATGAAGAAAAACTTTTGATGTTAAGAGACTTACAACGCTGGCATTACTTACAACAATTGCACTGACAATATTTGTTGTGGAATCAGCGATACCTACGCTTGTTCCAATACCAGGAAGTTAAATTAGGACTTGCCAATATAGTCACACTTTTTGTATTAAAAAGGTATAAATTCAGTGATGCAGCTATTGTGCTGGCTATGAGAATTATACTGGCTACAATATTACAGGGCAGGCAGTATCATTTATATATATATAGTGTAAGTGGGTGGATTTTTTATGTCTTATTGTGATGGCAGCTGTTAATAAATTGCTTAGGGGACAGTATATATTCCTTACAGGTATACTTGGCGGTGTCGCACAATGCAGGTCAATTCTTGCTGCATTTTTCATACTCAGATTGTCAGGTATATTTTTGCGTACATGCCGTTCCCTTGTGATAAGCGGTGTTATAACAGGTCTGTTTACGGGCCTTGTGTGCTTCTTTGCAGACAGATATATTCCTAAAAAATATACTATGTAGCAGATGGAGGAGATTGTGAAAAAAAGAGTTATTACAGTGGTGGTCGTGATTGTTCTGCTTGTCGGGGCAAGTGTGGCTTCTATTATATATATGAAATTAGGAAAGAATGACGGTAGTAAGACCGCTTATATATACAGAGATAACGAATTGTTAAGAACTGTTTCGTTAGATGATGTTAAGAATCCGTACACGTTCAGGATTGAATACGGGGGATGGAGAGTATAATGATATTCTTGTCGAGAATGGAAAGATTAGGATTGCTGATGCAAGCTGTCCGGATAAGCTGTGTGTGAACATGGGCTATATATCTGAGCCTTTAATGCCAATCACATGTCTGCCTAATCATCTTGTTATCAGAATTGAATGACGGCGAAGAATCGCCGTCACTCGATGGTGTTGTGTATTAATTATTTCATCCAGCGGCCAGAAGCTCCACATGGAAGAACAAGTCCGTTACTTGACACAGGAAGACATACTTCCTGTGAATCACAGTGTCCGCCAAAGCTCTTAAGTTCTGTGCTTAACATATAAGTAAGAACTGCTGGCTGAAGCCCTGTTGTATATGAGTTAATGAGGAAGAAAATAATGGTTCCTCAGAAAGAAGCTGTGCACATAAGCTTTACAAGTAGGATGTATGGCTTCTTCTATTTTCCATATTTCTCCTTTAGGACCACGTCCATATGAAGGTGGATCCATGATGATTGCGTCGTAATGGTTGCCTCTTCTTATCTCTCTTTCTACAAACTTTTACACAGTCATCAACTATCCAGCGGATAGGCTTGTCAATAAGTCCTGAAGACTGTGCATTTTCTTTAGCCCATGTGACTATACCCTTAGAAGCATCTACATGCGTAACATTAGCACCTGCGGCTGCACATGCAAGTGTTGCTCCACCAGTATAAGCAAACAGGTTAAGAACCTTTACAGGTTCGCTGCCACGCTTTTTTGGCATCAGAGATTATCTTTCCAAACCAGTCCCAGTTGGCTGCCTGCTCAGGGAATATTCCTGTGTGCTTAAAGCTGAATGGCTTTAAGTTGAATGTCAGCTCCTGTTCAAATGAAGGACTGTTGTAGTGAATCTGCCACTGCTGTGGAAGGTCAAAGAACTCCCATTCTCCGCCGCCCTTAGAACTTCTGTGGTAATGACCGTTCATATTCTTCCAGCCACGCTCTTTCTTAGGAGTGTCCCATATTACCTGTGGGTCCGGGCGTACAAGAATATACTTACCCCCCAGCGTTCAAGTTTTTCGCCCTTAGAGGTATCTATTACTTCATAATCTTTCCAGTTGTCAGCTATAAACATAATTAAGTATCCTTTTCTATATAAAAATGTGTTGCAGTTTGGTACCGCATTTGTTATTAAATAATTATATACGAAAATATTAATAACTGCAATCGTGCAAAAATGTTTTGAACAGGCATGTTTTATGTTAATATATTTCTATCGAAATCTGATTAAGGGGCGATGCATATTGAAAAATGTTAGTTTAAAGAATATACAGAAGGATATAGTATCAGGAATAATTGTTGCTCTTGTGTCAATTCCTATATCAATGGGATATGCACAGATTGCGGGACTGCCAGCGGTGTATGGCCTGTACTGCTCTATTCTGCCAGTGCTTATATATGGATTTGTTACATCTTCGCCGCAGTTCGTGTTTGGAGTGGATGCAACTCCGGCGGCACCTTGTTGGTGGAACACTTGCAACGCTTGGAATAGTGTCAGGCTCTGAGGAGGCAAAGGCAGTAGTTCCGGCGATAACTTCAGTTGCAGCATTGTGGCTGCTGCTTTTCTTCTTTATCAAAAAAGCAGGGCGTATTGTCAATTATATATCGACACCTGTAATGGGTGGATTCATAAGCGGTATTGGTGTGACAATAATTCTTATGCAGACAGCGAAGCTGTTTGGCGGTAATGCGGGAACAGGAGAGGCAATAAAGCTTCTTATACATATAGCTGGGGAGATGAAGTCGTTTAATCTGTTGTCAGCAATGCTTGGAGTCGGAACAGTTGTGATTATTCTTGTTGCGAAGAAGTTCATTCCAAAGTTTCCGATGTCAGTACTTCTTATGGTACTTGGTGCACTTGCAACTGCAATTTTTCATATTGACAGATTCGGTGTTAAGCTTCTTCCACATGTTGATAAGGGGCTGCCGGGATTCTCACTTCCTGACATGTCAGTTGTGTTTAAGGATCCGTCAGATATAATACTTCTTGGACTTTCAGTGGCAGGTGTTGTCATGGCGCAGACATTGCTTGCAACTAATAATTATGCCAACAAATATGGCTATAAAGTAAGCAATAACAGAGAAATTCTGTCTTATGCTGCTGCAAATGCGGCTTCTGCTGTAATTGGCGGATGCCCTTTGAATGGAAGTGTGTCAAGAACAGGAATTGCAGACCAGTTTGGTTGTAAATCACAGGTTATGTCAATAACAGCTTCTCTGACAATGCTTCTTATAGTGCTTTTTGGAACACCGGTGCTTGAGTATCTTCCTGTACCAATACTTACAGGAATTGTTGTTGCAGCACTGATAGGAATTACTGAATTCGGGCTTGCAGTTAAATTATGGAAAACAGACCATACGGAGTTTGCAATATTTGTAGGAGCATTTTTAGGCGTTCTGTTATTCGGAACGATATACGGAGTTGTAATCGGTGTTATTCTTTCATTCATAGCTGTTATTGTCAAAGCGGTTGAACCACCAAGAGCATTTCTCGGAGTTATAACGGGACAGGAAGGGTTCTACAGTCTTAACAGATACCGTAATGTAAAGAAGATAAAAAGGTGCGGTTATATACAGATTTAACGGTGCACTTTTCTTTTGCAAATATTAATACATTCGTTGATGATATAGAAAAAGAATCTTGATGATAATACTAAATGGGTAATTGTAGATGCCGGAGGTGTAGGTTCTATTGATGTGACGGCAGTTGACAGGCTTATGTCTTTATATAAGGCACTTGAAAAAAGAAAGGTATCAGATTCTATATTACAGAGCATGAACACACACTTAATGACCAGTTAAGAGAGCTTGGCGCAGGCGAACTTGTTGAAAAAGGTGTTGTTAGAAGAACGATTCCGCTTGCCCTAAGAGATGCAGGGCTTGACAGACCTTATCCTGTCGAGGAGGGGGAAGAAGAGCAGGCTGTTTCTGGTGAGGTACATGAGGACAACGAAAGACTTGCTGAGATTGGTGGGCTTTTGGTGCAGATGCAGACGAATGGCTTGAGAAGATGGCAACAGAGATGGCTGATGAGATTGGCAGTGTCAAGAAAGATGAGAAGAATGTTATTGTTGATGCTGAAAAGCATGCAGCATGGGGAAGAATCGGACTCTTTGATGAGAATGAGCTGCTTGAGCGACTTGAAATGCATTTGTTTGACGATAAAAAAATATCCTAATCTTGATATTGATGATATTGAGAAAAAGAATTGATGAACGCCGTGTGGTTGTCGAGAAGAAGCTGGCACAGATTAATCCTGACGCAATCCAGATGCTTAAAGAACACAGAAAGGAAATGCTTGACAGATTAAAGCTTTCACAATCTGTATGCATATGAGCATATGATGGAGCAGAAGAGGAAGCATTATGAACATCTGAAGAAGAAAGATCCGGAGCTTGCACAGAAGCTTAAGAATTTCTATAATCTTTCAGATGATGACAAATAATTTATATAACGGAGATAATGGTGAATATATTAAATGTTGAAAAGGTCAGCAAGACCTACGGAGAAAAGGAACTTTTTAATAATATAAGTCTGGGAATTAACAGCGGTGATAAGATTGGACTTATAGGTGTGAATGGAACAGGTAAGTCTACTCTTTTAAAGATTATTGCGGGTGTTGAAGAACCGGATGAGGGACAGGTTGTAAAGGGCAAGGGAATTGAGCTTGCGTATCTTGCACAGACACCTCTGTATTATGATAATGAAAATGTGCTGGAATATGTTATGCGTGGAAAGCATGCGGACAGCCAGCCAAAAAAAGCAAAAGAGATTCTTAACAAGCTTGGAATAACGAATCACGGTGCAATGATGAATATTTTATCAGGCGGTCAGAAGAAAAGAGCAGCGCTTTTTGCAAGAACTTTGGTTGAGCCGGCAAGGCTTTATTCTTGACGAACCTACTAACCATCTTGATAATGACATGGTACTCTGGCTGGAACAATTTATTAAGAATTTCAAGGGAGAACTTATCATGGTTACTCATGACAGGTATTTCCTTGATAATGTAACTAACAGGATTGTAGAGCTTGATAAAGCTTCCCTTTTATAGCTACGATACGAATTATTCAGGCTTTCTTGAACTGAAGACCCAGCGTGAGGAGATGGAGAGGGCAACTGAGGCTAAGAGACAGAATATATTAAGGAAGGAACTCGCGTGGATAAGAAGAGGATGCCAGGCTCGTTCTACCAAGCAGCAGGCACGAATTGACAGATTCGAGGATATGAAGGAGGCTTCAAAGCAGGCGAGAGCAAGATTTGACAAGCAGCTCATGGATATGAATTCAGTCAGCAGCAGACTTGGAAGAAAGACTGTTGAACTTCACAACATTTGTAAAAAAAGCTTTGGAGAGAGGACAATAATAGATGATTTTACTTACATTTTTTCTAAGAGATGACAGAATCGGTATTGTCGGTGATAACGGATGCGGCAAGTCTACGCTTATGAAGATTATAGCAGGCCAGCTTGAGCCGGACAGCGGCAGTGTTGAGGTTGGAGAGACTGTAAGAATCGGATATTTCATGCAGGAGAACGAACCACTTGACGACAGCCTTACTGTGCTAGAGTTCGTAAGAAGCATAGGTGAATATGTTACGACGGCAGATGGAAAGGCAACAGCGTCACAGATGTGAGAAGTTTCTTTTTACTCCGAAGCAGCAGTGGACGCCTATAAGCAAAGCTGTCAGGTGGTGAGAAGAGGAGACTTTATCTGTTAAGTGTTCTTATGAGTGCACCAAATGTACTTATTCTCGATGAGCCTACCAACGACCTTGACATTGAAACTCTTGAGATACTTGAGGATTATCTGGATGGATTTGCAGGTATTGTAATCACTGTTTCACATGACAGATATTTCCTTGACAGAGTTGTTGACAGAATATTTGCATTTGAGGCAGGAGGTCACCTTACACAGTATGAAGGAGGCTATTCAGACTACAAAGAAAAATGCGTTTTTCTATATATAATGTGGAATCAAATGGAACATCTGATACATCTAAATCCAAGGCAGCAGGGCAGGTGAAGAAAGCATATAACAGTCATGAGGATAAGATTAAGTTCACATGGAACAGAAGGAATATGAGACTATCGATGATGATATAGAAAAGCTTGAAAACAAGGTTTCAGAACTTGATGATGAGATTGCAAAGAACGCAACAGCTTATTCTAAGCTTGCAGAACTTACGAAGGAAAAGGAAGATGTGGAGAGGCAGCTTGAAGAAAAGATGGAGCGATGGGAGTATCTTAATGATCTTGCAGAAAAAATAGAAAACAGAAACAGCAGTAAATATTAACAAAACAAGTGACATCAGAACAGATTATCTGGTTGAGCAAATCATATATTCATGGTATAATGATATATGATTTACTATATTAATCATATGAGGGAGGAGAAATTATGTTTTGCCCAAATTGCGGAACAAAGAACGAGGATGATGCACTATTCTGTGGAAACTGTGGAACACGTCTAGTGATAGATGTGCCTCAGGAGACACCGGTGCAGGAAAAGTGTGGAAGAAGAGCCAGAGGAAACACCGGTACAGGAGAATGTGCCAGCAGAGCCAGAGGAAACACCGGTACAGGAGAGTGTGCCAGCAGAGCCGGAAGTAACACCAGTACAGCAAAGTGTTCCAGTTCAGCCACAGCAGGCTTTTGGTCAACAGCCTGTACAGCCTACACAGTTTACAGGTCAGAATTCTGGTCAGCAGCCTGCCAATAATAAACCTGCCAGATTCCCTAAGCGTATAATTGCAATTGTAGCTGCGGAGTTGCTGTGATAGCTGCCATAATTATATTTGTATGTGTGGGAAAGAATGTGACAGATTATAAGAAAAACTGCCAAGCAGTATGTTAAGGCGGTTGCAGAGTGCGAATGGAATGATGCGTATAGTCTTATTAATCTACCTGATGGGGAGTTCCTTACTAAGGAAGCATTTATTAATGTTCATGCAGATGCGACTGGTGAGAAAGTTGAAAAGATGGCAGCAGATGACATTGTCTCAACATATAGCAAGATGCCTTGGTAACAAGGCTGTTAAGGTGGGATATATAACAGATTCGGGAATGCAGTATAATGATGTGTATCTAACAGTAGCCAATAAGCACTATATGCTTTTCTTTTTAAGAAGTATAAAGTCAGCGCTGAGAATCTTGTAGTAAAGGATGTTACAATAAAGGTTCCAAAGGGACTTACGTTATATATTAATGATGTTATTGTTGGCGATGGATATAAGTCGGATGCATCTAAGAATGGAAACGGCTCTTCTGATGAATATGTTATACCATATCTGTTCAATGGAAAGAATAATATTAAGGTAACTGGAGAATTTATAGAGGACTACACAAACACAGCTTTATGCAGCACATGATGAAGATACATTTACTGTTGGAACATACAATGCAAAATATGTTAATTCGAAGCTTGAAGAACTTAAGACACAGGCAAGAACAGATGTGGATGCAATAATTAACGCTGTACAGGCAAAGAAAGATTATTCAGCTATAGCCGACAGGGTGTGTAAAGAAGAAAAGAAGAACATAGAGTCAGCTTATAAGAATATTTACGACAGCTACAATGACAAATACAAAACTGTATCCAATTTGAAGATTTCCAAATTCACAGCTTCTATCGCGGATACATCTTTCAGAGTGGATTCAGATGATGGATGCCCGGTGATTAAAGTTTCAATTAAACTAGGATATACATACAAGATACAGTACTCAGGAAGTGATAAAGCTAACGACAAGAATAATAACAATAATTCAGCTTACATATATTATAAATATGAAGATGGTAAGTGGAAGATTAATTCTATGTATCTTGGATTTGGATTTTATGTGTTAAAATACTGTTTTGACCGACTTATGTTCCGGTCAAATTTGTTCTGCATTGTACTAAAAAAAATACAATTTTTTCTGTTGATTTTATATAGAGAGTAGTGTATATTAATACTTGCTGTGACATTGATAGCTGTGAAGCGTGAGGTTGCTGCTTTAATAAAGCAGGTTTTCCGTGGAGCGAATGTCAATGCTGGAGATAATCTCCGGCGAAGAAACTGGCGACAAGTCACTGTACCAAAATCATCTGCAATCCGCAGAAATGACGCGCGTGGGTCGAATTATGAATGAGACTATATGATACGCGTGGGAGTGTGTACAGTCACCGCTTGTCGTACTTAAATTATAAAGTGCGAAGGAGGCGACTTTTTTTATGGCAAATCAGGTAATAAGAATTACTCTGAAGGCTTACGATCATCAGTTAATTGATCAGTCAGCAAAGAAAATCATCGAAACTGTTAAGAAAACAGGAGCTCAGGTAAGCGGTCCCGTACCTCTTCCAACAAAGAAGGAAGTTGTTACAATTCTTAGAGCTGTTCACAAGTACAAAGACTCTAGAGAACAGTTCGAGCAGAGAACTCATAAGAGACTTATCGATGTATTATCACCATCACAGAAGACTGTAGATGCATTATCTAAGTTAGAGATGCCGGCTGGTGTATTCATCAATCTTAAGGTTATGAACTAATCATTATCTGAATTTTTCATTATTAAAGCAATAATCCTAAGGGTTTAATATAGAAGTAACAAGCAGTGGTGCGGGTTCCACTTATATTGGCTGTTCTAGGATGACAGGATGCGCTGTGTATCACACATCATCTTGTCCGCTGTAGATTAAACAGGAGGAAAATCAATGAAGAAGGCAATTTTAGCTACAAAAGTCGGAATGACTCAAATCTTCAACGAAGACGGTGTTTTAACACCTGTAACTGTTCTTCAGGCTGGTCCTTGTGTTGTAGTTACACAAGTAAAGACAGTAGAAAACGACGGTTACGATGCAGTTCAGGTTGGTTTTGCTGACATTAGAGAAAAAGTTAGTAAACAAGCCTGTTAAAGGACATTTTGATAAGGCAGAGGTTCCTTACAAGAGATTCTTAAGAGAATTCAAGTTTGAGAACGCTTCAGAATACTCAGTAAAGGATGAAATCAAAGGCTGATATCTTCGCTGCAGGCGATAAGGTTGATGCAACTGCTATTTCAAAGGGTAAAGGTTTCCAGGGCGCAATCAAGAGATTGGGCCAGTCAAGAGGACCTATGGCTCATGGTTCTAAGTTCCACAGACATCAGGGTTCAAACGGATCAGCAACAACACCTGGTAGAGTATTCAAGGGAAAAGGAATGCCTGGACATATGGGTTCTAAGAGAATCACAATCCAGAATCTTGAAGTAGTAAGAGTTGATGTTGAAAACAACGTAATCTTAGTTAAGGGTGCAGTACCTGGACCTAAGAAATCATTAGTAACACTGAAAGAAACAGTAAAAAGCTGCTAAGTAGTTTTTGCTAAGGAAGGAGGACCACACAGATGGCAAACGTATCTGTTTACAATATGGAAGGCAAAGAAGTTGGTACAATCGAATTAAACGATGCAGTATTTGGTGTAGAAGTAAACGAACATCTGGTACACATGGCAGTAGTTAACCAGCTTGCAAATAATCGTCAGGGAACACAGAGCGCAAAGACACGTTCAGAAGTTTCTGGTGGCGGAAGAAAACCTTGGAGACAGAAGGGAACTGGTCATGCAAGACAGGGTTCTACAAGAGCTCCACAGTGGACTGGCGGCGGTATCGTATTCGCACCAAAAGCCAAGAGATTATTCATTCAAGATGAATAAGAAGGAAAAAGAGAATTGCTCTTCTTTTTCTGCATTATCATCAAAGGTTGCTGACAACAAGATCGTAGTTCTTGATGCATTTAACCTTGACGAAGTTAAGACAAAGAAGTTCGTAGAAGTTATGAACAACTTAAAGGTTGAAAATGCATTAGTAGTTATTTCGAAGGCGAGAATAAGAACGTAGTTCTTTCAGGAAGAAACATTCCTTCAGTTAAGGTTACAGCTACTAACGAAATCAACACATATGACGTATTAAAAGTACACAACATTAGTTGTTACTAAGGCCGCTGTAGAGAAATTAGAGGAGGTGTATGCATAATGGCAAACGTACAGTATTATGATGTAATCCTCAAGCCTGTTATCACAGAGAAGTCTATGGCTGATATGGCAGATAAGAAGTATACATTCTTAGTTCATACAGATGCTAACAAGACAATGATTAAGGATGCTGTTGAGAAGATGTTCAGAAGGAACTAAGGTTGCTTCAGTTAACACAATGAATCTTGATGGCAAGAAGAAGAGAAGAGGCAAGAACAGCTGGTACAACTTCTAAGACTAAGAAGGCAATTGTACAGTTAACAGCTGACAGCAAAAAGGAAATCGAAATCTTTGAAGGCCTTTAATTAGTAGCTTTTTAAAGTGTAGAAAACAATATTACACAAGCTCGAAAGGAGAGAAATAATGGGAATTAGAACTTATAACCCATATACACCTTCCAGAAGAAACATGACTGGATCTGATTTCTCAGAGATTACAAAGAGTACTCCAGAGAAGTCATTACTTGCTAAGAAGAGCAAGAATGCTGGTCGTAACAACCAGGGTAAGATCACTGTTAGACATCATGGTGGTGGAAAACAGACAGAAATATAGATTAATAGATTTCAAGAGAAATAAAGAAGGCGTTCCTGCAAAGGTTATCGGTATCGAGTACGATCCAAACAGAACAGCTAACATCGCTTTATCTGCTACGCAGATGGCGAGAAGGCATATATCCTTGCTCCACAGGGATTAACAGATGGCATGACAGTACAGAATGGTGCTGGTGCTGAAGTAAGAGTTGGTAACTGCTTACCACTTACAGAGATTCCTGTAGGTACACAGGTACACAACATTGAGTTATATCCAGGTAAGGGTGGACAGCTCGTTCGTTCAGCTGGTAATTCAGCTCAGTTATGGCTAAGGAAGGCAAGTATGCAACACTTAGTTTACCTTCTGGTGAGATGAGAATGGTTCCAATTATCTGCCGCGCAACAATCGGTGTTGTAGGTAATGGAGATCACAACCTTATTAATCTTGGTAAGGCTGGACGTAAGAGACATATGGGTATCAGACCTACAGTTCGTGGTTCTGTTATGAACCCCTAACGACCATCCACACGGTGGTGGTGAAGGTAGAGCACCAGTTGGTCGTCCAAGCCCAATGACACCTTGGGGTAAGCCAGCTATGGGTCTTAAGACTCGTAAGAAGAAAAAATCTTCTAACAAGCTTATCGTAAGAAGAAGAGATGGAAAGGCTATTAAGTAGCCCACAATCGTAACTATTATTATTCACGAAGATTATAAGGAGGTTTCAACCTATGGCTCGATCACTTAAAAAGGAGCATTTGCAGACGAGAGCTTACTTAAGAAAGTTGATGCTTTAAATGCTGCAAACGACAAACAGGTTATTAAGACTTGGTCTCGTCGTTCAACAATTTTCCTCAGTTTGTAGGTCATACAATCGCTGTTCATGACGGAAGAAAAAGCATGTTCCTGTATATGTTACAGAGGATATGGTTGGTCATAAGCTCGGTGAGTTCGTTGCTACAAGAACTTACAGAGGACACGGCAAAGACGAAAAGAAGAGTAGATAATTCATATTATTTGAAAGGAGGTTTAATCGATGGCAAAAGGACATAGATCCCAGATAAAGAGAGAGAGAAATGCTGTTAAGGACACAAGACCAAGCGCAAAGTTATCTTACGCAAGAGTATCTGTTCAGAAGGCTTGTTTCGTATTAGATGCTATTAGAGGCAAGAGCCTTGAAGAAGCACTTGCAATTGTTATGTACAATCCAAGATATGCATCATCTATTATAGAGAAGTTATTAAAGTCAGCAGCAGCTAATGCTGAGAACAATAACGGTATGGACCCAAGCAAGTTATATGTAGAAGATTGCTATGCAAACAAGGGACCAACAATGAAGAGAATTAACCCAAGAGCACAGGGTAGAGCTTACAGAATCGAAAAGAGAATGAGGCATATCACTGTTGTTTTAAATGAAAGATAATTGCATTTCCTAAAAGAATAGAAAGGAGATTTATGGGACAGAAAGTTAATCCTCATGGTTTGAGAGTTGGCGTTATCAAAGACTGGGACTCTAAATGGTATGCAGAAGACGATTTCGCTGATAACTTTGTAGAAGATTATAACATTAGAAAATTCCTTAAGAATAAGTTATATGCTGCAGGAATTTCAAAGATTGAAACAGAGAGAGCTTCAGATAGATTAAAGATTATCATTCACACAGCTAAGCCTGGTATTGTCGTAATCGGTAAGGGGTGGTGCTGAAATCGAAGCACTTAAGAAGCAGGTAGAGAAGCTTACATCTGCTAAGAGATTAAGCATCGACATCAAGGAAGTAAAAAGACCGGATAAAGACGCACAGCTTGTTGCAGAGAACATTGCTCAACAGTTAGAGAACCGTATCTCATTCAGAAGAGCTATGAAATCATGCATGGGCAGAACAATGAAGCAGGGAGCTAAGGGTATCAAGACATCTTGTTCAGGACGTCTCGGTGGAGCTGATATGGCTCGTAAAGAATTCTACAGCCAGGGTACAATTCCGCTTCAGACACTTCGTGCTGATATCGATTATGGTTTTGCAGAAGCAAATACAACTTATGGCAAAGTTGGTTGGTGTTAAGGTTTGGATCTACGAAGGTGAGGTTCTTCCTACAAAGAATAATGCCAACGCTAACGTAAAAAGGAAGGGAGCGATAAGTAATGTTACTACCTAAGAGAGTTAAACATCGTAGACAGTTCCGTGGTTCTATGGCAGGTAAGGCAACAAGAGACAATAAGATCACTAATGGTGAATTCGGTATCGTTGCAACAGAACCTTGCTGGATCAAGTCAAACCAGATAGAAGCAGCCCGTGTAGCTATGAACAAGATACATTAAGCGTGGCGGTAAAGTATTTATAAAGATTTTCCCAGATAAGCCGGTAACAGGTAAGCCTATCGGTGTTCGTATGGGTAAAGGTAAAGGTAACTTCGGTGCTGGGTAGCAGTAGTTAAACCTGGACGTGTTATGTTCGAGATTTCAGGTGTACCTGAAGAAACAGCAAGAGAAGCATTACGTCTTGCAACTCATAAACTTCCTTGCAAGTGCAAGATCGTTTCACGTGCAGACTTAGAAGGCGGTGATAACAGTGAAAATTAATAAGTATGTAGAAGATTTAAAGGCAAAATCAGCTGCAGAGTTGAATGAAGAATTAGTAGCTGCTAAGAAGGAACTTTTCAATTTAAGATTTCAGAACGCAACAAATCAGTTAGATAATACTAGCAGAATTAAGGAAGTTAGTAAAAGAACATTGCTAGAATTCAGACTGTAATTGCTCAGAAGAATGCTTAATTTATAAATGCATGTAGACTTAGATTTCCTAAGAAAGGAGAATAACTGTGGAAGAGAGAAATTTAAGAAAAAACTCATACAGGTAAGGTTGTCAGCGATAAAATGGATAAGACAATTGTAGTTGCTGTAGTAGATAACGTAAAGCATCCACTTTACAACAAGATTGTAAAGAGAACATACAAGTTAAAGGCTCACGATGAGAACAACGAATGTTTAATCGGTGACGTTGTTAAGGTAATGGAAACTAGACCTTTATCTAAGGATAAGAGATGGAGATTAGTTGAGATTATCAGCAGAGCTAAATAATTTTGAGAATTTATTTGTGATATTACTGAAAAAGGAGGTATTATGGTACAACAGGAAACCAGACTTAAGGTTGCCGATAACACAGGTGCTAAAGAAATCCTCTGCATCAGAGTTATGGGTGGATCTACAAGAAGATATGCAAATATCGGTGATGTGATTGTCGCTACTGTTAAAGAAGCAACACCAGGCGGCGTTGTTAAAAAGGGCGATGTTGTTAAGGCCGTTGTCGTACGTTCAGTAAAGGGCGCACGTCGTAAGGATGGCTCATACATTAAATTTGATGAGAATGCTGCTGTTATAATTAAGATGATCAGACTCCTAAGGGAACTCGTATCTTTGGTCCAGTAGCAAGAGAGTTAAGAGATAAGAAGTTCATGAAGATCGTATCTTTAGCTCCAGAAGTATTATAGGAGGTGCCACAATGTCAGCTGTAAGAATTAAAAAGGTGATACTGTTAAGGTAATCGCAGGTAAAGACAAGGGCAAAGAAGGCAAGGTATTGTCTGTAAATGCTAAGAATCATACAGCATTAGTTGAGGGTGTTAACATGGTAACAAAGCATGCTAAGCCAAGCGCAGCTAATCAGCAGGGTGGAATTCTCCACCAGGAAGCACCAATCGATATCTCAAATATCGCTTACTCATTAAAGGGTAAGGAAACAAAGATTGGTTATGACTTCAAGGACGGTAAGAAAGTTCGTGTTGCTAAGGCAACTGGCGAAGTTATCGATTAATAAAGGAAGGAGGCAATAATTTTGAGTAGACTTAGAGATTATACGAAAACGAAATCACTAAGAAAATGACAGATAATTCGGTTACAAGAACCCAATGATGGTTCCAAAGATCGACAAGATCGTAATTAATATGGGTGTTGGTGAAGCTAAGGAAAATTCAAAGCTTCTCGACACAGCTGTTAAGGAACTCGAGACAATTTCAGGTCAGAAGGCAGTTCTTACAAGAGCTAAGAATTCAATTGCTAACTTCAAGTTAAGAGAGGGTCAGGCAATTGGTTGTAAGGTTACATTAAGGGAGAGAAGATGATATGAGTTCCTTGACAGATTAGTAAACCTTGCATTACCACGAGTTCGTGACTTCAGAGGCGTTAAGCGCTGAATCATTCGATGGAAGAGGTAACTATGCTTTAGGTATCAAAGAGCAGATTATCTTCCCAGAAATCGAATATGACAAGATTGATAAGGTTAGAGGTATGGATGTAATATCATTACAACTACAGCTAAGACTGATGAGGAAAGCTCGTGAGTTGCTTAGAATGTTCAACATGCCTTTCAAGAATTAATTAAGGAGGTAAATTTAATGGCTAAAACTTCAATGAAGGTTAAGCAGCAGAGAGCTCCTAAGTTCTCTACTAGAGCGTATATACTCGTTGTACAATTTGTGGTCGTCCACATTCTGTTTTAAGAAAGTACGGAATCTGCAGAATTTGCTTCCGTGAATTAGCTTACAAGGGACAGATCCCAGGACATCTTGGTAAGATGAATTGATAATTACAATATGTTAAGAAAGTGGTTTGCCACTAAAATCAATTAACGTAGTCCGTATGCTATAAATGCATGAACAATTGACGTAGTCCCGATAAGAGGAAACCAGTGAATTTAAGGAGGAACATTTAAAATGACAGATCCAATTGCAGATATGCTTACAAGAATTCGTAATGCGAATACAGCAAAGCATGATACAGTTGATGTTCCATCATCTAAGATGAAGCTTGCAATAGCTAAGATTCTTTTTAGACGAAGGGGTTATATCAAGTCTTATGAGCTCGTTGAGAACGGTAATTTCAACGATATCCGTATTACATTAAAGTACGGTGCTTCTAAGAATGAGAAGATCATCTCAGGTCTCCAGAGAATTTCTAAGCCAGGTCTTAGAGTTTATGCTAGCAAGGATGAACTTCCAAGAGTTCTCGGTGGTCTTGGTGTAGCAATTATATCTACAAACAAGGGCTTGTTATCACTGACAAGGAAGCTAGAAAGCTCCGCGTTGGTGGAGAAGTTCTTTGCTTCGTTTGGTAATTTTAATTGAACACTTACACACAGGAAACGGAATCCTATCCCATCGTAGTTCAGCGTAATGAATGTTTCCCTCATTATAATTAGGAGGTGCACGGCATGTCACGAATAGGAAGAATGCCGATCGCTGTCCCAGCAGGTGTTACTGTTGAGATCGCAGAAAATAACAAAGTGACTGTAAAAGGGTCCTAAGGGTACACTTGAAAGAGTTTTTACCTGCTGAAATGGACATTAAGTCAGGAAGGTTCAGAAATCGTTGTTTCTAGACCTAACGACTTAAAGAAGATGAAGTCATTACATGGACTTACAAGAACACTTATTCATAACATGATTATCGGTGTTACAGATGGTTATGAGAAGAAGCTTGAAATCAACGGTGTTGGTTACAGAGCACAGAAAAAAGGGGTAAGTTAGTTCTTTCATTAGGCTACTCTCATCCAGTCGAGATGGAAGATCCAGAAGGAATCGAAACAGTTGTTGATGGAACTAACGTTATCATCGTAAAAGGTATTAGTAAAGAAGCAGTTGGCCAGTACGCAGCTGAAATCAGAGATAAGAGAAGACCTGAACCTTATAAGGGCAAGGGTATCAAGTATTCTGATGAGGTTATTAGACGTAAGGTCGGTAAGACTGGTAAGAAATAATTAAAGGAGTGAGTACAAAATGGTTAGTAAGAAGTCAAGAACAGTAGTTCGTGAAAATTAAGCACAGAAAATTACGTAATCGTTTCAGCGGTACAGCAGAGAGACCTCGTTTAGCTGTATTTAGAAGCAATAATCATATGTATGCTCAGATTATTGACGATACAGTTGGTAAGACACTTGTTTCAGCTTCAACACTTGCTAAGGACGTAAAGGCAGAACTTGAAAAGACTAATAACGTTGAAGCAGCAGCTGCTGTTGGTACAGTCGTAGCAAAGAGAGCATTAGAAAAAGGGAATCAAGACTGTTGTTTATGACAGAGGCGGTTTCATTTATGCAGGTAAAATTAAGGCATTAGCAGAGGCAGCTCGTGAAGCTGGCCTTGAATTCTAAGCGGAAGGAGAGAAAACAGTATGAAACGTACAATAATTGATGCTAGCAATTTAGAGTTAAGAGATAATGTAGTATCAATCAAGCGTGTAACAAAGGTTGTAAAGGGTGGTCGTAACTTCCGTTTTGCAGCACTCGTAGTTGTTGGTGACGGCAACGGACACGTAGGTGCAGGTGTTGGTAAGGCAGCTGAAATTCCAGAAGCTATCCGCAAGGGAAAAAAGAAGATGCTATCAAACATTTAGTAGAAGTTCCAATCGATGAGAACGGTTCAGTTCCACATGATTTTCTTGGAAAGTTCGGAGGAGCTACAGTATTATTAAAGAGAGCTCCAGAAGGTACTGGTATCATCGCAGGTGGTCCAGCCCGTTCAGTACTTGAACTTGCAGGAATTAAGAACATCCGTACAAAGTCACTTGGCTCTAATAATAAGCAGAACGCTGTTCTTGCAACAATCGCCGGCCTTCAGGCAATGAAGACACCGGAAGAAGTAGCAAGACTTCGTGGAAAGTCAGTTAGCGAGATCCTTTTAACAAATTAAATTGTGATTCCTGCTAAGCAGGAGATGGAGGTTAAAATGGCTGATAAGAAGTTAAGAATAACTTTAGTAAAGTCACCAATCAGTGCTGTTCCTAAGCATAGAAGAACTGTTGAAGCTATGGGTCTTACAAAGATGCATAAGACAGTAGAACTTCCAGACAATGCTGCAACAAGAGGACAGATTCAGCAGATTGGTTATATGTTAAAGGTAGAAGAAATTTAATTACAGATAAGGAGGTGCAATGATGGATTTATCTAATTTAAGACCAGCAGAGGGCTCAGTAATAAGCGATAATTTCAGAAGAGGTCGTGGACATGGCTCAGGTAACGGCAAGACTGCTGGTAAGGGTCATAAGGGACAGAAAGCTCGTTCAGGAGCACCAAGACCAGGTTTTGAAGGTGGCCAGATGCCATTATATAGAAGAATTCCTAAGAGAGGATTCACTAACAGAAACCGTAAGGAATTCGTTGCTATTAATGTTAATGTATTAGATCGTTTTGATAACGGTGCAGAGGTTACTGTTGATACATTAATCGAGTCAGGAATCGTTAAAGATCCTAAGGACGGAATCAAGATTCTTGCAAACGGCGAGCTTACAAAGAAGCTTACTGTTAAGGCTAACGCATTCAGTGCTGCAGCTAAGGAGAAGATCGAGGCTCTCGGCGGAACCTGCGAGGTGATCTAATATGTTTAAAACACTTGTAGGCGCTTTTAAAGAACAAAGATATAAGAAAAAAAAAGATAATATATACATTATTAATTCTTGTTGTTGTCAGAGTTGGAAGTTTACTTCCAATCCTCTTATGTGTAGACACCAATTATTTTAGTAGCTTACTTAGTGGAATTAATACTGGTGATTTAAGTTATCTCAGTGCTTTCACAGGAGGTTCATTCGAAAGAATGTCCCTCTTTGCGCTGAGCATAACACCATATATCACATCTTCAATCATTATGCAGCTTCTCACAATTGCAATTCCTAAATTAGAGGAAATGCAGAAAGAGGGAGAAGATGGTAGAAAGAAGATTGCAGCAATTACAAGATATGTAACAATTGCTCTTGCTCTTATAGAGAGTATAGCTATGGCTGTAGGTTTTGGTAGATCTGGACTTATCAAAGATTCAGCACAGCTTAGCACATTGCATTATGTAGTATGTATAATCGTAGTTATATAGCTGCACTTACAGCTGGTTCAGCAGTATTAATGTGGCTTGGTGAAAGAATTACTGAGAATGGTGTTGGTAATGGTATTTCAATCGTTCTTCTTATTAACATCATATCAGGTATGCCTAGCGATTTTGCTACATTGTATAGCACATTTGTTGCACCAAAGACACCTGCAAAGGGTGTTTTAGCAGCAGTAATAATATTAGCAATTCTTATTGTTATGGTAGTTTTAGTATGCTTCTTACAGGATGGAGAGAGAAGAATTCCTGTTCAGTATCACAGAAGGTTAGTGGCAGAAAGACATTTGGCGGACAGTCAACTAATATACCTTTAAAGGTTAATACAGCAGGTGTTATGCCAGTTATTTTTGCATCATCACTTATGCAGTTCCCTGTAATTATTGCACAGTTATTTGGAAAGTCATACGAGTGGACCAGATATTTAAGCTCTTCATACTGGTGCAGAGTTGAAGCTCCAAAGTATTCAATTGGTTTATTAGTATATATACATAGTATTACTTATAATATTTGCCTACTTCTACACATCAATTACATTTAATCCGATTGAAGTTGCTGATAACTTAAAGAAAGCTGGTGGAGTTATCCCAGGAATAACACCTGGTAAGTCTACAAGCGAATATCTTAACAAAATACTTAATTATATCGTATTTATTGGAGCTGTCGGACTTTTAATAATTGCCCTCATTCCAATAATGTGTACAGGATTCTTTAATGCTTCTGTTTCATTCGGTGGAACATCAATTATCATTATTGTTGGTGTTGTACTTGAGACATTAAAAGCAGATTGAGTCTCAGATGTGCAATCGTTACTATAAGGGATTCCTCAGTGAGTAATTCTTTATATCACGGATGATATTAGTATAAAATATTGACTTGCCCCCGGTTTATGCCGGAGTAAGTCCTTTTGTGTATTATGATTTATTACGAATATTTATGATTTTGGAATGGAGAAAATATTATGAAGATAATTATGTTAGGTGCTCCAGGAGCAGGTAAAGGTACACAGGCTAAGAAGATAGCAGCAAAATATGCTATACCACATATCTCTACAGGAGATATTTTCAGAGCTAATATTAAGAACAATACAGAGCTTGGACAGAAGGCAAAGACATACATGGATAAGGGAGAGCTCGTACCTGATGAATTAGTAGTAGATCTTATCATGGACAGATTCAAGGAAGCAGATTGTGCTAACGGATATGTACTTGATGGATTCCCAAGAACAATTCCTCAGGCAGAGGCACTTGATAAGGCTCTTAGTGCTAATGGAGAGTCAGTTGACTATGCAATCAATGTCGAAGTTCCTGATGAAAATATAATAAACAGAATGTCTGGAAGAAGAGCATGTGTAGGTTGTGGAGCAACATACCATATCCAGTTCAATCCAACAAAGGTTGAAGGAATATGTGATGCATGTGGCGAGAAGCTTATCTTAAAGAGATGACGATAAGCCAGAGACAGTAAAGAACAGACTTTCAGTATATCATGAGCAGACACAGCCATTGATTGAATACTATTCAGGAAAGGGATATGTACTTAAGGAAGTTGATGGTACACAGCCTATGGATGATGTATTTGCTGCAATAGTTAAGATCTTAGGTTAATCATCTATGAGTGATATAAAGGGATATTTTGCAAGTTCTAAAGCAGGCCATGACAAAGGTACTGTGTATATGATTCTCGAATCTGATGATGTATATGTTTATCTGTCGGACGGTAAATTAAGACCGACAGATAAACTTAAAAAGAAAAAGCTGAAACATGTTCAGCTCATAAAACAAAAAAGATAGTGATCTTGCAGAAAAGATGTAGAGAAAAACCTGTTTATAAGTAATGAAGAAATAAAATATGCGATTAAGCAGATTAAAAACCAGTGCCAAATAATAGGAGGTAAACTTATATGTCAAAGGCAGATGTAATTGAAATTGAAGGAAAGGTAGTTGAGAAATTACCTAATGCATTTTTTAAAGTAGAACTTGAGAATGGACATCAGATACTTGCTACAATCAGTGGTAAGTTAAGAATGAACTTCTATCAGAATTCTTCCTGGGATAAGGTAACAATTGAGTTATCACCATACGATTTAACAAAGGGAAGAATCATTTGGAGAGATAAATAAAAAAACAATAGGAATATATGTACAAAATATTCTTTATAAATTTTTTGTAAAATTTTCCTTGTTCGTTGATAGTTTTAAAAGGTTGTGCTATAATAGCAACCGAACTTGTCTGAAAGGAGGCTTTTGCAGTGAAGGTTAGATCATCAGTAAACCAATTTGTGAAAAATGCAAAGTCATTAAAAGAAAGGGCAGAGTCAGAATTATCTGCGAAAACCCAAAACACAAGCAAAGACAAGGCTAATTACCCTGAAGCAGAGAAGAAGTACTTCTCATATTTCTGCGTTATAGTATCAATGTCACTAGTTGGTATTATAACTAATTCTGTCTTTAATATAATGGACAGAGAACAGTTTTGCGGCTGCAGCGATGACACATCCGGATAAGTTGACGGTGTTCATTGCTATCAAAATATAGTAGACTGAAGGTGACGCACACATTTCAGGCGTTCAAAGGGGGATAGAGCTTAGAACGAGCTGCGTAGGAATCGGACTACATTTTTCTATCTTTATTATTAATATTAATTTAATTGATCAAACGGAGGTTAAAGAACACATGGCTCGTATTAGCGGTGTAGACTTACCAAGAGAAAAAGCGTGTTGAAATCGGTCTTACCTATATATATGGAATCGGCCGAGTTAGAGCAACTAAGATTCTTGCAGAGGCTGGTGTTAATCCAGATACTCGTGTTAAGGATTTAACAGATGAAGAAGTTGCAAAGATCGCTAAAGTTATAGATGCAGATCCAGAGCATTTAGTAGAAGGTGACTTAAGACGTGAAGTTGCCATGAACATTAAGAGATTAAAGGAAATCGGATGCTATAGAGGAATCCGTCATAGAAAGGGACTTCCAGTTAGAGGTCAGAAGACTAAGACTAATGCAAGAACATGTAAGGGTCCTAAGAAGACTGTAGCTAATAAGAAGAAATAATTGAATTGTTAAACTCACAGGAGGTTAGTTATCATGGCTCAGAAAGTTACAAAAAAAGTGACAAAGAAGCGTGTTAAGAAGAACGTTGAAAGAGGACAGGCACATATTCAGTCATCTTTCAATAATACAATCGTTACTTTAACAGATGCAGAAGGTAATGCTTTATCTTGGGCATCAGCAGGTGGACTCGGATTCAGAGGATCTAAGAAGTCTACTCCATATGCAGCTCAGATGGCTGCAGAGACAGCAACAAAGGCTGCATTAATCCATGGATTAAAGTCTGTAGACGTTATGGTTAAGGGACCAGGTTCAGGTAGAGAAGCAGCTATCAGAGCACTTTCAGCAGCTGGTCTTGAAGTTACAAGTATTAAGGATGTTACACCAGTTCCACATAACGGTTGTCGTCCACCAAAGCGTAGAAGAGTTTAATTTAGGGAGGTAAGATTACAATGGCAGTTAATAGAACACCTGTCCTCAAGAGATGTAGATCTCTTGATTTAGATCCTTTATATTTAGGAATAGATAAGAAGTCTAGAAGAAAGGCTAAAGAATGCTGGTAGAAAGATCAGCGAATACGGTTTACAGTTCGCGAAAAGCAGAAGGCTAAGTTTATCTATGGCGTATTAGAGAAGCCTTTCAGAAATTACTATAAGAAGGCTGAGAGACAGAAGGGTATGACTGGTGAGAACCTTATGATCATGCTCGAGCTCAGACTTGACAATGTTCTTTTCAGATTAGGATTCGCTAGAACAAGAAGAGAAGCAAGACAGATCGTAGACCACAAGCATGTACTTGTAAACGGTAAGTGTGTAAACATCCCTTCTTACCTGATCAAGGCTGGAGATGTTATTGAAATCAGAGAGAAAGTCAAAGTCATCAGCAAGATACAAGGAAATCCTTGAGTCTACTAACGGAAGACTTGTTCCAGAGTGGTTAGAGGCAGATGCAGACGCTCTTAAGGGGATCAGTTAAGTCAATCCCTACAAGAGAAGCTATTGACGTTCCTGTAAACGAAGTGCTTATCGTCGAGTTATATTCTAAGTAATCCGTACCGGAAATATAGAATAAAACTTATAAAACCCATAAAAAGGAGGGGCTATACATGGTTGATGCAGATTTTAATTTCAAGATGCCAAAGATTGAGATGACAGAAAAATCAGAAGATGGCAAGTATGGAAAATTTGTTGTTGAGCCACTCGAAAGAGGATATGGTTTAACATTAGGCAATGCTTTAAGAAGAATTATGCTCTCTTCATTAGTTGGTACAGCTGTAAGCAGTATCAAGATTGAAGGTGTACTTCATGAATTCAGCTCAATTCCAGGTGTTAAGGAAGATGTTACTGAGATCGTCATGAACATCAAGCAGTTATCAATCAAGAACAACGGAAATTCTGTTGAGCCTAAAGAAGCACATATTGACTTCGTAGGCGAAGGGTGTAGTTAGAGCATCAGATATTCAGGTTGATCCTGATATTGAAATAATCAATCCGGATCTTGTTATTGCACATCTTAATGGTGCAGACAGCAAAGCTCACAATGGAACTTACAATCACTAATGGTCGTGGTTATGTAAGCTCTGAGAAGAATAAGAGAGATGATCAGCCAGCAGGCGTTATCGCTGTAGATTCAATCTACACACCAGTAGAGAGAGTTAATATGGCTGTTCAGAATACACGAGTAGGTCAGATACAGATTTTGACAAGCTTACACTTGATATTTTCACTAATGGAACAATAGAACCAGATGAGGCTTTAAGTCTCGCAGCTAAGGTTTTAAGTGAACATTTAAAGGGGATTCATCAATCTTTCAGAGAACGCTCAGAAAGTGGAAATCATGGTTGAGCAGGAAGAGGATGAGACTACTAAGGTCCTTTCAATGAGCATTGAAGACCTTGAATTATCAGTTCGTTCATCTAATTGTCTTAGAAGAGCTG
>VOFK01000537.1_pt1 | contig 28331 bp, 53 predicted proteins | sample 5384121 | NCBI WGS metagenome assembly VOFK01 (sample SAMN12384730, study PRJNA508395) | human gut metagenome | isolation source: healthy gut J | host: Homo sapiens | reverse complement strand
CACCGACGTTACCGGCATCATCACCCTGCCCGAAACGCGAATAATGCATAGGGAACTTTGTGGATTGGAATGTGATTGCACAGTATCTGCTGCTGTATGCGAAAAGGCCGCGTGGCTGACCCACTGCGGCTGGAGCTGGCGGGGATTACACTGGCGATCGTCTACAGCCTGACTTTCTGTGCGGAGGGACAATAAGAGGCAGACCGGAAACAGCCTGCCTTTTATTGTTGGAATGAATTTTGTGCGAGTGCTGCCGCCAAGTGACCTGCCGTTTGTGGGGAATCTGCGGGCCGTAGCCAAACCAAACTCCGCGCGGACGCGGGCCAGCAGTTTGCGCTGGGCGTTGGCCTCGGCGTCGTTGTCCACGCTGCCGAAGGCGCGCTGCGGCGCTGCCGGGGCCGGTGGAGCCGTACTGCCCGAAGCGGGCAGTCTTTTCGTTCCCAGTCACGCCAGTTGTCCTGTGCCGCTCGGTGCAGACTTCGTCGCTCAACACGCAGTCCAGCCAGTAGCGAGGTCGCGTCAGCCGCCAGGGGCGGCCCAGAATAGACGCTGCCGGAGCGCGACGCTGCCCTGTACGGTACAGTTCACAAACAGGTAGCCGGGCTTGCCTGCGGGCGTGCTGGGGGCTGTGATATAGCGAGGTGCCGGTGGCGTGGTGCCACGGCTCAATGCGGCAGCGGTCAAACACCGCGTTCGCCCGCCGAAGATAAAGTCGATGTTGCCACGGATCGTGCAGTTCTTGTAATACTGCGGTGTCCGGCCAGCAGGGCGCGTTTTCCCGCGGGCCGCGGAAGCCGTTCTCCTCCCGCTCTTTCAGGGGCAGGGGAGCAGTGAACAATGTATCCTGGATTTACCGTAAAGGTTCACCGTCCTCCATCAGCACGCGGCTGGCGTCGGCGTGAGCACCGCCGCGCCTGCCCTTGCCTTTGCACCATCCCCGGCGTTGTTCTGCACGGTCGGGTTGCGCACAACGGCCCTGCCGCCGCCCAGAAACAGCGTTTCGCTGCGGAAGGTGCCGGTCTTGCCTCGCCCGGCCAGGGTCACGGCCGCCGACAGAGGCGGTGATACGGTGGCATTGCGGTACTCGCCCTCAATGATATAGTCAGCCAGCTCGATGAAGGGCCGCTCCTCATAGATGCCGTGTTTGATGTAGAAGCGCACCGGCAGCGTGGCGTCGGCGCAGGCCGCTACGGCTTCCGTCAGGGTGCGGTAATCGCCGCGGCCGCTCTCGTCCACGACCAGTGTTTTTCTTCGAGTTCAGCCATCAAAAAATCCTTTCATAAAAAGCGATGTCGCTGGCCGCACGCGCCGGCACAGCCTCCTCGCGCAGCACCGGAAGAGTGGGCTGGGGCAGCTGGCGCAGCATGGCAAACGCCCCGGCATAGTCGGTGCGGCTCTCCTTAAGCTGGTGTGCAGCAGGCTGCCGTCCGGCGCAAACGCCTGCCCTTTGAAATGGACGGCCACGATCTTCCTCCCAGCAGTGCGCCCATATCGTACCAGATGCGGTCCTGATCGTCTACATTCTCAGCAGATACAAGGTTGCTCATGTCAAAGATGACCTTTCAGATTCGGGCTGCGCATCGTGTCCAGAATGTGCCGCGTGGCTGCGGCGGAGTTCATGCTGTGATAGGTCACAGGCTCGATGCCTACGGTAACGCCGAGCGCCTCGGCGGCGGGCAAAATCTCCGCCAGACTGCGGCAGAGCAACTCCTGCGCCTGCGCACGGTCGTCCCGGCAGGCTGCTTGGACATGGCCGTGGTTTCGGTGCCGATGCACCCGCCCCCAGCGCCTTGCAGACAGCCAGCTGGCTCTTTGAAATCGGCTACATTGCAAAGGCGGCTCATCATTTATGGCCAGCTCGACATAGGTGCCCAGCACGGCGACCTGAATACGGTGTGCTTTTTCGGCGGCAACCGTTTCGGCCACCAGCGCATCCGTCACATCGGCGTAGCTTTTTACAGTGGGGACGCATTTTTTGTATGCAAGCTGCACAGCCGCAAAGCCATCGGCAGAAACCTTCCTTCCGAACAGCTCATCCGGCGTGCCCTTGCCATAGTCGTGCAGGCGGGCGCCTACAATAAAATTCGGCATGGTGCAGCCTCCTTACTTCTTGGTGCGGCGGATCTCGGTGTAGGCCAGCAGCAGGGGGCCGACACCCTTGGCGTCGTTCTCAACGACCGGTTCGCTGAAATAGTAGGCAAGGCTGCCGTCACGGCGGGTAGCGCCGCCAAGCCCGGCTACCAGACAGATGCCGCCAAGCTGCAGGGCACCATTAGCGCCCACGCCGAGATGATGGTCGCAGGTGCCGTAGGCCTTCTTCGCCGTAGGCGGCGTACCGCTTGGGCAGGTAGCCAAGGCGCACACCCTTTCAGCACGGCGTAGGCGAACAGCGCGCTGCCGGAGGTCTCCAGATAGTTGCCCTCCACACCGGCCTTGTCGATGACCTGCCAGAACATGCCGCTCTCGGCATCCTGAAACGCGATCATTGCGTCCACGGCGTCCTTGAGCATCGACATGATTGCGCGGTACTCATAATAGAGCATATCGTCCATGCGCTCAAGCACGTCGACCATCGCAACAAGGAACCAGCCCATGGCACGCAGCCAGAAGTTGGCGCTGCAGCCGGTCACGGGGTCGGCCCAGTACATCTCGCGGCTCTCGTCATAGCCGTGGTAGTACAGGCCGGTCTTTGGGGTCCTTCATGTGCTTCTGGATATTCATGAACTGTTTGTAGCTGTCAATGCAGCCGTGCATCCCGTTGCAGCGTGTCTCGTACTCCATGTAGAAGGGGCTGAGCCATGTAGGTGCCGTCCAGCCAGACCTGACGGGTAGATCTTTTTGTGCCAGAAGTTGCCCTCCTTGGTGCGGGGCTGGGTCTCGAGCTGGCTGCGGATCGTCTCGATGGCATCGCGGTAGCGCTGCTCGCCGGTAGGTCATAGAGGGTGAACAGGTTCTTGCCCTGATTTACGTTGTCAAGGTTGTACTCCTGCGGGTCGTAGGTCTTGATGGACGCCGATCCTCCTGCACAAAGTAGTCGAGAAACTCCTTTTGAGAAACTCCAGAAACTTCTCGTCACCGGTGGTCTTGTACAGGCTCAGGCAGGCGGTGATCATGCAGCCGTCGATGTAGTTCCATTTGTTGGGCTTGCCGCTGCGCACCTTTTCAATGTTCCACATCGGGGCCTCGGCGCTGGAATTGGCGATCAGGTAGTCCACATAATCGCCCAGCATGGACAGGGATCTCTTTCATGGGTCATGGGTCAGTCCTCCTCAAAATGTCCTACGTTGGCAAAGTGCAGCCGCTCGCCCTCGTAGCCCTCGATCTTCACGTTGTGCAGGTCGATCTCGCTTGACGTTCTCGGCATAGATGGCCAGCTTTTTTCACCAGCGGACGGTTGTCGGCCATGGCCGCCTGTCCCTCCTTGGCGTTGGGGTCAAAGGTGATACTCACATCCCGCATGGTTACCCGCTCAATGGGCTGCTCCGGCAGGCCGTCAAAGTAGCAGCCTGCATACTGGGCATCGGTGGCCACGATATGCTCCATGGTCAGGCTGCCCAGCTTGGGGGTACTCGTCCACCGGCATCGGCTCGCGGCACTGTACATAGGGGCCGTGGCCGTCCGGGTCGCAGAAGTAGAACATATTGATGACAAAGGGTGCCCTTGACGCCCCCATCTCCACGTTGCGGAACACCAGCCCGTCAATGACAGCGGTGTTGCCGCGGCCCCGGCGGGTCTTGACGCGCAGACCGCGGTCGGTGTGGTCCATCAGGCACTGGGTCCTACCATATCCCTTGACGCCGCCGCTCATCTCGCTGCCGATGACGATGCCGCCGTGACCCTTGTCCAGCAGGCAGTTGCGGATGACGGTATGCTCACAGCTGCGCTTTCAGCTTCATGCCCAGAAAGACCTTGCTGGCCTTCATGGCGATGCAGTCGTCGCCCACATGGATGTTCATGCCGATGATGCGGATATACTCGCAGCTCTCGGGGTCGATGCCGTCGGTGTTGGGGGCGTTGTAGGGGTTGTTGATGTTGAAGTTCAGCAGATCAAGGTGCTTGACAAAGATGGGGTGGATGGTCCACGAGTAGCTGTTCTGTACCGTGATGCCGTGGAGGCAGACGTTCTCGCTTGTCCACCATGGCGACGGCGCGGGGCCGCCATGCGATCCGCTTGACCTTGGGGTTCACCCACCAGTCGCCGTTTTCGGCATCGCAGTCCAGCGTGCCCTCGCCGGTCACCACCACGTCATGCACCTGCGTGATGTTCAACAGGCCCGCAAAGCTGTCCAGCGGGTTGCCCTCCCAGCCGGTCAGGTAGTTCGTCCACTTCGTTCTCGCTGGGCAGCACGCCGGGCAGGATGGGGTAATGGGTGCGGTCGTTGTCGCCCAGCAGCACCGCGCCCTTTTCCAGATACAGGGTGGTGTTGCTCTTCATGAACAGGCTGGCGGTGCGGTAACGACCGGCGGGCACATACACTGTGCCGCCCTTGGGGCAGGTGGACAATAGCTGCCTGCAGCCGCAGGTGTTGTCAGGTCTCGCCATCGGCCACCAGACCATAGCGGGCAGCATCCACAAAGAAGGTCTCAGCCTCGGTGGTGAAATCCAGCTTCAGGGGTCTCGCCCTCGGCCTGCACCTCCACCGTATAGGCGGTGCCGGGCAGCAGGGAGAACAGGGAGAACACGTTGGTGTTCAGGCTTCGTATACCGTCTTGCCGTTCAGGGCAACGGTAAAGGGGTGTGCCGGACGGTAGCACAGCTCGTTTTCCAGCTCAAAAACGGCGCTGCGGGTCATGGAACGGATCAGGGGTCAGATTCATGCGAAATAACCTCCTGATGAGTTTTGTCTTGCCCCACAGGGCAGAGCCGCGTGGTATGATGGGGAAAATACTCTCCCGGCTACCGGGAGGGCTGTTTCCGGAAAGGATGCGCAAAGCGGAACGGGAAAAGATCCATGCAAAAAAGGGACACCGTGCGGCTGAACGGCAGCAAGCTGGAGCTGACGGCAGACGAGGAGACGTGCACCTTTCTGCTGGTAAGCGAGGGCAGCTGCACCCTGCAAATGGGGGAAAACAGCCTGCTGGTAAACCCCGGCAGCGCGCTGCTGCTGGGCGCGGGGGACGCAGTGCTCTCTGCCGCCGGTGCAGCCGTACCGGAACTGGTGGGCTGTCGGTTCCCGCTCAGCGCCCTGCACGAGCTGCGCAGCGCCACCCAGCGGGATTTTGCCCGGCTGTTTTTGCCCGGCGAGGTAACGGTGCTGTACGGCCCGGTGCCGTGGGTTCGCCGCCTGCGCACCCTGCTGGAGATGATGGCGCTGCCATGCCGGAGCAGGACTACCCCGGCGGGCTGTACCTGCTGCTCATCCTGCACTATGTCGAGCAGGAGTGCCTTGCCGAGAGCAGCGCCGCAGCGCGCCCCCGCAACGAGACGGTGGAGCAGATCTGCGCTTACCTCGCAGCGAACTATCCGCAGAAGTTCTCCCTTACCGATGTGGCGGCGCGGTTCTACCTCTCGCCCTACTACCTGAGCCGGTTGTTCCGGCGGGTCACGGGCCAGTCCATCGTGGACTATCTGAACAACCGCCGCATCGAGGCTGCGCAGCATCTGCTGGAGACCACCGACCTGAACATCAGCGCCGCCGAGCAGACGGGCTTTGCCTCCGCCGCCCATTTCCGCCGCGTGTTCCGCGAGGTGATGGATATCAGTCCTTTGCAGTACCGCAAAAGCAGACGAAATGATGTATCAACAAAAAACACCCCCTGTGCCATCCGTTGGGAACAGGCACAGGGGGTGTTTGTCTTGGTCAGATGTTCTTATGGCGCATTAGCCCTTGACAGCACCTGCAGAGATACCTTCGACGAACTGGTCCTGTGCACAGAAGAAAACGATCAGCTGCGGCAGGATGGAGATCAGCGACAGAGCAAGGATCTTGTTCCAGGCGAAACCGGTATCACCGTCCATGGACAGCTTGACGAACAGGGACATCGGATATTTACCGGGAGTGCTGACGTAAAGCAGCGGACCCATAAAGTCGTTGCAGCTCCACATGAACTGGAACAGTGCGCAGGACACCAGAGCGGGCATCAGCATGGGGACGATGACCTTGTACAGAGTCTGGAAAGAGTTGCAGCCGTCAATGGCGGCAGCCTCGTCCAGATCACGGGGGACATTGCGCATGAACTGCACCAGCTGGTAAACGAAGTAGGTCTCAGTCGCAAAAGCACAGTGCACCCAGATAGCCAGATAGAACGGGGCTGTTGACCCAGCCGAACTTGGTGTACAGCAGGAACTGAGGAACATTCAGAACGACCTGAGGCAGGAACAGGGTGGCCAGCATGATGCTGAACATGATCTTACGGCCGGGGAAGTCGAAGCGGCCAAAGCCGTAGGCAGCAACACAGGCGGAGACCACCGTGCAGATCACCTTGGGGATGACGTAGCTGTAGGTGTTCAGCATGGCCTGCAGGATGTTGATGGAACCGCCGAAGTTGTTCAGTGCGCCCTTGTAGCCCTCCAGAGTGGGGTTCTTGATCCACAGGCCGATGCCTGCAAAGATCTCGCTGTTGTCCTTGAAAGGTAGCGCTGATCATCCACAGCAGGGGATAGATCATGATGATACCGACCAGGATCAGGACGAAATACTTGAAGAAGGTCGCGATTTATTCGATGCTTTCATTCCCATACTGGTCACCTTACCTTTCATCCGAGTAGTAGACCCACTTCTTCTGGCTGGTGAAGGCGATGATCGTGAGGATGCAGACGATCACGAACATGATCCATGCCAGTGCGGAAGCCATACCCATCTGGTTGGACTTGAATGCGTAGTTGTAGACCAGAATGGAGATGAGGGTGGTGGAACCGCGGGGGCCGCCGTTGGTGATGATGAACGGGCCATTGAACTCCTGGAAAGCCTGGCAGATCTGAGTGACCAGGTTGTAGAAGATGATGGGGGTGATCATCGGAACGGTGATGGAGAAGAACTGCTTCCATTTGCCAGCACCATCAATGGTGGCGGCTTCGTACAGGTCGGCAGGCACACCCTTCAGAGCAGCGAGGAACAGCACCATGGCGGAGCCGAAACTGCCATATACGCAAAAAGCAGATGATCCACAGCGCGTAGTTGGGGTCAGACAACCACTCGGGACCCTGCACCGGACCAAAGGTGACAGCGCGCACCACGGTGTTCAGCAGACCGTCCACGCTGAACACAGCCTTCCACAGCACGGCGATAGCCACAGAGCCGCCCAGAATGGAGGGGATGTAGTACACAGTGCGGAACAGGTTGACGCAGGCGATCTTGAAGTTCAGGATATAGGCAATGAACAGCGCGAAAATCAGCTTCAGGGGCACGGTGATGAAAGGCGTACTTGAAGGTGATGATCAGCGCCTTGGTGATCTTTCTGGTGTGGAATGCCGTAATGTAGTTGGCCAGACCAACGAACTGGGTGCCGCTCTTGAAGAAGTTCATATCGGTGAAGCTGTAATACAGCGACTGACCGAAAGGGAACTGCCTTAAAGACGACGAAGCCGATGATCCAGGGGAATCAGATAAAACAGACCCTGATATTTGTCCCCACTTCTGAACGGGGTTCGCGCCCGACGGCGGGAGCATTGCTTTTTTCATCCGGGAAATCCTCCTTTTTAAGGATTTGAAGAGACAGTGCAGCAGGTCAACAGACCGGTAACAATTCTTGTCAAGGTTTGATAACCATTCTCCGATAAAACAAGGGGCACCTGTCCGTACGGGCGGCAGATGCCCTTATTTATTTCAGATACCTTTTTATGAATATCCGGTTCTGACCGCTGTCAGGAGGCTGAAGAAAAACTTAGCCGATGGTGTAGCCGACAGACTCCATGCCGTCCAGCAGGGTATCGACAGCATCTTCACCGGGGTCGATCGCCGTAGTCGATGGTATCGAACACTTCCTGATAGATGCCGGTGCCGGAAGCCTTCAGATCGTTGTTCTCGAACAGGGGATCCAGCTTGTTGGTGGTGAAAGGCCATGACCTTGCCGTTTGCCTCAGCGACCAGTTCCTTGACAGCGCCGGCAGTCTGAGCAGCGGCAAGACCAGCCTTGGAGGCGGGGATACCGCACTCGGAACCCATGATGGCAGCGCCGGCCCCGTTGTTCAGCAGGAAGTCGATGAGGGTAGCTGCCTCTGCGGGACGCTGGCTGGTCTTGGTGATGGCCAGACCCATGGAAACCTTGGAGAAGCCGCCGTTGTAATCGCCGAACTTGATCTCTTCGCCAACGGTGAAGCCGTCCTTGTTGCCGTCATCCAGAGCGGAGGAATACTTGGAAGCAGCGGAATCCCACTCGAAGATGCCTGCGATCTTACCGGTGATCCACTCGTTGGACTCGGTGGGTAGCGGTGTCGGAGTTAGCGGAGTAGTAGGTCTTCAGGTTCATCATGACGTGGCCATCCACCAGGCTCTTGATGAAGTCGATGCCCTCAGCGATCTGGTCAGCGTCGTAGTTCAGGGTAGAGGTGACGGGATCAGCCCAGTCCTTGCCGTACTTGGACTCGAGGTAGAACACCATCAGGATCATACGGTCGTAAGCGCCCAGGTGCAGGGGATAGTAGTCAGCGCCCAGCTTGTCCTGTGAAAGCCTTGCCGGCTGCCATCAGATCATCCAGGGACTTGGGAACTTCGGTGATGCCAGCCTTGTTTAAAGAAGGTGGTCATGTTCCAGAAGAAGATACGGCCGGTCATGGAGACGGGCACGCACTGCTGGCGTTTGCCACGTTGCAGGCATCCATAGCAGCGGAATCCCACTGGGTCAGGTCGATGAAACTTGGAGGTGGTGTTCAGATCCACGAACTTGCTGCCATCGGCAGAGTAGTTGTACAGCCAGTTCCAGTTCACCTGGCAGACATCCTGAGCGTTGCCAGCGATGAAGGCAGCAGCCATCTTCTCTTCCCAGCCGGACCATGCAGCGAAGGTGGGGTTGACGGTGATGTTGCTGTGCTCAGCAGAGAAAGCCTTGATGGCGTTCTGGTAAGCCTCGTGACGGCTGTCGCCGCCCCACCAGCTGATGGTCAGGGAAACAGGGCCGTCAGACAGTGCCAGGCTCTCGTCTGCAGAAGCAGCGGGGCGGAAGAAGCAGCGGAAGAAGCGGTGGAAGCAGCAGAGCTGCCGCCGCAGGCAGCCAGAAGGCCGGCAGCACCGCCCACAGCGCCGGTGACCTTCATAAAATCACGACGAGAAATTGCCATGCTCATTTTTGTTCTCCTCCTAAATACAGAAAACATCATTCGAACGGGGGGCCTGCACATACCCCGTTGTATACAATTATGATAACAAAACAACAACCAAAAAGAAAAGACGCAAATTGACAGATATCTAAACAAAAAAAACGTACAAATATTGCTCTTGTTTTCACGCGAGAATTGATGCCATTGCTGAAATGAATAAACTTGGACCGAAAAACTGTGCAACTTGTATACTTCGACAGATTGCATAGAAAACTGGGAACAGCAATCATAGGGAAACGTCGAATTTTGCAATAATTTTGTAAACATTCGGTTTTGGAATATGGAACTGTTGCATACATTGTGGAAGGCAACACATTAAAATGGCCCGGATGCGGGCTTGAAACGATATATCAATAGTGCAAAAAATGTGCACTCTGATATATCAATCGCGTGAAGCAGGCATCCGGCACCGGTCTGCATACAACGTGGAAATCGGTGCTTCTTCGCCCTTTTTTGGGGGAAGAAGCATCGACAGCGAAAGCATATTTTGCGCTGCTGCGTGGACAGCGCCTGTGGGCCGGGGATAAAAAAGAAAGGCGTGCCGTGTCGTTGACACAACAGTCTTGTATACAAGGCTTATTTGACCTGCGAAGCAGCGCTCGCGTTTTTTCGGCGTAAAACGCCCGTTTTGCCTTGAAATAGCACTGGGGGCACATGCTGACGTACTGCACATCGTTTTCCAGATCGATGGCGACCTGCTCGCCCTCAAAGACGAACTCCCCTTGACCCTGCGGCAGTTGCAGGTGGCCTTGCGCCCGCAGGTGCAGATGGTCTTCATCTCCTCAATGGTGTGGGCCAGCTCCAGCAGACGGGTGGAGCCGGGAAAGCCTTTGAGTGAAAAATCTGCCCGCAGGCCGTAGCAGATCACCGGAATGTTCAGGTCCACAGTTACCATGAACAGCTGTTCTGCCTGCTGCGCAGTGAAGAACTGGCTCTCGTCGCAGAGAACGCAGGCCAGCGGCGCACCGTCAGCGTTGGCCGTGCGCACGGCCTCGAAACACATCCGCCTCCGGCGGAACCAGCAGATCAGCCTTGCGCCGCACGCCGAGGCGGCTCACCAGCTCATCGCCGCCCTTGGTGTCCACCTGTGGCTTGAGGATGCAGCACCCGCATGCCCTGTTCTTCGTAGTTGTGTGCTACCTGCATCAGCGCCGTGCTTTTGCCGCTGTTCATTGCGCCGGAAATACAATTTTGCCATTTGAAAAATACAATTTTGCCATGCCGTCACTCCCTGATTGCGCCCTGAGAGACGGTAGCCCAAGCTCATCAGGCTGTCGCCCAGATGGACATTTTCCACCACCACATTGGGAGTACGACACAGAGAGGTCATAGTGGGAGAAGTTCCAGAAGCCCTCGATGCCCAGATCTACCAGACGGCCGCTGACCTGTTCCGCACCATCGCGGGGCACACAGAGCACTGCGACCTTGGGGTGATGTCTCGGCACAGAAAGACTCCAGCTCGTCGATGTGGCGGATGCGGATGCCGCTGATCTCCTTGCCTACCTCACTCTCTGCCACATCAAAGGCGGCGATCAGGCGGTAGCCGTTGGTATCGGTGGTGATAAAGCGGCTCACTGCCTTGCCCAGACGGCCGCAGCCGATCAGAATGGTGGGCAGACGGTCACCGTTGCCGAACAGCAGGCTTTCCAGGATGGAAAGCAGGTTCTCCACCGAGTAGCCGATGCCCTGGCGGCCGTTCACGTCACCGATGCAGTTAAAATCCTGCCGTACCTGAGAGGCCGTGGTGCCCATCTGGGAGGCCAGTTCGCGGGAGGAGATGCTGTTGATGCCGTCGGCCTGCAGAGAGCGCAGATAGCGGTAATATTTGGGAAGACGCTTGATAACGGGAAGTGAAGCCTTTGCAGGGGGTGTTCATAGAATACAATTTCTCCTTTCGCTCTATCGCAGTTCTGCCGCCATGCAAGCTTTACAGATGCGGCGCAGAGAAACCCCTGATCCGTTTACGGGTTCATTTATCCTACAATAATTATTTAAAAGTATACTGCATGATGGAGAATGTCAAATCATTCTCAAAAAAAAAAAAAATGAAAAGTGTTACCGCTTTTTGCTGCAGAGGGATAACTTCCCCGGCAGGGGGGGATGACCCACAAAAAACCCCCGCTACGGAAGGAGAACGCGGGATACGGCAAAAGACACCCCCCGCCGACGAGCGTCGGCTGGAAAAGGAACGAGATCGAAGATCTGGGCACGGTCACGCTGGCCCGCGGGGAGCATGTGATCCACTGCCTGACCGTCATCGGCCAGATCGAGGGCCACACTGAAAGCCGCCGCAGGGCCAAAGACCACGAAGTATGAGCATGTGATCCCGCAGCTGGTGGCCGCTGCAGGAGAACCCCGCATCGAGGGGCTTTTGGTGCTGCTGAACACGGTAGGTGGTGATGTGGAGGCAGGCCTTGCGCTGGCGGAGCTGATCGCCAGCATCTCCAAGCCCAGTGCCACGCTTGTGCTGGGCGGTGGGCATTCCATCGGCATTCCGCTTGCTGTAAGCGCCCGGCGCAGCTTTATCGTGCCCACGGCCACCATGACCGTCCACCCGGTGCGCCACTCCGGGTGACATTCTTAGGTGTGCCCCAGACGATGCGCTGGTTCTTGAGCAGATGCAGGAGCGGATCACCGGCTTCGTGGCCGCCCACAGCGGCATGACCGGAAAAGCGCTACACCCAGCTGATGATGCGCACGGGCGAGCTGGTCATGGACGTGGGTACCGTGCTGGATGGCCGAAAAGCCGTGAAGGAAAAAGCTCATCGACGAGCTGGGCGGGCTGTCGGATGCGCTGGGGTGGCTGTATAAAGAGATCGAACGCAAATGAAGGCCGATTTTGTACAACAATAGGTTTGCCATTTTCTTCCCTGCGTGGTACAATAATAAAATCAAATAGTGTGTCTACTACAAATGTGGGGAACAGAGAAGACATGGCGACAAGAAAACGAAAACGACAACACGGCGCGCAGCATCGCGCAAAAACGGGCCGAGCAGCGGCTTCCGGCGGGCTTGGCACCCTGTTTGCAGGCCTTTTGCTGGTGGTGCTGGCCTTTGTGGAGGGAGATTCGGGCATGGAAGGCCCTGCACGATGTGCTGTTCGGACTTTTTGGCTGCGGCAGCTTTGTGCTGGGCGCGGCAGTGTGCTGCCTTGCTGTGCAGTATACCCGGGGCGAAGACCTTCTGCCCGCGATCTTCAAGCTGATTTTGGGGCTGGTGTTTGCCTGCGGGACCGTGATCGTTTTTTTCGATATCCAGCCGCAGGGCATGTCTGCATTTCAGATGACGGCTGCCTGCTACGCAAACGGCGTATCATGCATGGCTGATCGGCGGCGGTGCGCTGGGCGCACTGCTGGGCGGCAGTCTGCTGCTGCTCTGCGGCAGACCCGCGGCAAACCCTTGATCATGGCCGTGCTGGCACTGTGCGTCAGTCTGTACATTTTTTGACCTGACCCCGGCAGAGGTGTGGCAATGGCTGTGCGCGCGTTTGGCGGCGTGCACGCAAAGGGTGCGGCCGTGTACGAGCAGGGCGCAGCCCGCCGTGCCGAGCGCCGTGCCGAGCGGCAGGCCGCGCAGGAAGCCGAGACGAGTACGACGAGACGGAGGACGGAAGAATACGAGGACGAAGCCGAAGAGCAGGAAAAGCCGGCATTCCGTTCGGTCTGCCGGACTGGATGTCCGGTGTCCGCTGCACTGGGGCCATAAGGTGACCAAGGAGATGGAGCAGGCCCGGACAGCCCGGAGGAGCGCCCCCAGCCCCGTGCAGCCTCGCCGGAACCGCAGGCGGCCCCAGCCGTGACGCCGGTGCGGGTGCAAGCATCCCGCCCGCGCGCTCCCTTTGATGTGGACCTTGGCCCCACAGCACCGAGGTGAAGGAGGGCGGCAGCGAGCCCATCGAGCCCATCATCCTCGGCCCCGGCGGCACCTTCGGCATGGACCCGCTGCGCGCGGCCCCAGACCCCACCATCCGGCCCATCGTGCCGGATGCCGTGGAAACGGCCGCTGAGGACTTCTTTTGCAAAGCCGGAGGAGCCCCGGCGGCAGAGACTACGGAACAACCCCGGCCGGTGCCCGGCAATCCTTTGATACGCCCATCGGAACGGCCTGGGCGGCAGACTCCGCCGGAGACCGGCTGCCGCGGCTGCGCCATCCAGCCCGCCCTGCCCCAGCGCCGCAGCCGGACCAGCCGACCCGGTGAGCGCCGAAAAAACGCCGTGGCCCATGCGCAGCGACCCGGATGAGGACGGCTGGATCAGCATCACCAGCGACCCGGTGGAGGAAAAAAGGACCTCAACACGCGCTGGTGGCAGCCGCCATGGAAAAACCGGCGGCCTCCGAGGCAGCAGGCCGCGAACGCCCCTGCCGAAGAGACCGGAGCCGGTGGACCGCTACGAGTACCAGTACCCGCCCATCGAGCTGTTTGAAAAAACGCGAGGAGGAGACCGACCCCGGCGCACGAGGAAGAGCTGAAGGCCAACGCCCAGAAGCTGGTGGACACGCTGGAAAGCTTTGGCGTGCGCACCCGTGTGCTGGATATCTCCCGGCGGGCCCTCCGTCACCCGGTACGAGGTGCAGCCCATGGCGGCGGGCGTCAAGATCAGCCGCATCACCTCGCTGGCAGACGATATCGCCCTGAACCTTGCGGTGGCGGACGTGCGTATGGAGGCCCCATCCCCGGCAAGCCTGCCGTGGGCATTGAGGTGCCCAACCACAAAAAGACCCCCGTGCCGTATATCCCGCAGCGTGTTCGAGAGCCAGAGCTTTCTGCGCATGACTTCACCCTTGGGCATTGCGCTGGGCAAGGACATCGCCGGTGTGGCCCAGGTGGCAGACCTGTGCAAGATGCCCCACCTGCTGATCGCGGGCAGCACCGGCAGCGGCAAATCGGTGTGCGTGAACAGCATCATCATGAGCCTGCTGTTCCGCTCCAGCCCGGAGGACGTGAAGCTGCTGCTGATCGACCCCAAGGTGGTGGAGCTGGCCGAGTACAACGGCATCCCCCACCTGCTGGTGCCCGTTGTCACCGAGCCGAAAAAAAGGCCGCAGGTGCGCTGGGCAGTGGCCCGTGCAGGAGATGGAGCGCCGCTACCACCTCTTCGCGGAGAACAACGTCCGCGACATCAAGTCCTTCAACAAGCTGGCCGCAGAACGGCCGGATCTGGAAAAGATGCCCTATATCGCCATTATCATCGACGAGCTGGCCGATCTGATGATGGTCGTCGGTAAGGATGTCGAAGGATTCCATCTGCCGCATCGCCCAGAAGGCCCGTGCCGCCGGTATGCACCTCATCGTGGCGACCCAGCGCCCCAGCGTGGACGTCATCACCGGCCTCATCAAGGCCAACATCCCCAGCCGCATCGCCTTCGCAGTGTCCAGCCAGGTGGACAGCCGCACTATTCTGGATGGTCCGGTGCCGAAAAGCTGCTGGGCCAGGGTGATATGCTCTTCATGCCGGTGGGCGCACCCAAGCCTACCCGTATTCAGGGCACTTTTGTGCGGGATGAGGAGATCAGCCGCGTGCTGGACTTCATCAAGCAGAGCGCCACCGTCCAGTGCGACGAGGCCATGATCGAAGCCATGGCGAAAAGCACGCCATTCAGGACGGCAAAAAGGGCGGCGGCGGTGCCGACTCCGAAGAGGATCCCGATACCGACCCGATGTTCAAGCAGGCCGTGGAGGTGGTCATCGATGCCGGTCAGGCCTCCACCAGCCTGCTGCAGCGCCGCTGCAAGCTGGGCTACGCCCGCGCCGCCCGTATCATGGACGAGATGGAAGAAAAGGGCATCATCGGCCCCTACGAGGGGCGCAACGCCCCGCGCTGTCCTCATCAGCCGCCAGCAGTGGCTGGAAATGCAGATGAATCAGCCGGATGAAACATAATAAAGGAGCATTATGGACAACTCTTTCCCCAAAGATCTACACCGAATTCCTCCCCATCAGCCGCGCGGACATGGAAGCGCGGGGATGGGACCAGTTGGACTTCGTGGTCGTGGGCGGCGATGCCTATGTGGATCACCCCAGCTTTGGCACTGCCATCATCAGCCGCCTGCTGGAAGCCGAGGGCTACAAGGTGGGCGTGCGCTGGCCCAGCCCCGTTACACTGACTGCGAGGACTTCAAGCGGTACGGCAAGCCCAAGTACGGCTTCTTCATCGGCGGCGGCAACGTGGACAGCATGGTCAGCCACTATTCCGTGGCAAAAATTCCCCGCGCCGAGGATGAATACTCCCCCGGCGGCAAGGGCGGCGCACGCCCGGACCGCAGCGCCACCGTGTACACCAAGCTTGCAAAGCAGGCTTACCCCGACCTGCCGGTGATCTTAGGCGGTCTGGAAGCCTGCTGCGCCGCTTTGCCCACTACGATTACTGGCTGGATACCGTCCTGCCCAGCATTGCGGAGGACTCCGGGGCCGACCTCATCAGCTTCGGCATGGGCGAGCACCAGACCGTGGAGATCGCCCGCCGCCTTGCCGCCGGGGAACCGGTGGAGAGCATCACGGACGTGGACGGTACCTGTTACATGACCGACTTCGACCATCTGCCCGAAAACTACGTGGAGTGCGCGGGCTTCAAGAAGGTGGCGTCCGATAAGGTGGCCTACGCCAAGGCGTGCCGCATCCAGATGGACAATCAGGACGTCGTCAGCGGCCAGATCATCGTCCAGAAGCAGAGTGAGAAGTACCTCGTCCAGAACATCCCGGCAAAGCCCTTGGTGCGCTGGGAGCTGGACAAGGTCTATGCTCTGCCCTACACCCGCCCGTATCACCCCATCTACGAGCATGGGCGGTGTGCCTGCCATCCGGGAGGTGCAGTTCTCCATCATCCAGAACCGCGGCTGCTTCGGCGGCTGCAATTTCTGCGCCATCCAGCTGCATCAGGGGCGACGCGTCACCAGCCGCAGCGCCGACAGCATCGTGGCCGAAGCAGAGCGGATGACCCATGAGCCGGATTTCAAGGGTTACATCCACGACATCGGCGGCCCCACTGCCAACTTCCGCTTTCCCTGCCGCGAGCAGATGCTGCGGGGTATGTGCAGCGGCGGAAAGCACTGCTTGGCCCCCACCACCTGCTCCCCACATGATCGTGGATCACAGCGATTACCTCAAGATCCTCCGCCGTGTCCGGGAACTGCCCGGCGTCAAGAAGGTCTTCATCCGCAGCGGCATCCGGTTCGATTACCTTGATGGCCGACCCGGACGCCACCTTCTTCAAGGAGCTGGTGGAGTATCACGTCTCCGGTCAGTTGAAGGTGGCCCCGGAGCACTGCGCCCCCAATACACTGGCCTACATGGGCAAGCCGCCCATCGAGACCTTCAACAAGTTCAAGGATAAATTCTATGAGCTGAGCAAAAAGGCGGGGAAGAAACAGTATCTGGTGCCCTACCTGATGTCCTCTCATCCCGGCTGCACCCTGAAGGACGCGGTCTATCTGGCAGAATATCTTTATAAAAACCACATGCGCCCGGAACAGGTGCAGGATTTTTATCCCACCCCCGGCACGGTTTCCACCTGCATGTTCTATACCGGCCTCGACCCGTATACCCCTGAAGCCGGTGTTTGTGGAAAAAAGACCCCCCGGCAAAGGCATTGCAGCGTGCGCTGCTGCAATACTACGAGCCCCGCAATGCCGAAAAGGTCATCAAGGCGCTGAAAATGACCCACCGGGAAGATCTGATCCCCCTGCTGGTGCCCGCCGAGGGCCGCCGCGCGGTCCAGCGCTCTGCCCGCCGGGCCGAGCCTGCCGAGGTGACCATCCACAACGACGGCACTTATACCGTGCGCCCAACCAGAAGGGACGGCAAAGCACCGGCCAAAATGCCCGTGCCGCTGCACCGGACAGGCCGTGCAGCCCAGCCCCGGCGCACGCTTTGCGCCCCATTCGGCACCCGCGCGCAAGCCAAAAAACGAATCAACAGAAAGAGAACACAACGTGGAAAACTGGAAAGAAGAAAAAGTAAAACGCGCTCTAAGAAAGCCTGTGGCAGCGCCTGCTGCGCTGGCCGCTGCCGCTGCACTGGTGCTGAGCCTGCGGGCTGCAGCGGGCTGCCGTCCGTCCCGGGCGGAAGCGCCGATGGTGCCGAAACCCGTCCGCTTCTGCCGGCGGCTGTGGATACGGTGGACGCACCCTTGGAGGTGCATTTCATCGACGTGGGGCAGGCGCTGAGCGTGCTGGTGGAGTGTGACGGCCAGTACATGCTGTACGACGGCGGCAATGTGGACGACGGCAGTCTCATCGTGTCCTTACCTGCAGAGTCAGGGGGGTGGAACAGCTGGAATATGTGTTCTGCTCCCACGCTCACGAGGACCATGTGGGCGGCTTGGCTGCCGCGCTGGCCTATTTCCCGGCAGACCATGTGTACAGCCCCGTGACGCAAGCCTCCACCAAATGCTTTCAGGATTTCGTCAAGTATACGCAGCAGCAGGGCTTGCAGCTGGAAGTGCCCTCAGTGGGCACCGACCTGGCACCTGGGAAGCGCGAGCATCACCCTGCTGGGCCCGGTAACGCAGTACAGCGAGACCAACGATACCTCCATTGTGCTGCGCATCGACTACGGCAGCACCAGCTTTCTGCTGACCGGTCGACATGGAAAAAGACTGCGGAGACCGACCTTGTGAACAGCGGTGCCAACCTGAGGGCCGATGTTCTTCAGGTGGGCCACCACGGTTCCCAGCACCTCCACCAGCTACCTCTTTTCCTGAATGCGGTGCTGCCGGAAATGGGCATCATCTCCTGCGGCGTGAACAACAAGAATACGGCCACCCCCACGAGGAAACGTTAAGCATCCTGCGGGACGCAAAGGTGGACGTCTACCGCACCGACCTGCAGGGCACCATCACCATTGGCAGCGACGGCCAGAACTTCACCGTGGGCACCGAGCGCTTTGCGGCAGATTCTGCGCTGAACCCCACCGACCCGTCGGCCTCCAGCACTGCGCAGCAGGCGTACATCGGCAACGTGAACAGCAAAAAGTTCCATCTGCCCACCTGCCCGAACCTGCCGGCAGAGAAGAACCAGATCCTCTTCTCCAGCTATCAGGAAGCCGTGGAAGCAGGCTATACGCCCCTGTTCCAGCTGCATCAAATAAAGAACGAACTCCCCCCAGTCTGCTTTCACAGACAGCCCCCTCGGGATGGGGCCTTTGGCAAAAACCGAAAAGCTTACCTTTTCGACAGAGGCTCCCTCCTTGAGGGGAGCTGGCACGGCGTGAGCTGTGACTGAGGGGTTTTCTTTATCCGCCGCTCTGCGGGATTGATAAAATCCCACAGGTGCGGTATACTTAAGACCACTTTATTTCAAAAAGCAGGAGGTGCGGCGGATGATCGGTGCACCGCAGCCGCTGGTGCTGGCAAAACCGGCGGCGATCGATACAGCACAGGCAGCGCGGTATTTCGGCCAGAGGGGAACCGGACGACCGCACCATGACCCTGTTGGAAACATGCGCATGCCGCTGCTGGCGGCGGCAATCGCCCCGGGCGGTCTGGCTGGAAGCGGACACGGCTGCCCTTTTTGCCGAAGCAGGCATCCTGCGGGGTAGTGGGGATGTGATGAAGCATCTGGAAAACTGCCCGCAGGCGGTGCTGCTGGCTGTGACCCTTGGCCCCGGCGTGGATGCACAGCTCCGCCGTGCCGGTGTGGGAGATATCGCGGCGGGCGTAGCCTCCGACGCGCTGGGCAGCGCGTGGCCGAGCAGGCCGCAGACGCAGCCGAAGCGGGAGCTGCGCCAGTGGGCCGCAAAGAAAGGAAATATCTCACCGGGCGGTTTTCGCCCGGCTACGGTGACTTTCAGGATATCGCGGTGCAGCCGCTGGTGGCAACGCGCTGGACACGGTGCGCCGTGCAGGCCTGTGCGTCACCGACACCAATCTGATGACCCCCCGCAAGAGCGTGACGGCCAGTCTGGGGGGTCAGCGGCCACCCGGTAAAGGAAAACTGGCCGGGTGCGGTTAAGTGCTGCGCACCCGGTGTGAGTATAGAAAGAGGGAAAGACCTGTGCAAGCGAGTGAACTTTTCAAACAGAGCAATACCGTCCTGCTGGACGGCGGCATGGGCACCATGCTGCAGGCTTCGGCCTGAAGCTGGGCGCAAAGCCGGAGGAACTGAACATCACCAACCCGGAGCTGATCGAGAGCATCCATGCATGCCGCTGCGGGCAGCCGCGTCGTCAACGCCAATACCTTTTGGCGCTTCGCCCCTCAAGCTGGCGGGCATCGCCTACAGTCTGGAAGAGATCATTGCGGCGGGCATCGCCAACTGCAAAGCGCGCCTGTGCGCCCTACGGTGCCCCTGACCGCGCTGGATGTCGGCCCGCTGGGAGAACTGCTGAACCCAGCGGAACACTGGCCTTTGAGGATGCGGTGAGCGAGTATGCCCGCATCGTCCGGCAGGCGCTGCCGCCGGGGCCGACCTCATTTTTTTGAGACCTTTACCGATCTGTACGAGCTGAAAGCCGCTCTGCTGGCCGCAAAGGAAAACAGCGGCCTCGCCTATCTTAGCCAGCATGAGCTTTGAAGCCGGCGGGCGCACCTTTACCGGCTGCACGGTGGAAAGCTTCGGCGTGACCGCCCGTGGCCTGGTGCCAACGCGGTGGGCATCAACTGCTCACTGGGCCCCAAGGAGATCTTTCCCATGGCAAAGCGTCTGGCAGAGGCTGTGCCCGGCGACTTTCCGGTCTTTGTCAAGCCGAATGCGGGCCTGCCCCGCGCCGACGGCAGCGGCTATGACATCACGCCCCAGCTCTTTGCCATGGAGATGAAGCCCTACCGGGAGCTGAAGCTCTTCGCGGCGGGCGGCTGCTGCGGCACCACGCCGGAGTTCATCAAGCTGCTCAACAGCACCTTTGCAGGCTGCGTACCCGGCCGTTCGGCCCAAAAAATGCCCTCGGTGCTGTGTACGCCGGTGGATTTCGTCACCGTGGACGGCATTACCGTGGTGGGCGAGCGCATCAACCCCACCGGCAAAAAGCGGTTTCCAGCAGGCACTGCGGGAAGAGGGATATGAACTACGTTCTGGAGCAGGCGGTCAGTCAGGTGGAAGCCGGTGCTCAGGTGCTGGACGTCAACGTGGGCGCGCCCGGCGTGGACGAGCCTGCCCTGATGCCCAAGGTGGTCAAGGCCCTGCAGAGCGTCACCAGCCTGCCGCTGCAGCTGGATTCCTCCAATGTGGAGGCGCTGGAAAACGGTCTGCGCGTGTACAACGGCAAGCCCATCGTCAACTCTACCAACGGCGAGCAGGAAAAGCTGGACGCGATCCTGCCCCTGTGCAAAAAGTACGGTGCGGCCATCGTGGGTCTTGCCATCGACGAGCGGGGCATCCTGCCCGCCGCAGAGGACCGCGTGGCCATTGCCCGCCGCATCACTGAGGCGGCACTGGAAGCCGGAATCCCCCGCGAGGACATCTACATCGACTGCCTGACCCTGACCGCCAGCGCCCAGCAGAAGGACGTTCTGGCCACCGTGCAGGCGTTGGAAGCCTGCAAAAAGAGCTGGGGGTGCGCACCATTCTGGGCGTGTCCAACATCAGCTTCGGCCTGCCCTGCCGCCCCTATCTGAACACCACCTTCCTCACCATGGCGATGTATGCGGGCCTTGACCTCGCCATTATGAACCCTTCCAGCGAGGAGATGATGGCGGCGGTGTATGCTTACAAACGTGCTGACCAACCGCGACCAGCAGAGCACCAAGTCACATTGAGCGGTATGCCGACCATGTGCCTGCATCCGCAGCCATCCGGCAGGCCGCACAGGTGGTGCCTGCGGCTTCGGCATCCGCATCCGGTGAGCAGTGCAGAGCTTACCGGCCCTTACGCTCCACTGATGAAGGCGGTGGAAAAGGGCCTGAAGGGTGATGCTGCTGCCCAGACCAAGGCACTGCTGGCCGAAAAGCAGCCGCTGGAAGTGGTGGACGAAGCACTGATCCCGGCGCTGGACATCGTGGGCGCCAAGTACGAGAAGGGCACGCTGTTCCTGCCGCAGCTGCTGCAGGCCGCAAGTGCGGCCCAGAGCGCCTTTGAGGAGATCAAGAACGTCATTGCCCAGAAGGGCGAGGGCAGCGCCAGCAAGGGCCGCATCGTGCTGGCCACCGTCAAGGGCGACGTGCACGACATCGGCAAGAACATCGTCAAGGTCATTCTGGAAAACTACGGCTTTGAGGTGATCGACCTGGGCCGTGATGTTCCGGTGGAGACGGTGGTGAACACTGTGCGGGAAAAAGAATGTGCATCTGGTGGGCCTTTCCGCCCTGATGACCACTACCCTCAAGAGCATGGAGGAAACCATTGCCGCCCCTGCACGAAGCGGGCTTGGACTGCAAGATCATGGTGGGCGGTGCGGTGCTCACGCCGGAATATGCCGAAAAAGATCGGCGCGGACTGGTACGCCAAGGACGCCAAACGCAGCGCCGACATCGCCAAGGATTTTTTCGGGGCGCAGTAAAAGCATGAATGCAGGCCAGTAGGAAGCTTTCTCCGCGAACAGCCGGGACTCCAGTCCCGCCCCAACGCTTATGCGCGGGGCCTCCTTTGAAAACACCTGAAAATCTATTTTTGCAAATTGTTCAAAAACTCCACAAAAGAAATGCCACGATTGTCTGGTAACATAAGGGTGCAGTCAGGGAGATGCAAAGACATCTCCCCAAAGCCGACTAATGGCTTTCACCTGCGGGGGCTGGTGCATCTGGCACAGCCCAGCAGGTACTGTTAAAAACACTGTCCCCCGCCTATGCCAGGCAATCGCCAACGACGGCGGACAGACTACCAAATCCCTCCTGATCCGCCGCAAAGTTCGGGAGTTCTCATACCGCAGCCAGCACCGCTTTATCCTCCCTTTCCACGGTGCTGGCTGCTTTTGTTTTACCTGAATGCAAAGAGAACGATTGGGAATAGCCGCCGCGTGCGCTTTGGCTGTTTTAGCGGAAATTCTATTATCATTAGTTGAGCCTCGGAAAAAATCTGCGGATTTTTTTCCCGAGGCTCTTTTTTTCACGAATAGAATCGAAGCGATATACTTCATCTGAATGTAAAAAGCAAAGCGAGAACGAGTACGAAGACGAAATTGGTTTTATACAGTTCGTTTTTACTTCGCTGCGTTTCGCCCATCTGTTGCTGATCTTATCTGCCAGCAGGGAGCCGCAGGCCCCCAATGCAAGGCCCAGTGCCACGCCGCCCAGAATGTCGGTGGGGGAAATGCACATACAGGTACATCCGCGTGAAGCCGATGAACCCGGCCAGCACAAAAGCCGGGATGCCGAGCCTGCGGTTCTGCAGCCAGAGCGCAAAAGCAAAAGCGGCAAAGGCGGAGGATGTGTCCGGAAGGGAAGGACCAGCCATGCGGCCGGCCACCAGCGTGAGCATCTCCGGCCGGAGGTCGCAGGGGCGCGGGCGTGCGAACAGCGGCTTTAAGGCGCAGTGGCCCGCCAGCATATAAAGGCCCAGCGCCAGCGCCATGGCCAGTCCGGCCCGGCGGGTGCGCCGGAACGCCAGCAGCACCGCCGTGAAGGCGATCCAGATCTCGCCGTGGGCACCGGCGCTCGATCGAAAAAACCGCCAGTGCATCCAGCACCGGACAACTGCGCAGAGCCTGCAAGGCATCCAGAAGGGTAAATTCAAAGGACATGGATAAAGCCTCCTGCTTGTTGTTCTTGCCCTTATGGTATCATGGAACCGGGGCAGAGAATAAGAACAAGGCTTGTACAAAGGATAAACAAATCTTAAACCGGCAGAAAAAGATGTCGGAAACAGGACAAAACTAAATATAGCGACACAATACTACAAATTGTAAATAGAAAAGAAGCCCTGCGGTGCTGGACGCGAGGGGATTTTTGCATCCTTTACTGCATCTGTTCAAGGGGTGGGGTAGCTGTCGATGGCACCGTGCTGCTGCACGATGATGCCGCAGAACTGATTGGAAAACGCAAGGTATTCGTTCAGCTTTGTTTTGCTGAGCTTTGCCAGTTTTTCCAGTGTTACGCCGTCACGTTCCAGTTGCCACAAAAACGAGCCGATGAAGCCGTCGCCCGCGCCGGTGGTGTCCACGGCCCTGACTTTCTGGCAGGGGGCAAAGGCATGGGCGGTGCGGGTGTAGGCGCGGGCACCGCTTGCTGCCGCAGGTGTACAGCACCAGCTGCAATCATTGCCCACAAAGCAGCTGCGGCAGGGCGGATTCAATGTCCGCTGTGCCGGTGAGAAATTCCAGCTCTTCGTCCGAAATTTTGAGGATGTTGGAAAGCGGCAGGAACTGCAGCACCGTCCCGCGCAGCATGTCGCGGTCCGGCCAGAGGGGGAAACGGAGATTGGGGTCAAAGCTGACGATAGCACCAGCTTCGCGTGCGGCGGCAATGGCCGCAAGGTGGGCGTAGCGCATGGGGCTGTCCACCAGTGAGACGCTGCAAAAATGCAGGGCAAAGGCCTGCGAGAACCAGCCCGGGTCGATCTGCTCCGGGGCGTACAGCAGGTCTGCGGAGGGCTTGCGGTAGAAGCTGAAGGTGCGGCTGCCGTCCTTTCCAGACTGACGAAGGCAAGGGCTGTGCTGGCCTTGTCGGTAAAGGCCAGATGGGAGAGGTCGATGCCGCAGGCTTCCAATTCCCGTGCGATCTTGTGGCCGAAGGGGTCGTCGCCCAGCTGGCTCAGAAAAGCACTTTTGCCGCCCAGCCGGGCAAAGGCCGCGCACACGTTGGCCGGTGCGCCGCCAGTGCGCGGGGCTGAACGAGGGAACCTCGTCAAAAAGAACAGCCCACCCGGGAGGGGATCATATCGATCAGCGCTTCGCCGATGGAAAACAGTGTGCTGCCGGACATAGAGAACCTCCCAAATTAAGATGCTGGTAATAAAGACTTCCCCCGGCGCGGGGGATGATTTTGTGATCGCTCCCAGTGTAAGGGCCAGAGCCCGGGCTGTCAATGCTTTTTTTGCACGGTACAGGGCGCTTTTGTGTTGACTTGCATTTTGGGGTGTGCTAAAATATGCCGGTATGCGTAAAAAATGCCATGAAAGGGAACTTGGATGAACCTGACAAAACAGTTCTTTAAATATGTATCACAGAATATCTTCGGCCTGCTGGGCACTTCGTGCTATATTCTGGCCGATACCTATTTTATTGCACAGGCCGCCGGTACAGACGGTGTTACCCTGCTCAACCTCTGCCTGCCGGTCTACAACTTCATCTTTGCCGTCGGCTCCATGGTCGGCCTTGGCGCGGCCACCCGCTACGCCATCCCTCAAGGCGCAGGGAGACGAGCGCTGCCAGCGCTATTTTTCCAATGCCATCTTCTGCGCCTGTGTGCTCAGCGTGCCGTTCCTGCTGGTGGGCATTTTTGCGCCCGGCGGCCTTCTGCGGCTGATGGGCGGTGACGCGGGAATCATGGCACTGGGCATCCCGTATGCCCGTATCTTCCTTTATGTTCACGCCCTTCTTCATGTGCAACTATATCGGTGTCGGCCTTTGTGCGCAACGACGGCGACCCTCCCTGGCCATGGTGGCTACCCCTGAGCAGCAGCCTGTTCAATGTGGTGTTTGACTACATCTTCATCTTTCCCATGGGTCTGGGGCTGCCCGGCGCGGCGCTGGCAACGGCGGTTTCGCCCATCATCAGCATCGCCATCTGTAGCCGCCATTTCCTTAAGAAGGAGAACACCGCAATTCGTGCGCCAGCTGCCCCTCGGTAAGCTGCTGGGCCAGAGCTGCCAGCTTGGCATCTCCGGCTTTGTGGGGAGATGTCCTCCGGCGTTACCACCACCGTATTCAACTTCCTGCTGCTGGGGCTGGCGGGCAATGGGCGTGGCCGCTTACGGCGTGGTGGCAAACTTTGCGCTGGTGGCAACCGCCATCTTCAACGGCGTGGCCCAGGGCGCACAGCCGCTGGTGAGCCGCTGCTACGGCCAGAACGACCACATGGCCGGGGCCGGAAACTGCTTCTGCTGGGCTGCGGCACCGTGCTGGCCTGCTGGCGGCGGTGTTGTACGGTGCCGTGTTTGGCTTTACCGATTCGCTGGTGGCCCTGGTTCAACAGCGAAAACTCGGTGCAGATGGCGCAGTACGCCCACACCGGGATGCGGATGTACTTTGTGGGCTACTTCTTTTGCCGGCTTTAACATCGTGGCAGCGGGCTATCTGAGTGCGACCAACCGCCCGGTGGAAGCCTCCGTAACCTCCATCTGCCGCGGCATCGTGGCCATCGTGGCCTGCTCTCTGGTGCTGAGCGCCCTCTGTTCGGGATGAACGGCGTGTGGGCCGCCTTCCCGGCATCGGAGCTGCTGACGGCGCTGCTGACCCTGTTTTTGCTGCGCGGAAAAAGCAGACCGCATAAAGCCTTAAATATACATCTCCTGCTCCCGCATGGTTCCTCGGGCGTAAGTCCGGCCTGTGCGGCGCGACCGGTCAGGGCCCGCCATTGTGCAGGGGACTGGCCGGTTTCTTTGAATACCCGGCACAGGTAGTTGGCCCCGGAAAAGCCGCACAGGCTGGCTACCACGTCCAGTGTGTACTCCCGGTGCAGCAGCAGCCGCTGTGCGGCCTCGATGCGCACGGTGGTCAGGTACTTGCCCGGCGGCACGCCCACGGAGGCGGTAAAGGTGCGCACCAGGTGACTTTTGAGACTCCCAGCCGCTCGCTCAGCTCTTCCACGCCGTAAAGGCCCGCGTAGTTTGCGCGGATGTCTCAATGGCGGCCTGCACCAGCGGCGGCAGGGGGGCGGACGCGGCACTGTCGGCGTCAGAAAGCTCGCACAGCAGGGCGTAGGCCAACTGGCTGCGGGCACGGCTGTGGGCGGTCTTTTCCTCAGCAAGGCGGTCCATCAGCTTCGGCAGCGGCCGGGCAGGAACCGCCCTTGGCAAGGAAAGGGGCAGTTCGTGCAGCCCAGCCAGAAACTGGGAAGCCGCCTGCCCGGTCAGCTGGACGCACAGCAGATGGCAGCTGTCCTCCGGGGTCAGGGTGAGCGGGGCGCGGCTTAAGATCAGGTGCCCCGCCGCTCGGACTGCGGCGGCAGTACCAGCACTGCACCCAGCGGCAGCGGCCGCAGCAGGTACGGATGCAGAGCATTTGGCCGCTGGACACAAGGCAGACCCACAGCCCTTCGCCGGTCAGGGTGAGGGGGCAGAAAGCTGCAGATCCTGCACGGAAGCCGGTGCGGCGATGGTGTTCCAGTCAAACAGCAATATCTGACACCTCTAATCAATAAAATGCTATTTTATATCACAAAGTTATCTGCTATTATAATACCAACGAAACAACACGCCGTCAAGGGCGTGAAAACACCAAAAATTTATGGAGGAAACGACCTATGGCTTCCATTAGCTGCCAGCACATCTACAAGATCTACCCGGGCGCACTGCTCCGTCTGTCACCGACTTCAACCTGGAGATCCAGGATAAGGAATTCATCATCTTCGTCGGCCCCTCTGGCTGCGGCAAGTCCACCACCCTGCGCATGATCGCCGGCCTGGAGGAGATCTCCAAGGGCGAGTTGTACATCGGTGACCGCCTCGTGAATGACGTTCCTCCGAAGGACCGCGACATCGCGATGGTCTTCCAGAGCTACGCTCTGTACCCCCACATGACCGTCTACAAGAACATCGCTTTCGGTTCTGGAACTGCGCAAGACCCCGAAGGACGAGATCGACAAGCGCGTGCGTGAAGCCGCCCGCGTGCTGGACATCGAGCATCTGCTCGACCGCAAGCCGAAGGCTTTGTCCGGCGGCCAGCGTCAGCGTGTTGCCCTGGGCCGTGCAATGGTTCGTAACCCGGCAGTCTTCCTGCTGGACGAGCCCCTGTCCAACCTGGATGCTAAGCTGCGTACCAGCATGCGCACCGAGATCATCAAGCTGCACAAGAAGCTGGCCACCACCTTTATCTACGTTACGCATGACCAGACTGAGGCTATGACCATGGGCGACCGCATCGTCGTTATGAAGGACGGCTTCATCCAGCAGGTCGATACCCCGCAGAACCTGTACGATATGCCCTGCAATATGTTCGTCGCAGGCTTCATCGGCAGCCCCCAGATGAACTTCCTCGACGGCATCGTGACCAAGAGCGGCGATCAGTACGCCATTGACCTGGGCGGCGACACCATCCCCCCTGCCCAAGGAAAAGACCGCTGACGGCAAGCTGGATTCCTACGTTGGCAAGAAGATCAAGATGGGCATCCGTCCCGAGGATATCGACGACGAGCCCGAGTTTATGGCAAAGCACCCCGACTGCCACCTGGAGGCTCAAGGTCGATGTGTCCGAAATGATGGGCGCTGAGATCTACCTGTATCTGGAGTACAAGGGCAATAAGATGACCGCCCGCGTCGCTCCCACCTCCAAGGCCCGCAACGGAGATACCGTCCGCGTTGCATTTCGATCCCCATAAAGGTGCACCTGTTCGACATCGAGACCGGACCAGACCATCCTGAACTAAGACTTAGCAACGATCATTTTTGATCCTCCTATCAGAAAAACCGCTTCGGGAAAGCTTCGGCGGTTTTTGTGTGTTCAGCTTTTCGCTTCAATGGACCCGTGCTCTTTTTCATTTGCTGGCAGTGCTGGGCGCGGGCTGGCGCACCAGCTCGATAAAGGCTTTCATCTGAGGGGTCAGCCATTTGTCACGGTGATAAAACAGCGACGATGCATCTCCACGGTGCAGTCCAAAGCATTCAGCCGGGCAAGACGACCTGCGGCCAGCCGGACGCACGATGTACTTTCCGGCAAAAAGGAAAGGACCCATGCCCCGCTCCACCATCTGGCACAGCAGCGCAGCTGCCCAGCCAGATAAGGGTGGATGGCAAGGCCGCGGGCGGCAAAGGCACTGATCCAAAGCGTCGCGGTAGCTCATGCCGCGCTCAGTGAGCAAGAAATTCCTGCCGGGGGCAGCTCTTCCAGCATGGCACAACTTCCTGCCGGCAAACGGGTAACCGATAAAACACACCGGCTCCCGGCATCCGCCGCAAGCACCAACCAGGCTGCAGCAGGGGCTGGTCCAGCGTATAAGGCCAGATCCGATCTGATTTTGTGCCCAGCATCTGCAGCATCCGTCGGCAGTGGCGGTGCAGCACCAGCTCCACCTGCGGGCACAGGGCGTGGTAGCGCCGTTTGAGCAGACAAA
>VOFK01002247.1_pt1 | contig 28343 bp, 36 predicted proteins | sample 5384121 | NCBI WGS metagenome assembly VOFK01 (sample SAMN12384730, study PRJNA508395) | human gut metagenome | isolation source: healthy gut J | host: Homo sapiens | reverse complement strand
ATTATCAGCCTCACAACAATACGTAATAACGAATACAATGAAACATTCCTGTCCCAATATGAATATCATTTATGACAGAGGGTCTTACAACCATGCATTACTTACTTCCCCATGTATCTGAACAATCATGGATCTGAACAATATCAATGCCTCCCACCTTTACGGATTCAATAAGATGCCATCATCGGAAACAGGATACCTGCTGCAATAGGGGAATACCAATCAAATTGTATATAAATGCCCAGAAAAGATTCTGATGTATCAGCCTTACTGTTTTACGAGATAATTTAAACGCCTTTGGGAGCAACAGCAAATCTGAGGTCATTAATGTAACCATTGCTACATCCATTGCAATATCCGTACCCTTACCCATCGCAATACTTTCACGTCGGCACGGGCCAAGGCCCTGCGAATCATTGATACCGTCACCGACCATGGCAACCACCCTGCCCTCACGCTGTAGTTCTTTAATCACATTTTCTTTATCATCAGGTAAAGCTTCGGCTATAAAACGGTTGGCATTAATTTCTCCCGCCACATTTTGTGCTGTCAGATGTCCGTCACCTGTCAGTAACACGACATACTTTGCCTTCTGCCTGCATCTGTTTCACTGCCTGAATAGATGTCGGCTTCACCTTATCGCTTATGACAATAACGGCCAACAACGTACTTTCCTCGCCAAAGTAAACCAGACTCTTGCCACTACGCTCGTATTCTTCCACCATACTTTTCAGCAGGTCGGATACTTTTGCGCCGAAATCATTTAACAGACGATGACTGCCTGCCCAATATGTCTTACCTCCGCGAGTCACAACAATACCGCGCCCCGTACGACTTTCGAAAGAATCTATAATGGCAGGCTTATTGCCATCTTTCTTCAATTCCTCTACAATAGCAAGTGCCAACGGATGTTCGGATTTCAATTCCGCTGCATACAAAATGCCTTTATGCTCGTTTACCCAACCGGCATCATGCAACCAACCTGTCACTGTCGGACGACCTTCTGTTACAGTTCCGGTTTTATCAAGTACTACCGTATCCACCTTTCGCATCTGCTCCAACGCCACAGCATCTTTAATCAGAATATGAGCTTCAGCTCCTTTACCTATACCAACCATCAAAGCAGTAGGCGTAGCTAATCCTAAAGAACACAGGGACAGGCGATAACCAATACAGAGACAGCCGAGAGCATCGCATAAGAGAAATCATCCACCCCACCCACTATCATCCAAACAATAAAAGTAAGAATAGCTATTGCCAGTACCGTCGGTACAAAAACAGCAGTAACCTTATCTACAATGCGTTGTACGGGAGCCTTTGAACCTTGTGCTTCCTGCACCATGCGGATAATCTGTGCCAGTACCGTTTCTCTTCCCCCACCTTCTCTGCACTCATAACAAAAAAGCACCATTTTGGTTTATCGTACCGGCAAGCACTTTATCATTCAACTTTTTTTCTACCGGAATGGGTTCACCGCTTATCATACTCTCATCTATAAAAAAGTATCTCCTTCTACAATAAGTCCATCCACCGGAACACGTTCGCCGGACGTACACTTACCTTATCACCCTTCTTTAATTCAGAAATAAGAATATCCTCTTCTTTACCATCGCGCAGAATACGGGCCGTCTTCGGTTGCAACCCCATTAATTTACGAATCGCCATAGAAGTTTTTTCCTTTCGCTTTTTTTCTTCCATCAGCTTTCCTACAAGTACAAAAGCAATAATCACTGTTGCAGCTTCATAATATACATGAGGCCCAATCCTTGTTCATACCAGAACCGAGGATAGAGTGTATTGAACAGACTAAACAAGAAAGCGATAGAAGTACTCAGTGCCACTAAAGTATCCATATTACTGGTAAAATGTTTAGCTTGCTTCCATGCGTTAACATAAAAAGCAATGTCCGGAATAAAACAGCACAGGCAATGACAACACAAGCATCCACCAGTTTATGCCCGGAAAATCCATAAAAAACATTCCCCATAAAAGCTACCGGCAAAAGCAAATATCCACGCCACTACAGTCTTTCGCTGTAGTTGTTCATAATAGGAATGTTCTGCTTCTTCCTGTTCTTCCATAGAGTTGTCTTCATCGATTATCAAATCGAAACCGATTTTCATCACTGCATCCTTCAACTGTTCCGGTGAAACGACATCAGAATTGAAATCCACAGTCAGGACAGCAGCAGCCAGATTAACCGATGCATCCTCTACTCCTTCTTGTTTCTTTACTATTTTTTCTACATTATTGGCACACGCCGCACAATGCATCCCCATGACGGGATATACTTTCTTTGTAATCTTGCTCATATATCTTTTTCTCTTTTTTCCTATCTATCATTCAACGGACAAATTTAGGGGAAAAAGTTCATGCAACTCAGTTGCCAAAAAGACAAATATATTTTTTCGTTTTTTAAGAGGACAATTCACGAAGTTATTCTATATTTGTGGAGAAAGTTTAGACAGAATACCCATATTAATTAACAAAAAGACATGAAAAGACGAAATATAATGATGTCTGTTGCAACAACATGTATTGTCTCCTGCTTTTTATTGTTTGGATGTAACGGACAAAAAACAAATTGATAGCAGTACAATAGAATATATAAATCTGAAAGAGGATGTACATTTGGAAGATAATACAACCTCTCCTGCCTGCAAAATGACTATTGATTACGCTTATTTAGCAGAAGAAAATGGCAATGACACCATTGCACATAAAATTAATCACACTGTCCAGTCCACTATTTTAGGAAAGAAGTATGCCGAAATGGAACCGCAGGCTGCTATAGACTCGTTTAAGAATGTGTATGTACGCGAATACCGTAACAGCGTAGCGGATTTATATAAGGAAGATGTCAAGAACGGTACCTCAAAAGACGAACTCCCTTCGTGGTACAATTACGAATACAGCCTAACCACTCAATTCAAAGATGGCAAAGAAGGTGTTCTGAATTATACAGCTGTCACTTTCGAATATTCGGGAGGAGCACATCCCAACCAATGGGAAAACTGGCTAAACTTTGACAAGAATACCGGTAAACGACTGACATTGAAAGATGTATTTATGGCTGGTTCGGAAACTCAATGAGTAAAATGTTGCTGGAAAAAACTGATAAAAGAAATGGCAACCAAACTGGATAACAGCAATATTCAATCCTTGGAAGACCTGCAAAATGAAGGAATACTGAATTCAACCAATATGTATGTGCCCGACAATTTCCTGTTGGAGAAAAACGAAGCATCGTTCTTATACAACAAATATGATATCGCCCCCTATGCAATGGGAACCATTGTTCTTTCACTGCCTTATGCAGAAATAGAAAAATACATGATACATCAAACCAACAACTAAGAAACAGAATGGAATTAATATTGAAATACTTTCCCCCGCCTCACAGAGGAAGCAAAAAAGAACAATTTGCCGCCCTGTATGATTTATATACCGATTGGAACAGCAAAATCAACGTGATTTCACGTAAAGACATTACCAACCTTTACGAACACCACGTACTCCATTCGTTGGGCATTGCCAAAGTGATAAACTTCACTCCCGGCACACACGTTATGGACCTCGGTACAGGCGGCGGTTTTCCGGGCATTCCTTTGGCTATCCTCTTTCCCGAAACTAACTTTCATTTGGTAGACAGTATCGGAAAGAAAGTAAAAGTAGCGACCGAAGTGGCCGGTGCCATCGGACTGACCAATGTCACTTTCCGCCATTGTCGTGCCGAAGAAGAAAAAGATAAATTCGATTTCGTCGTAAGCCGCGCAGTCATGCCTTTGGGAGATTTGATAAAAATAATCCGCAAGAACATCTCACAAGAGCAACACAATGCGCTTCCCAACGGACTGATTTGCCTGAAAGGAGGAGAATTGGGACAGGAAACAATGCCTGTGAAGCACAAAACTGTGATATATGACTTGAAAGAGGAATTCGACGAAGATTTTTTTGAGACCAAGAAAGTAGTTTACGTTACCATCAACGGTTAAATTATAATAGATTAAAGCGCCATGAGAATAAAGAGATTCGAGTTCAACATGTTTCCGGTAAACTGTTATATACTATCGGACGAGACAAAGGGAAGCGGTTATCATCGACGCAGGCTGTTTTTACGAAGAAGAGAAGCAGGCATTGAAGAAATATATCGATGACAACGGACTGAACGTGAAACATCTGCTGAACACACATCTGCATTTAGACCACATTTTCGGTAATCCTTTTCTGCTGAAAGAATATGGTTTAAAGGCGGAAGCCAACCAAGCAGACGAATTTTGGCTGAACCAAGCAGATGCACAAGCACGGATGTTCGGTTTCCAATTGCCCGAACCACCTGTTCCACTAGGAAAATATGTATGCGACGGAGATGTCATCACCTTCGGAAACACCAAGTTGGAAGCAATCCACGTACCGGTCATTCCCCCGGCAGCATCGTTTATTACTGCAAAGAAGAGAACTGCCTGTTTAGCGGCGACGTGTTGTTTCAGGGAAGCATCGGCCGTGCAGACCTCACCGGAGGAAACTTCGACGAGTTGCGTGAACATATTTGCAGCCGTTTGTTCGTTCTGCCCGGCGATACTACAGTTTACCCCGGACACGGCGACCCGACCACTATTGGAATCGAGAAGAAAAACAATCCTTTCTTCAGATAAAGAGAAGATAAATCCTGCTGTTCCGGAAATTACTCCGAATACCGGAAAACCGACTCGGAATGACCTGTGGACAGCAAATACGATATTAAAAATATAAACCTATTATTAAACCATGAAAACAGATTTATTAGCCGACCGACATATCGGTATTCAGGAAGCAGACCTTCCCGCTATGTTGGAGAAAATAGGCGTGAAAAGCCTTGATGAACTGATTAACAAGACTATTCCGTCTAAAATTCGTTTGAAAGAACCATTGGCATTGGCAGCCCCGATGACCGAACGCGAATTCGCCGAACACATTGCAGGGTTGGCCTCTCTAAACAAGATTTACACCTCTTATATCGGCATGGGCTGGTATGACACCATCATCACTCCTGCCGTTATCCAACGCAATGTGTTTGAAAATCCTGCATGGTACACCTCTTATACTCCTTATCAGACAGAAGTTTCGCAAGGACGCCTGGAAGCGTTGCTGAACTTCCAGACCGTGATATCCGACCTCACGGCTATGCCTCTTGCCAACTGCTCCCTGCTGGATGAAGCGACAGCAGCAGCAGAAGCGGCAACCATGATGTACGGACTTCGCAGCCGTGACCAGCAAAAAGAAAGGCACCAATGTATTGTTTGTGGACGAAAGCATTTTCCCACAGAATCTGGCAGTCATCCAGACACGCGTCATTCCGCAAGGAATGAAAATACAGGTAGGCAACTACAAAGAACTGGAATTTACTCCCGAAATCTTTGCCTGCATTAATCCAATATCCGAATGCCAGCGGCAGCGTGGAAGATTATCGCGAGTTTGTAGAAAAAGCACATGCAGCCAACTGTAAAGTGGCAGTAGATGCAGATATCCTGAGTCTTGCCCTGCTCCTGCCTCCGGGCGAATGGGGAGCAGACATCGTATTCGGAAGCACCCAGCGATTAGGGTATTCCTCTATTCTATGGAGGTCCGTCGGCAGCTTACTTTGCCACACGCGACGAATATAAGCGCAATATGCCGGGACGCATCATCGGCCTGTCCAAAGACAAGTATGGCAAAAAATCTGCTACCGCATGGCTTTACAGACCCGAGAACAGCATATCAAACGTGAAAAAGCAACTTCCAACATCTGTACCGCACAGGCATTGCTCGCTACAATGGCAGGTTTCTATGCTGTGTATCACGGCCAAGAAGGAATCAAGAACATTGCCAAACGTATCCACAGCATCGCCACTTGGCTAAACAAAGCCTTGGCTCGTCTGGGCTATGTGCAGCACAACGAAATATTCTTCGACACCTTGCGTTTCAGCCTTCCCCGACCACGTATCGGCACAAAAGCTCCGCACAATTGCATTGAGTAAGGAAGTAAACTTGTGTTACTACGACAATGGTGACGTAGGCTTCAGCATCGATGAGACAACCGATTTGAAAGATGTCAATCTCCTGCTCTCCATCTTCTCTATTGCCGCCGAAGAAACCATGCAGGAAGTGACCGACATTCCCGAAGCATCTTCGCTGAACCGCGACTTGCGCCGTCGCACTTCATTCCTGACACACGAGGTATTCAACAAATACCACACCGAAACAGAAATGATGCGCTACATCAAACGCCTGGAGCGCAAAGACATCTCTTTGGCGCATTCCATGATTTCGCTCGGTTCATGTACCATGAAACTGAATGCCGCTTCAGAAATGCTTCCTCTGAGCAACTTAGGATGGATGGCCATTCACCCGTTAGTTCCTGAAGACCAAGCAAAAGGATATCAGATGCTCATCAATAACTTGAGCGAACAACTGAAAACCATCACCGGATTTGCAGGAATCACTCTCCAGCCAAACTCGGGTGCAGCAGGCGAATACACCGGTCTGCGTGTCATCCGCGCATATCTGGAAAGCATCGGTCAAGGACACCGCAACAAAATACTGATTCCCGCTTCGGCTCACGGAACCAATCCGGCATCGGCTGTACAATGCGGTTACACTACCGTCACTTGTGCCTGCGATGACAAAGGTAATGTAGACGTAGAAGACCTGCGTGCCAAAGCAGAAGAACACAAAGATGAGTTGGCAGCACTGATGATTACTTATCCGTCCACCCACGGAATCTTTGAACCCGAAATAGCTGAGATATGTAAAATTATTCATAAGTGCGGTGCACAAGTATATATGGATGGCGCCAACATGAATGCACAGGTAGGTTTGACCAATCCGGGCACTATCGGTGCAGATGTCTGCCACCTTAACCTGCATAAGACCTTTGCCAGTCCTCACGGCGGCGGCGGTCCCGGCGTAGGTCCGGTGTGCGTGGCCGAGCATCTGGTTCCGTTCCTTCCGGGACACTCCATTTTCGGCAACAGCACCAACGAAGTTTCCTCTGCCCCATACGGCAGTGCAGGTATCCTGCCCATCACATACGGTTACATCTGCATGATGGGTGCCGAAGGACTGACACGTGCCACCAAGACTGCTATCCTGAGCGCCAACTATCTGGCTGCATGTTTCAAAGACACTTACGGCATTGTTTACGGAGCGACAGGATTCGTAGGTCACGAAATGATTTTGGACTGCCGTTACCTGCACGAGGAATCAGGCATCAGCGAAAACGACATTGCCAAACGCCTGATGGACTACGGTTATCATGCACCTACCCTGTCGTTCCCCGTACACGGTACTTTGATGATCGAACCGACCGAAAGTGAAAGTCTGTGGGAACTGGATAACTTTGTGAATGTAATGCAGACTATCTGGCAAGAAATTCAAGAAGTGAAAGAAGGCAAAGCAGACAAGGAAGACAATGTATTGCTCAACGCTCCGCATCCCGAATACGAAGTAGTTGCCAATGAATGGAACCACAGCTACAGCCGCGAAAAGGCTGCTTATCCTATAGAAACAGTACGCGAGAACAAGATCTGGATTAATGTAGCGAGAGTAGATAATACGTTGGGCGACCGCAAACTTTTGCCGACCCGCTACGGAAAGTTTGAGTAAATATCCCCCAATTATAGGCGGCTACAGTTTGCCGCCTACAATAAAATAAAACAGCCCATGTCAAAGTCTGTTTCAGAGTAAGGACATGGACTGTTTTTAATATCAATACAATGGCAAGAGTTCATTTGAAAGGAAAAGATTATCTTATTCAGAAGATTTACAAAACATGAATAGATATTCCTCTGAAAATGGATTATATCCATAAATCATACCATCAGGACCTACAGTAAAATCAGTTATCAACTCGTCCAACTCTAAATTATCTATATTTTTACCTTCCTTTAAACTATAGATTTCCACATGCGACCTTGCAGAAGACAAATCCTTGCAAGATACACCTTGATAAAGAGCATATATATAGTCATCATTACAATAGACGTCAGAGTAATACAATATCATTTCATCATCTCTATCCTGATTATATAAGTCTTCCTGAAGTTTGTCATCACCAAGAACGTATTCTAAAGAAAATCCTTCTGCTGAAATATGATAAATTTCAATGCGATTGATATATCGGTATGCTATTGCCATGTAAGAAGTCGATACTGATATTTTGCACTCAAATGGTCCTGAATATGATGAAGCGGACGGTTTGAGAGGAAAATCAACAACTCCCCTTATACACTCATTATTAGTATCAATCAATTCAACAACTATTTCTCTTGGCATAAAACTTATACCTACAAATAAAGAATCATTATATTGCTGTAACTGTGTATATGCTTTCGGCAATCCTCGTTCCTTATACCATACCGGAAAATGACGTATATCCTTCAGTTCTAATTTTCCACCATTCAAATTATATGTATCCAATCTATTTTGTCCATTGGAGTAAATAACAACTTTATTTTTTTGCTTCATCTCTCCCAATGACGGTACAGTATATTCACCCGGACCATTTCCTATTGTTCCACCATGAAAAATCACACTATCTCCCCTTACATCAAAGACTGTAAGAAATAGTGAATCCTTATTGTTTAGTATATATAGTTTATTGTCTGTCAAAAAACCATCTTTCAGGATAAAATAAAAATGGTAATTGTACGGAATCCTTTATAGTCCTTCCTCCTACAACTAAGTCTTTAGAATAGGTAATGAAATTATTTTTTTCTCCTAAATGAGAACATCCTCCCGATATAGCAATCGTGCATAATCCCAAAACTACATTGAATATGCTTTGTAAGTATAAAAAAAGTCTGCTCATAATTCACCTTATAAAAGTTGTAATTTGCAAATAAACGAAGTATTATCATCCTAACCAAATAAAAATAATATTAACTTAGTATGCCAAATATGATTATCACAAAAATAATGGTTTCACTAATCAATCTTATAAACGGAGTAACAAACTATAAATGAAAAGAGACTATTACCACTACTATTTAATTATTTAACTGTCAATATTTTAACAGCAATAGAAGTAAAAAGTAGTAGTGACAGTAAAAATGAAAATCTCTGTTGAAAGAGAAGATTGAGAAAAGACAGAGGTAGAAAAGAATAAACAGTTTTAAAAAAAGACCAAGGTCTTTCATCCAAAACACTAAAGTCTTTTTTTAAAAAAAGTCGGAGATTTTTAGAAAGAGTTGCATAATGAGGAGAGAGGGCTTGAAATCAGCGAATTAATCGGAGTATCTTATATTCCCTTTTGAAAAACGACGCTGCAAAAGGCAGATTTGGGCGAGAGTTCCGTTACCTAATCGTTACCTTGCCAGGAGCCTCTAAACCGGCAATATAAACGGTTATTTTTCAATTGTTTGCATTATTCTTCATAGCTTAAAACAACTCGATAAATAGTAATTTTGTAACAAAAATAATCGAGTTATGAGGAGTACCTTTCGAGTTCTGTTCTACACCAAGAACCAGGGCCATAAAAAATGGCCGTGTCCCTGTCATGGGGCGTATTACCGTCAACGGAACGACGGCGAGTTTCAGCTGCAAGCGTGATGTTCCCCTTGCCCTTTGGGATGCCAAAGGCAACTGTGCCAAAGGCAAATCCGAGGAGGCAAGACGGCTGAACCGGGAGCTGGAGAACATCAAGGCACAGATCGGCAAGCACTATCAATATCTCTCGGACCATGACACGTTTGTGAGCGCGAAGAAGGTCTATGACCGTTACAACGGCTTTGGCGAGGACATCCATTCATTGATGGAGATCTTCAATATCCAGATCCAGGATTACAAGCGGCAGGTCGGCAAGACCAAGGCTCAAAGCACCTACCAGGGGTTGTTGGATGAGTACAAGTGCCTGTCGCATTATCTGAAGGACAAGTTAGGCGCGGAGGATGTCCCCCTGATGTCGCTGGACGTGGATTTCATCAAGAACTATTACAACTGGATGCTGTCCGTGCGCGGGCTGGCCAAGTCAACGGCCTTCGAGCGCGTCAACACGTTGAAATGGCTGATGTACCTGGCCATGGACGAGGGATGGATCCACAAGCACCCGTTCAAGAAGTTCACATGCAAGCCGGAATACAAGAAACGTCCTTTCCTCTCGGAGGAGGACCTGCAACGCGTTATCAGCGTCAAGCTGAGCTACAAGCGCCAGCAGGCCATCCGGGACATGTTCGTCTTCATGTGCTTCAGCGGACTGGCCCATGCAGATTTGAAAGAACTAACTTACCGGAACGTCCACACGGATTCGGACGGCAACATCTGGCTGGTTGGAAACCGTGTGAAGACCAAGGCGGCCTATGTTGTCAAGCTGCTCCCGATAGCCGCCGAGCTGATCGAGAGATATAGGGGGTGAACGAATTCAAGGTCTCCCCCGGACAGGGTGTTCCCCGTGGGGGATGTGGGGAGCATGGAGAGCAGCCTGAAACGCATCGGCGAGAAGGCCGGCTGTAGCGTCCGGATCAGCCCGCATGTCGGACGTCATACCTTTGCGACCCTGGCCCCTGACCAAGGGCATGCCGCTTGAGACCCTGCAGAAAGTCCTCGGGCACAAGACCATCATCTCCACGCAGGTCTACGCCGAGCTGGTCAATCCCAAAATCGGGGAGGACACGGACAGGATGCGTGAGAAAATCGGCGGGATGTTCCGTCTGGCCAACTAAAAAGAAGGGATGCTTATCCGGCGAGTCCGGTGAAGCATCCCTTCTTCTCTTTCCTTACAACCGGTTATCTGGCGTATTGCCTGTAGTTCCGGTAGTTTTTTCCGTAATGTCTCATACAGCGCGCTTTCGGGGTAGAGTATCTTCCCTCCGATGGTCGTATAAGGTATCGCCCCCTTCGTCACGCAGCGTCTGCAGGGTTCTTTTGGAGACATGCAGCAGTTCGCATACATCCTCTCCCTGCAGGTAGTGTTCGTCCGCGATGGCGGGACGCATCCTCGCGGTGGCATCCTCAAGCGATCTGCCGATCCGTTTTATCCATCCGGCCAGTTCCTTGAACTCGTCCGAATCCTTCGTGATGATTTCTGCCATTATTCCCTTTTTTTTACCAGTCCTTCCTCCAGTATCCTTTGTATCTCCGTCTCCTTGTAGAAGAATTTCCCTCCGATGTTCGAGTAGGGAACCAGCCCCCTGTCCCGATGGTTCTGCAGGCTTCTCTTGGAGATGCCGAGGGCTAGGCAGACCTCCTGCGCGTCGAGTCACTTCTCCGGTGAGGATGGTGCGATTTTCTTCTGGAAGTCGGCCATCTGTACCGACAGCGTACTGAGCCTTCTTTTCAGTTCCAGATACGTGCTCGTTTCAATAAGTGTCAGTTCCATAATCCTTTTTTTATGATTTCGGGTGCAAGATAACGCAATTTTCCATACGTATATAAGGCGTGTCATATATAGTCAGTGAAAGTCGGCAATAGTCAGGGGGTCGGCAAACACGCCCTCCTTCTTTTTGGGCGGCATGACGAATCAATCGACCTTATTTGCCTAGAATATCGGATTAATTTCCTATCTTTACCCCGGAAATACGAATTCAACCGGGGTCAGGGCCAATCCCTGTCCCTGCTGATATATAGACATAACGTTCGCGGAACGCCCTCAAGACGAAATCTGGTAAATTTCACAAGAATAAGGGACCTCTGCGTAAGGCTATGCTATGCATTGTCATAGCGTGGCTTGCGCTGCTCTTATTCTTGGTTTACCAGAGCCACGTCTTGAAGTCGCGTAAGGCCACGCTCTTTTTATGGCCTTTTCCGGAACCATTACGAAACAAGAAAATTGAATACCCATATGGCAACGGTTCAGATTCTGGCTTTCATTACCCTTGACGGCTATCTTGCCCACAGGACGACATTCCCCGATTTGTGGGGACATCCCGAAAAATACGGCATCACCCGTATCCGGGAGGATGCCTTGTCCCGTCTTGATCCTGAAGTTTCCTTCATATCCCTTACGGAATGGAAACGCGGACATTCCGGCGTGTATCTTGCGGAGGCCACCCCGGAAACGCTTCCCTTTACGGACAGCCTGCTCCGTTTTCGCATGGCTGACGAGCTGGTGCTGTATATCCTGCCCTGTTTCCAGGGGGAAGGTTCCCGCCTGTTTGAGGGAAGTCCCGACCCTTCCACATGGAAACTGGCCGGGACACGGTGTTTCCGAGGGGATGTCTGCCGTCTGCATTACAGGCGGGTTCCGGGCGGATGACTATCCTTCTGCCGGATTGTCCCTGAATGTCATCTCTATCTTATAATTCTCGTCCATCTTAAGGGAGGCCTCATAGGGTCTTCCCTTCCTGCTGACAAAAGGCAGGAAATCCGTCTTCTTTCCTTCCAGCAGGCAGAGCATCTCTTCGTCGGTCAGCTCCCTTCAGTTGAACATCCTGAAAAGCAGGAACGCGCAGTCCGGGTCACTACACCGGGCCACCTTCCGGTGAAGGGTCAGCGTTTCCATGCCGCATTTGGGACAGCGGTGGCGGGGCGGCTCGGGATGCTCGAACCGGACCTCCGAGAGTTCCTCCACGATCTGCCGCGCGTATTCTTCAATCTTTTGGATGAACACGTCCGCATCCAGTCCTCCCCGTTCAATCTCCTGCAGGTCCTTTTCCCACCGGGCGGTCATGTCCGGGGCGGCGATCAGCTTGTCCTTAACTGTTTCATACACCTCCAGCCCTTTGGGGGTCGGCAGCAGATCGCATCCCCGCCTCTCGACATACCGGCGTGCGATGAGCAGTTCGATGACACCGGCCCGGGTAGAGGGCGTGCCGAGTCCGCGGTTTTCCATCTCGGACAGCAGCGAGGCTTCCGTAAAGAGTGGCTCGGGGGAGGTTTCCACGCTTCGGACGGATATGTCCGTTACCGGCAGCACCTCGTCCGGTTCCCAGGAGGGAAACACGGTGTCCTCTTCTTTCCGGCTTCGCCATAAACGCTTTTCCAGCCGGCATGCACCCTCCGGCGGTATCCGGCCCCGAACCGGATTCCCCCGCATTCGAGGCTGACGTTCACCTCCTCCCCGGTACAGGCATCGGAAAATGCCTCCAGCATCCTGCCGGCGATCATCCAGTAGATAATCTGCTCGTCAAGCGGCAGTTTGCCGGGCACGCTTTCCGTTATGATGATGGCATGATGTCCGCTCACCTTACCGTTATCGGCGGCATGGGTGGACAGAGCCTTGCCTTCCAGTGCTTCCGCATGGCGTGCAAGGCGCGGATTGTCTTTCAGAAGGGAGAGCAGTGCCGACATCTTCTCCAGCATGTCCTCCCGGATATGGCGGCAGGAGGTGCGCGGGTACGAGACGTATCCTTCCTCGTACAGCCTTTGCAGAATGGATGCCGTCTGTCCGGCCGTCAGGCCCGTCCGGAGGTTCGCCTCCTTCTGCAAGGAGGCCAGGTCATACAGGAGCGGCGGTTCCTCCACCGTCCCCTTTCTCTCCACCTGTATTATCGTGGCCACACGCGATGCCGGGATCCGGTTCCGGGCGGCGATAGCATCTTCCCGCCGCGTGTATTTTTCCGGGCAGGTGAAAACAAGCTCTTTGCCTTCCTTGAGGACCGACAGCTCCAGCCGGTAATAGGGTACGGCGGTAAAATCCCTGCTTTCCAGGTAACGGCGCGAGATGAGGGCGAGCGCCGGTGTCTGTACCCGTCCGAGCGAATGGTTCCTTCTTCCGGCGGCCATGCCGAGCGCGAGGCTCGCGTTGTATCCGATGATCCAGTCGGCTTCCCGCCGTGCCCTGCCTGCCAGATACAGGTCTTCATAGAGACTGTCCGGTCTGAGGTCGAAGAACGCCTCGCGGATCGCATCGTCCGTCAGCGAGGAAAGCCACAGGCGTTCGGTTTTCCCCTTGAAGCCCAGATAGCCATAAAGGTTGCGGGCGACCAGCTGCCCCTCACGGGAGGTATCGGTTGCCGTAATCGCCCCGTCCGCTTTCCGCAGCAGCCCGCGGATGACCTCCAGCTGCCTGACGGCTACGGGGTCATCCCGGAAACCGTCCTCCGTCCTTGTCTGGCGGACGGTGAGTCCGGACGGAAGGGCAAGGGGGAGCATCTCCTTTGTGAGAGGCCCTTCCATACAGGAAAATGGGAAACCGGGGCCAGCAGATGGCCGAACGTTCATGTGACGGCGTATCCGTTTCCAATGAGATACCCCGTCTTCCATCTTGTCCGCGCCTAATACGCGGGCCAGTCTTTTAGCTACAAACGGCTTTTCACAAATCACGACTTTCATTCTTCTTACATTTTAATTGTTGTTTGTTGTCTGTTTTTTATGGGCTGTCCCGTCCCATGTCCCTTCTTCACTTTCCCGGCTTCTTTGGCGGGTTTCTTTCCGCTCCGTGGTTTCCTTATCTTCCCGATTTTCTCGGAAAGCCGCGGCGCATTCTCCACGCTTTCCGTGTGGGGAATGGACAGTCCGGGCGGGAGGAAGCCCCGCAGGAACCATGTCATACCCTTTGAGGTCATCTCCAGCCTCACATGGTCCATCGGCTTGAGGTACAAGGTGGCTTTTCCGTCAGAGGTGAACTCGTAAAGGACTGTCTCCCTTCCGGCGAGTATGCTCCCGTAGTCCTGGTAGCAGAGGCTTTCCTGCGGGACACCGTTCTGGCGGAGCATCCCGCAGATCTCATCGGGACACAGGTTTCCGAATTTCCTCTCATGCGGCGAGGCGAATATATACTCGTAGGTGGACAGCAGCAGGCTCTCCTGAAGCAGGCTCGGGCAGCGGTCATAAGTGGTCATCCGGTATATTTTCCGGGATATGTCCTTCAGCTGCTGGGAAAGGTCGCGGGGCTTGGAGGAGAGCGGTATGCCGCCCAGCCGGATCAGCGAGCGGTTGATGTCGTTTATGACGTTCCTTTCCCAGCGGGCGAGCAGGTCCGCGCGGTTCTGCCGGAAATTGTCACGGAGGATACCCGGGAGTCCCCTGGTATTGAAGAACAGGCGGCACGCTTCCATATGGAAGGTTCCTTCAGGTTGGCGGCCCTCCAGCGGATGACATTGAAACGGTAACCCTCCATGAATTGCCGTAGCGGGTTCCGGTATGAGAACATGTCCCTTATGGTCTTCTGCAGCGCCTTGCGCTCGATGGTGCGTCTTCCGGCATCGAGCAGCTCCTCGGGAGTGAATGAATCTGTTGTTTCCATTGCGGTTTATAATTGAGGTTTCACTTGTCTGGAAGCCGCGCCCTTCTGTTTGCGGGCCGGCCTTTTTTTCTTTTCACCGGTAGCCGGAGAGGCCGTCTTCTTCTCCGGACTTTCCGCTATGCCCCGTATCCTTTCCGCATACTTGTCCGTCTTCAAGGTCACGGCGGGCATCTCCCGGCGGATTCCTTCCCTTTTCAGGAGGAACTCCGCGACGGCCCTGGACTTTTCCCGAAGATTGTGCATCCTGTCCTCATAAGGGAGATCCCGGTACAGTTCCCTCTCTCTTGCGAGCGTACGGAACTCCTTCTCGATACCGGCGAACTCTTTCCTGTGACGGAACGTCTCGTCCGTATACAGTTGGGCGTATCCCCTTCGGGCGATATCCTGCAAGGTCATGATCTCCCGGTTGTTCCCGGAGAGCGTCAGGGAGTTGGCCCTTATGAAACGCTCCAGGTTGTCTGCCGTGGGCGACATGTCGAAAGAGGCCGTCGGAAGATAGCCGGACAGGATCTCCAGCGGGGGCTGCGAGGCGGGGAAATCCCGTCCGTTATCCTGCGACATCTCCAGCAACCTCCGGGAAGATGTCTCGATCCGGTAGATGGAAAGCGTTTTCAGCCCTTCCCATGCGGGGGAATAGAAGCGGTCCGCCATGTCCTGCAACAGCCCGCGCATACGCTCCGGACCCTGCAGGCCGTCATTGAACACCCCTCACACCCCGCTCCGTCTTCACGAAGGTAAGGCGGAAAGAGGCCTTTTTCCCTTCCGAGAGCCTTTCCATGGCGGCTTCATAGGCCTCGTAGTTCCGGTAACCGGGCGAATGTTCCATCTCTTTGAGGCCGGTACGGTTTATCTCCCTCCCGTGCGCCCGCAGGTAGACGGCCCGTCTGAGCGGGACCGGGTTTCCTTCGGTTACCCCGCCGCATTTGAGCATGTACCTGCAAGTCTCCTCCGGTTGTTTCTCCAGCAGTTCCTCTGCCGGGGGAAGCAGCCTTTCCGGCACCCCGTAGAAGGCCAGCAGCAGGTTGTCCGAACCGCCCTGTTCCCTTCCTTTATGGCTTTCCCGGCGGTATAGTCGATGAATGCCATGAAGGAATCCGCGCCCTGCGGCCTGTGCCGGGTTACCATGAAGGATTTTATCCGGTTGTCCGGACACAGTTCCAGATAGAGGTTCCCGAGCTTTTCCTTCCCGGGCCGTCTCAGCCATTCCAACCATGCCATGCTATATCCGTCTTTTAGGGGTTCCGTTTGCGTTCTTCCGTCTGTTTATTGCCTTTTTACCGGCAAGCGGTTCAGACGCGGGCTTAAGTCCTTTTCCCTGTATGGGAGGCACGTGTTCCCGCACCTTGTATTCCGTTCTGAGGATTCTCTCCGCCATATCCCTGGAGGCCTGCCCGAGAGCCCGGTACATCACAATGTCGTTCCTTTTCAGGCAGGTCTGCCGCCGTTCATACAGGCTGTGGAACCCGGCCCGGTGGACGGATACCTTCTCCAGCTGTCCGGGGATCCGACACCCCTCTGGCACGGATTTCAATCAGGGCCGCTATCTCGTTTGCCTCGTCCGTGGCATTCAGGCCGAAGATCCTGACAAACCGCCTGAACGCCTCCCCGTCCGCGTGCATGGGGCAGCCGGCTGACGGGCGGAGTTCGGTGACAAGGGAACCAGGCAGATAACGGGCCTTGCGGGGTGAACATGGCGGCGCACCTTCCGGCCGTATCCGATATGCCCTTATCGGATGTGCTGAAATGGTATGTCTCCAGTTTCTCCAGCCCGTGGAGTTCGGGGGAGAAATACCGGTCCGCATGGTACTGTAGGTAACTCTCCAGACATTGCAGCCCCGGCCCGAGTCGTCGAACAGGAGCACGCCCTTGTCCGTGCGGACGGCGGAGACGGTACGCTCGGGCAGGGCATTCTCCCTTCTTTCATGGTAACCGTGGTACGCTTCCAATGCTTTTCTGGTATCCGGATCGTCCAGCAGCTGTTCCGTTCTTTCCAGTATGGCCCACATTCCTTCCGGCAGGCCGCCTTCCGTGGTCTCATGGAGGAACGTGAGGCTGCGCAAGTCAAACGAGGGCAACTCCCGGATATCGTCTTTTCGGATATAGTCGTCCAGCAGTTCCGGAAGGCCGTTGTCCGTCCGTTCCGCGTCTGCCAGGCAGAATACGGATTCATTGGGGACATACGCCCCGCCAAGGGCCAGCTCGGCCTGTCGGAGCAGATAATCGCCGCATTCATGGTCACTGTGGCACACGGCATAATCCACCAGCCTGTCCCGCCTGTCCACGTTGAAAAGGACGACCGGTCCGCTCTGTCTTAAATCGGTTTCTTTTTCCATATCTTTCTTCCTTGTTTTACATTTTGGGACGGGGTCCCGTCTTCTTTTTTGTACTTTTGGGAGAACCATGCGTCCTCTTTTCCGTATCCCGTTTGAGCCCGACGGTTTCACGGTCCCCGGGTGGACAGTTGCCAAAGACGATGCGGTCCGTATTTCGGTCCACCATGCATACGCATGAGCGGGGGTCGGCCCCGGCTTTTGCACGGCAGGCACAACCCGAGGCCGGCCTTAAGGATGTTCCGGTGGAAGGCGGACAGCCGCACCCCTTCCACATTGACCGTAGGGGCGGGATCATCCAGTATCCTTCCTGCCGTGCGGTGTCCCCGGACATCGTAGGCGGAGTCCATCAGTCTCTGCAGCTGCAGCCTGGTCTCACGGGTTCCGTCCCCTTCATGGGGGACCGCTTCCGGCATGCGCCGGAGTGCTTCCAGATACCTGTCGTAACGTTCCAAAGCCTCCAGGGTATCGGTGATATTTCTGTTACGCAGGCTGGCCGAGCAACCTGCATTTCGGCAGAAACTGCCGAAATCCTCCGCTGTCGGTTCCATTCCGTTTATATAACGGATATCCATCCGGAGGTTATCCGGCTTTCGCGCGTAGGGATATGCCGCAAGGGACATTTTCTCCGGATTGACCGGGAAAGGTCATGGTACGCCTTCCGCCTCATGGACACATACCGGACCCAGGTCGAATGACGGGTCGAAATAAGCATCGGCCATTCCCTGAAGGAATTCCCGCAGGCTTCTCCTGCCTTCTTCCGTATGGGTGAAGAAGAGAATCCCCGGCTGTCTCCACGGCCGTATAGTTCCGGAAGGGATACCGTTCCCGACAATCCGCATTCCGGTTCCGGCTCTCTTTTTTCTGATCATGGCTATATCTTGGGTTTGTTACTTTTGGATTTCATTTCTCTTTTCCTCGCTTTCCCGTCCGGTTCCGGCTCAACAGGGCGGATCAGCCCGTCGTCTGTCATCCGGTATGTCCGCACGCCGAAGAACGGCCTTGCCGATGTTACCAGCCGGTTTTCGAACTTGTCGGCCATGCAGTACAACCGGTGGCGGTTTTCCGGAGAGTCATTCTCCGGCAGGTGCACCGCGTGCCCGTCGGCAAGCACCGCCCTTTGGACGGGGTTCAGCTTGACGCGGCCCACCGTGAAGGTAAGGTCCCGTCATCCAGCTCGTTTACGATGGAACGGTGCCCCCTCACGTCGAAGTCCCTTTGCAGGATGGCTTCCGCCTGGCGGCTGATAACCGAGGAATAGATCCTGAAATCGTCCGCGTTGAACGCGGCGGCGGTTTTCACCTGCGTGACCTGTTCCAGCTTCCTTGCCACCGGCAGCAGGGTGTCGAAGTACGTGAACGGCTTCTCATGGACGTTCATGTAACCGTTGCGCGCGACGGTCAGCAGCCGGTAGATGTCGTAGTTCTCACGGCTTACGGTCGTCCGTGTCCTCCCCGTCATCCTTGAAGCGTGAGATGAAACTGCCGAAGCTCTCCGCGTCGGGACGCAGCGGATGGCTGTAGAGGGGAGTCAGCCCTTCCGTGAATCCCTCCGGCAAGGCGGACGGGGCGACATGGCGGTGAGGGGAAAAGTCGAACCCGTTTACCGGAAAGTAGCCGTAAGGGGCGTATGCCGTGTCGATATGGGGCGGCAGCTTCCCGTCCAGGACGGGACATTCATAGATGTCCAGCCGGCCCATGTCGTAGTGCGGGTCGAAGTAATGGTCCGCCACATGCTGGATGCAGGCCTTGAATCCTTCCCTGCCGACCTTGTTGCCGGAAAAGAGCTGGTAACCGAAACCGTTCTTTACTACCGTAAGGGGCAGCACGTATTCCGGCTGCAGGCGGTAGATGTTTTTCCTTTCGCGCTGTTCCTGGAGGAATTCGACATAGCCGCTCTCCTGCATGAGCATGCATTTTTCAGCGCGGAGCAGTCCGGCGTTCCTCTGGTCAGGGTGGAATATACCGCGTCGGCAAGGGTGATTTCCTTTACCGGCAACCGGTTTTCCGAGGCAAGGAAAGGGAGGAGCGTGTCGCGTATGTAACGGTCGGCCGTCTGTCCCGTTCCGGGTGGCGGCACGTTCTTCATGCTTTGGAAGCGGAAGACGAGCAGCGTCACGTCCGGCACGTATGTGCAGAGGGCGGAGGCCTTCACGTTGTCGTCCAGGAACCGCCTTACTCCGGTTTCCACGTCGCCTTGCTGCAGGAAACGCAGGGCATTTTCCGAAGACGGCAGGTAATGGCCGTACCTGTCTATGGCGATACAGACCGTGCCGGGCTGCTGCGGATTGAAATAAGGATCGGAAGATGATCTGTTGTCCATCGTATTATCGTTTTAGTTGTTTACGGTTGCTGTTCTTTTTGGCCTTTCCGGGCTTGTTCTCCTTTTGCCGGTCTGAAGTACCGTACCCCCGTACCCTGAAATCCGTTCTCAGGATACGGTCCGACTTTTCCCGTACCTCGTCCAGTATCCTTTCCATGCTGTCCCCTTTGGAAAGGCCGTTTACGCAATCATCCATCCTCCTGACGAATTCCTTGAACCGGAAATGGTAGGCGAAAGCCGGATCGAGGATGATGTCCCTGTCGAAATGCCTCCGCAGGGCGAGCAGCCGGCAGATGTCCCTGCTGTTCCCTTCCGGACGGCAGCCGGAGAAATCCTCCAGGCGGCGGTATTCCGTATCGGAGGGCTCCATGTCCGTGGCGAACTCCAGCGTCCATCCTTTCTTTTCCGACGCCCCGATACCGGCATACGCGTCGAAAGGGTCGAACGTGTACCTGTTTGTTCCCGCCTCTTTCCGGCAGGAGAGGTCGGTGAGCCCGTACAGCCTCGCGGAAGGGGAATCCACCCGGTATTGCCTGACGGGACCGGATTCCATATGAATGGAGAAATAGTTGCCCAGCAGGAATTTGTAGAAGCTGTCAATCCCTTTCCGTCCGATATCGCCGCCACTGAACACCAGCACGCCTTTTGGGGTCTCGATGACGCGCAGGGGCAGTTTGTACCGGGGGATATATTTGTACCTTGCGGCCAGCTCGTCCTGCCGTCGGCGGAACTCCGTGAGACGGTCGATCTGTCCGGCATTGAGGCGGAGAACGCCGCCCGGCTCCACCGGCAGCCCCTCGGAGCGTGTGAAGGCCATGTCGCGCAGGTTGACGCTTACCACCGGCTTCAGCCCGTTCTCCCTGATATGGGGAAGCAGCCCGCCGGTGATATACTCCTTGACAGGGGTATCCCGGAAGAAGGGAGGAAGGGCGGACATGCGGGGGAAGCGGTAGACCTCCATACGGGTATCAGGGATGAATGCCGATATCCGGGCGGTTTCCACCCCGACATGCAGGAGGCTGAGGAACTGGTAGGTCATGCCGTCCTGGCCCGGATGGACAGGATAAAGCTGGTAGGAAGAGGCGGCATGGGGCTTGTCCCTGCCCGTCTCGTAGCAGACAAGGAGGCTGCCTTCGCCTTCCCCGGCCAGCAGCTCTTCCAGCTGCTTGAGGTTTTCTTTTGCAGGTGCCATGGCAGATTACATTTTGGGGGTTACGGACTGTCTGGTTCGTCTGGCCGGTTTCCCGGCCGCCTCCTTAAGACCGGCTGCCTGTTCCTGCGCCTGTCTTTTTTCCGGCTTCTTCGTGCTTCTTTCCCACAGGAATTCCGTACCGCGCTCGGCCGCGCTCATCTGGATGGAGGTCTGGTACACCTTCCCGTTGGAGGACCTGAACTCGATGGGAACCTCTTTTCCGGCGGCGTAGTCGGCATACTCCTTGTCGCTCAGCGCATAGTCCTTTATCTTGCGCGGGTGGCGCGCCTGGTCTGCCGGGAAGAAGAACATCTCGTTGGTTATCGGGTCTTTGGAGAGGTAGCAGGGCTTCATCTCCCTGGTACGGTAATCCGTGACCAGGTTGACGATCCTGCCCGCGTTGCCGGTACGGTTCAATGCCTCCAGCACGTCTTCCTCCAGTTTGTAGCCCCGGTATTCCTGCCCGACTTTCGGCGCCTGGCGGATGAAGTGCAGGTCGAACTTGACCGCCCCGTCCTCGTCGCGGAAGAGCGAGAGCTTGGCATCCCCTTTCTGACGCCCCAGCTCGGTGTTCATGGAGATGTCGTAGGCTATGCCGGACTGTCTGCCCTGCAACAGCTTTTCCATGTCGCCCGTCTGCCTGAGCACGTCCGGGGTAAGCCCGTAACGCGCCGCCTGCTCCCAGTTGATCTCGCGCTCGTTGAAGAAATGGTTGTTATAGATGCGGTTGTTCTTGGAGAGCTCGCGCCGCAGGGACTCGTTCTGGGGCTGCTGGGCATCCTCGATCTTTTTCGCCGCCTGTTCCACCGGGCAGCTTTCCTCCATCCGGTAGAGGGAGAAGCGTGTGGGGTTGTTGTACTGGTAGAGGAAGTTCTTCCCGAAGTTGGTGAAGAAGTTCCCGAAGCGGTCCACGCGGATGAACTGCCCCTTGTTCCGCTCGTTGGCCTCGAGTGTCTCCAGCTCACCGTTTGCCGCGATGCCCTTGACACCTTTCGCTTTCTGCTCCCTCTTGTCGTAAGCCATCAGGTAACCCTGTTCCTGAGTGGCGTTTTCGCTGCCTTGCGCAGCCGGTTGTACTTCTTGCATAACTGTTAAATTTAAAAGTGAGTGAATCGTTTCGGGAGGTAAAATTACTATCTTCGCCATTAAATAAACTGATTATGAGAAAGTTGTCATTAATAGTCATGTATTGTCACCTTTTGTCGCTTTCCGCTTGCCTGGATGGCGGGAAGGAAAGGCCGGAAGGCAGTGGAGAAATGTTAAACGGACGTGTCCCGGGAGCGGGAAACGGGCGGAGGGATGAGGGCTGCGGCAGGCGGTCGCCATCCTGACGGATTACCCGGTCCTGTTTCCCCTTGACGGCAGGCGTACCCGCTACCGGGTTCCTCCGGGTTCGGGGAGCAGGGACGCATCCCCTTAAGGGGACGGAGGATGTTCCATAAGGGAGTGGACCTGGCCGCCCCGTATGGCGAGCCGGTATACGCCGCAGGAAACGGGAAAGTGTCGGAGGCCGGTTACAGCCGGAGCTACGGATGGTTCGTCCGTATCCGCCATGAGGATGGATACTCGACCCTGTACGCGCACATGAGCCGGATCCTTGTAAGGAAAGGCGGAACGGTCCGCATCGGGCAACGCATCGGGCTGGTCGGCAGCACGGGGACGTCCACCGGCAACCACCTGCATTTCGAACTGCAAAAAAATGGCCGGCCGTTGGATCCGGTAAAATGGTTCGGACGGCTATTCTAAATTCTTACCATTATCAAATACACGACGAGTCATGAACATTGAAGAAGCGAAAAGGATTCCGTTGGAGGATTACCTCCGGCGAATGGGATTCTCCCCCGTAAAGGAACAGGGGGACAGTTTGTGGTACCGCTCGCCTTTCCGCGAGGAGCGTACCCCCTCATTCAAGGTCAGCCTTTCCAGAAACCTGTGAATCGACTTCGGCGAGGGGACGGGAGGCAGCGTTATCGACCTGGCGCAAAGGCTGTACGGGACGCGGGACATATCCTCCGTGTTGCGGAACATAGAGGGATGTTTCCCTGCATCCATGCCCGCTACGGAACCCCGTAAGGCGACCGCCACGCCTCCGGCATTCGAGGAGGTCCGTGTCTCGCCGCTCCGTAATACGGTGCTGCTGGATTATCTGGCCAAAAGGGGGATTCCTTCCGGCATTGCTGCAAGGGAGTGTGTGGAGGTGCATTACCGCACGCGGGGCAAATGGTATTTCGGGATCGGGTTCAGGAACCGGAAGGGCGGCATGGAGATACGCAACCCTTATTTCAAAGGGTTCGACCTCCCCAAAGGATATCTCCCATGTCAGGCATTCAACGGATAAAAATGAGAGATCGACGGTACTGGTGTTCGAGGGCTTCATGGATTACCTTTCTTACCTTGCGCTCAAACAGGGACAGCCGGTGCCGGACTGCGTGGTGCTCAATTCGGTCGGCAACCTGCACGGGGCGTTGGACGTGCTGGAAGGTTACGGGCATGTCTGCTGTTTCCTGGACAACGATGGTGCGGGGCGGAAAGCGACGGAGGAGATCAGGCGGCGGTGCGGGAGCGTGACGGACAAGGCGGTGCACTACCTGCCGCACAAGGACCTGAACGAGTTCCTGCAGCACCGTCTGAAAAAGACGGTGGAAACGCGTGCGGATCCGAAACAGGAAAGCGGGTGAAAAATAAGGAGATAGGCAATCCCGGCATGAATCATCAGGGTGGGTATATGACAGGACAGGCGGGAGAATTTCTCCCGCCTGTCTCACTTTATCCGGGTTTCGGCCCGCATTAATAGTTCCTTATCAGCAACTCGTTGACCGGTTTCCGTTTCTCGGCGATGGAGCAGACCGAGCGGAAGATGCTCAGCCGCTGGATATGGAAGCCGTCGTACAGGTCGTCGAAGAAAGTATTGGTCGGATCCTTCTCGCGCGGATCGGAGTTGGAGAGCATTCATTTGCTGCCGGCATCCCCTATCTCCCTGCAGAACTCGGCCAGCCGGATCTGGTCGTTGTCGTCGAAATCGTCGGGCATGTAGGAGGTATAGCCGCCCGCCTCGTTGACCGGCTTGTAGGGAGGGTCGAAGTAGAAGAAGGTCTTCCCACCCGCATATTTGCCCGTCTGCCGGTAATCCCCGTCCAGGATGACGACTCCCCGCAGCAGCTTGTGGTTCAGGCGGAGCAGCTCTTCTTCCAGTATTCTCGCACGGTTGCCCGCGCCGAACGTCACGGAGAGCTTGCCGCTGCGGTTCACCGAATAGATGCCGTTGTAGCAGGTACGCATGAAGAAGATGAACAGGGCGGCGCGGGTGACATCGTCCGGATTCCCCTCGTTGAAGAATGTGCGCCTTTCCATGAAGTACGCCCTCCTGTCCGCGTGTTCCCTCAGGGCATGGTATTCCCTCTGGATGCCGTCCAGCATCCTGATCAGCTCCTCGTGGGAGTTCTGGATGATGCGGTACACGTTCACCAGGCTCTCGTTGGAGTCGTTGATCACGCAGCGGATGTGCGGATGGGCCTGCCTCAGTCAGAAGAACAGCGCGCCGCCGCCCACGAAAGGTTCCACATACGTTTCCATTTCGGAAAAATTGCCCGGCAATGACTCGGTCAGGACGGGAAGCAGCCTTCTTTTTCCACCGACCCACGGGAAGCAGGGTTTTCCCGCGGGGCTGTTGTTTTTCTTTTTCTCGGTCATAAAACTAAAATTAAACGGTTATCAAATGTCGGATTGCCCGAAGCAATCCTATATCTTATTTTTATAGATGTTATTCCTCGTCCGTCTCCAGCAGGTGCTGCAGCTTCGGATCGTTCTCTATGCGCAGGAGTTCGCGTCGGATGATATCGCCCACCTCTTCCTTGATGCGGTAGTAGTTGCGCTCGATCTCCTCCTGCATATGGTCCTTGCCGTCCCCGTCCGTGAAGTCCGTGATGACGGGTATCGGTTTGTAAGCCTTCGTTTCGGCTTCCACCTTGGCATTGTCCACCACGATACGGGCATGGAAGATCTTCTGCTTGATGGTTTCCCCGAAATTGTCCGATACGCTTCCCACGAACATCCCCTGTGAGAGGTTGGATATCTTGGAGGCAGGTATCAGGGAGTCCAGCTGGGTACTGATGTTGGTGGAAGTGTCCTCTTTCGTCATGTTGACCGATTTGCGTTGCTGGAGCACCTTGCCGAAACGCTCGGAAAGGTTTTTCGCCGTTTCCCCGACCACCTGCCCGGCAAAGATGTTGCCGATGGTGTTCTGGATCACGCGCGCCTCTTTCTCACCGTAGTCGCGTACCAGCTGGCTGAAGTCCTGCGCTCCCAGGCAGACCGCCACCTTGTTGCTCCGCGCCGTGGCGATCAGCGTGTCAAGGCCCCGGAAATAGATGGTTGGGACCTCGTCCACCAGGATGGAGCTCTTCAGCTTTCCCTTCCGGTTGACCAGCTTGACGATGCGGGCGTTGTAAAGCCCCAGGGCTGCCGAATAGATGTTCTGCCGGTCGGGATTGTTGCCCACGCACAGCACCTTGGGTTCCTCCGGATTGTTGATGTCCAGCGTGAAGTCGTCCCCGCTCATGATCCAGTAGAGCGAGGGGCTGATCATGCGCGAGAGCGGTATCTTCGCGCTCGCTATCTGGCCCTGGAGCTGCTCCATCGCCCCGCCTTTCCATGCGTCCATGAAGGGCGAGAGGTAGTTCTCGAGCTCCCTGTACGAGGTCAGTATGGTGAACACGTCCGAATAGGGCTTGTTCAGCAATTCGATGGCATGCGGGAAGGTGCAGTATTTCCCGTCCTCGAAAATCTTGAGGTACCAGATGATGGCGGCCAGCAGGATGATCGGAGACTCCACGAAGAAATCACCCTGTTTCTGTATCCAACTTTTGTTCAGGTTCAGCATGATGACATACGCCGATTCGTAAGCGTCCGCGATATCCGACATGAAGGCCGGATTGATCGGGTTGCAGCGGTGGCTGCGGCGTGGGTCATCGAAGTTGATCACATAGAACTGCACGTTGCCGTCATACTTGTCCCTGTTCTTGAGCAGCTGGTTGTAGGCTATGGTACTCAGGTCCGGATGCTTGAAGTCGTAAATGTAGCAGGCGAAGCCCTTGGCGATCTGCTGGCGTATGTAATTGTTGATGACGGCGTAACTCTTGCCCGAGCCCGGCGTACCCAGCACGAGGGTCGCGCGGAACGGGTTCACCACGTTTATCCAGCCGTCATGCCATTTCTTCCTGTAATAGAAACGGGTCGGAAGGTTCACCGAATACTCGCTGACCATCAGCCGGGTCTCCTGCATGAAGGACTCGTTTTCCTCGTTGAACACGTCGTCCATCAGCTGGTTCTTCAACAGACGGCCGATCCACATGCCGGCGGTCAGGAGACAGATATAACCGGCGGTGACAGCGGACACGTACAGCAGCGTGGTGGGCCGGATGTCCCACCCTGAGACGAGCAGCAACTCGCTGCCGAAATAAAGGGACAGGCCGGCCGTCAGGAAACAGCCGATACGCCGCCAGGACATCTCCATCTGTCTGCGTCCCCTGGCTCCCATCGAGGAGAAGAAAAGGAACATCAGGCAGAAGGACTTGGTCACCAGCGAATGGGTGAACAGCCCCGTGTCCCGTTGCAGGTTCACGAGGATCCTGTCCACTATGCCGTTGGTACAGCCCAGATGGTGAAAGAACGGATAGCAGAAATAATAAATGTTCATCACGAGGAACAGGAGGCTGACCGCGCGCATGAAGTCGATGGTCTTGCCCAGTCCCCTGGCATCTTCTTGTGACATGTTTCCCTTGTTTTATAAGTGATACTTTGCTTATGTTTCATCCCTTTGGAAACCCTTTTAGCCGACATGCGGGCCGCGGCGTTTCCGTTTCTTTTTCTTCTTCCCGTAGATGCCCTCCGCGGTTTCCTCGCCCGGATAGGGACGGGATTCCGTCGAGAGGATATCCAGCAGCCCTTCCGTAAGCCGGTTTCCCCTCATGCGGTTTCCTCTTTCAAGGAGGTATCCTCATGGGAAGCCGTCGCGGGAAGCGGCGTGCCGTACAGCCTGTTCAGGACGGATGCGGAGAACTCCCTGCCAAGGGCCGAACCCTTGAAGACCGTCTTCGAGTCGTGGTCGATGTAGGTTACCCCGTAAATCACGCCTTTTTCGTTTTCCCAAAGTATGGGGACGATGCCTCTTCCGGCCAGTAGCCGGAGGAATCCCTGCCGGGTATCCTGCCGCATGGCTTCCCGGATGGCTTCCTTCGTCCTTTCCGGTACGGGATGTTTCTTCATCCACGCCTTGCTTCGGGCGCATCTCTTTCCCAGGGCCTCGTAACCGACGCTCCTGCCGATGTCGCTGGACTTGATGCCTACGCCGCAACGTCTGCCTTTTTCGTCGAGTGCCGCATAGACCAGCCCGTGGCATATCTTGCCGTCAATGCTCTTGCGTACTTCCTCCACCGTCACGTTGAACAGCCCGAGCAGGGCCTTGAATTCCTTGAACGAGCGGAAACGGTAATCCTGCAGGACCGGTCTGACCACGTTCGCGATCTGGTGTTTCAGGTCACCTTTGCGGTAGTCCACCGGTGTCATGGCACTGGAAACCTTGCGCTCCTCCTTCATTGACGGAACCAGTCCGTATTTCTGCTCAAGCTCCCGGCAGATTTTCATGGAACGTTCCCATTCCTTGTAATCCCTGATCTTTCTGCCCTGCTCGTCTATGCGCAGGGAGACGATATGGATATGGGGACGGGCGTTGTCCTCATGCCGGAAAATGATGTAGGGTTGGTCGCCGTAACCCAGTTTTTCCATGTATTCCCGTCCGATGGCTTCCAGTTGTCCGTCGGAGAGCCTGTCGTCGGGATGGGGGTTGAGCGAGAGGTGGAGCACCGGCTTTTCCGTCCGCCGGTTGGCGGCAAGGTATGCCTCGAAGCTGCGCATGCACTCCGGGATGCCGGCCGTGCCGTCGGGACGTTCCATGATACGGTTCCATGCCAGTGTCCGGGCCTTGCCCTTGTCCACTTTCTCCTGGTTGTAGTAGAGCGCCCCGTAGACGGACACGCCGGATGTTATCTTTGCAACCATCGCTCGAATTCCTTGGTCAGACGGATGATTTCCTTGTTCAGCGAGATGTATTCCACGGTCAGCTGTTCCAGCTTGTAAAGCAGGGCGAGGGCTTTCTTCCCGGTCAGCTCCCCGCTGTGGACGGCCTTGGCCACCTGGTTGTAGTTCACCCCTACACGGCGGTAGTCGCTCTGAAGGTTTGTCAGCCGGATGTAGAAATCCGTGGCCGCCTTGTCTATTTTCACCACTTTCAGGGGCCTGCCGAAAATGGCCGACAGGATGAACTGGGATTTGGTCTTCGCCCAACAATGTACGTCGCTTGTAG
>VOFK01003174.1_pt1 | contig 28351 bp, 35 predicted proteins | sample 5384121 | NCBI WGS metagenome assembly VOFK01 (sample SAMN12384730, study PRJNA508395) | human gut metagenome | isolation source: healthy gut J | host: Homo sapiens | reverse complement strand
TGTTGTACTTCGTTCCGAAGTTACGTATTGCTTATCAGCGAACTCATGCAGACCACGATGGAGAACGTCAAGAACGTTCTCAAGGTCGATACCGTCGTCGGCGACCCGATAGTCACACCCTGACGGTATAACGCGCTCGTTCCTATCTCCAAGATAAGCCTCGGCTTCGGCGGCGGCGGAGTTGAATTCACCAGCAAGAAGGCCGGGGAGGCCAGACCCTACGGCGGCGGCAACGCCACCGGCGTCAAGATCGAGCCTATCGGCTTCCTCGTCATCAAAGAGGGCACAGTCAGAATGATAAACGTCACTCCTCCTGCCAGCAACACCGTGGACAGGATAATCGACATGGTCCCGCAGGTCATGGACCGCGTGGACAATTTCATCGAAAAGCAGAAGAACAAGTAAGCCCAACGCGTAATAAAATCATACATCCTGTCAATAATAAGCACTGCCCATATAAAAAAGGGTGGTGCATATTATTAGGGTGATGAAGAAAACGGCGGCGCTGCTTGCGGCGCTTGCGCTGTGCCTTTCTGTGCGCGGCGCTGCGTCTGCCGCGTCCGCACCGTCTGTCAGCGCGAAAAGCGCCGTTGTTCTGTCCGGCGGCTGCGCCGTCTATGAAAAGAATGCGGATATGAAGCTGCCCATTGCCAGCACGACGAAGCTCATGACTGCGATCCTCGCGCTTGAGAACTGCCGCGGCGATGAGTGCGTCTATATCCGCCCTGAATACTGCAATGTTGAAGGCTCGTCCATGTACCTTGCGCCGGGTGAACGCCGCACGGTGAAGGAGCTCGTCACGGGGCTGCTTCGTGTCCGGGAACGACGCGGCGCTTGCGCTCGCCGGGCATATTGCGGGCGACAGCGCGCGCTTTGCCGCGCTCATGAACGCCAAGGCCGAGACTCTCGGTATGGCGGACACGCATTTTGTCAATCCGCACGGGCTGAACGCCTCCGGCCATTATTCCACCGCGCGCGACATGGCGCTGCTCATGGAATACTGCATGGATAACGCCGCCTTCGCGGAGCTGGACGGCATGACGAGCTGCACCGTTGACGGGAAGCTCCTCGTCAACCATAACCGCCTGCTCGGCACGTGCCCCGGCTGCATCGGCGGCAAAACGGGCTTCACCGAGGCCGCAGGGCGCTGCCTCGTCTCCTGCTGTGCGGGATGGCGCGCGCCTCGTCTGTGTCACGCTCAGCGCGCCGGACGACTGGAATGACCATATCGCCCCCTCTACACCTGGGCGTATTCGCGCTGCGCCATGCGCAGCGTTACCGGCCGTCTCAGCTTCTGCGTGCCCGTTATCTCCGGGGAGCGGCGCTGGGCCTATCTCGTTCCGGAGAAGGAGCTTGCGCTGTTTCTCCCCATGGATGCGGAGATAGTCCTGCGCGCGGAGCTGCCGTGGTTCGAGTTTGCGCCCGTCTCGGCGGGCGAGGCGAAGGGGCGGGTCACGGCCTCCGTAAACGGCGTTCAGCTTGCAGAGTATGACCTTGTTTATAAAGAAAGCGTTGGCCCGGCCGCGCGTGATTGAAGGAACGGAGGCAGTAATGCCCGAACGAATACAGAAGATAATATCGGCCTCGGGGCTGATGTCGCCGCGCGGCGGAGGAATATATCCTCCGCCGGGCGCGTCACGGTCAACGGCGCACCGCAGCCCTCGGCGACAGGGGGGAGCTGGGTGAGGATGTGATACTCATCGACGGCGCGCCGCTTCCGGCCGCCGGGGAGAAGCTATACATAATGCTCAATAAGCCCAAGGCATACGTCACCACCATGAGCGACGAAAAGGGCCGCCATAATGTGACGGAGCTTGTCCGCGGCCTCGGGCGGGTCTACCCCGTCGGCCGGCTGGACATGTATTCCGAGGGGCTGCTGATAATGACGAACGACGGGGATTTTGCAAATACCCTCATGCACCCGTCGCACAACTTCAAAAAGACCTACCGCACATGGGTGCAGGGTGAGGATGTTGGCCTCTCGGCCGAGTGCCTGCGTGCGGAGATCGACATAGACGGCTGCACCGTCCTTGCGGACAGTGTGGAGATAGAAGCGCTCATCCCCGGCGGGGCCGTGCTGCTCATCACCATAAGCGAGGGGCGGAACCGCCAGGTCAGGAAAATGTGCGCTGCCTGCGGACTCAGGGTCACGCGCCTTGTGCGCATCAGCGAAGCCCGCTTGAGCTGGGCACGCTTGCCCCCCCGGCCGCTGGCGGCATTTGACGGCGGCGGAGGTCCGCACCGTCACGGGGGAGCAGCATCAAACATTGGAGCATGAAATATGATAAACGAAACTGAACTTGTCGTCATCGGCGGCGGCGCGGCCGGAATGATGTGCGCGTATACCGCGGCGTCGCGCGGCGTGGCCACCGTCCTGCTTGAGCCGAACCGCCAGCTTGGGCGCAAGGTGCGCATCACCGGCAAGGGCCGCTGCAATCTCACAAATAACTGCGACGTGAAGGAGTTCATGCGCAATATCCCCGGCGACGGGCGCTTCCTGTACAGTGCGCTCAGCCGCTTTGCACCGGCGGACACCATCGCCTTTTTCGAGTCGCACGGCCTGCCCGTAAAGACGGAGCGCGGCAATCGCGTCTTTCCCGTCCGACAACGCAAACGACGTTGCCGGAACCATGACGCACCTGTGTGAGCGCGCCGGTGTCCAGATAATACATACCTCGGCAAAGGCCATCCTCACGCGCGACGGGGCCGTCTGCGGCGTCAAGACCGATGAGAGAACCATCGCCTGCCGCGCCGCCGCCGTGTGCACAGGCGGGCTTTCATACCCCCTCACGGGCTCCACCGGCGCGGGCTATACCTTTGCCCGCACCTTCGGCCATACCGTTTCTGAGCTTCGTCCATCCCTTGTTCCGCTTGAAAGCCCGGATGGGTACTGCGCGGAGATGCAGGGCTTTTCGCTGAGGAACGTCGCTTTGTCCGTGTTTGAGGACAGCAAGCTCATTTATAAGGAGCAGGGGGAAATGCTCTTCACGCATTTCGGCGTGTCGGGCCGCTCGTCCTGTCGGCCAGCGCGCATATGCGCCGCTTCGGCCAAGCGGAATACCGCATGGAGATCGACCTCAAGCCCGCGCTGGACGAAAAGAAGCTGGACGCGCGCATCCTGCGCGATTTTGAGAAGTATTCAAACCGGGAATTCAAAAACGCGCTGTGCGACCTCGCGGGATATACGATGATCCCTGTGCTCGTGCGCCTTTCCGGCATCCCGGAGGATGAAGAAGGTCAACAGCATCACGCGCGCGCAGCGTCAAGCGCTGCTGCATCTTTTCAAGGCCTTCCCCGTCAGGATATCCGGCACGCGCCCCATTGACGAGGCCATCGTCTCCGGCGGCGTCTGCACGAAGGAGATAAATCCCCGCACGATGGAATCGAAGCTCGTGCCGGGGCTGTACTTCGCCGGTGAGGTGCTGGATGTGGACGGGTACACGGGCGGCTTCAATCTGCAGATCGCGTGGTCTACCGGCTTTGTTGCCGGAAGCTCAGTGTGAAAAGGAGAGAATAATGAACGGACATTATGCCATAGCTATAGACGGCCCCAGCGGCGCGGGAAAAAGCAGCCTTGCGCGTGCCGCCGCGGCCAGATTCGGCTTCATATACGTGGACACCGGCGCAATATACAGGACAGTGGGCCTCGCCGCATACCGCCGCGGCGTTGACCGGCGCGACGAATCAGCCGTCGCGGCCATCCTGCCGGAGTTGACATATCCATGCGCTACAGCGACGCGGGCGAACAGCGCATGTTCCTCAACGGCGAGGACGTCTCCGCAGATACGCAGTCCGGAGATATCCATCTGCGCCTCCGACGTGGCGGCGCTTCCCGTCGTGCGCGCCTTCTGATGGAGCTCCAGCGCCGCATGGCGCGCGACGAACAGCGTCATCATGGACGGGCGCGATATCGGCACCGTCGTCCTCCCGGACGCGGAGCTCAAGGTGTTCCTCACGGCAGCGCCGAGGCGCGCGCACAGCGCCGCCTGCTCGAGCTTGAGCATAAGGGCGTCGCCGTCAGCTTTGCCGAGGTGCTGCGCGATATAGAATACCGCGACGAGCAGGACACCTCCCGCGCCGCCGCCCCGCTTAAAAGGGCGGAGGACGCCGTGCTGCTCGACACAAGCTCCATCGACTTTGACGAAAGCCTCTCTGCCCTGTCGGATATCATCACGCGCCGCCTCGGCGTAAAGGCGGTGGACGCGGAATGAAGGAGCTCAGACTTGCCGAGAGCGCCGGCTTCTGCTTCGGCGTGCGCCGGTCCGTGGAAATGGCCGAAAGGCTCATGGCGGAGCGCGGAAGCTGCTGTAGTCTGGGTGAGCTTATACATAATGAGGACGTTGTGGAAAGGCTCAAGGCGCAGGGGCTTCGCGTCATACAGTCGCCCGAGGAGGCGCAGCGCGGCGAGCAGGTGCTCATCCGCGCGCACGGCGTCGCGCGCGAAGTGTATGAAAGGCTTGCCGAACGCGGCGCGGCCGTCACGGATGCAAGCTGCCCAAAGGTCAAGGCCATCCATGCCATCGTCAGCCGTGCCGCCGGTGAGGGCGCTTCGTCATCATCATCGGAATGCGCGCGCATCCCGAGGTGGAGGGCATCTGCGGCTGGTGCGGCGGCCATGCCGTGTTTGAAAATGCACGCGAGCTTTCCGCATGGTTGGACGCAAATTGTGACTACTGGACAAAACCTATAACTGTCGTGGTGCAAACCACGCAAACGCGCAGTAATTTTAACGAATGTTGCGATATCATAAAAAAAAGGTGTACAAACGCGAAAATATCTGATACAATATGTCTTGCTACGTTCACGCGACAGGAAGAGGCGGCAAGCAAGGCTTGCCGCTGAATGTGACGCGATGGTGGTCATCGGCGGCAGACACAGCGCAAACAGCGTGCATTTGGCGCAGTTATGTTCGGAAAGCTGCGGCAATGTCCAGTTTATAGAACGGCTGGACGAGCTGGACATGGGGCAGACTGAAACCGGCGGCTATCGTTGGCCTCACGGCAGGGGCGTCTACGCCTGCGTGGATAATTAAGGAGGTAAGAAACAAAATGTCTGACGAAATCAAAGTTGAAGAATCCAAGCTTGAGAATGAAAAGTCCTTTGACGAAATGTTGGAGGAAACTCTCAAAACTATATATAATGGAGATAAGGTAACTGGCGTTGTCGTTGCGATCACCGGCACTGAGATCAGCGTCGATCTCGGCACCAAGTACTCCGGCTTCATCCCCACGTCCGAGTTTACCGACGACGGCATCAAGGTCGAAGACGTTGTCAAGGTCGGCGACACCATCGAGGCTGTCGTTGTCAGAGTCAATGACGTTGAGGGTACCGCACAGCTCTCCAAGAAGCGTCTCGACGCGGCGAAGATGGGAATGACGTCGAGGCCGCAGTTGACGACGGCACTGTTCTCGAAGGCGTTGTCACCGAAGAGAACAAGGGGGGCGGCGTTGTCGTCATGGTCAAGGGCGTGCGCGTGTTCGTTCCCGCCTCTCAGACCGATCTCCCGCGTGAGGCCGATCTGGCACAGCTCCTCAAGAAGACTGTCCGCCTCAAGATCACTGAGGTCAACAAGGCCCGCAAACGCGTTGTCGGCTCCATCCGCCGCGTCGCGCAGGCTGAGCGCCGTGAGCGCACTGAGGCCATCTGGAACGAGATCGAGATCGGCAAGAAGTACAAGGGCGTTGTCAAGTCCCTCACCAGCTACGGCGCATTCGTCGATATCGGCGGCATTGACGGTATGGTCCATGTCTCTGAGCTGAGCTGGGGCCGCATCCACCAGCCCTCTGAGGTCCTCTCCGTCGGTGACGAGGTCGAGGTTTACGTTATCAACTTCGATAAGGACAAGCGCAAGATCTCTCTCGGCTACAAGGATCCCGAGGCCAACCCCTGGACGCTGTTCACCAACAAGTACTCCGTCGGCGACGTGGCGCAGGTCAAGGTCGTCAAGCTTTCATGCCCCTTCGGTGCCTTTGCTGAGGTTATCGACGGTGTTGACGGTCTCATCCACATCTCCCAGATCGCAAACCGCCGCGTCGGCAAGCCCGAGGATGTCCTCACCGTCGGCGATGTTGTCGAGGCGAAGATCACCGCGATAGACGATGATAAGCACAAGATATCCCTCTCCATCCGCGCCCTTTCCGAGCCTGCACCCGCAGCCGCCAAGGAAGAGGTCGAGGAGTATGACGATGAGCCGTCCGAGGACGCGCTTGTCTATGAGGTCTCCGAGTCCGGCGAAGCCACCGGCATCGCCCCCGAAGAGGATCCCACCGACGCCGAGTAATATCGCGCCGTATGTATTGAATCAGCGAATATATTGAATCGAATGACGCCGCCGCCCATATCGGGCGGCGGCGTTTTCACGTGCTACGCTTGGATATTGCAGCAGACCTACATTTTGTAGGTCTGCTGCAAAAAAAATACACAAACATTGACAACTTTTTTAAGCAATGTCTCGCTGTGCTAATATATATCCATAACTCTTGACGGCACCGCCCCCGATAATTATCAACACATATTCAACTGCCGCCATATGCGCCTGCAGTTGAATATGCCACCTTAAACAAACGGCGTGACCATGAAAGGTCACGCCGTTTTTGCCGGTATGTGTTACGCAGCGCGCTTTATGCGCCCGTTTTCTCGTTTATCCAATCAAGAATGTCCTTGTACACGTCGGCTTTGTTCATCTCGTTCAGCATTTCATGCCGCCCATCGGGGTAAAGGCGCATCTTCACATCGTGCAGCCCAGCGTCGCAAAGGCCTTGTATGCCCTCTCCACGCCCTTTGCCGTACTCGCCCACGGGATCGCAGTCGCCGGACATGAAGTAAACGGGCTTTTCCTTGTCCATCGCGGCGATGTTGTTCTTGCTCGTGACGAACCATATGCCGCCCATCATGTCTCTGTAGAGACTTTGCTTTTGCCACAAAGCCGCACATCGGGTCGGCGATGTATTTGTCCACGCTCTCCGCGTCGCGCGACAGCCAGTCGAATTCGGTGCGCGGCGCTTCGATTTTGTTCAGATAGGTGCCGAACGCAATATCATTGAGCTTCTGCCCGTCCGCGCGCGGCCCCTTGGTCTTTACAATGGCCTCTGCCAGAAGATACCCGCCGACGACTATGGCCTTTGCTTTTTGGTGGCCCGTGCCGCTGAGAATGACCGCGTCGTACTTGTCCGGGTGGGAGATGATGAACGTGCGCGTAAGGAAGCTTCCCATGCTGTGGCCGAACATGATGTACGGTATCCCCGGATATTCCTCCGCCATGATGTCGTGCAGGTGCTCCACATCCATCACGACCTTGCCCCAGCCCAGCTCGTCGCTGAAAAAGCCGAGGTCGTCCTCCTGCGTGACGGACTTGCCGTGGCCAAGGTGAAGCGGTCTCACCGACGGCGACGATACTGTTTTCCGCAAGGAAGCGCATGAAATCGTCGTATCTTTCGATGTGCTCACTCTGCTATGCCGTGCACTATCTGCACCACGGCGCGGCGCGCCGTCCGGTACGCACTTGCGCGCGTGTATCGTGTTCACTGCTGTGCTTGATCTGAACTCAAAATCCTGAAAACTTGGCATATTTATCCTCCATAGCGTTTTTTGTTTTAATTTTACCCTCCCCGCGGCCTCTCGTCAATAAATAATGTGTGCCTGTGATTGTCAAATGCACATAAAATTCTCATTTGAGGTCATCACAGGGTGTAGATGCGCACTGCGCGGAGCTGCTTAACAGATTGTTGGTGTTTTGGGTCAAGCTGTATCGACATGGTTATTTCCGACCCAATAATGTCGGAAATATCTATGTGCCCTTACAAAATACCTCCCGGTAATACTGCCCTCGCGGCTTTGTATCTCCTGCGGCGTTCCGCACGCCACGATCCGGCCGCCCGCGTCGCCGCCGCCCGGCCCCATGTCAATGACATAGTCGGCGTTGCGGATCACATCAAGGTCGTGCTCGATGACGATGACGGTCGCGCCGTTGTCCAGAAGCGCCTGAAAAACGCCCAGCAGCACCCGCACGTCCAGCGGATGCAGGCCGATGGACGGCTCGTCGAACACGAAAACGGAGTCCTCCTGCGTTTTGCCGATCTCGCTTGCCAGCTTCAAACGCTGCGCCTCGCCGCCGGAGAGGCTCGGCGTCTCCTCGCCCAGCGTGAGATAGCCAAGGCCAAGCTGCTTCAGAATGTTCAGCCTTTGGCTGACGGTTTTCATGTCCTTACAGAAATCGATGGCAGAATTCACATCCATATCCATCAACTCTGGCAGGGAAACGCCCGCGCCGGTCCTTCCTGCAAGCTTGACGCCGTATGCCGCCCTCGCGTAACGGAGCCGCGGCAGTCCGGGCACGGGATATTTACGTCCGGCAGGAATTGCACGTCCAGACTGACTACGCCCGTTCCGTCGCAGCCGGGACAGCGGGGAACCGGTGTTGTATGAAAAGTCGCTTGCCTTATAGCCCTTTTCCCGTGCACCGGCAGACCTTGCGTACAGCTTCCGCAGCTCGTCATGTACGCCCGCATAGGTGGCGACTGTGGAGCGGACGTTGATGCCGATGGGTCGTGGCGTCAATGAGCTTGACATGCGCGATGCCCCTCGGCGTTTATCGCGCGGATGTGCGCGGGCAGAGTGCGGCCGTTTATATTAGCTTGCCTCAAGCGCGGGGACGAGGCTCTCCAGCACCATCGTTGTCTTGCCGGACCCGGACACGCCGGTGACGACGGTGAGCCGCCCCTTGGGGATGTCCACCTCCAGCGGTTTGACGGTGTGAATTTCAGAAGTGGACAGGTGAATGCCGCCGTCCTGAAAAACAGCTTTATCCTTTGCGGCACAGTTGCGCAGCCTCGTCTCGGCTTTGCCGGAAAGAAACGGCCCTATCTGCGAGGCCGGGGATTTCCTCAACGGCGGGGATCGTTCCCTGCGCAATAACGTGCCCGCCGTTTGCACCCGCTTCCGGCCCCATCTCCACTATCCAATCGGCTTCTTTCAGAATCTGCGTGTCGTGATCGACCAGTATGACGGAGTTGCCGTCGGCCACAAGGTCGTGCATCACGCCGGTCAGTCCCACAATATTGGATGGGTGCAGACCGATGGACGGCTCGTCCAGCACATACAGAACGCCGGTGGTGCGGTTGCGGACGGCGCGGGCAAGCTGCATCCGCTGGCGCTCCCCGGTGGAGAGTGTGGCCGCCGAGCGGTCAAGCGTCAGATAGCCCAGCCCCAGATCCATAAGCCGTTGCCGTGGCTCTGAAAAGCATCGCATATGCTTTCGGCCATGGGGCGCATTTCCTCCGGCAGACTGCCGGGAACACCCCGTACCCACTCTACCAGCTCGGAAAGCGTCATGGCGCAGGCCCCGTCCAGCGAAATATCCCGCAGCTTCGGCGCGCGTGCGGCGGCGGAAAGGCGCGTGCCGCGGCAATCCGGGCAGATATCCTCCTTCAGAAACTTCTCCACCCGCTTCATGCCCTTTTCGTCCTTGACCTTGGAAGCGCGTTCTCCACGGTGTACACAGCGTTGAAATAGGTGAAGTCCAGCTCGCCCGCCTGATTGGGTATTCTTCGCGTGGTAAAAGAATATGTGCTTTTTCTCCGCCGGGCCGTGATAGACTGTCTCTTTTTCCTCTGCGGTCAGGTCGCGGAACGGCACGTCCGTGCGCACGCCCATTTCGCGGCATACATCGGTCATAAGCGACCACATCAGGCTGTTCCACGGGGCGACTGCGCCCTCGTCGATGGTGAGCGTCATCGGGAACCAGCGACGCCATGTCCACCGTGCGGACCTGCCCGTTGCCGCCGCATTTTGGCAGGCGCCCCTGCGAATTGAACGCAAGCTCCTCAGCGGACGGGGCATAAAAATGTGCGCCGCATTCCGGGCAGACCAACTCTTTCCCCGCGGCGACAGAAGGAAGGCTAGAGATAATGTCCCGTTCGGACAGCGGTGGCTTGCATAGGCGCGAATACATCAGCCGCAGGCTGTTGAGTAACTCTGTGCCCGTGCCGAACGTGCTGCGGATACCCGGCACGCCGGGACGCTGATGCAGCGCCAGTGCGGCGGGGACATACAGCACCTCGTCCACGCTGGCTTTGGACGCCTGCGTCATTCTGCGGCGGGTATAGGTGGAGAGCGCTTCGAGATACCGGCGCGACCCTTCCGCATACAGCACGCCCAGCGCCAGCGAGGATTTGCCGGAGCCGGACACACCCGCAATTCCCACAATTTTGCCCAGCGGAATATCTACATCAATGTTTTTCAGATTGTGGACCTTCGCCCCACGGATAAGCATTTTATCTATCATTGTTTTTCTCCGGATACTTCGCTTTCAATTAGTATAATAAACAGTATAATAAAACTGCCGGAGGGAATCAAGCGTTCCGCAAAAAGAAAAACGCCGCGGCACGAATATCGGGCCGCTGAGACAGGAATAATGAAAAGGGCATGGCAGAGTGCCATGCCCGACTTGTCGAAAAAGTGGCCTTGCCACTTTTTTTCGAGAAAGAACCGCTTGTTCTGCGCCTCTGTTGTCCGCTGATAGCGGACAATTCGACGCTCACTCCGCGCAAAGTGTTTTCTGCCACGCACATGTCGCGGCAGAAAACGAATTATGCTGCTTTCGCGTCTGCGGACGCGAAACTCTGCGAGGCTTTCTTTGACATACTGAGGGCATGGCAGAGTGCCATGCCCCTTGTGATGCAGATTCGCGTTCGGTTCACGTGTCGATGAGTATTTCGCTTATGTCGGTCTCCGACGTGCCCACGGTGAAGGAGACGCTGCCGCCGTCGTGCGTGAGCTTGAAGCTGTCGCCGCCCTTGCCGCTTTCCAGCAGGTCAGAGAGCATGAAGGCGGATTCCGCGCCGTTAGTGACAAAAACGATCTTCTCCACGCCCTGCGCTTTCAGCGTGTTCATGCCGCCGAGACCGCCGGTGAGTATGGCAAAGTCGTATTTTGCGGTGATGGTGAGCGTGCTGTCCTCCTGCTCCGCCTTATAGGCGACGTCCTTGCCGTCCTTATCCGTCACGCGGTAGAGCGGGCTTTGCAGAGTGTCTGTACTGCCGGACTTTTTACCGTCGGACTTCTTTTTCCGGTTCGGGCACAACAAGCGTGCCGATCTGGAACTCTATCGTCTCGTCGCCCAGCCGGACAACACAGGTCACGGGATATGTGCCCGGCGCGGTGGGCGCGGTCTCGCTGCCGTCGTAGAGTATCTTCTCCACTGTGCCATCGCCTTCCGCCGTCGCGGTAAACTCGCCGTTCTCGCTGCGGATGTCCAGCTTGGTCAGGTTTTCCGGCTCACCGTCGTGATTTTTCGCCGCTCAGGCGCATGTTGATGTAGTCCTTCAGCGCCTCAATGTCGCTGCCGCTTATGCCGTTGCTCGTTACGTCCGGCCCCAGCACATAGTGACCGTTGTCGCCCCTCATGGTTGCTGTGCTGGCTGTCGCCGATGTACCCGATGGCATTCTCATCCAGCGTACTTGATCTCATTTGTATTGTAATCGAAGTAGACGTCATCATCGTCGAGAACACCCGTAGTAATACGCACATTACCGATGATGATAATGGTTCCGGTCATTTCATACCCGTCATCGCTGCCGATGGCGGCGGCACAGTCACCAGCTATTGCGGTGACCTGCGCGTTGTCCTGAATGATGATCAGGACCCTTCATCTTTTTATCTTCACCGGGGCCGATGCCTGTGCCCTCATCCTCGCCAATCGCCGTCACCTTTGCGCTGCCGCGGATAATGATCCTGCCGGTGGATGTGATAGAGTTCCTTTGCCGCCGCCAATGCCTGCGCCGTTCTGTCACTTCCGGCTGACACCTGCGCGTTATCGCCGATGGTGATGCTGCCGGACACTTTGCCTTCCCGGCCGGAACCAATGCCTGCGCCCCCGTCCTGCGCTCCACGCGGTCACTCGCGCGTCATCGCCGATAGTGATGTCGCCGGACATTTGCCGCTGTCGCCGGAACCGATGCCCGCACCGTCATCCCGGCTTACTGCCGTTACCTGTGCATTGCCGCCGATGGTGATGTCACCGGACATTTCGCCGCCGTCACCGGAACCAATGCCCGCACCGTTATAATTGCTGAAAGAGTCAACGCTTGCATTTCCGTCAATGATAATGCTGCCGGACATTTCGCCGCTGTCGCCGGAACCGATGCCCGCACCATCTCCGTAACCTGTGTCATTCTTTATAGTGTCAGTTGCATCGCCTGTAATGGGGATGCTGCCGGACATGTCCTCACCCTTGGCTGCCGATCGCGGCATTTTCGTTGTAACCGCCGTTATTATTGCCGATCTCGGCCTCCAGAGAGCCGCTGCCGGTAATGGTCACATCGCCGCCGGAAACATGAATGCCGGAACCGGTTCGGAGGAGAGCTTGTTGTCTCCCTCCAGCCTTATATTCGCGCTGGAGTCGCCGACGTCAATGGCGTCGCCGTCGCTGCTGATGTTTACATCCTCAATGGTGACGTTTGCCGTCGCGCCGTCGGAGGTGGATATGGTGATGGTGCTGTCCGTTGCCGCGGAGCTGTCGCGCTGTGAAATGACGGGCGCGTCATCCGCGACGGCCGCGCCGCCGCCCTGTGACACGGTCTGCCCTGAGTTGTCCGCGCTTACGGTGATGTCGCCCTCCTCCAGATACCAGTCCGCCGCGAATGCCGACACGGGCATCCCCATTATCAGCACAAGCGCGATAATGCCGGATATGAGCCGTTTCATTTTTCATTGAATGTGCGCTCCTTCCTACTTTATATTGTAGACACATACAAAATGCGATTGGTATACAATCCAATAATAACAGCATTCCCGTGTTCTGTCAAGTTAATTTGACGCAAAGGCGCGGCGATCATGACATTTATTTTCCAGATCAAACCGTCGTTTGCTTTGCACCATCAGGTTTGCCCGGACGCTTCATCGCTCATTTCATCTCTCATTTGCCGTTGAAATATGAGCGATGAAATGTTATATTGACAGAACATGGGGATATACCCTCGTGAAATAAGCAAAAAAACATGACCGCCGGGTTGATATGATCCCCTAAATTCTACCACACGGCATTCGTAATTACAATAGCCCCAAGCGCAGGAATCCAGAATTTTTACATCACCCTACGCGCCCGCGGGCAATAGCGCAGACAAAGGGAAAATAATCTCGAATTTTTCAAAATTGGGTATTGCATTTTTTGAAATAATGTGCTAGTATATCTGAGCACTGAGAGGTGACAAGTCAATATTTCCGGGTGTAGCGCAGATGGTAGCGCGCTTGAATGGGGTTCAAGAGGCCGCTGGTTCAAATCCAGTCACTCGGACCATGCAGAGTGTCCTTATAGGATCTGAGTATCCTGTAATGGACACTCTGCTTTTTTATGTAGAAAATGGTGAAAAGTTGGAGCTGTCGCTGCTCACCCGTTCCCGCAGGCACAGCAGCTTGACCTTATGCTCGGTCAGCAGGGCGATGTACTGCTTTGTCATGCCCCAATCCCGCCCCAAGCGGTCAAGGCTGTTTACCAGCACTACATCCACCTTTCCGGCAAGAACGGCCTCCATCACTTCTTGCAGAGCCGGACGGTCAAGGGTCATTCCAGAGCCATGCTCGGCGGCAACACCAACGATGGTGTACCCGGCCTGTTCCGCATAACGGCGAAGTTCCTCGGCCTGCTGTTCCAAGGAAAAGCTATCGTCGTGAGCGACCCGGCAATAAAAATAGGCTTTCATCGTGTCGTACCTTCTATACCGCAACCTGTTCCGGGGCGTAGCTGAGTGCTACGCCTTTTCTTGTTTCCATGATAATGTCGGCCTCCGGGATCTTCCGGCGATCCGGCACATCAAAGGCACCGATGCAGTTATAGTGAATAACGACGCGCTGGTTGGTAACGCCGTCCTGCTTTTCAGCGTGGTTACACCTCAATATGGTCGATCAGCTCTGCAACCATCCTCTTTGTAATGGTGGTCGCGTCTGTGTACCGCCGTACCGTTTCAAGAAAATCGTCAATATCCATGCGCTTGCTCTCGTCCTTTTTCAGCTCCAGCCGCAGAGCCTTGATCTTCTTGGCGTTCTCGCCCTGCTCCTGTTCATAGCGTTTGGACATTTTGGCAAACCGGGCATCGTCGATCTTGCCCGCCACATTGTCCTCATAGAGCCGTTCAAAAGAGCATATCCAACTCCCGGTCACGGGCAGTCAAAGCGTCCAGCTCCCGCTGCTTGCGGAGCGCGGTGTTTTCCGCTACCTTTGCCGAGCGTCCAATCATGGCCTTGATAAAGTCATTTTCGTATTCGCTGGCGAAGCAGGCCAGCCGGTTTACCTCGTAAAGCACGACCTGCTCCAAGAAGTCCAGCCGGATATAGTGCGTCTTGCTGCACTTGCGATAGCCGGAGTTATGATTTTGACAACTGAAAAACCTTTGATGTCGTGGTTGTTCTGGTTGAAGTGGAATTGAGGTTTTTTCGTTGCCACCCACACGGACAAGGCACACATTCACAATCACAATTATTACAACTCAACCTCGCTGGACTGCACCCGAAATTCCGGGACTTCATCGGCTCTGGCCGTGCGGTGCGGCGGCTCTCTGACCGCATTTGCCTTGAAAATGATCTGTCCGTCATTACCAACCCCAAGCTGCACAGCAAGGGGTGCTTTTTTCTCCATTATGGGGCGTGGCTGGGGACGGGAGCGGCAGACAAATTACTTTGGGACAAAAAGTCCCAAAGCCGGGTTTGGGAGGCTCCCCAACAAGCGTTTTTGCAGCCCGCCGGGATGCAAAAATAGCAAGTGTGGCTACACTTGCCCTGCTTGCCGTTAGTGCGTACCCCGGAAACCCCATAAAAAACGGAGGCAGCGCCGTTTCTTACGCTCCCTCCGTTTCTCTGGCTTTTTGTATTCCCTCTGCGGTGGCTTCCATGATTGTCAATTCATTCTCGTCCATTGTGTTTAGCATCCTGTCAATGTGCTGGCGGCAATCACTTTCTTCGTTCTGCTTGTCAGGATAGAAGAATTGATCGACGGAAATATCCAGCAGAGTGACGATTTTATAAAAGGTATTCAAACTCGGATGCTGACCACGATTCTCAAAAATACATAATGGAACGAGGTGTACGGTCAACGAGCTGCGCGAGGTATTCCTGTGTCCAGCCTTTGGCTTCTCTTTTGCGCTTGATCTCTCGGCCTAATGCGTGGAAGTCGAGCCGTCTTTCATCTTGGTACATTCTCATATCACCCATATATTATTCTACATTTCGGGTTTGATTATGAGAACGAAACACAATTTTATGTTTTAGTAGTATTTTATTTTATCTTTGCATTTTGGAAACATGACATTTACTTGTCTTGTTTTGAGAGTATAATATAAGCGGAGGTGATTTTGTTGCAAGATAGCAGATTGTTCCGAATTGTGTACTTACTTGTTGGATAAGGGTAAATGCACAGCTCCCGAGTTGGCGTATAAATTTGAAGTTTCCACACGGACGATATATAGGGATTTGGATGTGATTAGTGCAGCGGGTATTCCGATTTATGCCACACAGGGAAAAGGCGGCGGAATATCTATACTGCCTGAGTATGTCATGGATAATGCACTATTGTCTGATGAAGAAAAAGAAAAAAATTGTAATGGCATTACAAGGTATCGCCGTTACCGATGAAACGACTGATGACTTGCTCTCAAAATTGGGAGCGTTGTTTCAAACAAAAAGCAGAAAATTGGATTGAAGTGGACTTTTCGGATTGGATAAAAACAATCCAGATCGGGACATATTTAATTCCATTAAAACTGCTATTTTCAAGAAAGTCTTGATTGACTTTTTCTTATTTTGGCAATAATGGTTGCTATTCAAAGCGAACGGTTGAGCCGATTAAATTGGTTTTCAAAAGCAAAGATTGGTACTTATATGGATTCTGCCGACTGCGAAATGATTTTCGCTTCTTTAAGCTGACCCGAAAAAAATCTCGTCCTTTGTGAAGAAACTTTTGTGCGGGATGTTCCTGTCAGCCTTCCTGCTGAAACATCACTTAAAAAGGCGAGAGTTTGATTTCAGTTAAATTGAAATTTTCATCGGAAGTTTCTTTTCGTGTGTACGATGAGTTTACGGATGGAGTTACAGCAGATCAGCAAGGTAACTTGTATGTGACCGCCGATTTGCCAGATAACGGGGGTTTTGTTTAGCTACCTGTTATCTTTTGGCGATAATGTAGAAATACTTGAACCAGCTAATGTACGGGAACAAATGAAAGAAAAACTCATTTCAATGTTACAAAAATATGAAACCTGACATTAGGTGTCAAGTTGGATATGGTATTCTATCTTCGAAAGGATGGTATATTTAATGAAATATGAGTGGAGAAAACAAGACAAGGCTCTTTATGGAGCAAAGAAGTATCCAGCCCTGATAACAATTCCGGCGCAAAACTACATTATGATAAGCGGCAAAGGAAACCGAATGATGTTGACTTTTCAAATCGTGTTGGTGCATTGTATTCATTAGCCTATGCGGTCAAAGTCATCTTATAAAGGCGGTATCTTTGCAAGAAGAAATCCATGACTTCGCAGTTTACCCGCTGGAAGGTATCTGGACAAAAATAAATGAGGATTACCTTGACAAATCAAAACTGGAATATACCATTATGATTCGACAGCCAGATTTCATCAGCGAAGAAATGGTAAATGAAGCGTTGGGCATGGTCAGAATAAAAGAAGCCTAACCCCTTTGCTTGAAGAAATTCATTTTGAAACGATGCAGAACGGACTGTGTGTAGAAGTTCTCCATGTTGGTGCTTTTTGACGATGAACCCGTATCTTTTTGAAAAAATGGATCAATTTTCAGCAGCGCATGGTTTGCGGCGTTCAGAGAACTATCACAGAGAAATATATTTAAGCAACGCAAACCGTGTTGAAAAAAGCAAAGCTAAAGACGATTTTACGCTATTCAGTTGAACAGATTCCTGCGGGGAGAGTGTAATGCACATTGTCGAGGCTAAAGGAATTTTATCTGCAAAGAATGGAATGAATTTATATCGGGGGCTGCTCGCACGGTTGTATATACTGCGATTCAAGAAGTAGTGTCTATCACATGGATCACGATTTTGAGGACATAGAAATCAAAGGAAATGCCATTGAATTATTAGAAGCCGCCCTGAAACGAAAACCTCAAAATGTATACTTGGAACAGGTTCAATGACAGATCCGTATATTCCTATCGAGCGCAAAATTGGAAATGTGAGAAAAGCACTGGAGCTGGCAGAACGGTATGGTTATGGTTTTTCCCTGATAACAAAGTCAGACTTGATATTGCGTGATTTAGATTTACTAAAATCAATCAATGAAAAAAAAATGCGTCATACAAATGACGCTGACTACATATGATGAGGGACTATGCAAGAAGATAGAACCAAATGTATGCACAACAAAAGCACGGTTTGAAGTTCTAAAAGAATTGCGTCGCATAGGGATTCCAACCGTTGTGTGGCTCTGTCCTATTTTGCCGTTTATCAATGATACAGAGGAAAATATCAAAGGTATTTTTGAACTACTGCTCTGAAGCCGAAGTCTATGGCATCATTTGTTTTGGAATGGGATTAACGCTTCGGGAAGGAAGTCGAGAGTATTTTTTTTAGGCAGTTAGACCATCTATTTCCGGGAATGAAAGAAAAGTATTTGCAGACCTATGGTATGCAATATCAAATTGTAAGCAACAAGAATGATGAGCTTATGCAGTTATTTCATCATACTTGCGAGAAGAACGGGATTGTGCATGATAACAGGAAAATTTTGAATACTTGAGCACATTTGAAAACGAAATGCGACAATGTTCAGTTGAGTCTATTTGATAAGGATTTCGCAGGCAAGTCGCCCAACGGCATATAAAAAAACCGTTGTATTGGCGACTGAGTTCTTGCGGGCTCGTCAAAATATAAGTGGCCTAACGGCGGTTTGAAATGAAATCAAGCCGCCGTTTTCCTTTTGAAAAAATAGATTTACGGAGGGTGTGATAAAGTCGCCCATTTTTAAGGATACGGCGGTGTCCGAGGAGGTATCGCCGTGTCCATTTTTGCTTTCTGTAATCCCCTAATACTCTGCGGTCAAAAAAGCCCATGCCCCGCAACGGAGTATTCCGGACATGAACATGAAATAAATAAGCTAAACCGTACACTGCGTTCATTTGAAATGCTTGAAACAATTTCTTTTGACGATGCAAAAAAGCTTTATTCAAGTGGCAATGTGCCAATAGTCTGTCCACGATGCGGTCTGAAGATGAAAATGACTGATAAAAAGATGTTGAAATTTATTAGCAACAAATGTACTTGCAGCCGTTGCTTAAAAACAATAAAAACTGGAAGATACATTTTTGATTGGGAAAAAGTTGACTTTGTTTTTTTAACGAATGACTTTGTGATAATTATATATTTATAATTTGACTGAAAGATGGTGCAAATATGAGCGAGTTAGTCCCCGCCCTTAAAGACACTTTATTTTCTCCAACCTATGAAATAGTTGCTGAATATGCCGAGATTGGAATTGATGCCCTTTTGGATAACGAAGTTCTAAAAAGGAATACCCGTTGTTAGCACACTTTCATCTATTTGTAAAATCGGGTATAATCTGCATGAGCGCAACCTCATAAAAACAGACCCTTGCCTTTATCACAGAATTTAATTCGGGTAGCATATCACAAGGAAAGTTGAATGAGCATCGAGAAAAACTTGAAGCAAATCAAAAGAAGCAGAAAAGGAGCTTGGGCGAGTTCTAATTATTTTAAGGGTAACCAGGTCGAACAAATCAATCTCAGGTTTTGGGCAGCTTGCCGCCTATGTTAAGGGTGCTATTTCTTGGGAAAAATTTTTGTGAGCTATCAGAAGCCAATCGTCGTATGTTTATTAGTGACTATCAAATTTTATTTGAAGCCGCCATCAATGACGGCCTGAAAATTCAAAATAGAGAATTATATCAAGTGGATCGGTTAATCTCATTAGGACTATTACAAAAAACAAAATCGACTTGGCGGTAATGTCTGGCTTGATTTTGTAGATGATCCAGAAAAACAGAACGATATATTGTTACATCATTTGGAAAAACCTTTTATCATAACTCTCCAGCCGCATTGAAAAGAAATTAGGATAAAAACCTCTTGCTTGATGCGCTAAAACCATTGATATGACTGGATTTTTCCAGATCCTATAATTACACTCGGACCAAAAATCTAGCAGGTTTCTTCTGCGAAACCTGTAGATTTTTAATTTTATTCGGTTGTTTCTTCCCACAGTAGGTCTTTGAACAGTACTCTCATATAATCGCTGCGGCCGTGCAGAACACGGTCAATGTAGATGTTGTTCCATTCGTCCGGTAGGAAACCATACAGTTTCCACTAATGACTGTGTTTTCTTCTGCGGTGTTTTCAAAATTTTCTGATAGATGTTATTGTCCTTTTTCAAAATTCGTAGAAAAGAGGATTGTATATGTTCAAAGTAAAGTCTGTAGAGAAGCTGAAAAGTGGTGACTATTGCTGCGAGTACTATGTATACTCCAATACATCCTATGAGCTACTCAACGCAGTGGACTTATGTGATCACGGCCGCATCAGAGTATACCTTGATGAAGAAGATGAAGACGTCATGATTCCCTTTTTACTCTGGAATCTATCGTCTTTGGGAGATACCTCCTTTACCCAAGAGTTACTTCCATTATTACTTTTTTCCTTCGATGACGAAAAAGAAAATAGAATTTTACCCCCGGTCCTTTTCTGATATGCCCGATCAAAAACCACGCTTGCGCGTCGATACACCGGATCCGCACTTTGATTTAGAAGCTTTTTTCAAACGAAAAACCGATGGAAAATACATACCGGGCCCCTGGGAGAACCTATACCGGAACGTTGGCAGAAGCCCAGCTTAGAATACTTAAGACGACCTACGTCCGATGACTATTTTTTAGAGTATCTTAGGAATTCGCACAGCTTTAGCTGTAGTGACACAGATGGTGATAGGCTTTATAGTACAAAAGGTGACTGCTCATGGGTGTCTTACCGTGCGTCGTATGCATATTATGATGAAGATGACTATAATCAAATGGTCAACATTATACGGGAAGTTCTGCGAAACTCTACAGCGCCTTCATCCGATGGTGAGTTCTCTGCTGAAACATATGTTGTTGACGAATGACCGGATCGACAACCCGGATTTGAAATATTTGGACTGTAAGTGGAGCTTTCATCGGCATTTAAGTGAGAGCGAGATAGCTGAGTACGACAGCTTCTTTAGTAGTATTTTCGCTGAGGCTCATGCGCTGTTCAAAGAGCGTTATCTATAACTATCGAGGTTTTACGACTATCGACTACAGATACAATCAGCTCTCTTTGCCTCCGGAAGCCATCTTTCTGCATAGTATATCCTGTTCTGCTGTGAAATACAACGGCAAGCTTGCGGCATATACAATGACGTAAGAAAACACTACTTCCCGCTTGCGCCCTTGGCGGTCACATAAATACCAAGAAGCATTTCGGCGACAGACAGCCCCAGCAGAAGCCCCGAAAAGAAATCTTTTGATGTCTGAACCGCCGAAAGTGTGCGACAGCGCCTGCAAAGCAATTCCCCATAACGATAAGTATGACGCCGGTAAAAATGACTTTTTGCTTCTCTAATTCCTGCGTTCTTCTCAATAAATCGAGTATCTGCTCATCATCATACACGCGAACGCTTTTTGTCCTCGGCCTCTTCGCCGTCCATCAATTCAGAAACCGAGACTTTTTAACTCCTCACACAGGCTTTTTACTACGGCGTAATCGGGCATACATTTCCCTGTTTCCCATTTGGAAATTGTTTTGCTTTGAAACACCAAGGCGTTCGGCAAGCTGCTCTTTGAGTCAGGTTCTGCTCCTTTGCGTTTTTTTGGCAATAAATTTTCCTGTCGTGATCTGATTCATTTCTGAGACCTCCTTTGTTTCATCGTTATGAGAATAGCATTTTCGCTTGAAAAAACTATATCCCTTATAAGGCGAATATGGGTGGAATATATCGCAAAAACGACCGCCGGGACGCACCCCGGCGGTCGTTTCGTATAGTATACAGTCTGCGCGCAGATATCAGCCGCAGACGATAGCCTTGGTATCCCTTGCGATGACAAGCTCCTCGTTCGTGGGGATGACAAAGACCTTGACCTTGAGTCGGGAGTGGATATCATGATGTCCTGACCGCGCTTGCGTTTGCCTCGGGATCGATCTTCACGCCGAGATAGCCGAAGTATTCGGCGATGGCGGCGCGCGTGGACTTGCTGTTCTCGCCGACGCCGGCGGTGAACACGATGGCGTCCACGCCGTTCATCGCGGCGACGTAGGAGCCTGCGACCTTCGCCACCCAGTAGGCGAACATGTCCAGCGCGAGCTTTGCGCGCTCGTTCCCCTCGGACGCGGCATTGTCCAGATCGCGGAAGTCTGAGGAGACACCGGAAATGCCCTGCACGCCGGACTTCTTGTTGAGGATGTTGAGCATCTGGTCGATGTCATAGCCGTACTTGTGCATCAGATACTGCATCACGCCCGGATCGAGATCGCCGCAGCGCGTGCCCATCGGCAGACCGACCAGCGGCGTGAAACCCATAGAGGTGTCAACGCACTTGCCGCCGTCGATCGCGCAGATGGAGGAGCCGTTGCCCATGTGGCAGGACACTATCTTCAGCTCTTCAATGGGCTTGCCCATAAGCTCGGCGCAGCGGGCGGACACGTAGCGGTGGCTCGTGCCGTGGAAGCCGTAGCGGCGGACGCCGTCCTTCTCGTAGTACTCATAAGGAATGGCGTACATATAGGCCTTGCCGGGCATGGTCTGGTGGAACGCGGTGTCGAACACGGCGACCATCGGCACGTCGTCGCCCATGACGGCGCGTTGCAGGCGTTGATGCCGGTGATGTTGGCGGGGTTGTGCAGCGGGGCGAAGGGGTGCATCGTCGCGCCCCATGACGGCGTCGTTCCGTCTTTGACGGAGCTTTTTCAAACTTCGCCGCCGTGAACGACGCGGTGGCCGACGGCGTCATCTCCTTCATGGAGCTGACAACGCCGTATTCGGGGCCTGGTGAGCCAGTTTCATAACGGCGGCAAATGGCCTGGAATGCGTGGGCATTGCGACGTCCTTATTGAACACGCTCTCCGCCGACGAGCGGGTGTGCTTTTTGAGGTGGCCGTCTATGCCGATGCGCTCGCACAGACCCTTCGCCATGACCTGCTCGGTGTCCATGTCGATGAGCTGATACTTGAGAGAGGAGCTGCCTGCATTGATAACAAGAATTTTCATTTATCCTTTTCCTTTCTATTGTAAATAGTGTTACAATTAAGTACAATACATACGCCATCTATTTTAATACAAAATAAGCAAAAAACGCAAGAGTTTTTACGCGGAGGGAAGCAGAATGAACGTCATAGGCATAGTGGGGGAGTATAATCCGTTTCACTTCGGGCATGAGTACCATATTAAAATGAGCCGTGAGCGCGCCTTGGAGAGGATAGCGCCGTTATCTGCGCCATGTCCGGCGACTACGTCCAGCGCGGCGAAGCGGCGATGTATTCCAAGTTCGCCCGCGCCGGGCCGCCTGCCGCGGCGGCGTCGATCTCGTGCTGGAGCTTCCTCTGCCGTGGTGCTGTCCTCGGCGGAGGGCTTCGCCCGCGGGGCGGTCGCCCTGCTCAGCGCCGCCGGGGCCACGCATCTCAGCTTCGGCAGCGAGGCCGGAGAGACCGGGCCGCTTGAGGAACTGGCCGGGCTTCTTGTCACGCCGGAGATAAATGAGGAGATAAAGGCCGTGCTTGCGCAGGATGCAAGCCTCCTACGCCGCCGCGCGGCAGAAGGCCGTCGCCGCGAGGCTTGGCAGCCGCGCCGCGCTCCTTGAAACGCCGAACAACATCCTCGCCGTGGAATACCTGAAGGCGATAAAAACTGCTGGCGTGCCCCTCGCGCCCATGACGGTCGCGCGCAGCGGGGCCGCGCATGACGACGCCTCCGGCGGCGCGGGCTATAGGTCAGCCATGGAGATCCGCCGCTTCATCTCGCAGGGGGATGGAGGCCGGAAGCTTCGTTCCCACGGGCGCGGCGGCGGTGTACGCGCGCGAAAGAGACTGCGGGCGCGAGCTTGCGGGGGAGGAGCGCATGGAGCTTGCCATACTCTCCCGATTGAGGATGCTTGACCGCACGGCGTTTGACGCCCTGCCGGACGCCCTCCGGCGGCGCGGGGCGCGCCTGTATGGCGAGGCCGCCCGGACGCAGCCCAGCCTGAACGCCGTGCTCGCCGCGGCAAAGACAAAAAGCGCTATGCCATGTCGCGCGTGCGGCGCATGTGCGCCGCGCTCGGCGTGCGCGCGAGATGAGTACCGGCACGCCGCCGTATATCCGCGTGCTTGCCGCGCGAACGCGCGCGCGGCTGCGCGCTGCTGCGGCAGATGAACGACCGGGAGGACGGGCTTCCCGTCGTGACAAAGCCCGCCTCCGTGAAAAATCTGTCCGCGGATCACGAAACGCTGTCTCGCCCTCGGCGCATCCGCGCACGACCTGTATGTGCTCGGTTACAGGGCGGAAGGGGAGCGAAAAGGGGGCGAAGACTGGCGAAACAGCCCCAAAATTGTGAATAATCCATAAAAGCGGCAAAAAAATATTTTTCAATTTAGTGAGATACATTTATTGCAATTCTGCGCCCGATAGTGCATAATCGTAATATCGCAAAAGAGATACACGTGTACGCGAAATACGGACACTCCCAATTGCGAAGAATATATTATGGAGGGACAAAATATGAAGAAGATCATAGCAATTGCACTTGCTTTAGTAATGGTTTTCGCACTTTGCGCGTGTGGCAGCACCTCAAGCAGTGCACCGGCTGACAGCTCCGCTTCCGCCTCTTCCGGCGAGAAGGTCGTCAGGATAGGCGTTTTTGAGCCGACTTCCGGCGACTCCGCCTCCGGCGGCAAGAAAGAGGTTCTCGGTATGCAGTATGCAAACGCGGAGACCCCACTGTTGACATCAACGGCGAGACCTACAAGGTCGAGCTCGTCCTCGCCGACAACGGCTCCTCCACTGACAAGGCTCCTTCCGCCGCGTCTGAACTGGTGAGCAAGGGGCGTTTCCATTGTCCTCGGCTCCTACGGCTCCGGCGTGTCCATGGCGGGCGGCCCCAAGTTTGAAAGGCCGGTCTTGCCGCGATGGGCGTCACCTGCACCAACCCCAACGTCACCGCCGGCAACGACTACTACTTCCGCATCTGCTTCCTTGACGACTTCCAGGCGAATGTCCTTGCAAGCTTTTGCGCTCGACAAGTTCGACGCGAAGGTCGCCTACTGCCTCGGCGAGAACGGCAACGAGTATGACCAGGGTCTTATAAGCTTCTTCACCAAGGTGTTTGAGGCCAACGGCGGCAAGGGTCATTTCCGACTCCTTCCCCCACCAACAACGCTGACTTCGCTTCCTACCTCAACAAGGCCAAGAGCGAGGGCGCGGACGTTATCTTCACCCCGGTATCCATCGCTTACGCAACTCAGATAATCTCTCAGGCTGCCTCTCTCGGCATTGAGGCTCCGATCCTCGGCTCCGACACCCTTGACGACAACATGGTCCTCGCCGCCGCCAAGGACACCGACATCAAGCTCTACGTTTCCACCTTCTATCAGGAGGGCGGCGCACCCGCATTCGATGACGGCATCAAAAGGTTTACATCAACGGCGACTCCGCTGCCAAGGATGCAAACGGCGGCAACGACACCATCGCGGCTGTCACCGCAGTGGGCTACGACGCTTACTATGTCGCGCTTGAGGCCATAAAGGCTGCCGGGTCCACCGATCCCGCCGCTGTCAAGGCCGCGCTGCCCGGCGTCACCTATCAGGGTGTTTCCGGCGCTATCGCTTTCAATGATATCGGCGACGCTATCCGCGACACCGCGTTCATCAAGACCTCCGACAACGCCGCCGGCGCATGGATGCTTGAGACTCAGCAGACCGGCTTTGTTGAGGCCGCTGGCTGATAGGACTTGTATTTTATAAGTCCGAAACAGGATAAACTGTAATACCAAAGCTTGGCGGAGTTACCCCGCCAAGCGGCGTATTTTTCCCGGTGCTCGGGTGACTTGAAAAGCGCCGCGCCCGCGGCTTTTTCAGCGCACCCGTAGAAAAGAAAAAGGGGAGGAAACCTTTGTGGAATATTTGATCTCGGTCCTGCTGTCCGGTATAGCGGTCGGCGGACAGTATGCGCTGATAGCCATCGGATATACGATGGTCTACGGTATACTTCGTCTTTATAAACTTTGCCCACGGCGATGTTTTCATGGTCGCGGGCCTGATGGGCATCTACTTTGCCGCAACAATGCCGCTGTACGTCGCCCTCCGCCGCTCGTCATTATCATGACGGTCGTGCTCGGCTTCGTGATTGAGCGGCTGGCGTACAAGCCGCTGCGCACCGCGCCGCGCATGTCCGTCATGATCTCCGCCATCGGCGTCAGCTACTTTTTGCAGAATACCGCGACTTACATAACCGGCGGCCAGCCCATGACCTATCCCACGATCTCATGGCTTTGCAAAGACCGTCGATATCGCCGGTACGCCCACGAAGCTCGTCGTGCTCATCACGCCGTTCATCGTTGTGCTGCTCGTGTTTTTGCACTGACGCAGCTCATCAACCACCAAGATAGGTATGGCTATGCGCGCCGTGTCCAGAGACTTTGAGACCGCGCGCCTGATGGGCATAAAATAGACAAGGTCATCTCCGTCACGTTCATCATCGGCTCCGCCCTCGCGGCTGTCGGCTCCGTGCTGTATTTCACCTGCTATCCCGCCGTCACGCCGACTGCCGGCGCGCTGCCCGGCCTCAAGGCGTTCGTCGCCGCCGTGTTCGGCGGCATCGGCTCCGTTCCCGGTGCGGTCATCGGCGCGTTCATCATCGGCATCTCGCGAAAAACCTCATCAAGAGCACGGATTATACCGTGTTCTCCGATGCGTTCACCTTCGCCCTGCTGATAATCATTCTTGTGTTCAAGCCCACCGGCCTCTTCGGCGAAAAGGCCACGGACAAGGTCTGAGGAGGTGTGCAGATATGCTTAACGATACCAGCAAAAAGACCAGCCGCGCCGCATGGCTGTGGCTCGCCGGTGCGCTCGTTTTCATCGTGCTGCTTGAAAACCTCACGCTGATATCCCCGGCGCGCCCGCCATATTCAAGCCCACCAGCCAGCTTTTCACCGTGCAAAAAGGCGGCGGCGGTGTACTCGCTCGTCGCGGTCTCGATGAATCTGCTCAACGGCTTTACGGGGCTGTTCTCTCTCGGTCAGGCGGGCTTCATGCTCCTCGGCGCGTATACTTACGCCATTCTCACCGTTCCAATGTCCGCAAAGGATCAGGTCTATTACCTCTACGGCGGCTCCGCTGTCGTTCTCGCTTCAGGATGCCTTCGGCGCCGTGTTTGGCACGTCCGGCTTCGGCGGCGCTGTCAGCATGATACTCAGCGTCGTTGTCGCGCTCATCGCGGCGGGCTGCGTTGCGGCCTTCTTCGCGTGGCTCATCGGCCTGCCGGTCCTGCGCCTCAAGAGCGACTACCTCGCCATCGCAACGCTCGGCTTCGCCGAGATACTCCGCGCCATCTTCCAGTGGCAGGCGCTCGGCCCCGTTACGAACGGTGCGAATATGCTCAAAAAGCTTCCGACCTTCACCAGCTTCAACATCAAGTCTGCCTCCGGCAGCACCGTGCTGTATCTTTCCACCTTCATGCCGGTGCTCTTTGCCGTGCTGCATCGCACTCATCGTCATGCTCGTCAACTCCACCTATGGCCGCGCCTTCAAGGCCATCCGTGACGACGAGGTCGCGGCGGAGGCAATGGGCATAAACCTTGCCCGGCATAAGATGCTCTCCTTTGTGACGAGCTCGTTCTTCGCGGGTGTCGGCGGCGCGCTTTTTGCGATGTATGTCGCAAATGCGCAGGCGAAAGGTCTTTACCTCGACCATGACCTATGAAATACTGCTCATCGTCGTCATCGGCGGCATCGGCTCCATCTCCGGCAGCGTCATCGCAACGCTTCTGTACGTCGCGTGCTCCGAATGGTGGCTGCGCTTCCTCGACGCGGAGACGTATATCGGCGCGTTCAGGTGCCGCTTTTGAGGAACGGCTTCCACGCATGGTCGTGTTCTCTGTAGTTATAATGATAGTCGTGCTCTTCTTCCGCAAAGGGCATCATGGGCGACCGTGAGCTGCCAGAGGTCATCGCGGGATGGAAAGCAAAAGGCGAAGGCGCGCAGAAGCGGCAAAGGAGGCGGCAGAATGAGTAAGGAAATACTGAAAGTTGAAAATGTCACCATGCCGTTCGGCGGCGTTGTGGCGGTGAACAATCTAAACCTCACCGTCAAGGAGGGGAGATATGCTCCCTCATCCCGGACCGAACGGCGCGGGCAAGACCACGGCCTTCAACTGCGTCACCGGCGTGTACCAGCCGACGAACGGCGTCGTCACCTTTGAGGGCGATGTGATAGTCCGCGGCACGCCCAAGGGCAAAATGAAGAAGGAATACGCCGGGGAAAACGCCCAGCTCTACGCGGGGCAGAGTGTTATCGACCCGACGCCTGACGAGATAACCAAGCGCGGCATCGCGCGCACCTTCCAGAATATCCGCCTCTGGAAGAGCATGACGGTCTTTGAAAACGTGCTTGTCGCAAAGCATATGCACAGCGGCAGCAGCTATTTCTCCGCCGCGTTCCACACGAATAAGGCCGACGAGAAGCGTATGTGCGAGGAGACCATGGCGCTGCTTGAGGAGCAGGGCCTCGATAAGTATAAGGATGAGATCGCAACCAGCCTGCCCTACGGCCTCCAGCGCCGGCTTGAGATAGCCCGCGCCCTCGCGGCTGACCCGCGCCTGCTCCTGCTCGACGAGCCGGCGGCCGGCATGAACCCGCAGGAGACCATCGAGCTTTCGCAGTTCATCCGCCAGATACGCGATAAGTATAAGCTCACCGTCATGCTGGTCGAGCATCATATGGATCTCGTCATGAACATTTCGGATTACATCTATGTCATAGACTTCGGCAAGCTCATATCCGAGGGTGTGCCGAGTGTCGTGCAGAATGACCAGCGAGGTCATAGACGCATACCTGGGGGTGAGTGAGGATGAGTGATATAATTCTCAGCGTTAAGGATCTCAAAGGTCAATTACGGCGGCATTGAGGCCGTCAAGGGCATATCCTTCGACGTGCCCGCGGAAAAGATAGTCACGCTCATCGGCGCGAACGGCGCGGGCAAATCCACCACGCTCAAAGGCCATTGCCGGGCTCGTCAAGCCCAGCGGCGGCGACATCGCCTTCCGGCGAGAGCATAGTCGGCAAGGACTCGTCCGACATCGTTGCCCGCGGCGTCTACGGGCAATACGTAACTGG
>VOFK01003630.1_pt1 | contig 28372 bp, 42 predicted proteins | sample 5384121 | NCBI WGS metagenome assembly VOFK01 (sample SAMN12384730, study PRJNA508395) | human gut metagenome | isolation source: healthy gut J | host: Homo sapiens | reverse complement strand
TCTGCGCTTCGTTCCGGTACGGCTATTGCTACGCTGACCAGCACGAACAGAAAGTGATGACGTCCGTACGGCTATATAGAGTTCTTTCATTTTCACCCCTCTGCAAGGCCAGCCGGCGCATTGCCGCCAAACTCATCTTCCTTCTGAAACAAGCACTTACCCCCACGTATCGTTCCAAAACTTCCAATGATGCTAACAGAAGTACGCTTATCTCAAATAATGCCTCCATTTTAACTCTATCTTTTTTCTGATTGGGATGATAAGCTTCCATTTCCTCATAAAAAATAATTTAATACAACTTAGTTCGAAAATTAAAATTTTCAATGTAACAAAAAACGATATAATATCAGCTTAATAACTTTTATGGACAATTTGGTTGATTTCTTTTTGAACCTTTTTTCGCATATTTCTTAACTGGGTGATTAATCTTAATAGAAACAAAAGCTGTCATTTGCACTAATAATTAATGATATACACGTCAACATTCGGATTATAAAAAGTACATAACGTAATAATAAGAAGAAGAAACTACTATTACAATCTTTCCCAACACCCAATAGATATGCGAAAACCAGGAATCTTTCAGGGAATTAGCATCCCAGTTCAATGTCTTTATTGCGTCTGCCCACTATGTGTATCATTAAAAAATACATATTCATGTTCAACAATTTCTCCGCCACAGCTTCAACTTCAATTCATAAACCATTTTACAGAACCAATCTGATTTGAAAATACCGAATAAGGAAATAAACACTTTAATTACAATGACTACGCATACAACCACTGCTGTACGAAATAACTGCATGTTCTGAAATTCAATAGCATTGAGAGTCTTTTGTCACATACGAATAAAGTATCTGCAAAGACGATTCCATTATCAATGTTGTTATTAGAATAAACCAGTAAGCAAATCTATATTTTCCCATATAGGATAAAAGAATCTTTTTTTTAAAGCTCTCTCATAGCAATTATTCTATCTCCTCTCGACTGTACTCCCCGATACATCTGATAATATCTTCCTGCTGATTTAGTAACTCCTTATGCGTTCCTTGTTCTACAATCCTGCCATGTTCTAATACATAAATCCTGTCATAATTCTTAATGGTATTAAGTCTATGTGCAACGGCAATAACTGTATGATTCACCTTGCCACTTCATCAAATGTCATTACAAGAATGGTATTTTCCGTTTCTTGGTCAAGGGCGAAGATGTTGGTTCATCCGAGCAAAAAAATCGGTGCATTTTCACTATTGCTCGCAATAGTAAGTCTTTGTCTTTGCCCTCGTTATTTCTTTTTCCGTAGGAGCGCTGTATCTACCTTCGCAGCAGCTTTAATGAATTCCTCACAGCCAGACATTTTAAGTGCCATTATTATTTTCTCATTACTGACATCCGGATTACCAATCCGAATATTATCCGCACGGCAAAGACATAGGAAACAATGTTGCTCCTGTGAGAAATAAGTGCCAATTTCTACGAATTTCATTTGATGTAAAATTGTAATAATCTATCCCCTCATAGAATATTCCACCATTTTTGTTGATATTTGTCTTGAAATCAGTTTTTATGATTGTGATGCTTTTCCCCACTTCCACTTTCTCCTACTAAAAGCTATTCTTTTTTCTCCTTTTTTTCACATCAAAACTCACATTAATCAAAACTTTTCGTCCCCATATCCAAATGTAACATCATTAAAGCTGATTAACGGAAAATCTGTTATCATTTTGTCACTCTTCATACCAGCTGACAGTTCTTCCTCAGGCATAATATCAATAACGTCAAACACTCTCGAAACTGATACCAAGGCAGTCTGTGAACGTACAACCAACTGATAACAGCCTGGGATAACGGCTCTATCAATTTTTTTTATTATACTTATATATGCAATTAACACGCCCATAGTGATTGCATTTCTAAATACCAGTACCCCGCCAACACAAATGGCAAGTGCCATAGGGACTTCCCTGTATTGCTCTTGATATTGGCTCCAGATTATACTGAGCCAAATCCGTTTCATTAGATGTTTTAAATGTTTTGTAAAGAGCGTTTTCATAATTGGCTTCATCATTTTTTCTTGAATATTATATGACTTTTATTGTTTTCTGCCCTGCAAATGCCTCATCCACATTATTATTAGTAAGCCCCAGTTCTTTTTACATACTGAGACTGACGAAGTTTTATCGGCTTTAGCAGCTTTACATTTAACGGCACCATAATGGCCAGCGGAAATAAACATATCATTGCCAATGGAGCATTCATAGAAATCAGATATACTGAATATACAAACTGTAAGAATTGGCACACCAGGCAGTCTTTAAAATAACCAGACATGAAACCTGCAAGACCTTCTATCTTCAGTCATTCGTTCCATAAGATCTCCATAATACATTGGTTGATATATTCCGGTGAGGCAAAATCAATGAATTCACAGCATCATTCCTAAAAATCCTTTAACAATCCAGCACCGACAAAAACCTGTCATTGCAACTAACATATAATTTGATACAATACCAACACATATCACAATTATTATTTTTCAAAATAATATACCAGATTTCCTGCATCATATTACCCTTAGAAATGATATTTATTATTTCCTTAATTATATCGATAACCATAACTGTAGATATTGATGCAGTTACATCTTGAAATAGCCGCTGCTATCATTTAACTGTATCCAATATTTTTTTACTGTACACTAACAGCCTTTTCACGCATAGACATTTTCCTCCATTTCTTTTTATACTATATACAAGTATAACTTGCACAAAATATTCTTTCAATGTCATTTACGCAGCATATTTTATACTTTTTTACAATTTCAAATTGCAGATAATATATTTTTGAAGGGAGATTTATATGCCTCAAACCGATAGAACATAAAGAAAGAGAAATTCCAATAGAATTTGATTTTTATAATACACTGGAATCATTACCAATGAACTAACAGGTGTACTATCATTATGGTTTCTTGTGGAAATGCAACTTTAAAATCAATAATCATATTCAAACAGTTACATCTCCAGCTTCCTACTATGTATATCCCAATACGACAATTTTCAATGTCTCTGGAACATACATTTAAGTGCCAAAGGCATTTCACTTTGATCATGGTACATAAAAGCATGTTTAAAATTTGAAAATCTTGATGATTCGTTTTAATTGATGAAACAATATGTTTACGATAGAAATATGCTTTATATGTTCACAAAAACATTATAATGGAAATTTTCAGGGTATTTTTAACTTAACGCCCCAACAATATGTTCACATTAATGAACTTATGCTTATGATTGGGTGCTGAGACATACGCACAAAGCGATGATTACTGGACTTGCCGTATCAGAAGAATGCTGCGCCAGACACGCCTTAATTTGTATTTTTGACATATGTGGCAGACCATTAGTGAAAGTTAAAAATTCTATGAGCTGTCCGAGAATACCAATCCAGTCACAACCTGCACCGATTACATTCATGACAACTATCAGAACGATATTACATTAAGTTTCTATGTGAACTTGTACACTTGAATCGAACCACACTTAACCAGCGTTTCAAGCAGCAAGTAAATTGTACATGTATTGAATACCTGCTTCACCATTATCGTTAAGATATCACAAGAATTGCTATCTAACACCAATCTCAAAAAATGATGATATTGCAACCCAATGTGGTTTTAAATATAAGTTCTTACTTCAACCGGCAATTTACAAAATGCCTTGAATCACACCTTCTGAATTTAGAAAGAACTTACAGGGCCGCCAGCATGTTTGAAGGTGAAAAAGATTAGTAAATTATGAACATATCGTCTCATCACATCTTATGATTAGATAAGATAGGTATAATTCTAATAAGTCTTAATACCCTCAGTCTCATTACCTTGTCCTTTGGACACTCAAGACAACCAAAAAGGACATCCCTTGACCCGTAATATTTACGGTTTAGAGTGCCTTTTTACGCTTCCCTATCAGTAAGATAGACACACCGATGTTATTTATCCACAATCAAATCATACCAAAGTGCTTAAATGCCTGCATGATTGCCTCTTTCCTTCTCTGGATTGTACACTGTGGCTGTCTCGCATTCTCCGACTTTGATAAAGTTATAATTTTTCACCTACATCCAGTCCACATTTCTTCTTGATCTGTGCGATATACAATGAAGAAACCTTAAGTCCTGTCTGCTCCAAGATATACGCTTTGATTTTCTCATATGTTGCTTTTTCCCTGCAAACCGGATAAATCCATATCCTCTAAGGAAAAGTCCCATTGCAATCTTTTTTCGAGTCGATTTCTCCCTTGGAAAGCAAGACAACCGTCTCATCTGTACTTTCGTTGTCCCATTCCACCCCTAATACATTTCTGCCATTCATATATATAGGAAATTTAAACCGGAGACCTTTTTAATATTCTGCCGTCCTTTTGCTCTTCCTCATAGATAAATACATCAGACAGGAAGCTCTTCAAAAAATGTCTTCTTTTCCAGATTTGTAAATTTATCATACAGCTTATCAAAGAATAAAAGGAACTGGTAAACATTATCTTCTGAGATTTTGTCCTGCCTGATATTATATAGTCTTGTTTCGACTTCTTCCATGGCATTCTCAATATCAGTGATTTCATCATATAGCTTGTCCAAACGTTCCTGCATGTCATTATATTTTTTGTCATAATTCTTATCGGATACAGATAAATGATCCATCTGGTCAGCAAGCCTGTTTTTTTGCCCCGGTTGTCTGGCTCAGTCTATCTTTTAATCCATCATATTCCCGATCAAGCTCCGAAGTATCAATGCTGCTTCCTATCTGCTTACGGATTTCCTTCTCAAACTTTGGATTCTTTACAAATTTGCGTATAATTTCCTCAACTGCCGCATTAATCCTGTCCTCATTCCACTGTCTTTTATAAGTACAGCGGTGTCCGTCCATAAGCTTCCTGTGTTTGCAGGCATAATAGAAATAATCCTTTATAATAGCCTCCATCCGGATGCTTCTTTGCGGTTTACATTGCCATACATACCGCTTCCGCAGACAGGGCATTTTATAATTCCGGATAAAATATGCTCATGCTCAAGGCTATGTGTTTTTACCTGTAAAACACCTGTCTCCTGACGCTTTCTGTGTGCCTGATTCCACATTTCTTCTGATATGATTGCCTCATGAATTCCATCATTTAACATGTATTCCTTTTGTTTTACGATATGATATTCATTCCTTGTTCCCGGAATCTTCTCATTTTTTCTTCTTCCAAATGCAAGCTTACCACAATATATCGGATTGTCCAGCACACCCTTGACGAATGATGTAGAAAAACCTTCAATTGTGTTATTCTGGCGAAGCTTTTTTCTTATAACCACTGTTATTTAAAAATACAGCTATCGCAGCCATTCCCATCGTTGTATTGACAAATTTACGTCATATATTATACGAATAATCTCTGCTTCATCCTCTGCAATGATAAGTTCACCATTTACCAGCTGATAGCCATATGGAGCAAAACCTCCATTCCATCTGCCTTCTCTCGCTTTCTGCCTGCGGCCTTCCATTGTCTGGACAAGAATATTCTCACGTTCTATCTCTGCAACCGCAGATAAAACAGATATCATCAACTTTCCGGCATCCTTGGAGCTGTCAATTCCATCCTCTACACAGATAAGATTAACCCCATAATCCTGCATTTTCTGCAATGATGATAAAACATCTGCAGCATTTCTTCCAAATCGTGACAGCTTAAATACCAACACATAATCAACATTGTCTTTGCTACTTTCTATATCCGCAAGCATCTGCTTAAACTGTGGTCTGCCTTCCACGCTTTTTGCCAGATTTACCCTCATCCGAATATTCACCGACGATAGACATTTCCTGATAATCTGCATATTTCTTAAGCTTGTCCTTTTGTGCATCAAGACTGGTAGCCATCTACCTGCATGGAAGTGGAAACTCCTTGTGTATATGTAACATTTCTGCTGTTTTTTCATCAGATGTTATCTCCTTTTTACTTCCTTGAAAACCTCTTTAATGCTTTCAAGATATGCTTTTTTTCGACTGGCGTTAAAGTAATCTCCTGATATTTTCTATATTCCGTTTTCGCTTTCTCCAATGCCTGTTTATGACTTACAGAACCGGAACCAGTTAAAAAGCTTTCTATTTCCTGATGACAACACACTATCCAGCTGCTTTACATAATCATCCATATACATAGGTTTATGTTCAATTGCATTAATTTCTGCCAAATCAAAATAACCAGATACAAGATTGTTTAATACTTTAAGTTCATTCTCTTCCAGATAATTCTTTTGCAATTCCTATATCCTTTAATGCTGGTAATTCTCCGGCAAAATGAAGTAAGTCCCATAAATGGCTTTTCTGCATCTGCCCGCTGATATATAACCTCTGCCGCAGTATGACCATGTGCTGCATAGTGAAGTTTATTCTGAACAATTTTAAAGAATCTAACAGACTCTTCGCTATGGGGATTGTAATCTACACTCGTAGCATATAAATCAAGAACCTGACGATACAAGACCTTTTCTGAAGATCTGATATCCCTGATTCTATCAAGTAACTCTTTCCAGTAATTTCCTCCACCATTACCTTTCAAACGCTCATCATCTATCGTAAATCCCTTTAATCATGTATTCTTTTAATCTCTGTGTCGCCCACTGCCTGAATCTTGTTGCAATCACTGATTTAATTCGGTATCCAAGAGAAATAATCATATCTAAATTGTAATAAGCAACATTATATATTTTTTCCATCATCTGCAGTTGTTCGGAATTTCCGAACAACTGAATCCTTATCCATTCCCCTTCTTCGTAAATATATGCTTTATATGTTCACTTATATTTGATTTACTGCATTGATATAATTCAGTAAGCTGCTGTTGTGTCAGCCACACTGTATCATCTTCTATTTTAACTTCTATATTTGTCTGCCCATCATCAGTCTGATATATAAGTATTTACCCATATTCATCGGTTCCAATTTTATCTGCCATAAGCACCTCTCTCCAATCCATTACTTCTTAGTTATGAAATGTGAACACATGTGTTCACTATTGTCCCAACTAAATTTTATCATCATTCCAACCTCTGTTCAACCATAACTTTTTCCATTATACAATGCAAAATAAAAGAGACTCCACTCGCCATGAATGAAGCCTCCCTGATATATGTATGCATCCTACAGCATATTATCTGCAGGATGCCGGCTGCCTACGCAGCCTTTTTTTGTCCAGAAGCTGTTTTTACTCCACCTAAGTAATAACAGAATCTGTCAAATTGTTTCTGCCTGCTTACTTTCTCGTCATCAATTGAATCCTTGATCATCATGCACATCTCTACTTCATCTCTTATCTGTGGTGCGTATTTAATAATCATGTCTGCAAAGAAAGCTGCAGCAGCGTTCAAAATCCTTGTTCATTGCCAAGCCTCCTCAAAATATAATCCTGTGAATGATTCACAGAACATATTTTATCGCAAGACTTTTAAAAATGGAATAGATTTTACCAAACGACAGTTTTCAAAAAAAACTTATCTGTCAAAGATTAATTTTTCCCACGGTTCATATCCTGTCATGTAGCCGAATTCTTCCTCCTTCCTGAATCCTTCAAGAAGTTTTTCTTTTACACCATCTAATATAGCTTCATCAATATCTCTGAACTTCATATGCTTATATAAACCGGACTTTCTAAAATCATACATAGTACCCACATTATCAAGAAGATGTTTTACCACCTTATATGTTCCCTCTACATCTTTCCCTGCACATACAATATCAAGCATTGGCGAATACTCATTATATTTTCCCATTTCCAATGTATGTGCAACTGCCTGTACCTTCCCTGACAAAAATCTCGCATAACCGATATCATTTTCCCGCAATGCCAGTCCCGCCATTGTGGAAAGAACAAAATTAAGTGTACTAAAGCCGGAAAAAATAATATTTTCATATTTTTCATATGCTTGTTTGATTTTTCCCTGCTTCTGGAGTAATCTTCCCTGATAATAACTTTTCATAGGATCGTATTCTGAAAAATAGTCCAGATATTTTTCTGCCTTGGTGTAATCCTTCTTACGTAAATAAAATCCAAATAAGGAATCTGCTGCATGATGCTGTATCTCTTCATTCTCATCATGTAGTGCCAGCTCATACCATACGTTAATCTGCTTATCATATTTTTCCTGATTCGTGCATTTATCCGTTATTCTTCTTGTATCAAGTATTACCGCAGTCTGCCAGATAAGCATATTACAATTCGGATATTCCTTTATAAGTCTCAATGCCCATTCGTAAGTCTTTTCATAGCCTTCTTCTGAAAACATCCTGTCCATCTTCCTGATAATTTCTTCGATTTCAGTATCTGAAAGTTTTTCATGAAAAGAAAGTAATGTATCAAGTGAAATATCAAGCAGTCTTGCAATTGGTGCCAGCAGTTCAATATCCGGCTTGGAATTACTATTCTCCCATTTGTTTACAGCCGGTGTCGTCACGCCTAATCTGTTTGCCATCTCCTCCTGCGTCATACCAGCTTCTTTTCTGTATTTTTTTATAACAACGCCTATATCCATTTGCTTCATCTCCTAAAAAAATTCAAAAGCTTTTGTATACTCAGCATATCAGATTCATATAGATTGCACAATTGAACAGTGTTTAATTTTCTATTCAATTTAATTAACCATCAAGAAATGTTGCGTGATTAATCTGCTATTTTGGCTGCTTTGATACTTCTTAGGTTGACGGCTAGATACGCATTAGAGATGTCTCCATCCAAATGCTGTTCTAGCAAGGGATTTTTCCCTTGAACCCTTTGTTTATTATATGTAGTGGCGCTTTTTGCCACCATTTTATCATTTTGGTGGCGCTTTCCGCCCCCACTTTTACGATTTTGACGGCGCTTTTTGCCACCACTTTTTATGTTCTGATTTTATTGTAATCTTGTTTAGATTCTAGATTTCAAAAACGGGGGCGCAAAATGGAGCCATTTTTGAATTCCGGTGAAGTTTAGATTTACCATACATACAAATTATAAGTTATTTACTTCTCTTCATACTTTTTAACGATAACTAAACTATAAGCAGCCATAATTACAATTGTTTCCACCATCACACCAATAACCGACAACAGAACGTATGGTGTATTTTGACCTTCTAACAGCGGAATTCCTAATATAACAAAAATGATTCCATAGATTATAAACAATAGTCCGCTCGCACGATTGTAACCTTTAACATCTTTTACTTTTATTGTTTCGGTATTAGCCCAGAATCCAACGGGATTCTTAGAAAACATATCTTTTATTCCTAATCCAATTATAAACACTCCAAAAAGTGACCATATAACAAACCCAATCATATTGTTTCTCCTTACAAACCGCATTAAAACCATAATGAGACACATTCTTGTATTTCCCAAAATCGAGATTTACTAATTCTACAAATTTCGATTGAACAAACTCATTTTTATTTCTGCTGAATCATCTTAAAATGCTTCAACGCCTCCACAATTGTGCTCTCTTTATCTTATGGACACTATGGTTGCCTACTATCTTCATTTTTAGGTAAATTATAATTCTTCCCAACCTCAATTCCACATTTTCTCTTTACCTGTGAAATATACAGATTGGAAACCTTCATGCCGGCATTATGTTCAGCCACATACTTCTTTATCTCATCATATGTTACCTTAGTCTCTGCAGATGTTATATCCACATCATCAAGTTCAATCGTGACATTAATGTAATCATCCGGCTTTTTGTTTCAATTGGGACAAAAGAACAACAGTCTCCACATGCTCCGTATGCGGGAACAGATCAAAAAGGCTGACATGCCGTAACCTTATATCCACCTTTAATCAACACCTTTATATCCCTTTGCCTGTGTATCAGGTCCGCATGAAATATACACAATCCTGTCTGGCTTAATCTTAAGAAGAGAATTAAAGGAATTCCGGTGTGCTTCCGCTTCTTGGCGGATCCATGATAACAACATCTGCCTTTGCATTTTTCGCATACTCAACAAGGAAATCTCCTGCGTCAGCATTAACAAATGTGACATTCTTTATATTGTTAATTGAAGCATTTATCTTAGCATCTGATACAGCTTCTGAATTAAGCTCAACTCCTATAACTTTGCCAGCCTTTTTTGAGGCGACTATTCCAATAGTACCAATTCCGCAATATGCATCAATTACAGTGTCATTTTTTGATATATCAGCAAGCTGGATTGCCTTTTTGTACAGCTTTTCAGTCTGCTGGTGATTAATCTGATAGAATGATGTCGGGCTTATTCTGAATCTGCAGCCACACAACACATCCTCGATATAACCTTTTTCCCTTAAGAACAATATTTCTCTTTCAAGCACCATGCTTGTGCGCCTGTCATTAATATTCTGCACAATTGTAGTGATTTCGGGATGCTTCTCACATAATACCTTAAGGAAATTGTTCTTTGATGGAAATGTAACTCCTGCTGTAACAATAACGAGCATAATCTCCTTTGTCGAAAATCCTTTTCTTAAAAGAATGTGTCGGATCATTCCCTTTCCCCGCATCTTCGTCATATGGCTGATATTTAAATGAGGCTATAAGTCCTTTAATATCCTTAATAATGTCTGTACACTGCGAATCTTCAATCATACAGTCTAATGTATCAACTATTCTGTGGCTGTTTTCCTCGTAAGTTCCTGCTATCACATTTCTGGAATCATCAAGTCCTACAACTGCATGAACTTTATTGCGGTAATATATTGGTCTGTACATTCCAACAATATCATCAACTTTTACATATTCACCAAAAAGTTCTTCAATGTACTTCTGCTTAACTGCAAGCTCGTTATCATATTTCATCCCGGCATAATCACAGCCACCGCATTTTTCTGAAAATGCACAGTGAATCCGTCTTTCTTTCTCATCATATCTATTCGTCATAAAATTTCAAACTCCTCATTTTTCTCGTAGCTCATACTCCAGAACTTCGTTCTGTCGTTGTCGCGGTGCTCCTCGAATGCAAGCGATAATCACACAATACATGCAAGAAACATGATTGTGTGATTCCCGCTTGTATTCTCATCACTACGCACAAAAGGGCAACCGCCCATACAAGCAGTTGCCCTTAACATCAGTCTTTGTTAATTATAATGAAGTATTCTCGTCTGTACTTCCAAGAATCTTAACCTTACCTTCGTAGAATTCTTTAACTGCGATTGATAATGGCTTGTCTTTCTCTGAACATCTTACAAGAGGAGTTCCAACCTGAAGCTTTCTCTCTTCCTTCGCCAGAGATTCTCTTCTCCTCAATCTTATCCTTGTCCTTTTCTTTTTCTCTTTTTCCTTGTTGCTTGCTTCAATTCTTGCCTTGGCAATCTTCTCCTCAACGCTTCTTGCATCGATGATTTCCTTAGCTCTGTTAGCAGTTGCCTTAACAATTGAATATCTGCTCTGTACTAAAGGCTGCTCGCCCTCTTCAACCTCACTGTTAATTACAGCCATTAATTCAGTATACGATGGATGTATCATTATATTATTCTCCTTTCGAATAAACCTTTAATTCTTCTTTTTAATATTATTAATCAGTCAAAGATTATACTTAGCTTTCATCTTCTCAGATAACACAATATCATGAATACGGCCGACACATAAATCGACTTCATCATTGATAACTATGTAATCATAATCCTCAACACCTTTAGCTACTTCCTCTGCTGCTCTTGAAAGACGGGCTTTAATTGTCGCCTCATCTTCTGTTCCTCTGCCACGGAGTCTCTTTTTCAAGTTCTGCTGCTGACGGTGGTGTTATAAACATAAGCACTGCATCCGGGAACATTCTCTTGATATTCATGGCACCCTGTATCTCAATCTCAAGAATAACATTGTTGCCCTTATCAAGCTGTTCTTCAACATATGCCTTAGGTGTTCCGTAATAATTGCCAACATACTGTGCATGCTCTATTAAAGCATCTTCAGCAATCATCTTCTCGAATTCTTCTACAGTCTTAAAGAAATATTCTCTTCCATCAGCTTCGCCTTCTCTTGGCTTTCTTGTTGTAGCTGATATAGAAATTAATACTCGTCATGAAGCTCTAAAAGTCGCTTCATAACAGTTCCTTTTCCTGCACCAGAAAATCCTGAAATAACTAATAATAGTCCTTTGCTCATATAATTACCTCATTCTGCACATAAAGTGCACAAGTTATTATACCTAACAAGCCCGAAACAATCAAGTAAATTTAATCAAAACCCATTAAAAATATATTGAAAGCCTACTCAATGTTCTGAATCTGCTCTCTTACCTTCTCAATCTCAGTCTTTTAAGTCAATAGCTGCATTAGATATCTCAATGTCATTAGCCTTAGATAGAGTTGTGTTAGCCTCTCTGTTCATCTCCTGTGCCATGAAATCCATCTTTCTTCCAATGCCACCATCCTCGTTAAGACATTTTCTTGCATGCTCGATATGGCTTCTTAATCTTACAGTTTCTTCGTCAACACATATCTTGTCTGCGTATATAATAACCTCTGTTGCGATTCTGCTCTCATCAATAGTTGTATCGCCAAGAAGTTCTTTAACCTTACTCTCTAACTTGCTGCGGTATTCCTTCATAATCTCAGGACTTCTCTTTTCAACAAATGCAACAAGCTCCTCCATGTGGTCTAACTTTCCCTAAAAGATCTTTTCTTAAGATTCTCACCTTCAAGAATTCTTGTATTAACAAACTGTTCTAAGGCTGCCTTCATAGCTTCCTCTATAAAATGCCACAGCTCCTCTTCGTCTTCCTGCACTTCATCCATTGTTATAACCTCTGGAAATCTGGCAAGACCTCCAACAGTCATATCATTTTTTAAGATTGTATTTTTTTCGGACATATTATTAAATATAGCCATATATTCATCAGCTATATTCTGGTTGAACTTAAGATTAACCTGACTTTCTGAATCATCCCTCATAATTAATAAATATATCAATCTTGCCTCTTGTTGCATACTTCTTAAGTAAGTCTCTCATTCTGCTCTCGAATACATTAAGCTTTTAGCATCTTGATACCTGCTTCAAGATATCTGTGATTAACTGACTTAATCTCAACTGAAATCTTTCTGTTACCTTTAACAATTTCACTCCGGCCAAAGCCTGTCATACTTTTAATCATTGTTTCTATCCTTCCATTCGCATATAATGCTTAGGAAAGTATACCAATTTTTTGTGAAAGATAACAAGACTTACAGCAATAAGTATGTTAATATAATGCAATAAGATTAATGAATATTACTAATTAAAGGAGACATTATGGCATTCGATGGTATTACAATATCCAGTATTGTTAATGAATTAAACGACACAATTAACGGCGGAAGACTTTACAAGATATCACAGCCTGAAGCCGATGAAATAATGCTTACAATAAAGACACAATCTGGTCAGTACAGACTTGTTTTTATCTGCAAATGCATCGCTTCCTCTTGCATATCTTACAGACGATAACAAGCCATCCCCTGCTACTGCACCGAATTTCTGCATGCTTCTTAGAAAACATTTGAACAACGGAAGAATAATATCTATAACACAAACCAAAATTTGAACGTGTAATTGATATTGAGGCAGAACATTTAAACGAACTCGGTGACCTGTGCAGAAAGCACATAATCGCAGAATTCATGGGCAAGCACAGCAATATAATATTATGTGATGACAATAATACTATATTAGACAGTATCAAGCATATATCAGCACAGACAAGCTCAGTCAGGGAAGTTTTACCTGGAAGACCTTATTTCATTCCTAATACTTCTGACAAGATTAATCCGCTTGAAGCTGACAGAAAGCATTTGACGAAACAGTATTTACAAAGCCTGTACCTGTTGTCAAGGCGCTGCTTTCAAGCTATACAGGAATAAGCACATGTATAGCAGAAGAGCTTGCATACCGTGCCGGAATTGATGGCGCATCCTGCCAACTGTCTTGATGAGCCTATGAAAGATGCATTATACAACGTATTTTGACGCACTTATGTCCGATGTAAGAAATGGTATCTACCACCCCGATATGGTAACTGACAAATCGGTGTGCCTGCAGAATTTGCCGCTGTGAAGCTTTTCTATGTATGACAACCACACAGAATATGATTCTATAAGCAGATTGATTATCGATTATTACAGACAGAAAGAGATTGCAACACGAATCCACCAGAAGTCTGTTGATATAAGAAGAATTGTAACAACACATCTTGAAAGAGCATACAAGAAGCTTGACATTCAGGAAAAAGCAGATAAAGGACACTGAGAAAAAAGACAAAATACCGTATCTACGGCGAACTTCTTACAACCTACGCTTACAGTATTCCTGCAGGTTCTAAGGAATATGAAGCACTTAATTACTACGATAATACTACAATTAAGATTCCGCTTGATAACACTCTCACACCAATTGAGAATGCCAACAAATATTTTGCAAGATATAACAAGCTTAAAAGAACCTATGAAGCCGGAATCCGTCTTATTCAGGAGATTACTGAAGAAATAAGTTACCTTGAATCTATTATCAATGCAATTGAGATTTCAGTAACAGAAGCTGATCTTGCTAATATTAAGGAAGAGCTTATTGAAACTGGATATATTAAAAGAACTGTTAAAGGAAAAGCACAAAATCACAGCCAACAAGCCGATGCATTTTGTATCAAGTGATGGATTTGACATATATGTTGGAAAGAATAACATGCAGAATGACGAACTTACATTCAAGACAGGCAATGGTAATGACTGGTGGTTTCATGCCAAGCAGATGCCTGGTTCTCATGTACTTCTCAAAACAGATGGAAAGGAAGTTCCTGACAGGACATTTGAAGAAGCAGCAAGCCTTGCCGCCTATTACTCTAAAGGCCGTGAGCAGGAAAAAAGTTGAAGTCGATTATGTATTAAAGAAAGAAGTTAAGAAACCTGCCGGTGCCAAACCGGGATTCGTTGTGTACTACACTAACTACTCAATGATTGCAGACACCGACATTAAAGATATTAAACAGTTATAAAAATAATGGCTGAATCAGAATTTAATCATGCGGTGCCCCAAAAGTCAGACTTTTTGGAGGCACCGCATAACTCAGCCATTTTCTTATTAACAGGCTTAACAGCCACACATATAAACGCCAGTATAACTGATGCGCAGTCTGCCACTATCCACGGCATATACTGGATTGCAAGTGAAGATTTGCCCGAAACAATAATCATAAGAATTACACTTATAACAACATTTATAACAAATATACCTGCCAGCTTTCTCTCATATCCAGAAGCCCGCTTATCACAAGATATATCAGTATGTATGCAGCCGTCATGCACATGCAGAAAGTTACAAGATACATGTAAAATGCGTTATCAGTCATATCACATAACGATATATCCAGCGTAATATATCCAAACAGTGCAGGCAGGGTTAAATGCATATATTACAGATGGCATTATCGTTACAAGTGCCGGAATACCGATACCTGCCAACATTCCTGCCCTGCCGCTTAATCCCTTGATAATACCTGATTGTATAATTATACAAATAATGGTTGCTATTAAAAGCATTATCATCCATGACCAGTTAAAGAATATTTTATTGCCAATATAATATCCGGTAAGATATTCATTAATTGTCATTCTTTGTGAATCACCATTTTTTTAATTTCTGACAATATATTCCTTCTTATAAAAGCCTTCCCACACATATATAACAAGAGCCGGCATAAGAAAAACCACTGCGTTAGTCTGTTTATTTTTAGAAAACATTTTTTATGTGTCTGATACCGGAGCTTTTTCACCATCATCAGCTCAAGTATTCCCAAAATCACCAACAATATATACAACACGGGTATTTTATCCATCAGTTGTGCTGTCTCAATCTGTCCTTTTACCACACCATCAATATAGAAAGAATCTATCCATGCATGCATTGATGATGACGATTCCAATATTCTTGCCATTAATAGCAATATACCAGTCATCATATTAAATATAGCAGGAACAGAAGCAATTATACCCGTGTTGCCTATTCTTAAAACTATTCCTGTAAGTGATACTGCCGTAAAGAGTACCGTTAAAGAGAAAAATAACTGATATATAACATTAAATCCAGTATAGTAATATAGGTTGTATACTGAATTCTGGTTTTCAGAAATATTAAGTGAATTATTATTCATTTTACTAATAATCTGTCCAAATTCATTATTTTCCTACAAGAACAAGTAAAATAAACAGACTCAGTGCCATAAGAACGGCGAGGCTTAAAAGCCTCACCCTTTGTAATCTCATCTTTTTTTCATAATCCTTCCTTTTCAGGGAAACAATTAATTAACAGATACTTTAACGAAAGATTTTTTACCCTTCTTAACAACTACTCCGTCTCCTTCGAACATACTCTTAGGGAACTTAGCTGCTATATCTGCTACCTTCTCTCCATCTACAGAAACGCCACCCTGCTGGATAGTTCTTCTGGCCTCTGACTTAGTTGTTGCAAGTCCTGCTCCAAACACAAGATTAATTGCATCAATCTCATCATCTGTAAAGCTGTCTGCTTCAAGCTTTGCTGTAGGCATGTTAGCTGCATCCCCACCAGTAAAGATTGCCTTTGCTGTAGCTTCTGCTTTCTTAGCTTCTTCCTCACCATGAACAAGCTTTTGTAAGCTCATAATGCAAGAATCTCCTTAGCCTTGTTAAGCTGAGCACCTTCCCAGCTTTCCATCTTGTCAATCTCTTCGAGAGGAAGGAAGGTGAGCATTCTGATACATTTAAGAACATCGGCATCAGAAACGTTTCTCCAGTACTGGAAGAACTCAAATGGTGTTGTCTTGTTAGGATCAAGCCATACTGCACCTGACTGTGTCTTGCCCATCTTCTTGCCCTCAGAGTTTAGGAGCAGATTGATTGTCATAGCGTATGCGTCTTTTCCAAGCTTACGTCTGATAAGCTCTGTTCCACCGAGCATGTTGCTCCACTGGTCGTCTCCACCGAACTCCATGTTGCAGCCGTATTTCTGGAAAAGTGTGTAGAAATCGTAGCTCTGCATGATCATGTAGTTAAACTCAAGGAAGGAAAGACCCTTTTCCATACGCTGCTTGTAGCACTCAGCTGTAAGCATACGGTTTACTGAGAAATGAGCACCAACCTCGCGGAGCACATCCACGTAGTTTAAGTCCATCAGCCAGTCAGCGTTGTTTACCATGATAGCCTTTCCCTCGCCAAAGTCGATGAAGCGGCTCATCTGTTTCTTGAAGCACTCTACGTTGTGGTTGATAGTCTCTGTTGTCATCATCTGGCGCATATCTGTACGTCCTGATGGATCACCAATCTGTGCGGTACCTCCACCGATAAGCACGATAGGCTTGTTTCCGGCCATCTGAAGTCTTTTCATAAGGCAAAGAGCCATGAAATGTCCAACGTGAAGGCTGTCTGCTGTAGGATCAAAGCCGATGTAGAAGGTAGCCTTTCCGGTGTTTATAAGCTCTTTGATTTCTTTTTCGTCTGTTACCTGCCCGATAAGACCGCGGGCAACTAATTCGTCATAAAAAGTGTCATTTTTTGTTTCCTCTCTTTTCTCATTTTTCTTATTGCTGCTCGCGAGCACATCTGATTGATTCTCATCGCTGCTCGCGCTCGCGCATACTCAGAACTTCGTTCTGTCGTTGTCGCGGTGCTCCTCGAATGCAAGCGATAATATCACAATTCATGCAAGCATGATTGTGAGATTCCCGCTTGTCTTCTCATCGCTACTCGCGCAACTTTGTAAGCCAAGTCTCTCCGTAGCTTCGCTACTCCCGAGCCTTGATAATTCACAACTCCCGCACTTCGTGCTCTGTTGTTCATTATCTGCATTCGCCATATAAGACAGAATCTGTGCAAGCACATTCTGTCTTGCATGGCTCATTGCTTAAAAAAAGGCTTCCGCCCTTCTTTAAAAAGGACGAAAGCCTGAACTTACGTGTTACCACCTTTATTCATGACAGACTCACATCTGCCACCTCATTAAGTCCACCAACATGGACTTATGCACTATAACGTGTGCTACTCCGGCTGCCCCTTACTTGCATATGCTTTCAGTTCGCCGCTCCGGAATGTATTCAGTTACCCTTACCCTTGCGCCTCTCATCAACCGGCTGCTTTCTGTAAGTTTAGTAATAACCTACTTGTTTCCGTCAACGCTTTGTAATATTAATTGTGTATTACTTATAACATAATAGAATATTAAAAATCAAGCCTCATTCCGAAACAAATGTATCAAATTAACACTAGATTGTAACTACTCTCATTGTATTAGTAAGACCTCTCTTAGCTGATGGATCAGATGTTGTAGCGATACCGGCAGATACGATAACTGTATCTCCTTCTTCTACATATCCAGCCTGCTCAGATACAACTAAAGCGTGCTCAATAATCTTATCTGTTGAAGTCTCTGTAGCTGTCTTTAATGGTCTTACTCCCCAATAAATCTGCATCTTTTCTAAGAACGTTATCGTATGGAGAGCATCCGATAATCTCAGCTTCTGGCTTTAACTTAGATGTAAGTCTTGCTGTAAATCCTGAAATTGTAGGACAGATAATAGCCTTAGCTCCAAGGTTATCTGCTGTCTGAACTGCAGCATTACATACAGCGCTTGAAATGCTTCTCTTGCTGTGAAGATTAGAATATTCTACTGAATGTCCTTTAATCTCCCGCTCTGTTCTTTCTGCAATCTTAACCATCATCTTAACAGCCTCTAATGGGTACTTTCCATTAGCAGTCTCACCACTAAGCATAACAACATCTGTTCCGTCGTAGATAGCGTTAGCAACATCAGTAACCTCAGCTCTTGTAGGTCTTGGATTTCTGATCATAGAATCAAGCATCTGTGTAGCTGTGATAACTTTGGCTTATACTTAGCATTACACTTCTTGATGATTTCCTTCTGAACGTGTGGAACTTCCTCAGCAGGAATTTCAACACCCATATCACCACGTGGCAACCATGATACCATCAGCAACTCTGATAATCTCATCAAGATTCTTAATGCCTTCTGCATTCTCAATCTTAGCAATAACTGGGATATCTGAACCATGCTCCCAGAGAAGGTGCTTAATTTCCTCGATACATGCTGCATTTCTTACAAATGAAGCTGCGATAAAATCAAATCCCTGCTCAACACCAAAGATGATATCTTCCTTATCTTTCTCTGTGATGCCTGGAAGTCTGATGCTTACATTAGGAACATTAACACCCTTCTTAGAACCAAGCTCACCACCATTAATTACTGTACATTCAATCTCTGTACCTTCAACCTTATCAACCTTTAAGCTCGATAAGACCATCATCGATAAGAATAATATTACCTGTAGTAACATCTTCTGGAAGACCTGCATAAGTTACCATATTAATCTTATCATCTGCTGGCACCTGTCTTGTTGTTAATGTATATTTCTGTCCCTCAACAAGTGTAACCTTCTTGTCATCCTTAACAGCACCTGTTCTAATCTCAGGTCCCTTAGTATCAAGAAGAGTTGCAATAGGGATATTAAGTTCTTCTCTTACACTTTTAATTAAGGCAAATCTTCCTGCCTGCTCCTCATGGTCACCATGAGAAAAATTAAATCTTGCAATATCCATTCCTGCTAACGCAAGATCCTTAATAAGGTTTCTGTCGTTAGTATTAGGACCCATTGTTGCAAATAATCTTAGTCTTTTTTCATTGTTTCCTCCAAAATAATTAAAATCTTTTCAAACACATACCTACAATATAATAACATATTTGCGTGTCAAATCAACTAAGTTTTTTATTTAACAAGCTTTTTAGGGGTGGAAGGATACGCAAAGAGAGACAGGGACAGTGTCAGTCTTTCAGGTTTCTTCGTTTAGTGGCAGTAAAAGCCAGTTTTTTGCTTCGCTTTTTGTTCAAAAAATCAACGCGCTTCGCTTGAACGCGATTTTTTGAACCGCGCTTCGCAAACTCTGGCTTTAACTCCCACACAACTCAGAAAATTCAATTCTGACACCATCCCTGTTTCTCTTTGCGTACACTTCTACCCCAGATGGTTACTGTTTATCCCCGGTTACATGGATGTGGGTATATAAGTGATCGGAACAATATTCGTAGTTGCCGGCGCATTTTGAACAGAATCTGAATGTGAGGTTTTCGTCGTCAAGTTCTGTCCTTCCGCATACTGCACATCTGTGCTTCGGCACGCCGCGCTTTGCGTGTTGTGTCTGACTTTGCTGTGTTCTGTTATCTGATGACGCAGAACTATATGTGCCAGATTGTGTGCCACCATTGCCCTGAGTGTTGCCACTATTCTGCTGCCAATAGTCTTTTCTGGCGTTCTGCTGTGCTTTCTTTGCTGTTCTCATTGCTTTGTCGAAGTTTCTCTGTGTACTGCTCTTTGCAGGGCCTTTCTTGTACAGGAAGAAGAATATTATGAAATTCAGCATTGACACAAGCGCCGCCGTTGCATTGGCATAACACATAATTGCTGATGGTGCAAGAAAACCTGCTGCATACAGGCTGTACCATACATTTCTTGGAAGAAAAGGCACAAGATATCCGAATACTATAGTAATTCCGAATATTACAGCATCAAGTATTGCCATCCATTTAATCTTGATTGGGATAATGAAGAATAATAAAACCTCCATATCCGGCTGCTCCATAGCGAATGCCATGAACAAGGCAAGATTAATATAATTCGTACTTAATTTAAAGCTTAATCCCCATATAAGATAGATAATAAGTGATGCAAGTATATTAAGGATAACTCCTGTAAAGAAGTATACATTAAATCTGAACGAGCCCCATATTCTTTCAAGTACCGAACCAATCAGATAGTAGAAATACAGCACAAATACCACAAATATTATGCTGTTAGAAGGCGGTTGTAATATGAATGTGATGAGTCTCCATACCTGTCCTTTGAAAATCATAGCAAAATCAAGTGAAAAATATGCGTCATATAATCCATTAAAAAAATGTATTCATCACAAATCCTATTGCATAAAGGACAATGATGTAAAACATAAGATTCTTAATCGCATACTTAGAGAATTTTTTTCTCAAATTTAGCAAACCAGTTCATAAAATGTTCCTTTCAGTCTTACACATGTTACAGACTAATAATTCATAATCATATACAAGAAATTATAATAAACAAAACAATATGATGTCAATTAAACTTACTCTTAAGTTCTTAAATTTTAATAAAAATATCCACCATAAATAATTAAAGCTATTTTATTATTTCCTATTAATATTGAAATTTATTCCATTTTTACTCTATAATGCATAAGTTGCATAGAAAATGACATATTCTGCGTTTTTTTTCGCCAAAGTCACTATGCAATGGGTAACTTTTGTATATTTATTTTAAGGAGGACAGCTACAGCTGTATTAGGTTATGAACAAATTCAAATTAGGTATTGATATTGGATCAACAACTGTAAAAATCGCTGTTTTAGATGATAATAATAATATTTTATTTTCTGATTATGAAAGGCATTTTGCGAATATCCAGGAAACACTCCAGTCACTTCTTGAAAAGGCAGTGGCAGAACTTGGTGAGTTTGAAGTATATCCTGTTATCACAGGTTCAGGCGGACTTACTCTTGCCAAGCATTTAGAAGTACCATTCACACAGGAGGTAGTAGCCGTGTCTACTGCCCTTCAGGATTATGCTCCACAGTGTGATGTTGCAATCGAGCTTGGTGGTGAGGATGCCAAGATTATCTACTTTACTAACGGTATTGACCAGAGAATGAACGGAATATGTGCCGGCGGTACAGGTTCTTTCATTGACCAGATGGCAACTCTGTTACAGACAGACGCAATGGGACTTAACGAATATGCCAAGAACTATAAGTCAATATACCCTATCGCCGCAAGATGTGGCGTATTTGCCAAGACAGATATTCAGCCTCTTATCAATGAAGGTGCAACTAAGGAAGACCTTTCTGCATCTATATTCCAGGCTGTTGTTAACCAGACAATCAGTGGTCTTGCATGTGGTAAAGCCAATCCGTGGTAATGTTGCATTCTTAGGCGGACCACTTCATTTCTTATCAGAGTTAAGACAGGCATTTATCCGTACATTAAGCTTAGGTCCGGATGAAATTATTGCTCCTGACCATTCACACTTATTTGCTGCTGTTGGTTCAGCAATGAATTACAGTGAAGATGTATGTGTTCCTGTAGAAGACATCATCGCAAGACTCAAAGGAAAGATTAAGCTTGAGTTCGAGGTTGAACGTATGGAACCTCTTTTTGAGAACCAGTTTGCATATGATGAATTCACAAAGCGTCACAGCTCTCATCATGTTAAGACTGCTGATATCGCATCTTACAAAGGGCAACTGCTATCTCGGAATCGATGCGGGTTCAACAACAACCAAAAGGTTGCTTTAGTTGACGAAGACGGTAATCTTCTTTACTCATTCTACTCAAGCAATAACGGTTCACCACTTGCTACAACAATTAAAGCTATTAAAGAGATATATACACTGCTTCCACCAGAAGCCAAGATTGTACAGTCATGTTCAACAGGTTACGGCGAAGCACTTATCAAGTCGGCTCTTATGTTAGATGAGGGAGAAGTTGAGACAGTGTCACATTTTTACGCTGCTGCATTTTTTGATCCGGAAGTAGACTGTATTCTGGACATCGGTGGTCAGGATATGAAATGTATCAAGATTAAGAACCAGACTGTAGATTCTGTACAGCTTAACGAAGCATGTTCATCAGGATGTGGTTCATTCATAGAAACATTTGCAAAATCCCTCAACTTCACAGTTCAGGACTTTGCCAAGGCTGCTTTATTTGCTAACCACCCTATTGATTTGGGAACACGTTGTACAGTATTCATGAATTCCAAGGTTAAGCAGGCTCAGGAAGGAAGGCGCTGAAGTTGCAGATATCTCTGCCGGACTTGCTTATTCTGTTATTAAAAATGCTTTATACAAGGTTATCAAGATTTCTGACCCTGATGATTTAGGTAAGCATATCGTTGTACAGGGTGGTACATTCTACAATGACGCAGTTCTTAGAAGTTTTGAGAAGATTACAGGTGTTCAGGCAATCAGACCTGATATCGCCGGTATAATGGGAGCTTTTGGTGCTGCCCTTATTGCAAGAGAAAGATATGACGGTATATCAGAGTCATCTATGCTTTCTATAGATAAGATTAACTCTCTTACATATGAAACAAAGCTTACAAGATGTAAGGGATGTACTAACAGCTGTCACCTTACAATCAATAAATTCTCTGGTGGCAGGCAGTTTATAACTGGTAACAGATGTGAACGTGGACTTGGTAAAGAGAAGAACAAAGAAAAAGCTTCCTAACCTTTTTCGATTATAAGTTCCACAGACTCTTTGACTATGAGCCTCTCTCTGAAGAAAAAGGCTACAAGAGGTACTGTAGGTATTCCAAGAGTTCTAAATATGTACGAAAACTATCCGTTCTGGTTCACATTTTTCACAAAGCTCGGATACAGAGTTGTACTCTCACCGCAGTCAAGCCACAAGCTTTACGAATTAGGTATTGAATCAATTCCATCTGAGTCAGAGTGTTATCCTGCAAAGCTTGCACATGGTCATATCATGTGGCTTATTAAGCAGGGTGTTAAATTCATCTTCTATCCATGTGTACCTTATGAGCATAAACGAATATGAAGGCACTAACAACCATTACAACTGCCCGATTGTTACTTCTTATTCTGAGAATATCAAGAATAACGTAGAAGAACTTAAAACAGAGAATATAGATTTCAGAAATCCTTTCATGTCATTTGAAAGTGAGGAGAAGATATCAAAAAAAGACTCGTTGAGGAATTCTCATCATACATTCCTGCCGCAGAGATTAAGTCTGCTGTCAAAGCCGGATGGGATGAAATGATGGCTTGCAGACAGGATGTCAGTAATAAAGGTGAAGAAGTAATTGCTTACCTTAACGAAACCGGAAAGCGCGGTATTGTACTTTTGCCGGCCGTCCTTACCATGTTGACCCTGAAGTAAACCACGGTATTCCTGAACTGATTAATTCATACGGACTTGCAGTACTTACAGAGGACAGTGTTGCACATTTAGGAACAGTTGAAAGACCTCTTATCATTCTTGACCAGTGGATGTACCATTCAAGACTTTACGCTGCTGCTAACTATGTAAAGACTGTAGATAATCTCGACCTTATCCAGCTCAATTCATTTGGATGCGGTCTTGATGCCGTTACTACTGACGCTGTCAACGATATCCTTACAAAGGCTGGAAAAATATATACTGTACTTAAAATTGACGAAGTTAATAACCTTGGTGCTGCAAGAATCCGTGTACGTTCACTCATCGCAGCTTTAAAGGTACGTGAAAAGAAACATTACCAGAGAAAGATTCAGTCATCTGCCTACCACAGAGTACAGTTTACTGAAGATATGAGAAAAAGAATTATACTATTCTCTGCCCTCAGATGTCACCAATCCATTTTTGACATATTAGGTCCTGCCCTTAATTCATGTGGCTACAATATTGAAGTCCTTGAGAACGACAACAAGTCATCAGTAGATGTAGGTCTTAAATATGTTAATAACGACGCATGCTACCCTTCACTTATGGTAGTCGGACAGATTATGAATGCACTTCTGTCAGGCAAATATGACCTTTCAAGAACTGCTGTTGTTATTATGTCACAGACAGGTGGCGGATGCCGTGCTTCCAACTATATCGGCTTCATCAGAAGAGCACTTATAAAGGCTGGTATTCCAGATGTTCCTGTAATCTCACTTAGTGCACAGGGACTTGAATCTAATCCAGGCTTCAGCTATGATATACCAATGCTTAAGAAAAAGCTATGATGGCTGTTGAATATGGTGATATCTTCATGAATGTTGTATACCGTGTACAAGACCTTACGAGGCAGTTCCTTGGTTCAGTTAATGCACTTCATGAAAAATGGAAGAAGGTCTGCATTGAACAGCTTACTAAAAATAAGGTTCATATGAAAGAGTTCAATAAGAACCTCCGTGCTATTGTTAAGGATTTTGATAATATTTCCGCTTAAGGATATCAAAGAAGCCTAGAGTTGGTGTTGTTGGAGAGATTCTTGTTAAGTTCATGCCTGCTGCTAACAACCACATTATTGAGTTACTTGAGGCAGAAGGTGCTGAGGCTGTTATGCCTGACCTTATGGGATTCCTTCTCTACTGTATGCAGAATTCAACATATAAGCATGAATTATTAAAGACACCTAAGAAAGGGGCATTTTTCAAGTACACTTATAAAGATACTTGAAACCTTCAGAAAGGCTGGAACCAAGGCACTTGCAGAAAGCAAGAGATTCGATGCTCCATCTAAGATTAGTGAGACAGCCAATTACGCTAAAGACTTCGTATCACTTGGGGCAACCAGACTGGTGAAGGCTGGCTTCTTACCGGTGAAATGATTGAGCTTATCCATCATGGTGTAGGCAATATCGTATGCTGTCAGCCATTTGCATGTCTGCCTAACCACATTGTGGAAAGGGAGTTATCAAAAGAGCTTCGTGCAGCATATCCTGAAGCTAACATAATTGCTGTAGATTATGATCCTGGTGCTTCCGAAGTTAACCAGTTAAACAGAATCAAGCTTATGCTTTCAACTGCTAACAAAAACCTTGCTAAAGAAGAAAAAAGAATCTAAAAAAAGACGCTTAATTGCTTGTACATATTATAAAACCGATATATAATGGATATAATAAATATGTTCGAAGAGGTGTAATGTTATGAGTTTTATGTTATTCATCGGACCAATTATAGGTGTTGCAGTTGCTATTATTGCTGCTGTAGTTATCATATCAGTTATAGCTGCTGCTGTCTCACAGAAAGATATTAACGACGAAGATTAACAAAAAAGTTCCTGCAGTTTCCATTGTGCCAGAAGCACTGGATACTGCAGGAACTTATTTTTTACTGCTTATTGCTTTTCTTATCTTTCTTTGGTTGTATTTTTCCTTCTGCTATCTCTATAATCTCGTCTGATAAGAATTCCAGTTCATCAGCATCATGACATGCAATAATAATGAGTGCCCCTCTTTGCTTATGTTTCATAAGAATCTGCCTTACCTGCTCAGTTCCTGAATCATCAAGCGCATTAATCGGTTCATCAAGAATAATAATAATATCTGGATCTTCCATTATCGCAGCCGCTATACCGAGTCTTTGTTTCATACCTAATGAATACTTTTTAAATGTTCTCTTATCATCCGGTTCAAGCCCAACCTCTGTAAGTGTCTCTCTTATCTTGTTATCATCAATTCTTTCTCTGATTGAAGCAAGAGTCTTTAGATTCTCAAACCCAGTATAATTACTTATAAATGACGGATTCTCTATAAGAATACCTATGCTTGGCGGAAACATTTCATCTTTTTCCTAATATCTTCCCATCAATATCAACTGTTCCTGTAACCTTGATAAGACCTGCTATTGCGGCGCATAAGCATTGTCTTACCGCTTCCATTCTTTCCCCTGAAACCATATATCTTTCCAGATTCCATTCTAAGGCTGACATCATCAAGAATATCAATGCCTTTAATTTTCTTAGATACATTTTTTTCAATTCAATATACATACTTACTCCTCCTACAGAAAATCTCTTTTTCTTGAATATATAATTCCAGCAGCCATAATCCCCACATCTATCCCCAGCATTAATAACGCTCCAAGATACCATCTGTCATAAACATGCGGGATTCTGTACATCATCATATAATTATAGAAACCAAACCACTTCATATAACATATGCTGAATATGAATAACAACAGATTAATAATAAAAATCCAAATATAGAGTTAAACACATATGAAACCAGCAGAATTATAATACATGCAGTAATTAAGCTAAGCGTACACAGAACCATAAGTAAAAAACAACATTGGTCTGGCAGCTTATATCTTCACTCCCAAGTATGAGTTTTTATGTTCTCTCTGGCGGTAAAATGTCCCTCAGACTGAACTTATTTCCTAGAACTGCAAAGCCACTGACTGCAAATGTTACAATTATCACAACCATATATACAAGTGCAGCTAATACTGCGATAATATATTTACTGACCCACCAGTACACTGGTGAACGCGAGGCAATCATTATGCTCCTGCTTAACGCACTCCTGTCCGAATTAATATAATACGCAACAATAAAAAGCAAAAATAAAAGGACAAATATCTCAAGCACCGAATATCCATCGCCAGATTTCTTTCGGGATAGAACTCTTTTAGCTCCTTTTAAAGAAATCCATAAGGCTGTCGCCTAACGACACTGCTGCTATCCTCCCTTATTGATTGATTTGTTCATATTAGCAAAAGAATATTAAAGCCTGCATTAAAGAATACACTGCAAATGCTATGTATAATTTCCATGCAATATTCCCAAAAACCTTTTCAGGTCTGCTTTAAATACATTAATAAAAAACATCTCATTAGTTCTTAAGCATGTCCTTTCTATAAAACCTGAATGTCAGATAACTTACTGCTGCACACACCGCCCAGATAATAACAGGCAGTACTATATTGTTAAATACAGATATTCCATATATGTACATGTCCGTCTGATACATCACAAATCTGTCAAACAGCCCTGTTTTTACCTATACTTAAAAAGTAATACATTAAAATATATTATGATAAAACTCCACACAGCAGAGCGTAAAAATCCAGTAAAGCAGACACAAAAAGCACATAAGCAATCTGCAGTCTTAAGATATCCAATAATAACATGAGTACTATTACTGCAAATGTATTCTCATATACCAGTTCATGATAAGGCATCCATGTTTTGGCAAGACTTCCTGTAACATTCCAGTTGCACCCAAAAAACTGCCCATTCTCTTAACGCTGTCAGCAATATAATCAGACAATTAACCACTGGAATAAGCAAAGTTATTAATATGCCTCTTTTTAATACAGTCCCACCACATTTTCCCCCATTGACTGGTAAAGAATTATTCTGTTCAGAAGTCATATTTCTTTTTAATAATTACAATAGATACAAAAGATACATATATCATCTCGAATAATCCCATAAAAGAAACTGTCTTCCAGTCATATACAGCAAGATAATAATCTGACATGCATGCGTTTACATTCCAGAAAACTTTATACATTTTAGAAAGCGTACCAATGAATATAATAACCGGTATCAGATATATCATTGCAATGCACAGCTTTTTACTGACCTGTTCCCCATACATTCACCTCTTATCAAATACAAGCTTTCTTCTATATGGATAGAACGAATATACAAGCGTCATTGTTGATGATTCAATCCTATCAAAATTTTTCGTATTTAAGCATTGATGTTGAAAGCATGCTTTTTAAGCCAGTTACGTATTGCTGCTTACGGTTCACTTCACTAGACGATGTTTTTT
>VOFK01001809.1_pt1 | contig 28407 bp, 32 predicted proteins | sample 5384121 | NCBI WGS metagenome assembly VOFK01 (sample SAMN12384730, study PRJNA508395) | human gut metagenome | isolation source: healthy gut J | host: Homo sapiens | reverse complement strand
TCAGTACTTCGTTCCGGTTTACGTATTGCTCTCCCCTCACACCTGATGACAACGAGTTCTACGCCCTGTTGCGGGTTTCATCACGACGATATCTTTACTGCCTGGCAAAACGCATCACGTGAAGCTGCGGAGGACAACCACCTACCATCTTCATGGTTGTGAATATGGTTGAACCTTACTTTGCGCTCAACGCCATGTTACAGTATGACCACTCGCCTGATTCGTTTGAGATGGTGTTCCAGTATCTAAAGACTTTTCTGGCGAGGAGGAAGCTGTTTCGAACAATCGCTTTTTTTATACACAAAACTTAAGGGCAGCTATGCTGCCCTGTTAATCTTTTATTGTGTGATTCTTTCTGCTATTGGCAACTCAATCTTCGCAAGGCAGGCAGGACGCATCCATAACCTGCTCGTACAGTTTCTTGAATGCCAGGATGCGCAAGTCGTAATCATAATGAACAACTTTTGATTCCACGACATCCTCGCTCAGCAGCCGGAAGAATCTTTATGACAACGGTATTTTCTTTTTGATGATGGCACTCTCTGTCTGTGTGAGGGACTGCAGCGGTGGCGTAAATTTCCTTCGTTCTCGAGATTACAATTCCAGGATGAAAGAAAGCCTTGTTCACCATGTCACGAATCTGAAAGAAACGCTGCCGCTTCTCAACATAGTCGTAAGACTGGCGGCGGCGGGACAACACGATATCCTCGGAACCTTATCGGCGAAGATGGCGTCTTCGAAAATGGTGCAGGATAATTCCGCCTTCTCAACGGAGCATTTTTCTTTCGGCGGAACGGTCTCGAAATGTACGCTGTAAAACAGGTCCCACTCACGTCCTGTCCGTTGCATGGCCCAAGCAATACGTAATATCCGCGGTGCCACCTTGATTCACGGCATGAAGCCCGTGCGCTTAGGGATACCAACATATCCCCGGCAAAATGACGTCTGCCTGCAACGTCGCAGCATACTCTGGATGAATCATAAATCCATTTGACTGCGCCCTCAGCGGTCCATTTGACAACTTGTTTCTTACCTGACTCTCAGCACCACAGGCTCTCTGTAAAGGCATCATTGCCGTTATCTCCCGCTTCAACGGTTTACAACTTATTAAATTGTCGAAACAGTTTAAACTGTTTTCACTTCTTTAACGATTTAATACTTTATCTTGCTAAATTTGTTTAGAGTTTATCACTCCTTTTGTGTTTGTCAACATACATTTTACATTAAAATATACTCCATCTGGCGTTCCTTTGTCTTAAGCCCCATCTTCTCATAAAATTTCTCAACAGATGTGTTTCCGCTCCATACATTGAGGTGACCTCGTAGCAGCCGAGATGCTTTGCCTCATTCTTACGTTTCAAAAGCTGCTCTCCGATATGCTGTCCTCTGGTCTTTGCATCTACACAGATCATCTATGAAAAGCGATGTAAACGGTACCATGTTATTGTTTGGAAAACAGCTGCTCTGGTCACTCTCAATGTGGAGCGGAAACACATCTGCTGAGAAATTTTATGCCATCAGAATATTTTTACAAGGATGTAAATTCATTTTCACAATATCAGAGGAAGAAGTTGGACAAAATAATATAACGGTGCCAACAGAAAATTTGGTATGTATGGTGCTGGTATAAACTTTGAATGTGCATTGACGAATTGCGATAATGTAGTTCAATCCATAAATGGAATGAGACAAAAGCTACGTGAAAAAAAATTACGGCCTTAAGGCTGATTATATAAAAATAAAAAAATAGCAAATGAAGAAGGAGAAAGAGATATGGGAATAGTAATTATTATTTTAATTGTAGGAGGAATTATTTGGTACAAGCAGACTATAGGGTCTGATAATGCAAAAAATGGTAAGAGAACTTACCCGTGGGAAAAAATTCGTTACAAACAGATGTAATAACATATTTTTAAACGTGAAGGATGCGGTGCAAAAAAACGATAACAGATGCACAATATTATGATATTGTAGCAAGTGAACGCTCACGTTACAATTCAATGCAGAAAGCACTTGATAAAATAGGACTGGATTCAGATGAGGTAAGGGAAATTCCACCAGTATATTTTGAAGGATTTCGAGGAGAAAATGCATATACTAAGCAAACTGCCAGTGGACGTTGGGTTAGTACTACTTATGAAAATAGCATGGCTTTTTTTTTAGTGATTCGCAGGTGCATGTATATAGACGTAGATTTAATCTTGATGATGATTATACAACGGAAATCACGGATGAGTATTTTTATAAGGATATTACAGCATTTACAACAATATCAGAAGAAGAAGTTGATAAAGATGGAAAGAGAATTCCAACAACTACATTTAGAATGAGAGGGGCAGGTATAGAGTTTGAATGTTCATTATCGGAAGTTAAAGATTTCGAAACTGCAATTCGAGGAATGAAACAGAAACTTCGTGAGAAGAAAAATGCATAATAATTAATATGAATTATAGGTGTCAAAGAATCCATTAGATAACATATATGGTTCTTTGACACTTTTAGGATAGTATGGCAAAAAAAAAAAAAGAATTCAATATATAGAGAAAGAAAAAAATTTGATTCATCCAATTTACGATAGAAAGTTGGTAAGACCACATATTGATTGGAAGAAGACAATATGGTTTGCTGTTTTATTTGTAGTAACCGCTTGTTTGATATCAAAAGAAATATTTATGTATTTAATGGATTATGAATGGATTCATAATGGTTATGACATAGTTAGTTATATGTTGCTTGTATCCTGGTGCATGCTTTATCAAGGAATTATTTGTTCAAAGATGATTGCTATATGGAGTATAAAAGTTTATCAAAGATATGCTTCAGCACAGACCAGATTGATGTGTTGTTATATTCCAAGTTGTTCTGAATATGCAATCTTAGCTATTGAAAAAATATGGTGCATTTTATGGTGGTTATAAAGCTGTGTGTAGGATAATAAAATGTGGATCATATGGTGGGGTGGATTATCCTTAAGAGTTTGAGTAGTTAGGAAGGTGATATGGGTGAATAAAATAAGCTTTATGGAGATTAGCAGTGGTGAATATGTAGGGGTATGCTCAATAGAAATAACATCGATTCCAGATATATCAATTATAAGTTCTGGGTATCAAGATTATACAGATATAGAAAAAAGAATATATGAATAACTTTAGTAGCCTTGCATCTGAAGTTTTTCAAAATTATAAATATATTATATCACAAAATTCCAATGCAGAGATATCTATGGAGCTGTTATGGGTAACAGAACCGGTGAATAATCAGCCTTATAATGCGAAGATAAGGCCATTTTTAGTTATTCGAGCAATTTCAGGTGATCAGTCGTCTGCACAGGCAATAATTGAACAGATATATAGTTTATATGAATCTTCCTTAAAGTTACAGAAATATGGATTTGAGGAAATTGAGTTTCCCAGATTAACAGAAATAATTAGCGGGGTACAGATTGAAGACAGTATAGCAATTGTTAAAGATGAAAGAGAAGAAAATCTTAATAATCAGTTTTTATCTGCAGCTTATTCTATTGATGTGTTTGATTCATATGCACATGATATGAGTTCTATCATGAATGAATTGACAGAACAACCATATAGTATGTTTTTTCTATTCAGTTGTTTCCAACACAATTAACTGTAGAGGAAAAAACAGAGATAGCACGAATTGCGCAGATTTTGGATACTTTAAATAAAGGCGTTATGACGCAGGGAATAGGAAATGTAAGTATTTCGGCAGCGGGACGTTTGGCTGAAATATATAAATATTACCAAACAGTAAGTGCTGGGGCGATGTTTGGATATAATATAATTGTTGCAGGATCCTATGGCAATACAGATAAGCTTGCATCAAAAGTACAAGGTTATATATCGTATGATCCAGAAAAACCTGTTTTTATGAAACAAGTGCATATGGACACTTCTCAACTTCGGATTACGGATAATTATTATTCATTTCCATGGATTGTAAATGAGATGTTAATTGACCTGAATAGAAATCCATATATATGGAATCAGGATAACTCAGATCAATTTTTATATAGAATGCCATATGTTATATCGGCAAAAGAAGCCGGAGGCATATTTAGATTACCACTGGGAAATGGTCGTATATCAGCAGGATTGCCGATAAATGATTCGGAAAGTGCTAGTAAAACTTATGCAGACAATCTTATAAATGCAGGGGACATAGAAATTGGTATTCTGAAAAATTCTGAAAAGAATACAATTGAATTTCACTTAAAGATCTGGCAAAACACATGTTAGTAGTAGGAACCCCTGGTTCGGGAAAAACAACATTTTCGGTGAGTTTGTTGGATAGATTGTGGAAAGAACATAATATTCCTTTTTTGGTTATTGAACCCGCAAAGAATGAATATAGAGCTTTAATACAGAGTATTCCAGAGATACAGATATTTACACCGGGTAAAAATTATATATCGCCTTTTTGTATTTAATCCATTTGTTCCACCGGAAAATGTTAGGTTGGAGACATATAAATCTACATTGAAGACGGCTTTTGCTGCGGCTGTATCAATGACAACACCGCTTGATAAAATTTTTGAAGAGGCAATTAATAATTGTTATTCGGATTTTAGATGGTTGGATAATTATACTATGGCTGATAAAGGTCAGATATTTAATATAACAGATTTTATAAAGTGTTTTAAAAATACTTTTGATGAGATTGGATATACAGGAGATGCAAAAAATATTGGACGTGCTGGAGTGGTGCGTTTGAAAAGTCTTGAAAATTTATTTGATAATTATTTTTCAATTCCAATACAAGATTTATTACAGAAACCGACCATTATAGAGTTGGCTGCTATAGAAAATAGTGATCAGAAAGCATTGATAATATCATTGTTATTATTATCGATATTGGCATATGTAAATGCAAATTATGTTGGTGATGGGGGATTGAAAAATGTAATACTTCTTGAAGAAGCTCATGTGTTATTAGATGCATCATCAAACGTTGGACAGGGTGATGCTAATCCAAGTGCGATAGCTCAGAATTTAGTTAAGCGTATGTTGGCTGAGATACGCTCATATGGTGTTGGAATAATAATAGCGGATCAGTCACCTAGAAAAGTGTCTACAGATGTTGTTGCACTTACGGATATGAAAATGGTATTCAGATTAGTTGAGGCAACTGATAAGCAGATAATCGCAGACAGTATGAATATGGGAGATGGTCAAGAACAAAGGTTATCAAGATTGAAACCTGGCGAGGCATTTTTGTTTTTTAATAAGCTGGATAGTCCGGAAGAGGTAGTTACACCAGATTATCGTCTTGAAAACAATATTGATATTACATTATCAGATAAGGATATCGGAAAACTGACAACTTATTGGAATGATAAAAAAGAAAAATTTAAGACCATATCCTGAATGTGCTGAGGTGTTTTGTTGCAAGGAGTGTTGCATTTATGAAAGAAGAATATTGGCTAAGGAAATAGCACGTAGGATTTTTGTAAAAAAATTTCAAATCAGATATGTCGGATTTTAATGCGATAAAAAAAAAGTGTTTGCACAAATAACAAAATTAACAAAATATGAATTAAATGATGAAGAATTTTCACCGGAATTGTTAGCTTGTGTAAAAAGTACAATTATAGAGAAAAAATAGTATATGGAACCAATATTTCGGTGAATGAAAAAAAAATAATACATAATTCTTTTGAGAAAGTCATGAGGATAAAAAATATATGGGAGATGAATTTCGAGAAGTTACTGAAGATGTTAAGGAAGATTTCACCCCTACAGAGGAATTAGAAGAAGCAGAGGTAGAGGAGATACCGGAAGATACGGAAGAGGAAGTTTCTGAAGAAGTTTCAGAGATGGAGGAAGATTTCACCCCTGCAGAGGGATTAGAAGAAGCAGAGGTAGAGGAGATACCGGAAGATACGGAAGAGGAAATTCTGAAGAAGTTTCAGAGATGGAAGAAGATTTCACTCCTGCAGAGGAATTAGAAGAAGCAGAGGTAGAGGAGATACCGGAAGATACGGAAGAGGAAATCTCTGAAGAAGTTTCAGAGATGGAAGAAGATTTCACTCCTGCAGAGGGATTAGAAGAAGCAGAGGTAGAGGAGATACCAGAAGATACGGAAGAAGAAGCCTCTGAAGAAACTTCAGAGATGGAGGAAGATTTCACCCCTGCAGAGGGATTAGAAGAAGCAGAAGCAGAGGAAATACCAGAAGATACGGAAGAAGAAGCCTCTGAAGAAGTTTCGGGAGATGGAGGAAGATTTCACCCCTGCAGAAGGATTAGAAGAAGCAGAAGTAGAGGAAATACCAGAAGATACGGAAGAAGAAGCCTCTGAAGAAGTTTCGGAGATGGAGGAAGATTTCACCCCTGCAGAAGGATTAGAAGAAGCAGAAGTAGAGGAAATACCAGAAGACACAGAAGAGGAAGCTTTTTGAAATGAATGAGACAGGAGAGGATGGTGGTATTCCTGTAAAGGTGTTAAAACCAAATGGGAGATACAAGTACATATGTACCAGAGTATGATGAAGAAATTTCCGCTTTAGACAAGGGAATAGAAAACGCAAAGCAACCATATCTAGATGAAGCAAAAGAGATTGCAGATGAATATAATAGGATAATTGAAGATTCAGAAATGGAAAATGAAGATAAAATATCTTCATTAGAGATGGAAAAAAATCGTTTGACATCTTTAAAAGATCAGTGGCAAGAGGAAAGTTCAGAATGGTATGAAGAAAAAGATAGACTTCAGAAAATGAAAAGTCAACAGACTATAGATGATATGCAGGAAAATGAAAGTGTTGATATATCAAGCGATGAATTAAACTCATTTTCGGACAAGATTAAGAACTTTTGGGAAGATGATACAGAAGATAATGCATATGTGTCGGATAATACGAATAAGATACATGATATTAATAATCAGGCAAAAGATATACGATCTCCTAAATCTATAGAGGGAATGGATGCGAATGAGCCCAATGTAGATGTGTGTTTCCGTTAGAAAAACGAATCAAACAATAAATAATATAGAATTGGATGATGGATCTGAACAGAAAATTTTTTGATCATCCGGACAGATTATTGAATGAGTTACCTTATTCACAGGGAATTAATGAGTTTGACAAGGAGGGAACGTGTGCTTTGGCAAATCTTGGAAGTTGGCTGGAAATAGGAGGTAGTCGTAATGTTGAAAATGATATTGTAAAATATGCATCGACTCATATGGATATGTATGGTAATGCTTTATGCAGCGAAAGCGGAGGCGTTTTACCAGAAAAAATATACCTGTGATATGGAAACAATTTGGTGTAGACGCATATTTGGACGGATCAAAAAAATTTAGAGCATATAGCGGAGGCTGTTGAAAGTGGAAAGGCTGTTTCTGTTGGAGTCAATGCAGGAAAGCTTTATGAGAGTGATAATATTGAAAATATAGATCTTAATGATTGTTATGGAGATGGTGGAGCTAATCATGCTATTGGAGTTATGAGTTGTGCCAGAGATGCTATAACAGGTAATCTCACACATTTTTATATAAACGATACAGGAAGAGATTTGGCGCGTGATGCATGCAGGGAAAGTAAAAAGTAGTAGATTTTTTACAGGCATTTAATGTAAAGCGTGGAGTTGCAATAATATCAAAAAAACCTATATGGTAAACGGAAGCTAAGTTCACATTTATTCTGGGAGAAGAGATTATGAAAAACAATTAAAGAAATTATTGAATTGGTAAATTCGTATGGTTTGCCAATACAGATTATGGATAATGAATCGTTATCAATTCCATTTGTTGCAGAAGTGAAAGGAAAATTATATTTAACTTTTTTTGTTTATTATTTGCAAGGGGCATATGGTAATACAAAACGAAAAGTTATGGTGAGGTGTGTATATTATATAAATCCGAAAAAATCTAGATGATATTTTGGAGCGTAAGGTTCTGAATAATTGTGAAGATGAGCCGGATATAAATTTATTTAACAGACACAATATACCAAAAGATGTAATAAATAATACAAATAAGTATGATTTCCTTGTTGATTTGACAGATGAGATTTTAACGAATCCTGAAAACATAAAGGAAAAGATAATTTTATATGCTGATTACTTTTGTGCATGTGTAAATAATCAGTTAAAAGCGGTTTATTGGCAGTATGGAAGAACGTATTTTGAATGGCTTAATAGTTTATTATGATTGGAGGAAATAATATGTCATTATTTGGAAGAAATCCTAATGAGGAATTTTATAACGGAGGGAAAAAGCATTGGACAGATGTAATAAAGAATAGTGGACCGGGAGAATTGTTAATATGGAGACAGCCTGAAGAAGATTTTTAATACAAATTCCACATTGATTGTAATGCCTGGAGAACAGGCGATTTTTATAAAAGAAGGAAATGTTGAACAAGTATTTGATAATGGAACATATAGATTGTCTACGGAAAATTATCCATTTATAAGTAGACTCAGAAATGCTTTTTCAGGAAGGAATAAGCACTTTCAATTGTGTGGTTTATTTTGTAAGAAGAGCTGATAGTCAAGAGATAATATGGGGAACAGATTCACCAATACAGGTAAGGGATAAGGTTTGGGGTGTCAGAACGGAAGCTAGAGTGCGGGGAGCATATAAGGTAAGAATTGATAATCCGGCGAAATTTCTTGAAAAACTTGTTGGAAATAACATTCAATATCAGGCTCAGGATGAATTAAAGAAAATATTTTATGAATGAGTTTCAGGGAAAAAGATAAAGTCAGCAGTATCTAGATATTTAAATTCATTAGAGCAAGAATTAATAGGAATAGATGCGTATATAGATGAGCTATCTGAGCAAATACAACCACGCATAGATGAGATTGTTCAGGAGTATGGTCTTAAATGTATAAGTTTTTCGTTAGCAGGCTTGGATGTTGATACGTCAAAGTATGATATTATAGATGAATCTCAGATTGCAGCAATAGGAAAAAAGCAAATCTTGCTAGAGGTAGATCGATCCTATATGGACATAATGGGAGAAGACTGGGGCAGACAGCAGGCAGCTAATATTTTAGGAGATCTTGCAAGAAATCCAGGTGCAGGTGGAGTTGGAGCAATGGGGGCAGGTATGGGCATGGGTATGGCAGCAGGTAGTGTGTTTGGAAATATGGCCAATCAGATGTTTGAACCAATGCACCGACAATCACAGCAGATGAACAATGCTGTAAATCAGCCATCAATGCGAAATAGTAGGTTTTCACCAAAAAACAGTGATCTAAATGCTGATATGGATCAAGTACAAAATTCTGATGAAGATCCTGTTGCGATATTGACTAAATTGAAGAAAATGTTAGATGCAGGATTAATTGAACCATCGGAATATGATGCTAAAAAAACGGAAATATTGAAGAGAATGTGAGGTGGTTAATAATGAATAGAAGAAACATATTGCAGATTGCTTTAAAAATGATATTTGTGGTAATTTTTAATATTTCTTTTTTTGTTATTTCAGGAATTCATCATCCTGTATCAGTGTGGATTGCATATGGTTTTATCCATTTTTCCTATGTTACATTTTTTATTTGCACCAAAATTGTTGGGAGAGAAGTCTAAGTTATCTGAATTGGGGTTAAGCAATGATACAATTTCATTAACATATTTTTTAATAGTTTTTATAGAATGTCTGGTTTTTATTATATTAAAAATGAAGATATATAAATTATGTTTACTGGTAAATTTATTTATTACATCAATATATTTTATCATACTGATAGTTAATGTGTTGGCGAATGAACACACGATTACTCAAAAACACGACACATGAAAAAGAATTGAATTATATCAGAGAAGGATCATCAAAACTCAGAGCTTTGCTGGATATGGGACTTGATAAAGATATTTATAAACAGGTAGAATATTTGTATGATCTTATTCACTCAAGCCCTGCAAAGTCAGATATTTCTGTATATGATTATGAGCAGAAAGTTTTAGAATTGATAAATACATTAAAGCATGAATATTTTGTCTGGAAATATGAAAGACATAAATGAAACCCTATTAAATATAAAAATTAATGCAAATGAGCGAAATAGAATATTAAAGACTATGAGATAAATAAAAAATATTTTACATATCATAGTCAGATTATTATTTATAATTAAGGGATGTATTTAATGATTCAAGTAGCACAAAAGGACATTACAAAAATGAATTATATTGACGCAATTGTTGTTGCAGCAAATAAAAATTTGCAGACAGGAACAGGTTTATGTAAAAAAATATTCACCGTTGTGCTGGTGAAAGGTTATTAAAAAGAATGTTGTTTATTAGGAGGTTGTAAAGAAGGAGAAGCAAAAATAACAGGTGGGTATAATTTACCATGCAGGTATATTATACATACAGTTGCACCTGTGTGGATAGATGGAAACTATGGAGAAAAAGAGTTATTAGAGCGCTGTTATATTAATTCATTAAAGTTAGCGTTAAAATATGATATACATTTCAATAGCGTTTTCTGCTATACCTACAGGAAGATCTACTTATCCACCGAGTATTGCAGCGGAGATAGCCATAAAAACAGTAATGGATTTTATATACAAATATCCGGAAAAAAATAGATTTGATTGAGTGGGCTATATCCGGAGAACGTATTTGTAGGGCATATAGAAAAGCGTTAAAAAATGTAAATTATCTATATGATGGATATATTTAAAAGATATTGTGAAGAATATATAGAGGAATAATATACATAGTAAAGTGTTTATGTAATAAGGATACAAAGGTCGATAGCAGTAATATACAAATATCAAATGTAAAAGAAAATACATATAGAGAAAATTATAATACGATTCAAGGTGAAGAAAGTATATGTAATTTGAAAGTTTTAAGTTCTCAAAATGGAAACAACAAAAAGGTATTATCAGAGCTTGTACTGGTAATGTCTGGCTGGCGGGTCGGTGAAGCTTTAATATGGGGAATGGAACTGTTCGTTACACATATGCAAAATTAGGAAGTAATACATATACAACTAAGAAACCGAATAAGGAAGGCTCATATGTTGTAAAAGCGACAGTAGCAGAGACTGATGAGTATTATGGTGGTGTTGCAACATGTGTGTTTACTATTTCAACAAATAAGCAGGTCCCTGAAATATCAGGTATTAAATCGGCATATACGAAAAGTCTTAATTCCAAGGCTTTTAGTCTTGGAGCAAAAACAAATGGAGATGGAAAAGTTCAATACAAATCGTCTGATAAAAATGTAGTTACTGTAAATAGCAAAGGCAAAATTACAATAAAAGGTATAGGAATTGCGAAAGTAACGGTATCAGTAAAAAGAAACACAAATGTATAAAGCCGTTTCCAAACAAATTACAGTTACCGTTAAGCCTAAAAAAAAATGAAAATTGTTAGCAGTTCTTCTGCAGCAAAGAGTACAGTAAATATAAAATGGAAAAAGGATAGTAGCGTTGATGGTTATGAGATTTTAGTTGGCTACAGATAAAAAGTTTTCAAAGAACAAAAACAAATATACAATAAAATCTAAGAATAAAGCTACTAAAAAGATAACAAATTTAAAATCCGGAAAAAAAATATTATGTAAAAATCAGAAGTTATAAAATAATTAACAAGAAGAAAATATATAGTGCATATAGTAGTGCTGAGAATTTGATAGTCAAATAGAATGCTATAGCAAGTATTGGAGAGGTCATGTTTACGAAACATGGCTTCTTTTGTGATTTATGGTTATTATAAATGATCAAATATATGCGAAATATGATATAATGTTATAATCGTAGTTGTGTATATGTTATAAAATTTAATAGGGGAGGTTTAATATGAGTAAAGTTCAAATTCTTAATCTTAAAAAAAGTACAAGATATTTTAAAAAAATGTGCAACTTCAAGATATCGTTTTTTGGATTGAGCTGGAGTTGATTGTGGAGGTATAACAGGATTACCTTTAGGAATGGAATTAACAAAATTTGTTCTTTCTTCAGAAATCATGTGGTGAAAAAAATGCAAAAAGAATATTAGATATATGGAAAAATAGGAGAGATAATCTAGAAAGAATATTTGGTGAAAAGAATGCAATGGCAGAAATACCAAGATTAGAAACAATAATAGAGGCCATACGTATTTACGAGAAAAATCAAATTAAAAAATTTTCATTTATAAATGGTCTAAAATCATTTTCGAGCAATATACATGGCTACAACTATCTACATTATATTTTAGCATATTGTTTACATAACGGTTCGAATATTGTTACTACAAACTATGGAGATTTTATTGTTAGGGCATATCTTGATATGTATAAAGATGGAAAGGTTCATTTAAAAAAAAAGAGGGGGTATATACTTATTGTACAGATCATAATAATGCAAAAATATATCATATCCATGGGATCTCTAGTGATATTTCTACTATAGGGGCAAGTTTATCGAATGTAAAAAATAAACTTCCCGATAATTTTAAGAATAAAATAGCAGAATGGTTAGAAGATAAATATATTATTTTTCTTGGATATGGAGGGGTAGATAATCTAGATGTAAATCCATTGTTATATTCATTAAAGGGTATGGGAAGAGGAAATGCTATTTATGTGAAACACAGTAGGAGTGAAGAAAAAAATATAGAAATTAATAATAATGAGTGTAGATTAATAGGATGTTTTGATAATGGAATAGTATGTCCATGTGATACAACAAATTTTTTAGAATTTTTTTCAAATGGAAAAACATATTCTCAGAGCATAACTAAGAAACAAGATTGGAAAAAAGAATTTATGAAATTGGGAGAGGAATATAATGAAAAAATGCAATATGCATGTCTTCTTTCGATAAGTTTTTATTTAGGAATTCCATATTGTCAAATATATGATCAAAATGATTGGTATAATATGTGCAGTTCATTGAAAAATATATCTTCTTGGTATAAACATTATTTTATTTATAGAAATGCAGTTATTGATATGGATAAAAATGTTATGCGAAAGGAAGAAAAAAAATTATTAACAGAATTTGATACTGAGTTGATGAGGAGTGATATAAATGCAGCCAATGGAAGAAATGATTTGTGTATATTGAAAATAAACATTGATGAGATATATCAGAACGTTAAATATTTGCTAAAAGATGGACAGATAATACAGTGGAATATTTCAACTAATATTAATAGACTTATTATGTATATATGTCAAAGCTATATAAATATATTATCTGAAAAACAAAGAGAAAAATTTTGGAATGACAAAAGAGTTGCAATACTTAAATGTAAAATCATTTTAGAAAAAATAATTGAGGTAGGATATAATACAGTATTAGATGTAAATCAGATAAATACAGCATATAGATCATTAGCGATATGTTATGCTCTTTTAGATGAGAATGAAAAAAGTGCATTTGAAAATTTAAATACAGCAATATTTAATTATTCTGATATATCATCAATTGATGGAATAGTAGGTGGATATATTTATAAAATATATGTGTGTATTATATATTTTATAAATAAAAAAAACACAATATATTTAAAGAAGGCTTATAAAAATTTATATGCAATCAAAGAATACGTTCATTCTATTAAAATGAAAAAAATATTATTCAGTTCTTCAAAAGCTTAGTAATATATTATTATCTTTTAGTTAATGAGTATGATTAGAACTAAAGAAAGTCTTTTTAATTCATGATGTTATCTATGTATAAATATAAATTTTTCTAAAATAAGGGGTTGATTTTTTCAAATCAAAAGGAGTATATATATTGTATCAAATAAATAGACGAAATGAACAAAGGTGTTCCAAATCATTGGGACACCTTTCTTTTTTTGATTTTATCAGAAGAAAGGAAGTACAAAATTATGATGAACAAAATTTCAGCCGTATTCGGTTCACACGTTTTCTCCGATCAGGTTATGAGAGAGCGTCTTCCAAAAAGCAGTTTATAAATCCTTGAAGAACACAATCGATAAGGGCGAACCTCTTGATACATCTATTGCAGATTCTGTTGCAGCAGCAATGAAGGAATGGGCAATGGAACTTGGCGCAACACACTATACTCACTGGTTCCAGCCACTGACAGAGACAACAGCCGAGAAGCATGATTCATTCGTAAGTACAGTAGGTGATGGCGGAGTTATTCTTCAGTTCACAGGTAAAGAGCTGATCAAATCCGAGCCGGATGCTTCATCCTTCCCTTCTGGTGGACTTCGTGAGACATGTGCAGCCAGAGGATATACAGCATGGGATTGTACCTCACCGGCATTTGTAAAGACAACAGATGCAGGAACCTGTATCCTTTGCATCCCTGCAGCATTCACATCATATACAGGTGAGTCACTTGACTACAAGACACCACTTCTTCGTTCCATGGATGCGATCAGTAAGGAAGCCTTAAAGGCACTTGCATTATTTGGAAATACATCAGCAAAGAAGGTTACAGCTTCTGTTGGTCCTGAGCAGGAATACTTCCTGATCGATAAGAAGAAATTCGCAAAGAGAACAGATCTGAAGCTTTGTGGACGTACCTTATTCGGTGCGATGCCTCCAAAAGGACAGGAGCTTGACGATCAGTATTTTGCAGCGATCAAAGATAAGGTTGCATCATACATGACCGAGTTAAATGAAGAATTATGGAAATACGGTATTCTTGCTAAGACACAGCACAACGAAGTTGCTCCTGCTCAGCATGAGTTAGCACCTATTTTCTCAACAACCAATATTGCAACCGATCAGAACCATCTGGTTATGGCAACTATGAAGAAGATCGCAGCAAAGCATGATCTGGAATGTGTTCTTCATGAGAAACCATTTGCAGGTGTCAATGGTTCCGGTAAACATAACAACTGGTCAATCTCAACAGATGAGGGGCGAGAACCTGATCGATCCTGGTAAACATCCGGAGACAAACCTTCAGTTCCAGTTCTTCCTTGCAGCCGTTCTTGCAGCCGTTGATAACAATGCAGAGCTGTTAAGACTGTCCGCATCATCCGCAGGAAATGACCACAGACTTGGAGCAAATGAAGCACCTCCAGCAATTATTTCGGCATTCCTTGGTGAACAGCTTGAATCCATCGTTAAGCAGATCATCGAGAAAGGGGAAGCTACAGAATCACCAAAGGGCAAGACTTATGTATCCGGTGCATCCACACTTCCTACATTTACAATGGATGCTACAGATAGAAACAGAACATCACCATTTGCATTTACAGGTAACAAATTCGAATTCCGTATGGTAGGTTCTACACAGTCCATCGCATTCCCAATGATGGTATTAAATACGATCGTTGCAGATCAGTTAAAGAAGATGACTGATGAACTTGAAGGAGCAGAGGACTTCGAGACAGCTTGTAAGGCATTGATCAGAAAGACATTGACCGAGCATGAGAAAATCATCTTCAATGGAAATGGTTATTCCGATGAATGGGTAACAGAGGCTGAGAAGCGTGGACTTCCAAATATCAAATGTATGGTAGATGCAGTTCCATATCTGGCAGCAGATAAGAGCGTTAAGATCTTTGAAGGCCTTGGCGTTATGGATAAAGCAGAGTTATCAGCCAGAGCAGAAGTTATGCTTGACAATTATGCAAAGAAGATCAACATTGAGGCACTCACAATGATCGAGATGTCAAATGAAGAGATTATCCCGGCAGTTATGGAATATCAGGCAGAGCTTGCAAAGGGTGCTGCTGAGATCAAAGCTCTTGGTATCGAACCAAGCGTACAGGTATCACTGTTGAATACAATCTCTGATAAGCTTGCAGAGCTGAAGACAGCAACTGTAAAACTGGAAGAGCTTGTTGCAAAAAGCTGCTGATTATGAAGATGATATCGAAGCATGGGCAAAATATTATCACAACGTAGTATTTGCAGCATTTGATTCTGTAAGAACACCTGCTGACGAACTGGAAAAAAGAACTTCCAAAGACAGCATGGCCATTCCCTACATACGAGCAGTTATTATTCGAGCAGTAAAAGATCAAATACAGTAAATGTTTATTACAACCTAAAATAGTCAAAGGGCATCTCGTTTTCTGAATCGAAGGCGGGGTGCTTTTTTACTGTGCGGATATCACAAAAGCTATGGTCGAAACCTTGTTTTTCTGGTATTATAAAAAAGATGTGATGTGTAATATTGATCAAATATAAAAGAATCAGGAGTTTGATTTGAAGAACTTATATATAGCAGAAAAAACCAAGTGTTGCAAGGCAGTTTGCAGATGTGCTTGGTGTAAAAGGAAATGCCGGAGCAGGTTATCTGGAATCGGAAGATTCTGTTGTGACCTGGTGTGTTGGACATCTGATCACGATGAGCTATCCGGATGCCTATGACGAGAAATTAAGAAAATGGGATCTGGCTACGATTCCTTTTATTCCGACAGAATTCAAATACGAAGTGATACCGGATGTCAGCAAGCAGTTCAAGATCGTAGCAGGGCTGTTGAACCGGGATGATGTAGGCTGTATCTATGTCTGCACCGACTCAGGACGTGAGGGAGAATACATCTACCGTCTGGTGGATCAGATGGCAAAGGTTGGAAATAAAGAGAAGCGGAGAGTCTGGATCGATTCCCAGACAGAGGAAGAGATCTTGCGTGGGGATACGGGAAGCCAAGCTGCTTTCAGAGTACGATTCGCTCAGCGATGCCGCATATCTTCGTGCAAAAGAAGATTATCTGATGGGTATTAATTTTTCCAGAGCCTTGTCGCTAAAGTACAGTTATGTGATAAGAAATTATCTGAAACTGGATAAATGCGTGATCGCAGTTGGACGTGTTATGACTTGTGTCCTTGGCATTATCGTGAAGCGGGAGAGGGAAATCCGTGAATTTGTAAAGACACCATTTTACCGTGTTGTTGGTACGGTGAATGTTGCAGGGCAGACATTTGAGGCAGAATGGAAAGCGGTAAAGGATACACCGTATTTTAATTCACCGCTTCTGTATAAAGAAAATGGCTTCAAGCAGAAGAAGGGATGCAGAAGATCTGGTGAAAAAGCTGTCGGCAAATGGAATGGAAGCCACTCTTGTTGCAAGCGAGAAGAAGAAAAAAAAAAGAAGGCTTCGCCAATGCTTTATAACCTTGCCGAGCTGCAGAATGACTGTTCTTCACTTTTTAAGATCAGTCCGTCCGACACCTTAAAGATCGTGCAGGAGTTATACGAGAAGAAGCTGGTGACATATCCGAGAACGGATGCCAGAGTGTTGTCAACGGCTGTGGCAAAGGAAATTTATAAGAATATATCCGGTCTGAAACGATATACACCGATGACTGCCTATGCTGATGAGGTTCTTAACATGGGAAGCTATAAGACGATCGCAAAGACCAAGTATGTAAATGACAAACAGATCACAGACCACTATGCGATCATTCCGACCGGACAGGGCATGGGTGCGTTAAGAGGACTGTCTGAGATTGCGGCAAATGTGTATGAGATCATTTGCAGACGATTCTTAAGCATCTTTTATCCGGCAGCAGAATATCAGAAGCTTGCAATGACACTGGCAAAGCAGGATGAATTCTTATTTGCCAATTTCAAATATATGTTAAAAGAAGGTTACCTGAAGGTCGCCACGAACCGCTTTGCAAGGAAAAAGGATGATACCAAATACAGTCCGGAATTCATCGAGACGATCGGACATTTGAAAAAGGGAGATATCCTTTCACTTGACAAATTCGAGATCAAAGAGGGTGAGACATCACCTCCAAAACGGTACAATTCCGGTACGCTTATCCTGACGATGGAAAATGCCGGACAGTTTATCGAGGACGAGGAGCTTCGTGAGCAGATCAAGGGCGCAGGTATCGGAACCAGTGCGACCAGAGATGGAATCATCACCAAGCTTGTAAATAACAAATACATTGCTCTGAATAAGAAAAAACGCAGATTGTAACACCGACATTTCTCGGCGAGATCATTTATGATGTTGTTTATTATTCGATCAATGGACTGCTTCGGGCGGATCTGACAGCAAGCTGGGAAAAAGGCTTGTGTGGTGTCGCTGATGGTTCGATCACGAAAGAAGAATATACAGACAAGATGAACACCTTTGTGATCAAATACACAAATCTGGTAAAGGGAATCAGCAATCAGAACCAGATTACAACAGTATTTGACAGAACAAGGGTATATTATAAAAAATAACCTTTGAACATAGTTGCTTAATAGAAAGAATTATCCTTTGTGGATAGATGATTGTTTGCTATTAAATTCTGAAAAAGGATAGTGAGGTATAAGAATATGAATAATGAAACAGTAAAACAGGTAACGATCAAAGAATTATATGATCTGACAGAAACAGCAGCAAAAGCCATTGCTTGAAAGCGTTACATATCCGTGGGAAGTGCTTCCGAAGATCAAGGACTTTATCATTGAACTTGGAAACAGCTTAGATCCGGAAGAGTATGAGAAACGTGGTGAAAATATCTGGATTCATAAATCAGCAACCGTATTTGATTCTGCTTATATCGCAGGCCCATGTATTATTGGAAAAGATACAGAAGTCAGACAGTGTGCATTTATCCGTGGAAGTGCTTTTTAGTGGGAGATAACTGCGTTGTTGGTAACTCCACAGAGTTAAAGAATGTCATTATCTTTAATAATGTGCAGGTTCCACATTATAACTATGTAGGTGATTCGATCCTTGGCTTCCATTCTCATATGGGAGCAGGTAGCATTACCTCTAATGTCAAGTCAGACAAAACACTGGTGCATGTCAAAGGCGCGGACTTCGATATTGCAACCGGTATGAAGAAATTTGGTGCAATGCTTGGTGACTATGTAGAGGTTGGTTGTAACAGCGTTTTAAATCCGGGAACCGTGATCGGCGCACATTCAAACATCTACCCATTGTCTCGTGTCAGAGGCTATGTGCCATCAAACAGCATCTACAAAGACCGGAACGACATCGTAACCAAGCATTAGACGCTAGCCTTTATGTTATGGTATAAGGACGAGAATGTGATGTAGATATCTTTTATTTTTCGGGCGTTTTTCACTCTATTCTCACGTAGCGGTTCTAAACTCATCGCTTATGCGATTCGTTAAGTACCGACGTGAGAAAAGGCCGTCAAATAAAAATATCTACACACATTCTCTGTCTTTGATATCAAAGCTGCGTACCGGCCACACCTACCATCCTTCTGTATTGTGGTAAGCATACAAAGAAATATTTGACTATGCGATTTATGATTGAAAGGCAGCGCAGACAAGGCTGGGAAGAATACTGGCTCAGCGCACAAAAATCTGACGTACAGGAATGTTACATAACGCATCTTGGTATAGAAACACAAATCACCTGAGTAGAATGTCCTTATGTAGCATACTACTTAGGTGGTTGTACCGTATCAATAGCCAAGGCTGGAAACGGTGTTATGTCAATAAACAGATATATGCCGGACAACTGATATTGTGTAGCAAACCTGTCCACTTCTGTGTAACTTCGAACTAACCTCGGTAAGCCTCGCTAAGGTCTCAGTTACTCGCGTCGGTACTTAGGCTGCGTCTTTTGCAGCCTTATGTACCGCTACGTCGAGGATAGAGCGAAAGCGTTTTGCGGAATAATAGGCAGTTGACCGGCATATATCGTACGGTGGCATCATTGAGCCACAGCCTTGGCAAGTGCCTCTTTGATGGCGTTGATCAGCAGCATCGAGGTATACTTGGTATCGCCGGAAACAGTGAGGTCGTCAATCGATGACACATACTGCAGGTCGGTGTTGATCGCCTCTAAAGAAGACGACAGGAGCGGATACATGGTGGTGACACTTTCGTCCAGATTGGAGAGCGCAACATCCTGGATAGAATGATCATCAACCGTAACCATAACAGACAGAGTAGATTCGCCGAGCGTGATAGTTGAATCATATGTACCGGGGTTATAAGAAGGCTCCGTTGTTTCAGAAGCGGTATTCGAAGAAGCAGTTTCTGAAACGGTGGCAGGTTTTTTGAACATGATCGTCAGTATGATGATAAACAGGGCGACAAGTCCGAGAAAAATAACCGTGTATATGATTTCTTTAGATTTTAAAACGATAAGCTTTGTGGATGCCATATAAATATTCCCCTCATTTATTATTACTATATTGTATTCACAGAGAAAATAAAATATAACCAAAGAACAGATGGTTAGTAAAACAATATTGAAGTAAATATGGCTTAGCAAAGAGAAAAAGCCAGAAAAAAGAGTATTGCTTGACAGATGAGTGAAAGGAGACCGTTATGTCAGTTCGATTCTTACTTGGAGCATCCGGCTCAGGAAAATCCAGACAGATTTACAATGAAATCATTCAGGCATCGATAAAAGAACCGGAGCGGAATTTTTATCTGATCGTGCCGGAACAGTATACGATGGAAGCACAGAGAGAACTGGTTACCATGCATCCGGCCGGAGGCATGATGAATATTGATGCGATCGGCATGAACCGGCTGGCATATCGTGTATTTGATGAACTGGGGATCAGCACCGGGACAGGTGCTGGAAGACTTTGGAAAAAGTATGCTGATCAAGAAGATCTTTTGTGAACAGCAGGACACCTTACAGGTATATGGAAGCTATTACGACAAGCTTGGATTTGTGGATGAGATGAAATCCATGATGTCGGAGATCTTCCAGTATAATATCAAGCAGGATGCGATCGATGAGATCATGGAGCAGATTCCGGAGGACAGCGTTGTTGCAGGTAAAATGCAGGATATCAGACACATTTACGAAGAATTTGAAGCATTTGCAGGTGAACGCTATATTGTGGCAGAACAGTTGGTGGAACTGTTGACCAGACATGTTGGCCAGTCTAAACTTGTGTGTGGCAGTTCGCTGTATTTTGATGGGTTTACTGGATTTACGCCGGTACAGCTTGAACTTGTTGAGAAGTTGATGACCTGTGCGGATAATCTGACCTTTTCCTTTACATTAGATGACAGAGATCAGAAGTATGAGCATATAAAAAAAGACTACGAATTATTCTATCTGACAAAGACTACGATAAAGAAATTAACAGAAGCGGCAGCAGCCGCTGGTGTGGAGATTGAGTCTCCGGTCGTTCTGCCTGGAACAATCAACTATCGTCTGAGGGAGAACCGGGAACTGTTTTTCCTGGAGCGGAATTTGTTCCGTAGTCCGTATCAGAAATGGAAGCAGCCATTGGAGCGGATTCATCTGACAGCGACAGGAGATGCGCAGGACGAGATCGTATTTGTCGCATCTACGATAAGGAGGCTCGTACGGGAGGAAGGATACCGTTATAAGGATATCGCGATCGTAGCGGGAGATCTGGAACAGGCATCCCACATCTACGAACGGGTGATGGATGAATATGAGATCCCTGTATTTATCGATGCAAATGCCTGCCTGAAAGCAAATCCATGTGCGGAAACGATCCGAAGTGTACTGGCGGTTCTGGCAGATGATTTCTCCTATGACAGTGTGTTCCGGTTCTTAAAAAGCGGGTATGACAGATCTGGCCTTTGAGGATATAGAGCTTCTGGAAAATTATGCATTAAAGCGTGGTGTCCGTGGCTACAGCAGATGGAACCGGGCAGTATCTGAAAACTATGAGAAGACCTCTCCGGTAAATGTAGAAGAGATCCGTCAGGCATTTATGAAGATGTTTGGGGATATCCGTAAGGTCTTTGCAGATAAAAAAGGCAGTCACAAAAGATTATGTGGAAGCCCTTTATGACTTCCTGCTTCAGATACATATGTATGAGAAGTTAGAAGACAGAAAGAATGAATTATATGAAGAAAAACCGGATCAATGAAGGAGATGCGTATGGTCAGATCTTTGAGAAAACGGTCCGGTTATTTGATAAGATTGCGGAACTCTTAGGCGATACGAAGATGAGCGTGAAAGAGTTCTATGAGATCGTGGATACCGGACTTTCAGATATTGAAGTCGGTGTTGTACCGCCTACGGTTGACCGGGTGTTGATCGGAGATATCACAAGGTCAAGATTAAATCACATAAAGGTGTTATTCTTTACATCGGTCAATGATGGAATCGTGCCAAAAGCACCGAAAAAGGGAAGAATCCTAAGTGACAGAGACCGGGATATTTTGTCAGACTGTGGCCTGGAGCTTGCTCCATCCGACAAACAGAACAGCTATATCGAGCAGTTTTATATCTATACGATATTGATGAAACCATCCGATCATCTGTATATATCGTATCATAAATTAAGCGCATCACTTGAAAAAGCATGCGTCCGTCTTATCTGCTTGGAAGGATCAGCAGTATTTTCCCATCCCTTCAGGCAGAGGAGTATGATGCTGCTTCCTGTATGCCGGATACCGTCAACAGTTCATAAAGACGGATACTCCGGACCGAGGAAGATGATAGCGAAGATGCAGAGAGCCGGATTCTGACAAGAATTTTGACGGAAAAAAGGATTTGCCAGAGAATTGACAGCCATTTATAAAAGGCAGAACATACAGAAACGTGGCAGAACAGCTTCCACCGGAGATAGACAATCGCCCTGTTATATGGCAGATATCTGCATGCATCAGTATCGAAGCTTGAATTATATGCCAGATGCGGATTTGCATATTTTCTTAAAAATATGGTCTGCGTTTAAAAAGAGCGGGAAATGTATCAGGTCGATGTCAGAAATGTCGGAGTTATCCTTCACAGTGTAATGGAAGGACTGTTTAAGCAGGTAAGAGACACCAGAAATAATGACTGGGAGAATTTTCCGGAAGATGAGAGAATGCTGATGGTCACGGAGCTTGTAAATCGTGCAGCAGAGGAATCGGCAGGAGATTTCTTTGAAGATAATGCAAGAAATGCATACATGCTTCAGATGATCGAACGTATGGCACAGACATCCGCTGGTATGTTACAGAAGCATATAAGACTTGGCAGCATGAAGCCTGGAATGCTGGAAAAAGACCTTTGATTCCGCAAAGGATGAAGTCAGTTCTTATCTGTTTGAGCTTCCAAATCAGATACAGATGAGTATCAATGGTAATGGTAAGATCGACCGTGTAGATGTGGAAGAAGAGGATGGAACGGTTTATATCAAGGTGATCGACTACAAATCATCCACCAGAAAACTCAGTCTGGAGGAAGTCCTGAATGGGGAACAGCTTCAGCTTGTGACCTATTCTGCGATCGCATATGAGATTGAAAAATCAATTTACCCGGATAAGGATATTCAGGTTGCCGGCTTATTATATTACAGCTTTGATGATCCGGTGATCGAGATTGAATCTTCGGAGATTGATACCGATACAGAGCAGCCGGAATTCTCGGATCAGGAGAAATTAGATGCTGAGAGAATGGAGAAAATGAAGCTGCAGGGATTTGTCAATGAATCACCTGCCGTGATACAGAAGATGGATCATACCTGCAATCAGTCACTTCCGGTAAAACTTGATAAAAATGGTGACATCAAGAAAAGTGAGAATGTGGTATCGGCAGAGCAGATCCGGACGATCATGGAATTGACGAGAGAGAATATAGAAGAACTTGGAAGTCAGATCGCAGAGGGAAAGATCGCGATCGAGCCATATAAGAATAAGAGCAATACAGGCTGTGATTATTGTGAGTTTAAGAATATCTGTCATTTTGATGTCAAGAATGGCGGAAATCAATATCGCAGACCGGATAACGAGAAGCTTAAGCGGTACAGGGAGGAGTAGCAGAGATGGGTATTTCATGGACAGATGAACAGAAATCAGTCATTAATTCCAGACATGGTAATCTTCTGGTATCTGCTGCGGCAGGCTCCGGTAAGACGGCTGTCCTTGTAGAACGGATTCTTGAGATGGTCATGGGAGTTGATGCGGATGGCAATAAGGCAGAGGAGAAAATCGATATTGATGAGGTTCTGGTTGTAACATTTACCAGAGCTGCGGCAGCCCAGATGAAGGAGAAGATTGCGGATAAGCTTGAGCAGGCAGCCGAAGATCATCCGGAGGATGAGCATATCGTTAAGCAGTTATCCCTGCTGCCACGGGCAGATATTATGACGATCGACAGTTTCTGCCTTGGAATCGTAAAAAAGACTATTTTCAGATGATCGGGATCGATTCCTCTTTTTTGATATAGCAGATAATGCAGAGATGGATCTGATCAAGAATGATATATTGGATGAAGTATTAGAACAGAAATATCAGGAAGCATCCGATGAATTTATCGGACTGGTAGACAGCTTTGCGAGAAAAGAATCGGATGAGAAGATCCGGGAGCTGGTCTATCAGATCTACCGGGTTGCTTCCGGTTATCCGAAGCCGGAACGCTGGATAAATGAAGCAGAAGCGGCACTTGAAGTATCAACAAAGGAAGAATTATATACCTTAAAATGGTATCGGGATTATATGCAGATCGTAGCAGACACGCTTGATTCATCGATCGGTCAGGCAGAACAGTGCTTAGAGATTGCAGACGAAGCAGATGGCCCTGCAGGTTATGATCCTATTATACGTTCAGATCTGGAATTACTGCGGAATCTGAGACAGGCCGAAGGATATGGATGAGGCATATAAACGGGTTTCCAAATTTTCCAATCTGAAGCGTATCGCAGCCTGTGATCCGGAGAAACAGCAGTATGTAAAGACGACTATGCAGACCTATCGTGGAAGTGTAAAGGACATGATGGCATTGTTTCGTCCGACAGATGTCATACTTGCAGAATGTGCGATGATGAAGGGACCATTGTCAGCATTATTATCCCTGACACGTTCCTATATGGATCGGTTAAAGGAAGAGAAGCTCGACAGGAATCTGTATGAATTCCGGGATATTTCAGAATTTGCCTATGACATCCTGTGTGCAGGAACGGATGAGAATAGCTGTGTGATTCCATCGGAAGCAGGAAAGACGGTTGCCAGACGGTATCGTGAGATCCTGATCGATGAATATCAGGACAGCAACTTTTTACAGGAAGATATCTTAAATTGTGTGACAGGTCACGGAGAAGATCGGAAGAATATGTTTATGGTAGGTGATATCAAGCAGAGCATCTACCGCTTCCGTATGGCAAGACCGGATCTGTTCCTGAATAAATATAATACATATTCTGACCGGGAAGATGCAGAGGATCAGAAGATCCTGCTTTCGAATAATTTCCGAAGTGCAGGAAAGGTGATTGATACGATCAACCAGATCTTTGAACCGTTGATGTCAGAGAATCTGGGCGGGATCGATTATGATGAATCGGCAAAGCTGCATATCGGAAGACAGGACAAGAATAATATGGGGTATGGATCCGAGATCCTGATCGTAAGGAATGATTGCGCAGATCCGGAGAAATCCCAGCCGGAAGAGATACGGTCGTTAACAAATGTGGATATAGAGGCACGGATGATCGCATATGAGATCTATGAGTTAGTGAAGGGTGATAAAACCACTTTATATTCCGGATGGAGATAACGGAGGGACCAGAAGGGTTTCTTACCGGGATATTGCGGTATTGATGCGAAGTGTGAAGAAGAATGCGAAAGCCTTTGAGGAAGCATTTGCGGAGCGTGGGATTCCATTATTTGTAGAGAGCGAGAGTGGATATTTTGATGCGATCGAGATCAGTACCCTGCTTGATATGCTGGCGGTGATCGATAATTCCCATCAGGATTATGCACTTGCAGCAGTCCTTCGTTCACCGCTTGCAGGTGTAAAGGAACAGGAGCTTGCAGAGATTGTAGGTATCTATGACCGGGACTTCAAGGATCATGAGAAGAATCTGGTGCGGACGGCGAGTTTTTATCAGAAGGTCTGTTATTATGCAGAAAAGCCGGACTCAGAAGCTTCAGAGGAGCTTCGACAGTTTCTTCGTATGCTGGATAGCTGGAAGGCAGATAAAAACTATATGAGTATCAGTGAACTGCTTCATTCGATATTGGAGCAGACCGGATATTATTGGTTTGTTGGCGCGATGCAGTCGGGAAAACGAAGACAGGCAAATATCGATATGCTGATCCAGAAAGCGGATACCTATGAGGACAGCAGTTTTCGTGGACTGTTTAACTTTCCTGCGTTACATGGACCGGCTGAAGACGAATGATCTGGATTTTGCAGAAGCGTCGGTGCTTGGAGATGATGACGATTCTGTTGTGATGATGACGATGCATAAGAGCAAGGGACTGGAATTTCCGGTTGTATTTGTCAGTGGACTGGCAAATCGTTTTTCGAATCTGGATGCCTTATCTCCGGTGACGGTAAATGCAGACAGTTATCTGGCAGGTTATGCGATTGACCGGAAGAACCGTGCGAAGAAGAAAAACATTTGCAAGAGCGGCTATGCTCAGTGTCATGAATGCAGAGAAGCTGGCGGAGGAGATCCGTATCTTATATGTTGCCCTGTCAAGAGCAAAAGAGAAGTTATATATGACAGCGGCGGTAAAAGACCCCGGAACGGAAAAGGCAGTCTTTGATTATCCGCTGCAGACTGATTTTCTTATTGAAGCGTCCGGACAGATGCGGATGGAGCTTCCATATATCACCAGAATGGAAGCCGGCTGTTTTATGGACTGGATCTTATCGGCGTTATCTATGCATATCGTATCAGAAGATATTGTATGCAGAAAGGATACTTATGCAACCTGGGTACTTGCAAAGACCGGCTATCCGAATCGGATACCTGCCGGGACAAATATAGATATGTTAGAAAAAAAAGCTGTACAGACAGAGGATGAACTGCAGTTATATGAAAAGTATAAGGAACTTTTAGATTATACCTACCCATATAAAACAGAGCAGGGAGTAAAAAATAAGATGTCCGTTACAGAGATCAAACGACTTGCACACCGCGGAGAGGAGAATCCGGGATCTGACCTGTATCAGCCGCCTGTGACAGAAGCAGAGCTTACAATACCGGTGCTTCATTCCCGCATGAAGGAGGAGCCTGTAAAAGGAAATGAGATGGGTACTGTGATCCATAAGATCATGGAGCTTATTGATTTTACAAGAAACAGCATGGATGAGATCAGAGAGCAGATCCGGTCATTTTTTGATCATGGATATCTGGAAGAACGGTACAGAGAGCATGTCCGTGCAGATAAGATTTATAACATGGTCAACAGTCCACTCGGAATCCGTATGGCAGAAGCACAGAAGAACCATACCTTATACCGGGAGCAGCAGTTTTATATCGGCATGAAGCCGGAAGATATATCACCGGAGTATAAAGACAGCAAGGATATGGTCGTAGTTCAGGGAGTGATCGATGCCTATTTTCTGGAAGGAGATCAGGTGGTTTTAATGGACTACAAGACAGACTGGGTGGATCAGATATCGGATCTGGTCAGCCGTTATCATGTACAGCTTGATATGTATGCAAAGACGATACATCAGCTTACCGGAAGAATGGTAACGGAGAAGATCATCTATGCCTTTCATTTTGATGACAGTATCAACTTATAAACAGTAAAATGTCCGCGGACAATCATATAAAGAAGATGGCAGCCTGTTACTATGCAGAGTATTTTCAGGCTGCCTTTGGTATATTTATATTGTAAAAGAGATTAGGGGCTTGGTATAATTAAAACCAAATGGAAAGAAGTATTTTGGTAAATGACAGACCAGATAGAAACGATGGTGTGACAGATAAGAACCGGGAGAAGATAAAGAATGATAATAGCCAATAACTTAAGAATTACAGTAAAGGCCCCTTCTCCCTCTGCTGGAGCCGTTTATGGATGCTGACAGGTTTCCTGAACTGGGTCAGCCAGGTGCTTGAACTTAGCCCGTCAGGAGGAGAAATCTGTCCGGATTGGTGAGCTTAAGGCCAGCAGGAGGCTGCGCTATGAGTGCAAGCGCAATTCCTGCAGGAGCGGCTGAAGGCCGCCGTAGAAAGCGCAAAAAATTACGAGGAAGCCGCCCGCCTGCGGGACGAGTTGGCGCCCCGCCCACGCAACCGTGAGGGCAGCCGGCATCTAAATAATGTTACCGAGAGGATGTGTTTTTATATGACTCATGAAAATCAATTTACCCCCCGTGCAGAGGAGGCTCTGCGCCTGGCCCAGAGGAGGCCGCTGAGGAAATGGGCCACGGCTATGTGGGCTGTGAGCATATTTTTGCTGGGGCTGATGCGGGAAGAGGACGGCATCGCCCACCGGGTCATGCAGGAATACGGTATGACCGAGGACATGATCTGCACCGTGCTGGGCGCAGCGTGAGCAAAGGTCTGTCCGGTGCAGCCCACTCCCAGGGGCTGACCCCCGGGCCAAGAGTGCCGTGGAGCTGGCCGTGTCCGAGGCCATGCGCATGGGCGCCGGGTACATCGGTACCGAGCATCTGCTCATGGGCCTGCTGCGGGAAGGCAACAACATGGCCATCCGGTGCTGCTGGACACCGTGGGCATCGACCCCAAGAAGATGTACAGCTCCGTGGTGCAAAGAAATCAACGAGGGGCCCGAATGCCTGGGCAAACAACAGTATGCCCGTGTCCCATCGGGAGGAGAGCAAGAGAGCCAAGACTCTGGCTGGAATTGCAGGATCTGACAGGCTGCCAGACAATATGGCT
>VOFK01002908.1_pt1 | contig 28408 bp, 40 predicted proteins | sample 5384121 | NCBI WGS metagenome assembly VOFK01 (sample SAMN12384730, study PRJNA508395) | human gut metagenome | isolation source: healthy gut J | host: Homo sapiens | reverse complement strand
AAGTAGTAGTCTTCTATTTTCATAATAGGTGAATGTTTGTTGGGATTCACTGCCCTTTCGATTTAATCTTTTACAAACTACGGGGATATTGCAATACTTCACCTCAGAGGGTTAAATAAGATGAATATGGACTTTTAAAGTCAATGATGATTGATTCGCACAGAAAACTCCTTCATGTTTTGTTTTGTTTGATTTTACTAAAAAATCATTCTTATACCATTGCGAATATATCGAGTTAATCAGAGCAATCTTCTGTTTACCTCTTGGCTTCTGTTCCGGTCTACCTTCTTTATAAATTTAAGTATGGTACTCCACCTCAAATACTGATTTTCATTGTATTACTTAGACCAAAGAACCGGCAGCTACAATTGCCCTTTCTTCACCGACCAGGCATGGTTCATAGTATGGTCGTGATCCTATTCCGACTCAAAGCATACCCTTTGATAGTTGCTCCGCGCAGACTACCGGATGGTGCTTCGTTGCAGAGAACTCTTCCTGCGGTTCTGTTGAAGAATCTAGAAAAGCGGGCGTACTTCGGCAAGTACAAGGCGGTGTTCCTTGGCGAATTTGCGCAGCACCCCCTATCAGGCAAGCAGCAGCCATGTCAACAGTGCGAAGGTCAGTGCTGGAGCACGCCTCTGGCAGTTTGCACAGGGCTACCGCAATTGATGAGGATACTGTTGATCCTGCGCTGAACAGCAGACGGAGGTGCGGATCTTTGCCGGACTTCGGAGCGGTATTGAGAGCGAAGTTACATGCACCGCAACTTCACCCTTGCCATGCCGAACAGAATCATCTGACGTCGCAGTCGTTAAAAAGGCTGCGCCGAATCATCGTGAAACTTGCACAACGGTTCTGCCATCGAAATGCCGGGTCAACGATGTCCTGGCTGTTCTGGAACTGTACTTTTTATGCCGGTGACGGCAGGTGCCGGAGAAGCCGCCGTGAATTCGTTGTACGGCGCTGTCAGCCAACCCCAGCGTTGGTGGTGAGACCTTCCCGAGGCTGAGCGACACCCCGTTTATTTTCCTTCCCGGCGAGCGGGAGAATTCAGCGTTTACTCTTGAGGGCGTATTTGTCGGCTACCGCCACGACACCACGGAAGCAGATGTTCTGTTCCCCTTCGGCCGGGCCTTCCTTACACGTGACCTTGAATACAAAGCGCGCCCGGCTGAGCCGTGCAGCACCGTCCGTGAGGTAGCAGGTCACCGTCACGTAAAATACGCGAAGTCGCCGGCAAGCGAAACGGTGCAGCTCTATGTAGTACCGCCTAAGGGTGGCGTCACTGCCGTCCGGGTCTGGGAACTGAAAGCGTTTCAAGGTGTCTCAGGAGCCCGGTGTGAGAGCAATGAGGTGCAGTTCACACTGACAATTACCAGATCTGCGTTGGTATCCAGCCGGGATCTGCGCCTGACCGGCTTGCTGGAATGGCAGCAGCTGCCGGCATAATTTCACTTCGCAGCCCACCTTGAAGCAGGTTTCGCACCCACCCGGTGCCACCGACCGACCAGTAGCATATGGTCGCAGCCGCGCGCCACCGGAAAAAGCGATGATGATGATTCTTCGTCCATGATGATGGGGAATCGAGCTCAACACGCTGATTGATTTCCACCGTCCTGACCGGGAGGAGCAGCTGAACGGCATCCTGAGCCAGACTCAATCAGGCGGCAGGATCATGACAAATAAGTCCTACCTTCCACTTTATTGCCACAACTCCAAAACCTCTGACGCATTCTGCTATTGCCAGTGGTATTTCTTTTCCTTTGTAACTTGACTGCTTCTTGTGGACTGGCCCAAAACCATCCACAAGATGTGGTCGTTCATTTTGAACACAGCCACAGAAAGGGTTGGTTATCAACGTGAGACTCCACCACTAGTGAAAGTCCGCGTTAAAAGAATTTACCGCCCCGCAACACAATAATTCTCCGATTCATTTTGCCGCTGTAGCTCACCCTTTGACAAAACTCATCGCTTCGTGCTGCGTGAGGGAAGTGTATTTTTCTTTACGGAAACGCAAATGTACCTGGAAAAATTTTCAGAGTCACCGGACGTGATACCGCATCCTTCCGCCTTCAACGCCGTGCTGCGCAAACAGCAGGAACTTCGTTCGGAGCAAACGGCGATCAACATACACGAGCAGCGGAACTCTATTTATTTTTAAGAATCGTCTCAGGCCGCTGTGCTGTAAACAATCTGAAAATGTTGTCTCCATTGACTTCTGCTACCTCTTCAATGTCTGTACTAAAGTGTGCCTGCCCTTCAAACCTCACTATGGTTCGCAATTTTTGCGAACAGCAACGGCGTGTCGTGCCATATAATCTCATCACCGAGGAGTTACCAGAACAGACAGGAGGCAATGACCAAAACGAAATTTTCCAAGTTCAACTGATTCCTAGTAAAAATTCCCAGCAATCAACCACGACATTGAACAACAAATGCACGTCATCAAGTTCGTGTGACAGCGGAGGAAAGCGTCACTGGAACTTCCGAAACTCCTGAATCTCCTTCCATCACTTTTTATCCGCCGCGCCATTCACAACGTCGCGATCAGAAAACGATCGCCTGCTGCCGGCGGCGGAGAAGAAACCTCGAATTGTTTCCCCAGCCTTGCTTCGCCCAGTGCGCAGCGGGCAGCACCAGCTGTATCAATTCCGGCGGTGCAGACACCGAGCAGATCTGGCGAAACTTTTGACGAACTTGGTGACTACCGCATTCCGGCTCAGCGCGCCGAGAAAGCTCCTGGGTGAACTGTATGGCAAAATGCCTCGCATATCGCCTCTACATCTGAACACTATACCCCCGCTAATGAAGCGTACCTCGTTTACCAGCACGACGCGTTCACCGGAAAGCAACTTCTGGATGAACAGGGCAAAGCCGGCTGCGGGATTCGTACCTACTCGACAGCACCCTTGAGGTGTGGCGATTTCTTGCAACGGCCTGTCTGCTGGCAAACCTGAAGTATGGTAAGAATACCCAGCATGGTGATATCAAAAGTCACCAGTATATCATCGGCTTTGACCCACGAGTGCGGCCGACAAACGGCTTTGACCATGGAAAAGGCACAGGCACTTGGCCTGAAATTCTGCGAAGAAAACTTCCCGGTCATCCGCCATCGTCTGCACTCACCCGGATGGGCTGAACAACCATTCGGGAAACATCCACGTCCACATCGTGATTGGCAGCATCCGAACACGAGAGGTGGAACGCAAGCCCTATATGCAGAAGCCCCGCGACTGGCGTGAGGGCATGAAGCACTCCAGCACTGCCCAGACCATGCGGCACTTGCGTGTCGAGGTCATGGAACTGTGCGAGGGTGCCGGACTGTACCAGATCGACCTGCTCAACGGCTCGAAAGCGCGCGTGAGCGAAGCTGAGTATTGGGCGCGTAGGCGCGGTCAGATGAAACGACCGCGAGAACGCAGCCCTTACCGCAACTGGACAGCAGCCCCGGCAGAAGAAGTTTGAAACCGTAAAAGATACCCTGCGGAAACAGATTTCTTCGGTGCTGTACCGTGCCACCAGCTTTGAAGATTTTTCTGATAGGCTTATGCAGCAGTACGGCATTGCCGTCAGGCGAAAGTCGCGGATGCCTAAGTTATCTGTCTGCTGGAAGAACAAAGTTCATCCGAGCGAAACATCTCGGTGACAAGTTCGATAAGGCAACAGTGCTACCACGTTGCAGGCAAACGCCGAACGCAAACCTAAGGTGCAGTTCAAGCAGGATACCATCGGGAAACCCATCGACATCCAGTCGAGGATGACCGAGGACAAGGGCATCGGCTATAAGCGTTGGCTCACGAAACACAATCTCAAAATTATGGCACAGACCGTGAAACTTCTGCAGGAAAAGGGCTTGACCGACGAGGATGCCTTGAACCGGCGCATCGGCGAACTGGAAACCAAGTATCCCACGATGCACTGGCGGTGGTGAAAGACCTCGAAGGTCGCATGAAAGCCAACAATGAGCTGCGCTATCACATCGCAGCCTACCCAGCACCAAGAATGTTGCCCAGCAGTTAAAGACCGCCAAACGACCCGCAGCCTTTGAGGAACAGCACCGTGCAGAGCTGACAGCGTACCGGGCGGCAGCAGCTATTTCAAGGCAAATGACATCACTAAGCTGCCCAGCCCGAAAAAAAGCTAGAAGCCGAGTATGCGCAGCTGGCATCCGAAAAGGCAAAGTTCTACGAACAGTACAAGGAAGCTAAAAAGAACTGCTCAAACTGAAAACCGCAAAGCAGAATGTTGCGTCCTTTTTCCGGGAGGAAGAACCTGCGCAGCATGAGAGATAAAGGAGTGTGCGTATGATCAATCTGAAAATCGACCCTGAGTTCCAGTCCCAGATTCCTCCTCTGACCGATGATGAATTTAAAGCAGCTTGAAGAAAACATTCTCAAAAGGAAGGGCAAAGCTGATTTCTCCTTTGATTGTCTGGGGCAATACCCTTGTTGACGGACACAATCGTTATGCAATCCCTCCAGAAGCACCCGGAGAGTTATTTCTCCACCATGCCGCTCCCCTTTGAAATCAAGAGAAGAAGTCCTCGCTTGGATTTGTAAGAACCAGTTGGGACGGCGCAATTTTAACCCCGGAGCAAAAGCGTACTACCTGATGGGCAAACAGTACGCAGCCGAGAAAAGCTGCGCACGGCGGTGACCGGGGCAAAAGCGCCGATGCAAAATCAAGTTCGCTAAATGCGAACCACGATCGGACAGCAGCAAAACCTGCGACCGAATCGCAGCAGAAAACGGAGTGAGCAAAGACACCGTTATCCGCGCCTCGAAGTATATGAAGGGTGTGGAGATTGCAGAAGAAGCTGATGCCGGGCCTGAAGCAGAAAGCATTCTGTCCGGACAGACAAAAGGTCCAAAGCGGATATGCACCGCCTTGCCAGAGCAGCCCAATAATGACCGTGCACAAACTTTTTGCAGGATATTCTGCACCCGGAGTTGAAGGCGGAACCGACGCCTGACGCTGACGGTGTGATGTTCCGGGCAAAAGCGCCTGTCATGCCATTCCGAAAGTTTGAATCGGTTTACGACAGCGATAAAGCTTACCCGGAGGATGTGTACGGTACGAGTATGTGCGTTGGAAGAACTCACTGCTCGTTTCCGTATTTCATTCAACTCACCAGTTGGAGCAGATGCCCGATAATGCACAGCGTGATGTGATTCTCGAAATCATTCACAAGCATAAGGACTATCTTACTTCTCTGGAAGCTGCACTCGCAGATGTTAAAAAAGCAGACAGCATAACAACAGGCACATGGTATGCTGTTTACCGATGTCCAAAGGAGCGTGCGTTTGAATAAAAAAGAAAAAAGTCCACCAACACTTCCCCTTATCCCCGATGAAGCCATCGACCGTCTGGCACGGGCATTCTATCCGGCCATCCTTTGCCTGCTGGAACAGCGAAGAAGGGCAAAAGAGAATTTGCCGCGTGGCAGGCGGGAACAGGCTCATCTCGGCAAAAAGAAAAACAGAGCGTTCCCGACGGGGAACGCCCCTGTTGTACATATCGCTTATCGTATGTGGATTTTTCAGGGGGTGCGTCCGGGTGGACGCACCCTGTTTTTGTTTTGCCTTTAATTTTCTAACCCATGACTCCCAGCCACATTCCTCAGATATTCCTTCGGATTGCCATTCAGAATCAAATCCGTATAGCCCAGCGGGTCATTGTAGATGAGGTAGTCTAAGTTCGGTTTGCGCCATGGTCACGTCCAATTCATCCTCGACCCCGGTGCAGTCAATGGAGATCATTCTCCCATCCCGAAGCAGCAGCTCCACGCAGCCGGTGTCCATGTTGAACTGGCAGGCTCTTGCATCGTACTTCATATTCGTGTCCTTTCCGCCTTACGGCACTCTTACCATAGTCTGTCGTGCTTTTTTGTAATAAGGTCTAGGACATTTTTCGATGTCGGGAAGCAAGGGATTCGTTCTGTTTTCCAAAGAATACAAAAAAAATCCGAACCCTTCTCCTATCGGAAAAAAAGTTCGGATTTTGTTGTTGTGGTGCACCTCCAGGGACTCGAACCCTGGGCCCACTGATTAAGAGAGCAAGCCGCCGGTTCGTCTCAATTTCTGGAAGTTTCGAGTCGTCGTTATTTTTTAGAACAAAGCAACGTGATTTTTCGCCCGGTAATTTCTGCATCCCTTGTCGGATTTTGCACCGAGAAGCACCCTCTGCACGTTTTGAAACCGTGCAAAATCCGTGCAGAAACCGTGCACTTACTTCCCGACAAATAAAATCACCCTATCCCCCCACCGGCTTGACGGTATTGGTTTTGAGCGGCCGCACACCAAAATCAAATCCAGAAGGGGCATTCAGCATCACGCCGTAATCAGAGCCATGAGGTAGAACTCCGTGGGAGTTTCATCTTCTGTGGGCAGAATGGTGATCTCCACGGTATGGGTCTTCTGCTGTCACCATGGTGGAGAATGGGCTGGAGATACAGGCAGTCGCCCCAATCCTCATCGAAGTTGCCGTCCCAGCACAGCGGCGTTGGGCGGTGTCGCCATCCAGCACCAGCTGTGCCCGCAGCGCCGGGCGGCGGATGGTCTTGCGGTACTGTACTGCAATGCAGGAGGCATCCACTTCAAAGGTAATCTTATCCCCCGGGCTTCTGACCGACCCAGCCGTTTTTCCAGTGGTCCAGATGCCCCAGCTTTTCCTCCGGGTCTGCCCGGAAACCCTCCAGCTTGGGGAGATCTCCCGGATGGTCAGCCGCCGGGCGTTCTCGTAGGCGTTGGCGGTGAGCGGTGCCGGGAAGGCAGGCTCCTGCTCCGGTTCTTCCCGGTGGGCGTTGACTGCCTCCAGCAGCTTGATGATCTCCCCCTGCCACCAGACCGTGGCCGTAATCGTTGGGGTGCAGCCCATCAGGGCTGAGCAGGGTGCGGCTGGCATACCTACCGGCATGCAGATCCTTGTAAATGCTGTCCCGGATGCTGACGTGGGGCACACCGTAGTGGTCGCCCACGGCGTTGTGCTCGTCCTGTGACGTCTCGCCGGTATCGTAATAAATGTTGTTCAGCAGTACCACGGCCGGGTGAGAGGGCCATGTGAGCAGCTTACGGACAACACCCTCGTAGGTCTCCTGCCGGAAGGGGACGTCCAGATCGTTGACGCTGAAATCCACTACCACAAAATCCGGCTGGTACATCAGCACATCGGTCACGGCACGGGCAACGCCATAGTGGGAGCTGGTGCCGCCGATGCCGCCGTTGACGTAGTGGAACTTCGACTGCGGAAAGGTATCCACGAACCACTGATACACCCGGAAAGCGTAGGCATTGCCGGGCTGGGTGGAAAAGGCTGCCCTGGGTGATGGAACCTCCCAGAAAGCCGATGGTCAGTTCCTGCCCTGCCGCGGCACGGCGGAACAGTTCTTTCAAGCGAGCAAAATTGGACGTATTCATTCTAAAAACTCCTCCCTGATATGCGTTATGGATAATTTTGCCGCCGGACGGCCGGACACGGCGTAGGCACTGACTGCTCTGGTGTCGGCAGGCCAGTCCCACACGCCAAAGCCCATGACCCACGGACGCTTGGCGCAGGCGGAAAACATTGCCTCATACCAATCTGCCTGCTCCAGATCGTTCCGCGTTCCCTTCAACTCCCAGTTGTTGGGCACGGCAGAAGAGCCGGTGATATTCATACAGCCTGCCTCGCTGAAGAGGACGGGCTTTTTGTATTTTGGCTCACCGCCTCGATACGGTCCAGCTGGTTTTCCCAGTCCTTCAGGGGTAGTAGCCGCTGGAGGCGATGCAATCCACGGCATCCCACCAATTTACATGGTCCTCGCCGTATTTATCGCAGTTATAGCTCACCGGGCCGTGGTACTGCTGGCGCACGGCGGCAATGAGGGCGCGCCACTCTGCTTCCCTGTGCTCGGTCATGGTCATTTCGCAGCCGGTCAGGAACAGCCCACAGCCTTCGGCTTCGGCAAGAGCCGCGTAGTGGGTCTGGAAGGCGGTGTAGTTGGCAAACCATCCGCTCCACTGGGTCTCGCAGGGCACATCGTGGTCAAAAAGCTGATGCGCGCCCGCCACACGCCGTTGGCACAGTTGACGGTAGGCTTCAGCGCCACCTGCAAGCCCAACTGCTTGGCAAAGCGGATAGCACTGCACAGCTCCTCGTCTGTGGGGGGTGGCATCGGTGCGCCAGTCAATTTCCTCACTATAAGGGCCAGACTGTATTCCAGAGGGCGACAGGATGACCCAGTTGGCTGCGGTGGCTTCCACCATGGCTGCCATACTGCGGTGGGCATTCTCGCTGCTCAGGTTGCCCCGGTGGGGAAAGGGTGCAAAATTCACCCCATAAAAGTTGTGTTCCAGCTCCATGACATCTTCCTCTTTTTTTCTCAAAAATCAACGTCAAATTGCACAATAAGTATAATGCAATCTTGGAAGTTCCGTCAATAATATGCCGCTTCATTTTCAGCGTATGGTACAAGGAGAGGGGCCAAAAGCACTGGTCAACCTGACCTGAAAAAAGCCCCTGCACCGGGAGGAGCAAAGGCTAAACTAAATTTTAGGTTTTTTGTTAGCTTACAGATTTAGCTTGCGATTTTGCGCAGAATCTGCTATGCTTCAAGCAAAAACCAACGGGAGGGAACAGAAAATGGAGCAACTTTACAACTGCGACGCTGACCCAGCTGCCGCAGGTGCGGGCACTGGGGCGGCACACCGGGCGTGACCCGCTGACCCTGTTCTGGACGGCCAGCGGCATGGAGCTGGAATTTACCGGCAGTGAGCTGTGGGTGGATCTTTTCGCCGATTATGAAGTGGTAGAGCCGTGGGTCAGCGTGGAGCTGAACGGCGCATGGGTGGCACGGTTTGCCGTGAACCCCGGCAAAAAGCCGGGTCTGTCTTTTTCCGGGGCATGACACCGGGCAAGGCAAAGCACGTCCGGCTGCTAAAGGATGTGCAGGCCATGCATGATGACCCGGCGCATCTGTTGCAGATCACCGGGCTGGAATATGCAGGCGGCGATTTTCTGCCCCTGCCGGAGCCGCAGTATCGGCTGGAGTTTGTGGGCGACAGCATCACCAGCGGCGAGGGGTGCCATCGGAGCCAAGCCGGAGGAGGACTGGGTGGGAGCCTTTTTTCTCTGCGGAGAACCACTACGGCCGCCTGACCGCCGATGCACTGGGAGCCGAATACCGCTGCATCTCGCAAAGTGGCTGGGGTCTCGTGACCGGCTGGGACAACGATGTGCGCCATGTGATGCCGCCCTACTATACGCAGGTGTGCGGTGTAGCGATGGGGCAGCGCAATGCCGCCCTTGGCGCACAGCAGGAAAACGATTTTGCTGCATGGAAACCGGATGCCGTCATCGTCAACCTGGGCACCAACGACACGGGCGCATTCGATAACCCGCCGTGGCAAAGACCCTGCCACCGGCAAGCCCCCACCAGCTGCGGCGGCTCTCCAATGGGGACTTCCACCCTGCGGACGCCCAAAAAGTGGCAAATGGTGTACAGCATTTCCTGACGCTGCTCCGGGCGAAGAACCCCGGGGCAAAGCTGGTGTGGTGCATCGGAATGCTGGGCAGCGAGCTGCTGCCGGTATTGCGGCAGGGCATGGAGCAGTACAAGACCATTACCGGAGACAGCTCTGTCTATCTGCTGGAGCTGCCCAACACCACGCCGGAAACCGTGGGTGCCCGGCAGCACCCCGGCGCAGAGAACCACCGGCAGGCGGCAAAGGTTCTGACCGCCTTTCTGAGAACGATCCTGTAAAAAATGGAAACAGGATGCCGGAGCGTCCGCAGACGCTCCGGCATCCCCAATATAAACTCTATTTTCCGCTAAAGGGGCTGATGCACAAACCTTCGTGCATCAGCCCCTTTTTATCAGGTAGATTCTCTTCTTACAAAGCCGCCGGGCACGATGACGGTGGGAGCAATGGCAGGCTTATGCGCCATTTTGCGGCGCAGTTGCGCCACCACCGTTTTTGCCATGCCGTCCAAGTCCACCCGGTAGCTGGTGAGCTGGGGGCTGCAAATGGTAGAGTAGCGGTAGTCGTCGTAGCCGGTCACTGCCACATCCTGCGGCACCCGGTAGCCGTTGCGCTTGAGGATCTCCACCAGATTATAGGCCACCGCATCGCAGTTGCAGACAAAGGCGTCCGGCATTTCATGAGGCAGAGAACGGCACGAACTTACCCTGATCGTCCCGGTCCTCCAGCCGCCAGTCGTCCCGGATGGGCAGACCGGCACGGAGCATCGCCTTGACGTAGCCCAGATACCGGTCCATGATGGAACTGGTGGACAGCACGCTGCCAACAAAGCCGATGTTCCGCCGCCCGGTGGAGATAAGGTGCTCGGTCATCGTGTAGCTGCCGCTGGTGTTGTCGCTGAGCACGCAGTCGGCGGCAATGGCATCGTCGTAGAAGTCCAGCAGCATAAAGGGCACCCCGGTCTGCACCGCCGTAGCAAGGTAGCGGCGGCTGATCCCGCCCATAAAAATCAGGCCGTCCACTTTCCGGTTTACAAGGAAGGTGGGCATATTGCAGCTTTTTCTGCCTGCGGCAGGAACGATCTCCATCAGAACCGAGATGTCCTGCTCGGTGGCAGCTTTCAACACGGCACGGTACAGATTGGAATAAAAGGCATTCTCGTTGAAAAAGCGGTCTGCCACCAGAATGCCGATGCTCTCGCCGCCGGGGTGGGCGTTGGTCCGGGCGGGGGGCTGGTAGCCCATCTCCTCGGCGGTGGCAAGGATCTTGGCACGCATCTCGGCGCTTACGCCCTCCTTCCCTGCCAAACCCTTGGAGACGGAAACGGTGCTGATGCCCAGCCGCTGTGCAATGTCCGCCATGCGTACTGCTTTTTTGCCATGTTCTGACCAGCTTTCTTCTTGATTTGGTTATGAGGTAAATAAAATTCTGATTAACTTTATAACTAGCATAACAGTTTTCGGTAGTTTCGTCAACAAAAACCTTTGAAAGCCTTCAAGCTAACCATTGTTTAGGCTAATTTTCTCTATTTTTGTTAGCTAACAAAACATTTTAAGTTCAATTTTCGTGTTGTATCCCGGATTTGCGGGTCAGTTTTCACAAGAAAATCGCCGAATTGCCACCAAAACACCGAATCTTTTTGGTGATATTGACAGTGCATCGTGAAAAGACTATACTTAAATCACAAAAAGCGAAAGGAAGCAGTTAGCTAAATCAAGTTAACAAAAAGCTTTCGCAACCCGGAAAAAGGTTCCACATTAAAGAAGGAGGACATCCCTATGCGTAAGATCAATCGCCGCAATTTCCTGAAGGTCACTGGTGTGTTGGCCGCAGCCTCCGCTCTTGCCGCCTGCGGCGGCAGCAGCACTTCTACCGCCGGCTCCACCGGCAGCACCGCCGGTTCCGCTGCCAGCGCAGACGGTGCAAAGGCTTACAATGAGCTGACCGTTGGCACCGACAACACCGACCTGAAGGCCGATCTGAAGTTCGTCAGCCACCGCACCGACCTCATCGAGGACGGCACCTTTGACGGCTACGTTGCCGCATTCCAGAAGCTGTATCCCAACATCACCATCAAGTACGAGGGCATCACCGACTATGCCAACGACATGACCACCCGTCTGACTTCCAACGACTGGGGTGATTTGTGCATGATCCCCCACCAACATCCCCCTGACCGAGTTGGGCGACTACTTTGAGCCTCTGTGCGCACTGAGCGACATTGAGAACGAGTACAACTTCGCTTCCAACCGCGCTTATAACGGCAGCGTGTACGGCATCCCCTCCACCGGCAATGCACAGGGCATCATCTACAACAAGAAGGTTTTTGAGGCTGCCGGCATCACCACCCTGCCCAAGACCCCGGACGAGTTCCTGGATGACCTGCAGAAGATCAAGGACTACGATCCTTCCATTGATCCCCTGTACACCAACTACGCCGCCGGCTGGACCATGACCGCATGGGATGCTTACACCAGCGGCGGCGCAACCGGCGACCCGAACTGGATGAACATTACCATGCCCCAGACCAAAGATCCGTTCCAGAAGGGCATTCTGGGTGCGGACGATATGGGTCCCGCTGTGTACTACATCCTGTACGAAGCAGTGAAGCGCGGCTTGACCGAGGCCGACCCCACCACCACCGACTGGGAGGGCTCCAAGCCCCGCATCAATAACGGCCAGATCGGTGCCATGGTTCTGGGCAGCTGGGCCATCGTGCAGATGCAGGCCGCCGGTGACCACGCCGACGACATTGGCTATATGCCGTTCCCCATCACCGTCAAAGGGTACCCAATACGCCAGCGCAGGTGCAGACTACTGCTACGGTGTGAACAAGAACACCCACCGATGACAAAAAAGCTGGCTGCCATGCTCTACATCAAGTGGCTGACCGAAAGCTCCAACTTTGCTTATGATCAGGGCGGTGTGCCGGTGCTGAAGAGCCAGGAATACCCCGATACCCCTGAAGGCATTTGACGGCATCGACCTGGTCGAGGATGCCCCCCCCCGCAGAACTGGCAGACCTTGCCACCGAGGTGCAGCAGGAGGCTGAGCTGATGCTGAATGCCGACCAGACCCGTCATGCGTGTGGTGGAGGCTGGCATCAACGGCGACGAGACTCTGGACGACATCGTGGCCGACTGGAACGCCGCATGGGACGCAGCTGTGGATGCCTGCGCACCGCAGTAAGCGATCTATCGTTATAAATCAGCAGGGCGGGCCCGTGTCCGCCCTGCTTTTTTTGAAAGGAGGTCTTTTACATGGCATCTTCCGCAACCGTATCCGCGCCTAAAAAGCGCAAGAGCTTCAGCGAATACTTCCACAGTATGCGCGGGCAGCAGCTCATCGTCACGCTGGTGTTCCTGTTCGTTCCGCTGGTACTGCTGTTCATGTTCACCTATCTGCCCTTCTTTAAGATGGTGGAGTTCAGCTTCTTCAAAATGAAGTACATCGGCAGACGCACCTTTGTGGGGCTGCAGAACTACATCTCGGTCTTTACCCGCAAAGACTGCTTCCACGCTCTGAGCCTGAGCCTTTACTACATGGCAGGTTCGGTGGTGCAGATGGCGCTGGCGCTGCTGTTTGCCACCATCCTGAGCTTCAAGTGCAAGGGCAGCAAGTTCTTCCGTGGTGCACTGTACTTCCCCTGCCTCATCTGCGGCATCTCGGTGGGCTTCATCTTCAAGTTCTTCTTCACCCACGGCTTTGTGCTGGATACCCTGCTGAGCTGGGTGGGTTTCAACGTGGATAAGCTTCCCTTCTGGCTCCGGGATGAGTCCATCAACAACGTCGTGCTGGTGGCCTGCTCTATCTGGAAATACATCGGCCAGAACATCGTCATGTTCATCGGTGCTATCGCTTCTGTGGACCCTGTGCTGTATGAGGCTGCTGAGATCGACGGTGCCAACGCATGGCACCGCTTCAAAGGACATCATCCTGCCCTCCATCAGCACCATCGTGGTGCTGAACCTCATCATCTCGGTGTCCGGCGCACTGTCCGCCTTCGAGATGCCCTATGTTGTCACCGGCGGCGGCTTCAACACCTCCACCTACTTCGTGGTCATGGACAAGATCGCCCATACCGACCAGAAGGTGGGTCTTGCATCCGCCATGGCTGTGGTTCTGCTGCTGCTCATCGTGATCGTCACCTACGCCCAGAAGGCTGTGGAAAAATGGCTGGAAAACCGCAGCAGCGGCGTAACCAAGTGAAAGTGAGGCAGAACGTATGAACGCAACCAAAATGAAGCGCATCCTCATCAACATCTGCAAGTATGTGCTGCTGATCTTTGCCGCTTTCGTGGCACTGGTGCCCATCGTGTCCTGTATCTTCACCGCCTTTAAGACGAAGGAAGAGTATGCCAACACCAACGTCATCACCCTGCCCAAGAGCTTTTTGAACTTCGATAACTTCATCATCGCATGGAACAAAACCAACATGGGCAAGGCGTTCCTCAACAGCTTTATTATCCTGATCTGCGTGCTGGTAGGCAGCATTATGATCAGCGCCATGCTGGCTTATGTGCTGAACCGGTTCAAGTTCCCTGGCAACAAGCTGATCCGCAACCTGTTCACCATTGCCACCCTGATCCCCGGCATCGCCTCTCAGGTCACGGTGTACCAGATCATGACCGCTCTGCATCTGGTGAACTCCATGCCCGGCTACATCATCCTGATGATGGGCACAGACGTTATCACCATCTATATCTTTTTTGCAGTTCTTCGAGAACCTTTCTCCCACGCTGGACGAAAGCGCCATTCTGGATGGCTGCACCTACTTTGGTGTGTTCTTCAAGATCCTGCTGCCCCTGCTGAAGCCCGCCATCGTCACCAGCGCCATCCTGAAGGGTGTGTCCACCTACAACGAATACTACATGGCAAACCTGTATCTGCAGGATAAGACCAAGTATCAGGTGGTTGCTACCTCGCTGTATGTGTTCTCCGGCCCCATGGGCAACCAGTAACAACTACATCTGCGCCGGTGTCATCATCACCATCATCCCCGCCCTTATCGTGTTCCTGCTGTGTCAGGGATCAGATCTACAGCGGCATGGCTGCCGGTGCTGTCAAGGGCTAAAATTGCGACCGCCGCCTGCGGCGGAAACAGGGAGCAATTTTTGGCACCGCAAGAAGGAAAGCCGTTTTCGGCCAGTACAGCCTTTTCAAGACATCCACATTTTTCCTTCATCATCTGCTGCTTCTCCCGGTTTCTGTGCAGGAGCCGGGAGAACACAGCAGAAGGAAAAAAACAATCTTCTATTACAGGAGTTTATCTTATGAGCAACGTAAAAATGTTCTGCGACGCACTGCCCAACATCCCCTGGCAGGGAAAAGCCTGCCGATGTTACCGCCCCGGTATGGAGGTACAATGAGAACCCCATCATCGACCGCAACCCTGTGGAAGGGGTGGCACGCATCTTCAACAGTGCCGTGGTGCCCTACGAGGGCAAGTTCATCGGCGTGTTCCGTGGTGAGCAGGTCAACGGCATCCCCCCCACATCTATCTGGGACGCAGCGAGGACGGCATCCACTGGAACTTTGACAAGGACAAGATCCCTTCGTCAACGAAAAGGGCGAGCCGTTTATGCCGGTGTACGCCTACGATCCCCGTCTTGTGAAGGTGGAGGACACCTACTACATCATCTGGTGTCAGGACTTCTACGGTGCGTCCATCGGCATCGCCAAGACCACCGACTTCAAGACCTTTGTCCGCATTGAGAACCCCTTTATCCCCCTTCAACCGCAATGCCGTGCTGTTCCCCGGAAGATCAACGGTCTGTACACCCTGCTGAGCCGCCCGTCTGACAGCGGCCACACCCCCCTTTGGTGACATCTTCCTGAGCCAGAGCCGGATATGGAGTTCTGGGGCCGTCACCGCCATGTGATGAGCAAGGGCTCCAACTGGTGGGAGAGCGTGAAGATCGGCGGCGGCGCAGCTCCGATTGAGACCAACGAAGGATGGCTGCTGTTCTACCACGGCGTAAGCGGCACCTGCAATGGCTTCGTCTACTCCATCGGCGGTGCCATTCTGGATAAGGACGAGCCCAGTAAGGTACTGTACCGCTGCGGCAACTTCCTGCTGACCCCGGAAAAGTGGTATGAGGAGCGTGGCTTCGTGCCCAACGTCTGCTTCCCCTGCGCCACCCTGCAGGATGCCGACACCGGCCGCATCGCTCTGTACTATGGCTGCGCCGACGCTATGTCGGTCTGGCCTTCACCACCGTAGACGAGGTGGTGGATTACATCAAGACCCACGATAACGCAGGCCCCACCGACCACGAGGTGGGCATCCGCTAAGCGTCAAGCGCAACCCTCTCTGTCAATGCTTCGCATCGCCATCTCTGCAAAAAGAGATTTTACGTCCCCCTACCGGGCGCTGGCACGGCGCAAGCCGTGACCGAGAGGGTTTTACTTTGTACAGAAAGGAAGTCCTGTATTATGTCTTCCATCAAACAGGCAGCAGAAGAAATGCTGCTGCAAACCATCATTCCCTTCTGGAAAGGGCTGCGGGACGATGAAAACGGCGGCTTTTACGGCTACATGGATTTTGACCTGAAGCTGGATAAAAAAGCCGAAAAAGGGCTGCATCCTGAACAGCCGCATTCTGTGGTTCTTCTCCGAGGCTGCCATGCTGACCGGCCGGGCAGACCTTGCCGAAGATGCCCGCCACGCCTACCAGTTCTTCCTGAAAAACTGCTACGATGAGACAAACGGCGGCGTGTACTGGAGCTGCGATTACACCGGCAAGCCGCAGGACACCACCAAAGCACCACCTACAATCAGGGCTTTTGCCATCTATGCCCTTTCCGCTTACTACCGGCTGACCAAAGACCCCGTTGCGCTGGACTACGCAAAAAAGATCTTTCATCTCATCGAGCAGCACTGCACCGACAGCGAGGGCTATCTGGAGGCCTTTACCATCGACTGGAAGCCGGAGAGCAACGAAAAAGCTCTCGGAAAAACGGTGTCATGGCGGCAAAGACCATGAATACCCTGCTCCATGTGTTCGAGGGTTACGCCGGGCTTTATCAGGCCAGCCGTGACCCGGAGGTGGAAAAAACTCTGCGCCGCATCCTTGATATCTACGAGCACAAGATTTACAGCCCGGAGCTGCACCGGCAGCTGGTGTTCTTTGACCAGCACTACAACTCTATCATCGATTTGTACAGCTATGGCCACGATATCGAGTCCAGCTGGCTCATCGACTGGGGCTGCGATTTACTGGGAGATGCAGCGCTTTCCAAGCGCATCCACGCCATCAACTCCGACCTTGCCGCCCACATCTACAAGGAAGCTTACATTGACCACTCGGTGGTCAACGAGTGCGACCGGGGCAAAGGTGAACACCACCCGTGTGTGGTGGGTGCAGGCCGAAAGCGTACTGGGCTTCGTGAACGAATACAACAAGAGCTGCGATGCAAAATACCGCGATGCCGCCGCCGATATTTACCACTACATCTGCAACGGGATGGTTGACAAACGCCCCGGCAGTGAATGGTTCTGGGAGGTGGACGCAGACGGAAAAACCGTCCAGCCGCAAGCCCATCCTTGAGCCGTGGAAGTGCCCCTACCACAACGGCAGAATGTGCATGGAACTGCTAAAGGAGGAACCCCGATGTCAGTCTAAACTCCACCCCGAATACCTGCGCCAGAAGGCTTTGCAGGATGCCTACCTGGCCCGCAAAAACAAAAGACCGATTTCTACAACGGCATCTACGACCGGTGGGAAAACCCGGTGCTGACCCGTGAATCCATCCCGCTGAGCTGGCGGTTCGATCTGAACCCGGAGACGAACCCCCACTTTATGGAGCGTCTGGGCGTGAACGCCGTGTTCAACTCCGGTGCCATCAAGCTGAACGGCAAGTACTACCTTGTGGCACGCATCGAGGGCAACGACCGCAAGAGCTTCTTTGGCGTGGCAGAGAGCGACAGCCCGGTGGAGGGCTTCCACTTCTGGGAAAAAGCCCATCCTGCTGCCGGATACCTGCGCCGAGGAAACCAACGTTTACGATATGCGCCTGACCCAGCACGAGGACGGCTGGATTTACGGAGTGTTCTGCTCCGAGAGCAAGGACAACAGCGTGAATGACCTGTCCGCTGCCGTGGCTGCCGCAGGCATCGTCCGCACCAAAGACCTCAAGACCTGGGAGCGTCTGCCGAACCTTGTCACCAAGCGCAGCCCTCAGCAGCGCAATGTGGATCTGCTGCCGGAGTTTGTCAACGGCAAGTACGCCTTCTACCCCGCCCCATGGATGACTTCATCGACACCGGTTCCGGCGGCGGTGTAGGCTTTGGTCTGTGCGAGGACATCACCCACGCCGTCATTGACGAGGAGATCATCACCAGCCCCGCCGCTACCACACCATCACCGAGGCAAAGAACGGCGTGGGTGCCACCCCATCAAGACCGAAAAGGGCTGGCTGCACATTGCCCATGGCGTGCGGAATACCGCCGCCGGGCTGCGGTACGTTATTTATGTATTCGTCACCGCACTGGACGACCCCAGCAAGGTGATTGCAGAGCCTTCCGGCTTCCCCTGATCGCTCCCCCGGGATTGGGAGCGTGTGGGCGATGTTTCCAACGTGGTGTTCACCAACGGCGCGATTGCAGACGATGACGGAAGCGTGTATATTTATTATGCAGCCAGCGACACCCGTCTCCATGTAGCTTCTACCACCATCGACAAACTGCTGGACTTCGCCTTCAACACCCCCGCCGACCCGCTGCGCAGTGTGGACTGCGTAAAGCAGCGGTGCGCCCTCATCGACAAAAATCTGGGTACCTCAAGAGCATCGGCGAGTAAACCGCCCCTCTGAGACCTCCACCCGAAAGGAAACGCCATGAAAAAGACCAACATCGACAGCCCCTTCTACCGCACTATGGGGAAGATCGGCGATCTGCTTTTTGAATCTTCTGTGGCTGGTGTGCTGTTTGCCCATCGTCACCGCCGGAGCCTCCACCCTGGGGCTTTGTTCACGGTGGTGAACAAGATGGCGGCAAAGGAGGACTACACCGTCCATACCGACTTTTTCAAGGCGTTCAAGCGGGATTTTAAAGCAATCTACTGCCCTGTGGCTGGTGCTTTTGCTGGCAGGCTTTGCCGCCCTCACCGGGCTGCGCACCGCCACCGCACAGGACACCCCCAGCACCGGCATTCTGGCGGCAGCGTCCTTTCTGCTGCTGGTGCTGGCAGGCTGCTGCGGCAGCTGGGGCTTTGCCCTGCTGGCACGGTTCACCTATCCCGGCGTTCTGCCGGTGCTGGCGGACAGCGGCCGCATGACCCTTGCAAACCTGCTGCCCACTGTGGGGAATCTGGCTTTTCTGGCGTGGTTTCCTCTGCTGGCAAAAAGCCGCCCCTGCGTGGTTCGTCTATCTGCTGCCCCTGTGGCTGCTCATCGGCGGCGCAGGTTCTGCCCTTGGCATGGCAAAGCCTGATGCGCCCCGCCTTTGCTCAGCTGGAAAAAGCCGGGCGCAAGGAAGAGGAACCGGAAGAAGAACCTGACACGGAGGACAGCGTGCAATGATCGTCTGCACCGAAACTGTCCTTATTGGAAGAAAGTGTGATCCTATGGAAGAAAAAAAAGTAAAACAGCAGTATGACCGCTGGCTTTCCCAGCCCGGGATGCCTGCTGACCTTGCCGAGGAGCTGAAGAGCATTGCAGGCAACGAGGACGCCATCACCGACCGCTTTTACCGGGAGCTGGAATTCGGCACCGGCGGTCTGCGGGGGTGTCATCGGCGCAGGCACCAACCGGATGAACGTCTACAACATCCGCAAGGCAACGCAGGGGCTTGCCAACTACCTGAACGCCTCCGACCTGCCCAAGAAGGTGGCCATCGGCTACGACAGCCGCATCAAGAGCGATGTGTTCGCAAAAAAGAAACGGCGGCTGTTCTGGCTGCTAACGGCATCAAGGCGTACATCTACCCCCGTCTGGAACCCACCCCGGCGCTGAGCTGGGCGGTGCGCTATTACGGCTGCGGGGCGGGCGTGTGCGTTACCGCCAGCCACAACCCCGCCAAGTACAACGGCTACAAGGTCTACGGCGCAGACGGCTGCCAGATCACCCTTGAGGTGGCAGCAAAGATCCTTGCCGCCATTGAAGCAGTAGACTGCCTTTGCCGTACAGCCTGCGGACTTTTTGACGCAGCCCTTGCCGAGGGCAAGATCGAATACAGCAGCGAGAAATGTCTGGACGACTTTGTGGATGCCGTCTAGCCCAGCGTGTGGGCGATGGGGCTGGCACCGCCGACCTAAAGCTGGTGTACACCCGCTGAACGGCTCCGGTCTGGAATGCGTGAAAAAAACTGGCAAAGCTGGGCGTCACCAGCCATGTGACCGTGGTGCCGGAGCAGGAAAAAGCCGGACGGCAACTTCCCCCACCTGCCCCCTACCCGAACCCGGAGATCCGGGAAGCCATGCAGAAGGGTCTGGAGCTGTGCGACAAAGTGCACCCGACCTTTGCTGGGCACCGACCCGGACTGTGACCGCTGCGGCACCGCTCCGCCGTGCCGGATGGCAGGGCGGCTATCGGCTCATCACCGGCAACGAGATGGGCATCATTCTGTTGGACTACATCTGCCGCACCCGCAAGGCACTGGGCACCATGCCGGAGCATCCGGTGGCTGTGACCACCATCGTCTCCCACCGATATGGCCACCCCCGGTGGCGGCAAAGTACGGCGTGCTGCGCCGCACCCTGACCGGCTTCAAGTTCATCGGCGAGCGTAGATCGGTCTGCTGGAAGCCGCAGGTGAAGCCGACCGCTACATCTTCGGCTTTGAGGAAAGCTACGGCTACCTGTCCGGCGCACACGTCCGCGACAAGGACGCCGTCAACGCCACCCTGCTGGTGTGCGAAGCCGCCGCATGGTACGCAAAGCAGGGCATGACCCCTGCTGGATGCCATCAATCAGCTGTATGCCGAGTTCGGCTGCTACCGCAACGCCCTGCACAGCTTCGCCTTTGAGGGCGAAAAGCGGAATGCACACCATGGACGCCATCATGAAGCAGCTGCGGCAGACCCCGCCCACCGCCATCGGCGGCATGGCCGTGGAAAGCTTGGTGGACTACAACACCGCCGGCACCGGACTGCCCAAGGCCAATGTGTTGAGTTCCGTCTGGCGGGCGGTGCCAAGCTGATGGTACGCCCCTCCGGCACCGAGCCGAAGATCAAGGTGTATCTCTCTGCCGTTGCTCCCACCGAAGAAGCAGCCGATGCCATCAATGAAACTCTTGGCAAAGCTGCCTCTGCCCTGTTGAAAGCATAATCCCTGCAAACTGGCTGCCTCGTTCCCGCCGAAAAATGGACGGGGCAGCTTTTTGCCCTTTTTCGGAAAAATCGCCTTTTGTGTTCAATTTCAGGCATATTCGAGGTATATAAAATGAAAACGATTCAGCTTTACTCCCAGCTGCTAAGACTACCTCTGGGGCGGCGAAAAGCTGCGCACCGATTACGGCATCCAGAGCGAATTACACCCCTGAGCGAGGCATGGATGCTGTCCTGCCACCCGGACGGCCCCAGCTACCTGCCGGACGGATCCACCTTCCAGCAGTACATCAACACTCATCCCGGCTGCCTTGGCACCCACTGCGAAAAGTTCAGCGAGTTCCCCGTTCTGGCAAAGCTCATTGATGCCAAAAAAAGACCTGTCCATTCAGGTGCACCCTCCAATGAATACGCTTTGGAGCACGAACACCAGTACGGCAAGACCGAGATGTGGTATGTGCTGGAAGCAGAGCCGGGTGCCTCCCTACTACGGCTTCACCCATGAGATCAGCAAGGAAGAGTTTGAACGCCGCATTCAGGATAACACCCTGACCGACGCGCTGAACGCCGTGCCGGTGCACAAGGGGGACTGCTTCTTCATCCCCTCCGGCACGCTGCACGCCATCCGCAAGGGCATCGTGGTGGCAGAGATCCAGCAGAACTCCAACGTCACCTACCGCATCTACGACTATGGCCGTCTGGGCGCCAGATGGCAAGCCCCGGCAGCTGCACATCCCGCAGGCACTGGATGTTACCCTCCGGGAGCCGCCGAAAGCGCAGGACTTCCACGGCCATCTGGCGCAGTGTGATTACTTCACGGTGGATGCCGTAGAGGGTGACTTTGAGGATGTCTGCGACGAGACCTCCTTCACCTCTCTGCTGGTGCTGGAAGGCAGGGGTACCCTGACCGAGACCGCCACCGGCGAAAGCCTGCCAATCCGCAAGGGGCAGAGCCTGTTCCTGCCCGCTGGCACCGGGGCCTACGCCGTAACCGGCACAGACCTCAAGTGCCTGCGTACACGGGTGTAAATAAAGCATGAAAAATTCCCGGGCAGTCTGCCGCTGCCCGGGAATTTGTGCTATGATAGATGCAGAAAAACAGACGAAACGAGGACACAGCCATGGCATCCTACCGCTACGAACGGGATATCAAACCCGAAGACCTGATCCAGGAAACGCCCCCTCCCCTGACCCTCGGCGCAGCAGCAGCGTGCCAACTGGTGGCACTACCACTGGTATTATGTGGTGCTGATCGCTGCTGCCCTGCTGGCGGTGGGGTATTTCGTCTGGAACCGAGTCACCGAGGTGCAGCCGGACTACACCGTGGCAGTGGTGAGCCGCACCGACCCGGACACTGCTTTCCTCAGCCAGCTGGAGACCCGGCTGGAAGCCCTTTTGCCGGGGACGTGAACGGCGATGGCAAGGTGAAGGTCACGGTAAAGGGCATCTGGCTGGCACTGGACTTTGAAACGCAGGATGCCGCCCTGCAGCGGCTGATGCAGTCCAGCGAGGACAAGCTGAACTCTGATTTTTATCTGTGCGAGAGCACCTGTTCATCGTGGACGACCCCTGCCGCCATGGAGCAGCGGTATGGCTGCTTCCAGACGCTGGACGGCACCGACCCGGAGGAAGGGAGACGTTCTGTCGGTGGCAGACTTTGCTCTGCCGCTGCAAGACACCGCCCTTTGCCAATGATGTGCAGAGCGAAAGCTCTACCCTCTGGTACGCGGCTCGCCGCCTGAACGAGGGCATGGATGCAGATGCTGCTGCCGCATTGAATGCACTGTGGGAGAAACTAGGGTAAGGTTTGCGAGAGCATCTAGCCTGCACCGGCACGATGCAGTTCAAGGGTTTGGGTGTTCCCAACAAGCATTTTGCAACGCAAATGGTGTTTGTATAGACAGACACATTGCTTGCAGATGCAGACGTTGTATATACGTCTGCCCTGCTTTTTTGCAAGAACTATGAAGCCTCTCAATGCGCTTCCCAAATTTGAAAAAACATTTTGCGATTGAGACTATCCGTTTTTAAGTTCAACTTGAAGTGGACGGTTATTTTTTCTTAGAAAATTTTTCGTGTTTGCATCCGCAGCAAGCAGGGCAAGCCGGTACCAACTCGCAATTTTTGAATCAGATTTTACAAATCCGAATTCAAAAACGCTTGTTGGGCTTCTCCCAAACCCGACATTCAGCACAAAATTGCGCGCTGACCGTGCATCTTATCCTCTAAAGGCATTATGACCCACAAGGGGGGCCGGTGCCGTCCAGCCCTCTCTCTTTTTGCCAAAGTTTTCATCGCCTTTTCTTGCAAACCGCCGAAAGTGGCGTATTTTCAAAGCTTTTTGTTGACACAACTCGATTTTTGTGGTAATCTATTCCAACAATTTAATATAACATATTTACTTAGAGTTCCAGCTCGGCTCCTGAAGGAGCCGGAGCAAGTTTTTGACTTTCTTATCGCTACATAGCAAACCCGAACCAAGGCCATCCCAGAAGGGATGGTCAGGTTTCGGTTGTTGTGTGGCGATTTTTTATTGTCAGATCCAGCACCGCACCTTGAAAACTGCATGACCGTCTGCATGGGATACCGGCGATGACCCCGTAAGGGAGAGCCGGGAAACGCCGCCGAGAGGGGGCAGGAAATTCATGCAGGGAGAACGGCACACCCAATATCAACTGGTCAAAATGGCCAATTGATGTGGTGAATGACACAAAGCGTCATTCTCCAGAAACATCTTCTACGTTACAGCTCGTTCAATGTGTTCAAATTGAACACATTGATTCTATCCATGTTACGCTTAACCTCGACTTGACATTTTGTCAAGCCGCGGTGAAATCTGGTAAGTGCTGATTTCCGGTACCTTACCAAATTACTGTAACACAATCGCTCTGTGGTGGGTTACGAAAACCGTAACTCACCACTTGGAAGTGGTAAATAGACAAATTGTCCACTTACCACCCAGCCATAACGCACAGATTTTAGTTGGTGATCATTTTGATCACCAACCAGACAATCGTAACGCTTTATTGTGTGAAAGTGGTGGTTATCATTTTGATAATCACCACGCATCCGTAACATTTTGGCTGAATAATGCTTTTCATTATCCACCATCCACCCATAACTGCCAAAGGAGGATGCCTATGACAACAGAACAATGGGAACGCGAAAATCAGGACACCCTGATGGAATATTTCATTGATGGCGACCCCAGTGTGCGCAGAATCCAGTGTGAATACTGCCGGAAAATCCTCTACACCCAGACCCGAAACCGCAAATATTGCAGTTTCCAAACCTGCGGCCACAAGATGCTGAATCTGCGTAAAAGCCTTAAAAAGCGCATTGAGCGCGGGCCTACACCTGCCCTTGCTGTGGGGAGCAGTTCTTGCCGATCCGGGCAGATGCCAGATATTGCAGCAATGCCTGTCGGCAGAAAGACTACCGCAAGCGTAAAGTAACGGCTCACGCTTCTCTTTGAGGAGCTTGATGAAGTTTGTCAAGTTCCTTATCTACGCTCGCTTTTTTGTTCAGTAAAGTGGCACTTCCCATTCTGGAAGTGCCAAAAAACCGTAATGCTTAAATTGCTCACTCCCAAATCCCCCACAATGGGAATTTGGACTGTCATCTCTGAAATCAGGTTACGCTTTCCGTAACATTTGATTTGCAACTCCTCCGAATCAAGTTTCCCACTTCGAGGAACTTGGTTGTAGGTTTCAGATCAAAATCAAGTTATCAAAATGATAACTTGATTGCATCCGTGGCAGAGCCACCGGAGTTATCATTTTGATAACTTCGGCTTTATCTGTAGCACGTCACTCCTACTCCGTAAAAATCAAGTGGTCAAAATGACCACTTGATTCTGCCCTGTAAACGCTGCAATGTCGTTGCAAATCAGGTTGCCAAGATGACAACCTGATTCCACCTGTAACACTTCAAGGTTGGCTGAAAATCAGGTGCCGCCACCCGGCACTTGATTTTATCCGTAACGGAATCAGTTGGTCAAAATGGCCCTCTGAAAAGCCGAGCGAGCTGCGGGCAGAAATTCGCAAAATCTTTTGCCTGTCAACTTTTTCGGAGCAGGAGTTGCAGACCTTGCGCCATTTTTTGATATAAAATGCTGGAGGTGAATTCTATTTCCGACTACCTGACTGTCACTACGCCCTTTGCCGCAATATCTGCCCCCTATGCCCGCTTTTTGCTGGACACAGACCTAAGCCACACAGCGAAGCTGCTCTACACTCTGCTGCTTGACCGAGCAACGCTTTCTCAAAAGAACAACTGGATCGATGCACAGGATCGCATTTATGTAGTCTATCCGCTTTCTCATCTGTCAAAAGACTTGAGAGTGCAGCATTTCCAGTGTAACACGCGCTTTCTCCGAACTGGAAAAACGCACAACTCATGGAACGTATCCGCAGTGGATTTTCCAAGCCCAGCCGTATTCTGCTCAAGGTTCCGCATACTACGCAAAATTGCACCATCGCAGTATGCAAAAAATGCCGAGGATGACTGTGCAGAAACGAGCAGTATGATTGCGCAAAAAAATGCACACCTAACCAACGTAATAAGAGCAACCTGAAAGATAACCACCTGATAAAAACAACAGATGCCCCTTTAACCTTCGGGAGAATATCGCAATGTCTTTCTGACAGAAAAAGAAGTACAAAAGCAGCTCCAGACTGACTTTTCCGGGCTGGACAGCCTGGTTCGAACAGTTTCGGCTTATATCCAGTCTACCGGCAAAAAGTACTCTGATCATGCCACCCTGTGCATCTGGGCGAAACGGCAAAAGGAACAGAAGCAAACACCGGGTATTCCGGACTACACATTCAAGAAAGGAGAAAGCCTATAAAGACGATCGAAAAAATTTTGGAACAGCCCCATCTAGTATTCCCGAAAATATCGAAGATTATTATGGCGAGGACGGTCTGCTTTACTGCGGAAAATGTTACACCCCCTAAAGAAGCATTTTTTGCAAAGGGCATTGTCCTGATGGGCAAGAATAAGCACCCAGTCGAATGCTGCTGTCAGCGCATGGAAAGAGAAAAAGCAGGAAGCCCTTATCAACCAGCAAAAAAAACACCTCGACCTTGTGCGGCGACTGAAAGCAGAAGGATTTTTAGACCCAGCAATGCTAGACTGGACCTTTGAAAACGACAATGGCCGCAGCCCGCAGATGCACCATGCACATCACTATGTGGAACAATGGCAGACCATGCGCGCAGAGAACCTAGGGACTGCTCCTCTGGGGCGGTGTAGGCACCGGCAAAAAGTTTCCTTTGCCGGGTGCATTGCAAACGCTCTGATGGAGCAGGAAGTGCCTGTGCGTATGACAAACTTCGCCCGAATCCTGAACGAGTTGAACAGCAGCTTTTCCGGGCGGAACGATGTTGTGGACAAGCTCTGTCGCTACCCCTGCTCATCATTGACGACTTCGGCATGGAGCGTGGCACCGAGTACGCACTGGCGCAAATCTACAACATCGTAGACAGCCGATACCGCAGCCGGAAGCCTCTGATCGTCACTACCAACCTGACGCTGGACGAGATACGGCGCCCACAGGATACCGCCCATGCCCGCATCGATGACCGCCTGCTGGAAATGTGCGTTCCTGTTTCCTGCATCGGCGTGAGTTTCCGCAAAGAAACAGCGCAGGAAAAGCTGGAACGACTGAAACTTTTGATCGGATGAATCAAGGGGATGTTTCTAAAATTCGCAGGACTGTCAAAGTTCTGCTACAAGGAAATGGAGTTGCCTATTGAAAAAAATACTATGACACCGAAACTGACAATGCATCCTTTGTACGCTGTATCGATGTTATGGCAAAGCTGATTCAAAAAATATGGCTCAACTGTACTGGAGCAAAGGGAGTTCCCGCTTTGCGCGGCCAACAGTTGCATAAGAGATTTACACGTTGCGTAATTTTTATTTTTATGTTAAAAATAATTGCGTAGCGTGTTTTATATATGGAGGGCAACTTTATGGACTGCAAAGACAAAAAAAAGAACTGCGCGAATCGACCGGGATGAACCGCCGGGAGTTTTGCACTTTCTTCAAATTCCCTACCGCACTGTAACAGAATGGGAACTCGGCCACCGCCATGCGCCAGAGTATGTACTCCGGTTGCTAGAGTATTATATCCAGCATGAAAAATCTCACACAACAACCAACCGCCGAAAGTGAGGATGTTTCTTATGAAAAAAGCACGCACCAAATGCTACATTTATACCGCGTATCTACGGCCATGCAGGTGGACGTGTTACAGCCTTGATGCACAGCGTGAAAAGCTGCGCAAATATGCCGATTATGAAGATATGGTCATTGCTGGAGAATATTCTGATGAAGGATTTTCCGGTAAAAACATTCAAGGTCGGCACGAATTTCAACAGATGCTGCGAGATGTGCAAGACTGTAAAGACGGCGTTTCTTATGTTCTGGTATTCAAACTCTCCCGTTTTGGGCGCAATGCGGCCGATGTTCTGAACTCCCTTGCAGCTTATGCAGATTTCGGTGTCAATTTGATTTGCGTAGAAGATGGCATCGACAGTTCCAAAGATTCCGGCAAGCTGATGATTTCTGTCCTCTCTGCTGTGGCGGAAATTGAACGTGAGAATATCCGTGCTCAAACGATGGCCGGCCGTGAACAGAAAGCCCGTGAGGGCAAATGGAACGGCGGCTTTGCACCCTTATGGCTATAGGCTGGAAAATGGCGAGCTTTCGATTGCAGACGATGAAGTGGAAGTTATCCGTGTTATTTTTGACCGCTTTATCCATACCAACGATGGTGTAGCAGGTATTGCCCGGTATCTGAACACCCATGGGTATGTGAAAAGTTCCGTCAGAATGGAACTATCCCAAAGTTTTCTGCTGTATTTGTTAGAGGTATTCTGGACAATCCCATTTACTGCGGTAAGATTGCATTTGGTCTCCGCAAGGTTGAAAAGAAACTCGGCAATCGAAACGAAATGCACGTTGTGAAACAATCTGAGTTTCCCGTCTATGTCGGTCAACATGAAGCCATCGTTTCTGAGGACGACTGGAATCTTGCAACCAAGCGTCAGCGTACCACAGGGCGGCGGCGAAAAAGGTCCGCGACCCAGACCACGCACATATTCTTTCCGGCATTCTGAAATGCCCTGCTGTGGACGGAATCTGTACGGAAATGTCTCTAAGGCTCACAGCAAGGAGATAACAAAACTCGTTACTACTACTTCTGCAAGAGCATCAAAGGGCAGACTGGACACGAATGTTCTTTCCGGTTGAACATTGGACAGAACGAAATCAATCAGATGGTCGCATCCATCGTATCCGCTATGGTTCACGACCCGCGCTTCGTAGATGCCATCAAAGAAAAAAATTGGTTCCGCAGTCGATACCAGCGAGTTGGAGCAGCAGGCCGATGCAATCAAAAGCGCAGCTCCGTCAGCGACTCAGTACGAAATCTCGTCTGGAGCACCAGATGGACACACTGGACTTTTAATGATCCCTATTATGACCGCAAGTCTTTGGATTTTGCAGCGACGTTACGATGAGCAATATGAACTGATTGAGGACATGGAAACCCAGCTCGCTGAAATCCAAGGTCAGATCGATGACATTCATCAGGGAGAAGATCACAGCTGACAACATCTATCACCAAGCTTCACTGATGAAAGCAGCAATACGTAACTGAACGCTTTTTGCCAACA
>VOFK01002372.1_pt1 | contig 28410 bp, 56 predicted proteins | sample 5384121 | NCBI WGS metagenome assembly VOFK01 (sample SAMN12384730, study PRJNA508395) | human gut metagenome | isolation source: healthy gut J | host: Homo sapiens | reverse complement strand
GCTGCATTATGGCCAGGTTCTTGTGTGATGTTAAAAAGGTGGTAGAAAGAATTCATTTTAACATTTGCCGAAGAGGATGAATTTTGGAGTGATGATATTTCAGGCGCTTGCTGATCCTACAAGACGCGAGATACTTAATCTGCTTAAGCAGTCCCGAATGTCTGCTGGAGAGATTAGCAATCATTTTTCAATTTCAGGTGCGGCAGTTTCCAGACACCTGTCTGTTTTGAAGGAAGCTGATTTAATTCGAGACGAGCGGGAGGGCAAATATATTTATTATGAGCTTAACGCTACTGTGCTTGAGGAGATTTTATTATGGATTAGTGAATTAAAAGGAGAAAAAAGACCATGATTAAACAACATAAAAAAATGTTAATATTAACATCTGTCATAACATTACTTCAATCTTTATAGGTTTACTTTTTATGGAGACAGCTGCCAGCTTCTGTCGCAACACATTTTGGAGTTGACAATCAACCAGATGGGTATTGTTCTAAAGCATTTGCAGTCTTTGGACTTCCGGTAATGATGCTGTTTTTCATCTTATATGTATAGTTGCAACTAATATTGACCCCAAGAGAAAAATATAAGCAAAAAGGTATTCCATGTTGTTATGTGGATTTGTCCGGTGATTTCTTTGGTTAATTGCAATATTCTCTATGTATATAATTTGGGATATAAGCTCAATATTGGATTTGTCTGCGGATTGTTCGTTGGAATTTTTGTATCTTATTTTTAGGCAACTTTATCCCAACGGTAAAACCAAACTATAGCATTGGTTTTCGCATTCCATGGGCATTGAATGATTCTGACAACTGGTATCATACACATAGATTTGGCGGAAAATGTATGGTAATTGGGGAATTGCAATGATTGTAACCTCACCATTTCAAAATGTGTGGATATTTCTTGCTCTAGTCATTGTACCATGCATTCTGCCAGTAGTTTATTCATATATGTTTTATCGGAAAACAATGGGGTAAGTTTATTGTATTTATGGATAGAATCTACTGGCTCACCACGAAAGATTTTGATGCTGCCGGTGTATTTTATCCGGAAGAAAAAGAATCCTGATGATAAAAGAAATACAATTATAAGATTGATTGTGTTGTCATTTGCGGCTGTATCAATCTTTGTACTATTGCTGGGGTCGGGGTTGATTATTATGTATTTTCAGGATTTGTTCAGTTAGTGCGATGAGTGTCTGGGGGAGAAGAATGTATAATATGATACAGAAGTCCGATAGGGATAACCATGACTATTTTGTCACCCTAGAGAACAGTATGAATAACATGATACCTATAGGTAGTCGCATTTTTGAAAGTTTTATGGGACAGAAATGATAATGACTATAGAAATAGTTGCGACATTTGCCTATAAAGTTACGGAAAATGAGACATTTATAGGAAAAAATCATTAAAAGAAAAGTGATTTACACAGGACTTACAGAAGAAAACAGAGAAATTTTACCTATAAAAAGTGAGATGTATTATGAATTTATAGGGAAGCGGGTATCTGGCACATGAGACTTTAGGTGTAAGGATAGAGCAGGACGGGGAGGAAGCCGGAATACAATGGTGTTTTTGCCATAATCCAGAAGAAAGTTACAAAAGCCAGAATAAAACTTCGAAGAAATGGACATTTTAACGAATAATAACATTGAAGAAATCTATAAGAGAATAACAGCGTTCAGAGACCGAAAGCAGCGGATAGGCTGAGGGGGCAGTTTCTGGGCGCTTTTTGAATATTTCCGGTAAAGAAATGTTTTCTTGAAATGACCAGATTTGTCATAAATTAATTGGAATTACATGTGAAAAAGATTATAATATAAACAGCATTTGTCAAGTTTAAAAATAATAATATAGAAGGAAGGGATATTTATAAGTTTATCAAAAAGAATATGTAAAAATGCGAATGGAGCGCAACAAGGAAATAGCTACATCTGCGAATCTGGCTGACAGCCTGACAGAACAGCAGTGTGATGTACTTGAATGGGCCTCTGACATGAGGCATGTAATGCATAAGAACAGTGAGGCATTATATGATGTTAACGCACCTAAGCATAAGGAAATTAAAGCATTTATAAGTGATACACATTATTCACAGAATCCGAATAACCTTAATAAAAGATTAAAAGATGCTGGATTACCGCTTATCAAGGTGGTCATTTGATGATACAAGGATTCCGACAAATGAGCTGGCAATGATTCTTGATAACAGAAGACTTGAGAAGAGCAGAAAAAAGGCAGTGTATCAGGACATTAGAAAAAGCGAATGCTGATATTGAGAATTATTTTTGCACAAATTGATGCCAAATACCTCACATTTTTTGTCCATCAGGAAATAAGAGAGTTTTTTAGTAATCAAAGTAAAGGGTCAGTGTGGAATCACGGAATGCTACTATTGCAGAAGGCTATACAATTAAGGGAGTTGAGAGTCTTAAGAATAATATAGCTTATCTGCTTCATGTGTACGCTGGTCAGATTAGTGTTGAAGATATTGTTGCATATGTCAATGAAGATATAGAAAACAGAATTTATCATATGGATGCTTCAATGGCACCACAAAGTGTTCATAAAGCGACTAATGCCCTGGTTGAAACAGGATATATAAAACCTGATACTAAAGAACTTATTTATATTAATCTTACTAAGAGAGGCGATGCATTTGTAGGAAGCTACTGTGGGACGCTTAACAAGATAGCAGCTTCATTGTCCATACTGCCATTTAATAAGGCACACAAGAATGATATTGTTTATTATAGCTATCTGATTGGATGGCAACGTGCTAAAAAGAGAGCTAAAAGCCACTGATTCCTAAAACTGTCGATTTTATTAGTAACAAGATAAAAAGAGAAGCAGGAGATGATGTATACCGGTGACGATAGTAATTATGCTGTGGAGATGGAGCAGACAATTATCCAGATCCAGAGCATGAATATTAATAGTTTGCCGGTTGTTTATGAGGTTAAGAAGGGTACATATGTAATAGCGGAGATAACGACATTATTTGGAAAGATTAATGTAAGTATTATTAATTCTTTGTTTGTCGGAAGTGCATATACATTAACAATTCCGCAATATCAGTATACTGCAATAATTCATATGGCAGATAATATTGATTATGGAAAGATTCCTTATGAGGTACAGAAACAATTGAAGGCGGTTGTTCCTGAACTTATGAAGCTTTTACAGTGAGAGGGAGGCAGGGGCAATGACCAATATATATAAGAATATTTATCTGAGAAAAGAAGAAGAAGTTTTATATAATATTAGAAAAAATGTGGATGAAACAGTGGAGACACCAACCATATCAAAGATAATAGATTATGTTCTGGCTGATCCATATGAACATATTATATATATGGATGTTAAGCTTAAGATGGTAACAAGTTATGATGCAACCAATGTATTTGTTGATACCGGTTATAAAAATATGTCAGGAGAACCATTATTTCTGTCGCTTGTGTTAAAGGACGATGTATTTACAGGCAAATATGTGGGAACGATTGATCAGCTTGGCAATGCAATTCTTACCATTGTAAAGATGAGAGTCACTGAACAGGAAATATATGATAACATGGAATTTCTTAAGAACAATTATGGCAATTATAAGCAGTTTGTTGATGACTGGGATCTCAAGGCTGGGGAGAGAGAAAAAGATAATAATCTGGGGGATATGAGTACTTTGTTTGAAGGAATTGATATATCAGAATTCCCGGAGACAGCAGAAGAAATTCCTTCAAATGAGGATACAGCTGCTGCGTCAGAATCAGATTTTTATGAAGAAGATACGGATGCTGAATCAGAAAATGGGCAGGAATTATTGTTAGAAGAGATTAAGAATGATAAAATGCATGTGTATGACTACATTCCCGATAAATTGTATCTTGTTGAATGTCACACAATGCTAGGAACTATCAACTTCTCACTTGTTAATAATTATATGGATGTATTCGGGGACAAAATACCTCTATACAGCCTGTTTATTGTTCAATACAATCAGGGTACAAGCCTTGGACAGTTATTACAGGATGTGGATTTAAGACAGTATAATCTGCAGATTCCAGATAAGATTATTGATGAAATAAGTGATGCTGTGAATTATATCAGGGGGTATATGGGGAGAGAATAAAAACGAGAAATTCAAGGAGAAATAAGAGAATGTCAAAGGATGAATATTTAATTACCGATGCGCCCCTTAAAGCACTGACAGTTTTTGCCATGCCTATGATTCTGGGTAGTTTTTTTCCAACAAGTATATAATATGGCTGACTCAATTATTGTCGGTCAGTTTGTCGGTTCATCTGCACTTGCGGCTGTCGGAGCCTGTGCTGCTCTCACAAAATGTATTTATTTGTGTGGCACTTGGCGCCGGGGTAGGTGCCGGGGTGCTTGTGAGCCGTTATTTTGGTGCAAGAAATTATAGTAAAATGAAGACCATTGTATCAACATCATTAATCAGTTTCCTGATTCTAAGTATATTATTGGGAATCTTTGGTTTCGGGTTATCACATTCAATGATGAATTTATTACAGACACCAGCTGATATACTGGCTGAAGCTGTACTGTATCTCCGCGTTTATTTTGTGGGATTTCCGTTTTTGTTTATGTACAACATTCTTTCAACAATGTTTACTTCAATCGGTGAATCAAAGATTCCGTTGGTGCTTCTTATATTTTCTTCCGTCTTAAATATTCTTATGGATCTTTGGATGGTTGCTGGTTTAGGACTTGGCGTGTTTGGTGCAGCTCTTGCAACATTGATTGCACAGGGGATTTCAGCAGTATTTTTCATTTATAATTTTCTTTTTTGCCGTATGCGTCGGTATAAAAAGTCATTTTGACTGGTTTGACAGGAAGGAGTTACGTTCAATGCTTCAGATTGCCATACCATCAATTCTTCAGCAGTCTACAGTATCGGATTGGCATGATGATAGTACAGGCAGTTGTAAATCCGTTTGGTACACAGGCACTCGCAGGTTATGCTGCGACAATGAGAGTAGAAAAAATGTATTTTCGCTTATATTTGTATCCATTGGAAATGCAGTGTCACCTTATGTTTCCCAGAATCTTGGTGCAAAGAAAATTGGGCGTATTAAAAGGATATCACGCTGCGCTTGTGTTAGATATATGTTTTGCAGTCCTTGCTTTCATAGTCATTGAGACACTGCATACACACATTTCTTCACTGTTCCTTGGTAAAGATGGAACAGCTTTGGCATATCAGGTGTCAGGGGATTATATGAAATGGTTAGGTTACTTTTTCATTTTCATGGGTATCAAGATGGCAACGGATGGAGTCCTTCGTGGGCTGGGAATCATGCGGCCATTTCTTATAGCTAATATGGTTAACCTTGCAATCCGCCTGTCAGTTGCTCTGATTTGTGCACCGCGTTTTGGTATAGAGTTTGTCTGGCTTGCTGTACCAGCCGGCTGGTTTGCAAATTTTCTGATTTCTTATGTGGCACTCAGAAAGTCATGGCCGGTTGAAAAAAGTTGATTGATGATATAATAAAAGAAAATGACTGGATTGTAGAAGGTTCTCCGAGAAAGGTTCTTAAAGAGAGCTTTGACTGCTGTGATAATGTTATTGTATTAGATGAATACACAATTATAAGATTAGTAAGAGTATTTAAACGATGGATTAGGCAAAGGAGAGGAAGAGAGTCTTATAATTCAAGACCAACATGGGATTTTTTATGGTTGAACATTAAATGGGTTTTTGAATTTAATCGAATGAAAAAAGGATTATTGCAGGAACTGAGCACTTATGGGGAGAAGGTTAAAATATTTAAACATTCAAAAGATGCGTATGCATTTGTTATAAAAAAGCTATCTGCAAGCTTAGTTCAATAGAGGAAGTTATTATGATAAGAGTAGTACAAAAAGCAGATATAACTAAAGTAGCAGACATATGGCTGGATACTAATATAAAGGCACATAATTTTATATCTGCTCAATACTGGGAAAGTAATTATGAGATGGTAAAAAAGAAATGCTGTTACAGGCGGAGGTCTATGTGTGTGAGAGTAATGGGGAAATACAGGGATTTATAGGCTTAAACGGTGATTATATTGAAGGGATTTTTGTCTGTGATAGATTGCAGTCGCAGGGCATAGGAAAACTTTTTGCTGGATTTTGTAAAGGAAAGCAGAACGCAATTAAGTTTAAATGTGTATCAGAAAAACACAAGAGCGATACATTTTTATCAGAGAGAAGGATTTGAGATTCAGAATGAAGGATTGGACGAAGCTACGGGCGAAAAAGATTATGTAATGACATGGCGGTAATATGTGTATATTCCCTATAATGTATTCAGAGATAAATATTTTGATGTTAAATGTTAATTTTGTTCAAGACAGCAGATGCATTCTGCATAATGGGAAATATGATTTTGCAGGCGACAGAGCTTGGAATTGCTTCGAGTATAGTTTCAAGGGGTTACGAAACATTTGAAAACCGGGATGGGTCAATATTTCCAATAAGCTAGTAGAGAACTCCCCTAGGAATATGGTATAACAATAGTAATCATAATCATGTATGAAAGAGACGGATTATTTTAATGAGAAAGACTATTGCATATTACCATCTTCCGGGGCTGTTTGAATTCTATGAGTTGTATGAAGCATTTTTGCCGGTATATCGCAAGCACAGGGAGTATTTCTATGACTGGTGCGGATTGGCTCAATATATGGTGCGCCTGCAGACTGTATCTGGGGCGGCGGACGAATCGGTTCCGGTGAACATGGTGTGCAGGAAGTTATGAATCTGATGAGTGAGTATGGGATATCGGCAAGGCTGACATTCAGCAATTCACTGCTTCGCGAAGAACATTTAGCTGATGAAAAATGTAATGCGTTATGTAAGGCACTTAATGAAAGCGAAGGCATGAGGAATGCAGTCAGCAATGGCGTGATTGTACATTCAGACCTTCTTGCCGGGTATATGAAGAAGCATTATCCGAATCTTTTATCTTGTATCATCGACAACGAAGGTGCTGACGGATTTCAATGATTTTCTGGATGAAGTAAAAAGAGAAGATTTCAGTATGTAGTGCCGGATTTCAGGTTGAATAAAGCATTTGAGAAGCTGGCGAAGCTGACAGATAAAGAAAAAAAAAGATAAGGTGGAATTCCTGTGCAATGAGTGCTGCTGGTTCGGATGTTACGACAGAAAGAACTGTTATGAGATTGTGAGCCGCCAGAATCTTGGCGAGGACTGTCCAGATCATGTATGCGTTGCACCGGATTCACAGAGTGGATACCGGTTTTCTAAGGCAATGGAGAATCCGGCATTTATCAGTGTTGGTGATATTAGGAATACATATATGCCCATGGGATTTACAAATTTTAAGATCGAAGGCAGGGGACTTGGAAGTGCGCTGATCCTGGACTTTCTGCTGTATTATATGACAAAGCCGGAGTATCAGATACATGTGAGAGAAGATATATATCTGGATAATATGCTGGATTTATTCTGAAAATGTTATGAAACTAATATGATTTTTAAGGCACAAAGTACATTGCTTTGTGTCTTTTTTTCTGAATGCAACTTGGCATGCTTATAATGCAACTTAGTAGTAAGCGTATAGACATGGGGATGGAAAAAGTATATATATGAATATTGTGGTAATGGTAAGCTGGATATAGTAGAATGGATTAATAAATACATGAAGTAATTCTCAATAAGGAGGGGCGTATGTCGGATATTATTAAGATAGAACATCTGAATAAATGTTTTGGCGATGTGAAGGCAGTTAATGACTTAAGTTTCCGCGTAAAGAAGGGAGAATTGTTTGCATTTTTAGGTGTAAATGGTGCTGGAAAAAGCACAACGATTTCTATTATATGCGGGCAGTTACGCAAGGACAGCGGAAATGTGTGATTAAGGATAAAGAAGCAGACAGGGCAGGCAGTTCAGAAACAAAGAGGCTGCTGGGAGTTGTGTTTCAGGACAGTGTTCTTGATAAACCTCTTACAGTTAAGGAGAATCTCAAAAGCAGGGCGGCGTTGTATGGAATTACTGGAAATGCATTTGAAAAAAGACTGGCAGAACTGGTGGAGATACTTGATTTCGGGGATTACATTAACAGACCGGTTGGTAAGCTGTCAGGCGGACAGAGAAGAAGAATTGATATTGCAAGGGCGCTGATTCACAGACCGGAGATACTGATTCTTGATGAGCCGACGACGGGACTTGACCCGCAGACAAGGCTTCTTATATGGAATGTTATTGAGAGACTTCGTACAGAGGAGAACATGACGGTATTCCTTACAACTCATTACATGGAGGAGGCGGCAAGTGCCGGATATGTTGTGATTCTTGATAAGGGAAGCATCGTGGCAGAGGGAACTCCTTTGGAATTAAAGAATGAATATGTTCATGATACGATATCTTTGTATGGAGTTACAGAGGATGAGGATTAAAGCTTTGAAAACAGAGTACAAAGCAATCCGTGATGGTTACAGGATTCAGGTTAAAGAACACACTTGAAGCTACGAAAATGATTGTGAAACATCAGGAGATATTCCGTGATTATGAAGTAGTAAAAGGCGGAATGGATGATGTATTTCTTGCTGTGACTGGGAAAATATTGGGAGGTGGTCAGTGATGAAAGAGATAACCGCACTTGTAAGCAGAAACAGAAAACTCTTTTTTAAGGACAAAGGAATGTTGTTTTCATCAATGATAACTCCGGTAATTCTTATTGTTTTGTACGCAACATTTTTAGCAAATGTATACAAGGACTCCTTCGTTTCTGCAACTAAGAACATGATTGATTTACCAGACAAAATAATTAACGGCACAGTGGCAGCACAGTTAGCTGCGGCACTTCTTGCAGTAAGCTGTGTAACTGTTACATTCTGCGTCAATCTTTACGATGGTTCAGGACAGAGCCAGCGGAGCAAGAAAAGATTTTTGATGTTTCGCCTGTAAGCAAAACAAAGATTTATATAGGATATTTCTTATCAACAGTACTTAATTCGCTTATGGTTAATGGCACAGCACTTGCATTATGCCTGCTTTACATATTGAAGATGGGCTGGTATATGAGTGCATCAGATGTAATATTTGTTATATTGGATATGATTCTGCTGGTGTTATTTGGAAGCACGCTTTCAAGCATTGTAAGCTATCCGCTAAAGACGCAGGGGCAGTTGTCGGCGGTTGGAACTATCGTAAGTGCAGGGTATGGATTTGTGTGTGGTGCATACATGCCGATATCTAATTTTAGTTCAGGGCTGCAGAAAGCATTGTCCTACCTTCCGGGTACATACGGAACTTCCCTGGTTAAGAACCATATGCTAAACGGAGTGTATAAAGAGATGGCAGACACAGGGCTTCCGTCAGAAGCGGTCACAGTCATAAGGAACACTCTCGACTGTAATCCTGTATTCAGGGGACATGTTGTTGGCGTGTCACAGATGTATTTAATCATGGCTGGGAGTATAGTTGTATTCGGAGCAGCTTATCTTCTGATTATCATGATTCGGGAGAGATAATAATCTTAATATAATCTTAATATCATATAAAAATGCTTAACCCTTTTTTAACATAATTCTGGTAGATTTCAATTATGTTAGAAAAGGGGAATTTTTATGTTTGACAACAGGATAAGAAAACATTTGTCATCATTCCGGGTTATAACAATTGGATTTGGTGGATTAATTATATTAGGAGCATTGCTTCTTATGTTGCCGGTTTCATCAGCCAGTGGCTGTGTAACACCGTTTGGTGATGCATTATTTACATCTACATCAGCGGTATGCGTTACCGGATTAGTAGTATTGGATACAGGAAGCTACTGGTCTTTATTTGGACAGCTTGTAATAATTACGCTTATACAGATAGGGAGGGCTTGGCGTAATTACTGTTGCTGTTGCATTTTCTATATTGTCAGGAAAGAAAGTGTCTTTAATGCAAAGAAGCTTTTTATGCAGGAATCTGTATCAGCACCAGTGGTTGGCGGAATAGTCAGGCTTACCGGATTTATATTAAAAGGAACATTCATTATAGAATTATCAGGAGCATTGCTTATGATGCCGGTATTCTGCAAGGATTATGGATTGAAAGGAATCTGGTTTGCAATATTTCATTCAATATCAGCATTTTGTAATGCAGGATTTGATGTGCTGGGAACAGCGGATAATCAATTTGCTTCAATGACGACATATGCCTGTAATCCTGTTATTAATATTACATTGATGCTTCTTATTGTGATAGGTGGAATTGGATTTGTTACGTGGGAAGATATTAAGAATAATAAGTATCATTTTAAAAGATATAAGATGCAGAGCAAATTAATAATTGTTACAACAGCCGTTCTTATAACAGTACCTGCAATTATATTTATGATAAATGATATGATGACTGGAAGCGAGAGAATGCCTGTATTTAAGGCACTTTTTCAATCAGTGACATTATTAAGGACTGCTGGATTTAATACGGTTGACCTTAATGCAATGAAACAGGCATCTGTAATGATTATGATAATTCTTATGCTTATAGGTGGTTCACCAGGTTCAACAGCAGGTGGTATGAAAACAACTACATTTGCAGTTCTTATGGGAAACATGGTTGCAACATTTAAGAGAAATAAGAATATTCATTTTTTTGAAAGAAGAATAGATAACGATACAGTTAAAAAATGCAGCTACGATAGCTATGATGTACATTACATTATTTGTTACGGTAAGCGCATTTATTATAAATGTCACAGATGGAATTTCATTAGGAAAATGTCTTTTGAAACAGCATCAGCAGTAGGTACGGTCGGATTGACATTAGGTATTACTCCACAGCTTGGAATATTATCAAGAATTGTTCTTATTATTCTTATGTTTATGGGCAGAGTTGGCGGTCTTACTTTAATATATGCTGCTTTTTCTGGAAATGGAAACAGCTATTCAAAATTTCCTGAAAGAAAAGATTAATATAGGATAGGAGTACAATATGAAAAAGAATGTATTACTTATAGGAGCCGGAAGATTTGGAAAACATATGGCTATGCAGCTTAATCAGCTTGGACATCAGGTGATGGCAGTTGATACTGATGAGAACAGAATTAACGATGTTATGAATATAGTCACAAATGCACAGATTGGAGACAGCACGAATGCTGAATTTTTAAAATCATTAGGTGTTGGAAATTTTGATGTGTGTATGGTGACAATTGGTGACAGTTTTCAGAATTCGCTGGAAACAACATCACTGTTAAAGGAACTTGGCGCCAGATATGTGGTATCAAGAGCTGAGCGGGATGTACAGGAAAAAATTCCTGCTGCGTAATGGTGCAGATGCGGTTGTATATCCTGAAAAACACGAAGCAAAGTGGGCTGCAGTACGCTACACTGCGGACCATATTCTTGATTTAATACAACTGGATAATACTCATGCAATTCTTGAAGTGGAAGTTCCTGAGAGTCGTGGTTAGGAAAAAAGTATTATTGAACTTGATATAAGAAAAAAAAATATGGAGTAAACATAATGGCTATAAAAGCATAATGACTCAATAAATGTAAATGTTGAACCAGATATTGTACTTACAGAAGATATTACATTACTTGTGTTAGGAGATTATAAAAATCTGAAAAAATGCTTTAAGGTTTAAGATTAGGGGCATGAGCATGAAGACGGGGATTGATTATAATAATACTGATAGTTGTGATATTATTATTTATGGCAGCAGGATGGTATGTTATGAATAAAATAGACGGATTTATGAACAGAACAAGAAGAACCAATGACAAAGATACAATGAATGCTGTATTGAATGAAAGTGATGATAACGAAAAAAAGATATTAAAATTGAAAATGTGTTATTATATACAAAATAAAATAAGGTGGTAATTATAACGGAAAAGACATTAAAAAAAAAACTTGTAAAAAGAATTCTTAATAACAATAGGCCTTTTTAAGCATTGCAACAGTAATAGGAATGCTGCTTATATATATTGGATTTACAGAATCAAATGTTATTATGGTATATCTTCTGTGCGTGCTTTTGATTTCGATATTCACTAATGGATATATCTGGAGTGTGGCGGGTTCGCTTGTAAGTGTTGTTCTGATGAATTTCTTCCTGACAGAACCAAGATTTACTTTTCATACATATGACACAGGATATCCGCTCACATGTGTTATTATGCTTGCTGCGTCAATGCTTACAGGAACTCTGGAATCTAAACTGAAAAACATGTTCGTATGTCAGAACAGGCTGCTTACAGGGAAAAGACACTACAGTTAAGGGCTAATCTTTTAAGGACGATTTCACACGATTTAAGAACACCACTCACATCAATATCAGGTAATGCCAATAATCTTATGTACAATTATGATAAGCTTGATAATGATACGAGAGAGCAGATATTTACAGATATATATGATGATTCAGAATGGTTAATCAGTCTGGTAGAGAATATATTGTTTGTAACAAGGTTTGAGGATGGAACAGTAACTCTTAATATGTCTGACCAGCTGATAGATGAAGTTATTGCTGAAGCGTTAAAACATATCAACAGAAAAAAAGCTGTGAACATAAAATACATGTGGATTGCGGCAAAGAACTTTGCTTCTTGTGAGAATGGATGTCAGACTTATAATACAGGTTATGATGAATATAGTTGATAATGCGATAAAGTATACACAGGAAGGCTCTGATATATATATTAAAAGCAAGAAAAAAGAAGGCAGATATGTAATTATATCCGTTGAAGATAATGGCGAGGGAATACCTGATGATATGAAAGAAAATGTATTTGATACATTTTTTTACCTGTAACAATGAAATTGCAGATAACAGAAGAAGTCTCGGACTTGGGTTATCTTTATGTAAAACTATTATAAATGCACATGGAAGTGAACTGGAATTAAGGGATAATACACCACATGGATGCATTTTCGAATTCAAACTGCAGTTAAGTGAGGTACATTTAAATGAATAAAACGCAGGTTCTTGTAGTTGAGGATGATTCACCAATAAGAAATCTCATAACAACAACATTAAAAACTAATAATTACAGGTATTTAACTGCTGTAAATGGAGAGAGTGCCATCTCGCAGACTGCATCACATAATCCTGATATAATTCTGCTAGACTTAGGACTTCCTGATATAGATGGGGTGGAAGTTATAAAAAAAAAAGATAAGAACATGGACTAATACACCAATAATTGTTATAAGCGCAAGAACTGAAGATGCTGATAAGATAGAAGCACTTGATGCAGGGGCAGACGATTATCTTACAAAGCCATTTTCAGTAGATGAGCTTCTTGCAAGGTTGCGTGTAACAGTAAGAAGACTGTCGCTTATGCAGACAGATATGACTCAGAATACAAGTGTATTTGAGAATGGAGATTTAAAAATTGATTACGCGGCTGGCTGTGCATATCTGAATGGAGAGGAGCTGCATCTTACACCTATTGGAATATAAGCTTCTTATATTATTATCAAGAAATGTAGGAAGAGTGCTGACATACACTTATATTACTAAGAATATATGGGGGAGTTCATGGGAAAATGATCTGGCATCACTTAGAGTATTTATGGCAACATTAAGAAAGAAAATTGAAAAAGATGTCAATTCCCCGCAGTATATACAGACGCATATTGGGTATAGGATACAGAATGCTAAGAGTATAATTATGGATTTCCTCATAAAAAGTGTAAAACGGTGTATAATATAACCATAAAATATATGGAGGTTAATTATATTGGATATTTAACCAGATAAGCAGATTTATTTTTAAATGAATGGAAAAATAATGCTCACAGATATCCTTTAATTATAAAAGGGGCATACGTTAAAATAGGACTAAATCAAGAGAAACCTTATAAAACAAGGGCTTGAATGATTTAAGTCCTATTTTTCATATCAATTTTGAGGTAAGAGGACTCAATACTATAATTGAAATTGAACGTTTACATGGTGTAAAATGAAAGAAAACAGATAAAGGAGATTTGAATTATATGAATTATATTACATTAAATAATGGAGTTAAAATTCCACAGATAGGTCTTGGTGTTTTTAGAACACCAGACGGAGCTGATACAGCTAATGCAGTAAAATGGGCGATTGAGGCTGGATACAGACATATTGATACAGCTAAGGTTTACGGCAATGAAAAAAAGCGTAGGCGAAGGCATACGTATGAGTGGCATTGACAGAAGGGATATATTTGTTACAACTAAGCTTTGGAATGAGGATATTAGACAGGGAAGAACTAAAGAAGCATTTTTACAGAGCTTGGAAGACATGGGACTTGATTACATAGACTTGTATCTTATTCACTGGCCAGCTAACGGTTATGAGAAGGCGTGGGCAGATATGGAGGACCTGTACAAGGCTGGCAAAATCAAGGCAATCGGTGTAAGTAACTTCAATGTTCACCATCTTGAGACTCTCAGTGAAAACTGGACAGTTGTTACCAGCGGTTAACCAGATTGAGATTCATCCTTATTACGCTAATATTGAAAATGTTGAATATGCTAAGAAGAATGGTATTGCAATAGAAGCCTACAGCCCACTTGGAGGCAACGGAGCAGGAACACTTGAAATGAGGTGATTATTGCACTGGCTGACAAGTATGGTAAGACACCTGCACAGATTGTTTTAAGATGGGAGCTTCAGAGAGGAATAATTGTACTTCCAAAAGTCAACGCATCAGGGAAAGAATTATTTCTAATTTTGAAGTGTTTGATTTTGAATTGTCTGAGGATGATATGAATGCCATAAATGAGCTTAACAAGAACGAAAAACACGGTTCTGACCCAGAAACATTTAATTTTTAAGAGAAACTTGACTTTTGAATCGGTTTAAAAATCGAAACACGGCACAAAAGCACCGAATATTCTAATCAACCAGTCCCTTGTTCTTCCACTTTCCGCTCTTCCAGCGCAACACCATGCCGACAGCCCTGATGCACTTCTCGTCACTTGCGAGTCCTATGTAGGCACCGACTGCGAGAAGCCTTAATTTGGCATCATTATTAGAAAGGTGCCCATATTGAAAAGCAACTCCTTCAATCCCAATAATCCCTCCTTTCACCAACAATATCCGGCAATCACCGGAATCAGCCTCGATTATTGACTGCTTGCCATCTCCGCTGATCACTGTCTTATACGTATCAATGACGATTAGTCAGATCTGTCCCTTCGCTCAAATGTATATATCCTCTTTGATCGTTTAATGTCTTTTTGCGGAGGATGGTCACCCCGAGTCCTCCGGTCTCGACATCACATTTTCCTTACCATGTAAATAGTACTCTTGGACAGATCGATAGATCCACTCAATACTTGCGAAAACCAGTTGCCATCCATTGCCTGATCCCATGAAGTACCATCCATAAACTCCCTTCACCGAATTGAGTTGCCAAAAATAACTTCTCTGTCCTTTTTTTCAGGCACACTTTCATCCAGATCATCACTACAATCAGTAAAATCATCGAGGATCAACCATTCATAATACCTTTCCTGACACGCCTGGCTCACTACTAAAATGCGTGAAGGCCAAAAGCCCACCTTTTGATATTGTGAGCAACTTATTTTCATATTTTTCTTCATTTTTAAACTGTACACTAAATTGAAATAATTTCACAGTTCACCAAGCTTAACGGGCAATATCCGGATAACCGGATTCTTACTAGATATCCATTCTGCTCCAATTGTAAAGATATTAAAATCAGTCTCAGCATATTCTTTGCAGATAAGCTTCAGCCCCTTATTCACTTGGAACTGCACTTGGCTAACACGTGAAATACCACAAGGCATTGCCAAGCCTGGTCATTTCATATGATTTCTCATGTGCATTGAAGCTTTGCTATGCCTATTACGGTACTTGCAGCAATAAGACAGGCAAGTCAGGCGAGTGCAACAGTCAAGGGCGGTAAGTTCTTAGAGGCAATTGCTGAAGCGGATACTATCGTATTTTGATAAGACAGGTACACTTTACAAAGGCTAAGCCAACAGTAAGCAGGGTATATTCATTTAACGGAATGCCGGAAGATGAGCTGTTAAGAATAGCTGCATGTCTTGAGGAGCATTTTCCACATTCAATGGCTAAGGCTGTTGTTAATGAAGCTGGCAGAAGAAATCTTATGCACGAAGAGATGCATTCTAAGGTTGAATATATTGTTGCACATGGAATATCAACGTTTATCAATACAAGCAAGGTTATCATAGGAAGCCATCACTTTGTATTTGAGGATGAGGCATGTGTAATTCCAGTAGGAAAGCAGGAGTTATTTGACAGTCTTCCAGATGACTGCTCACATCTTTATATGGCAATTAACGGTCAGCTTGCAGCAGTTATATGCATAATTGATCCATTAAGAGAAGAAGCACCGGAGGTTATTGAAGGGCTTAAGAAGGCTGGAATATCGAAGGTTGTCATGATGACCGGAGACAGTGAAAGAACAGCCGCCTCTATTGCCAGAAAGGTTGGAGTTACTGAATATTATTCAGAAGTTCTTCCAGAAGACAAGGCTAAGTTCGTAGAGAAAGAGCGGGCAGCCGGACGAAAGGTAATTATGATCGGTGATGGAATCAACGATTCACCTGCTCTTTCAGCAGCGGATGCAGGGATTGCGATAAGTGACGGCGCAGAGATTGCAAGAGAGATTGCAGATATCACTGTCGGCGCAGATGATCTTAACCAGATACTTATGCTTAAGAAATTAAGTGACAGTCTGATTAAGAAGATTAACAGAAATTACCGTGTGATTGTCGGATTCAATTCCGCACTTATTGCACTTGGTGTAACGGGCGTCATACAGCCCACAACTTCAGCACTTCTTCATAATACATCAACACTTGTTATAAGTCTTGAGAGTATGAAGAATCTGCCGGTTTAAGACTATGAAACGGACTCATCTTCAGGTGGGTTCGTTTTTTTTTATTTGAAGGCAAAAAGTTCTGATTGGATAAATATATACTATACTCATAAGGCACAACCCAAATTAATAATTGCAGGATATTATTTCATTACAAGAAAATGAAATTATGTAACAAAAAAATTGACTAAGCCGTACGGCTTATATTATAATGTTTTTTATCAAAACAAAGCCGCTCGGCTTTATTTGTGAGAAAATATGTATAATAAAGCCGTACGGCTTGTTTTTGCGTTGAGGTGAATATTATGAAAATAACTGATTCAGAGGGGCTTGGAAATATAATCAGGAACAGGAGAAAAGAATTAAAGTATACGCAGGCATTTTTGTCGGAATATACTGGTCTTAGTGTAAGTTTTATATCAGATGTGGAAAGAGGTAAGCCGACTGTTGAGATTGGCAAGGTAATACAGTTAATTTCGATTCTTGGACTTGATATCAATATTGATGTAAGGGGAGATAATGAGAAATTTAGAGGTATATATTGAATGTAATGGAAATATGATTAATGTTGGCAGTATTACAGGGCATAATTCTGACGATGCTGTATTCTAGGACACCAGATAGTTTTATTATTAATCTTAATGATAAAGAAGATGATTTTTTTATTTGCAACTGAAAGATATGACAGAAAAAGATTTTAGATACATCCAAAGAATTAATGGGAAGAAAGTTCCATTAAGACTTCATCAGGAGGATTTTGCACAGGCACTTGGAATTACAGCGTCACAAAAATATGAGAAAAAACGGGAAAGATTATTTAGCAGATGCATTTGAACTAATAAAAAATTATATATGATTTATTAAGTACTGTTATATATGACAGCAGCACAGAGAAAATGTCGCTTAACATAGATGGCGAATATGATATAAGGAATATAAATCAGAAGTCGTTTGAGAATGAGGCAAAGAAACTTGGTCTTGGAAAAGGAATAGCAACGCAGCATTTTTTAAGTATGGTTGAAAAATTTGAGATGGCACTTGAACAATCAACATATGAACTTGAGGAGCAGGGATATGGAGTTGCAGTCGATATACAGAAACAAATATTAAAAAAAAGCAGGAATTCACAACTTTAAATTGACTAATCCGTAATTTAATTATATCATAAGTAACTAGGGACACTTTGTTTCACTAAAGTATAATGGGAGGAAGTTATATGTATTCATTTGATGAAGTATTGAACTATGATCCAGAATTAGCTAAAGCTATGGATGATGAGTTAGCAAGACAGAGAAGCCATATTGAATTAATAGCTTCTGAGAACCTTGTAAGTAAAGCAGTTATGGCTGCTATGGGAAGCCCTCTTACTAATAAGTATGCAGAAGGATATCCTGGAAAGAGATATTACGGCGGCTGTGAGTATGTCGATGTTGTTGAGACACTTGCAATTGAAAGAGCAAAGAAGCTTTTTGGCTTGTGAATATGCAAATGTACAGCCACATTCAGGAGCACAGGCTAACTTAGCTGTATTCTTCGCACTTGTTAATCCTGGAGATACAGTTATGGGTATGAGCCTTGATGGTGGTGGACACTTTTCACATGGTTCACCAGTTAATATCTCTGGTAAATATTTTAATATAGTTCCTTATGGTGTTACAGCTGACGGATTTATTGATTATGATGAAGTATTAAGAATTGCCAAGGAATGCAAGCCTAAGATGATTATTGCAGGAGCTTCTGCTTATGCAAGAACAATCGACTTCAAGAAGTTCAGAGAAATCTGTGATGAAGTTGGCGCATTACTTATGGTAGATATGGCTCATATCGCTGGTCTTGTAGCTGGTGGAGAACATCCAAGCCCAATTCCATATGCAGATGTTACAACAACAACAACACAAAGACACTCGTGGACCAAGAGGAGGTATGATTCTTTCATCAGCAGAAGCTGCTGAGAAGTTCAAGTTTAACAAGTCTGTATTCCCAATTCAGGGTGGTCCACTTATGCACGTTATTGCTGGTAAGGCAGTTGATGCTTAAAGGAAGCTCTTGACCCAAGCTTTAAGGTATATGCTGAAAATGTTGTTAAGAACGCATCAGCACTTGCTAACGGACTTATGAACAGAGGCTTTGATATCGTATCTGGTGGTACAGATAACCACCTTATGCTTGTTAATCTTTTAAGCAAGAATAAGACTGGTAAGGAAGTAGAAAAGCTTCTTGATGCAGCTAACATTACTTGTAACAAGAATACTATTCCTAACGATCCAGCTTCACCTTTCGTAACAAGTGGTATCAGACTTGGTACAGCAGCCGTTACAACAAGAGGCTTCAATGAGGCTGATATGGATGTTGTTGCAGAAGCAAAATTGCTATGCTTGTTGATGATGTAGATGCTAACCGAGGCTAAGGCAATGGAGCTTGTTAAGGGACTTTACAGATAAGTACCCACTTTATGAATAAATATTTTTTCTAGAAAATTCCTTAAGAATTAAAGAAAAAAAATGCATATTTTTATTATTGCAATTTCAGGCACTTGGTACCATAGTTAATGACGAAGTGCAAAGGCACGAAGGTGAAAGCTTTCGTGTCCTTTTTTGTATTCAGGAAACTAAGAAAGGTGCGTGGCGTTATGGGAAAAAGTTAGAAGGAAAAGTTGCAGTAATTACCGGAGCATCCAAAGGCATCGGTGAAGGAATCGCCAAAGTGTATGCAAAGTATGGCGCAAAATGTGTGCTTGCAGCAAGAGGACCTAAGGTACTTGAACTTGCAGAGCAGTTGAAAAGCGAAGGGTATGAGGCAAACAGGTGTTCAGGTTGATGTATCTGATTACAAGAGTGTTGAAAAGCTTGTCGAGGTTGCAGAGAATACATATGGAAAGATAGATGTGCTTGTATGTAACGCAGGTGTGTATTGTTCTTGAAGACTTTCTTTGAAGATGACACATTTGAAAATAGGGACTTACATCTTGATATTAATGTCAAAGGTGCATGGAATGTTGGCAAAAAAAGCTGTTATTCAAGCATGATACAAGCAAATGGTGGGTGGTGCAATAGTAGTTACAAAGCTCTGTAACAGGAGATATGGTTGCTGATCGCCTGGAGAGGTTGCATATGCAACATCTAAAGGCGGCACTGGTAGGATTTAGAAGCACTTGCAAGAGAAAATTTTGCAGATAAGAATATAAGAAGTTAATGCAATATGTCCGGGATATGAATAAGGACACCGCTTTGTTGAAGGAATGGAAAGCAGTCAGACCCGGAGAATCCTGAGAGAGCGATACAGGCAATTGCAGATGCGGTGCCTTTAAAAGAGGCTGGCTGACCCTGAGGAGGTCGGAGAGCTTGCAGCATTCCTTGGCTGTTATGAATCAAGCTACATAACAGGAACACAGATAGTTATTGATGGCGGAAGCTTACATTGCCGGAAACAACATCTATGGGACAGTAATTAAATATAAAGAAAAGAGGTAAAAGGCGTACATGAATCGGGAAAGATTTGTGTACGCCTTTTCTGATTGAGGATAATGACATGGCATTTGAAAATGTTGATTTATTTGATGCGGTTGAAATGCTTCGCTTGAAAAATACGGATGGCAGGACAGATGTGAGGCGAAACTCATAGTGCTGTCGGAGAATGCAACCTATATGGTCAAGAACAAAGAAACAGGTGAAAAAGAGGGAGTGCTTAGAATAAGCAGACCAGGTTATCACACACATTGGATGAGCTTAATTCAGAGATGAAGTGGTTAAGACAGATTAATGACTACACACCGCTTCTTGTAGCTAATCCTATAAAAGGGCTTGATGGTAAGAATATACAGGAGATTACAGGACCGGATGGAAATGTATATTTCTGCGTTATATGTGATTTTCTTCCGGGAGAAGCACCGATGAGAATAACGAGGAGCAGATGGTAAAGCAGTTCAGATATCTCGGCGAGACAACAGCTTATCTTCACCGTCAGACAGAGATATGGAACGGAACAGATAAACGACCGTATGGTATGGACTTACGACACAATAATAGGAGAGCATGCCGCATGGGGTGACTGGAGAGCATTTCCAGAGATGACCACGGAGGCAGAAAATATATTGTCAGAGGTTTCAAGAATTATTAAGAGAAGACTTGAAAGATATGGAACTAATGAGAATAATTTTGGACTCATACATGCAGATTTAAGATTAGCTAATCTGCTTATTGAGGGCGACCAGATTAAGGTTATTGATTTTGATGACTGCGGTTTTTGGATGGCACTTACATGACCTTGCGTCAGCATAGTTTTATTGAGGACAAGCCAATTGTTCCAAAGCTTGTAAATGCATGGCTTGCAGGATATAAGAAGGTTCTTCCGTTCACTGATACGGATTTTGAAGAAATAGACACATTTATAATGATGAGAAGATTACAGCTTACAGCATGGCTTGCATCTCATCAGGAATCAGGTCCGGTAGCAGAATTAAGTGTTGGCTGGATGGACGGAACCATGGAATTAGCCGAAAGGTATCTTTAGATTATTCGGCTAGGCACATAAGAAAATCTTCGTGACAACAAATCATGAACAACAATAAGGGAGGAAGCTATTATGGGCGAAAAAGAAAACAAATGCATTATCTAAATCAATGAAGCTGATTTATGTATATGCGATGGCAACGGGAGCAATATTTACATTTATGTGTTACTGGGATGGTATATTCATGTCATATACAGGTCCCGGAACGTTCTTGGCATTTGCACTTATGACACTGGCAGTACTGCCGACAGCATTTGTGTATGCTGAATTCTCGACAATGTTACCAAGTACAGGTTCGTGTCTGGTATTCAATACGGTAGGTATTAACAAGCATGCAGGTTTTTGGTCAGCGTGGCTTATCATGTGTGCATGGATAGCCGTTCCTGCAGCAGGTGTACTTGGAATTATTGAATGGTTAAATCATCAGTTTGGTCTGGGACTTACAGGCGGAAAGGCAGTTATTGTCGGTTCATTAGTACTGTGCTTCTGGTGTGTACTCAGTCTTTATAAAAATGTTGTAGCAGGCAAGGTTCAGTCATTCATGCTTATGGCTGGTATCGCAGGTATTCTTATATGTTCATTACTTTTCCTGTTCAGCGGACACTGGAGCATTGCTAATTTCGCGGATTTCTTTACAAGCAGCAATGAAAAGCAGTGGGGTGGTAATTTTGCAACCGGTATTGCATGGGTTGTCGGATGTTCATTTATGATAACACCATACTTCGGATTTCGAGACAGTACCAGCAATGGTTGAGGAGGGCGACTTCCCAATTAAGGACCAGAAGAAAGCTATTCTTGGTTCAGTTATAACATGTGGTGCTATATATACAATTTTCTACTTCTGTCTTGCAGGTGCAATGCCTTGGGCAGAGCTTACTAATGGCGGTGACTGCCACCCATTCATCACATTTGAAGCATTACAGTACTGCTTCGGTGATAAGATTGCATGGTTTGTCCTTATAATGGGTATTGTCGGTGTTGTATTCCCAATTGGTACATCAGTACTTGGTTTCTGGTATTCAGGTGTCCGTATGATATACGCTATGGGTCGTCAAATTTCCTTCCAAAGCAGTTCTCATACACTAATAAGTACAACCAGCCAACACTTCCTAACATACTTATTCTTGTTGTAAGTATCGGATTCATTGCAATGCAAGTATTACAGCATTCTTTGACCTGATGGCATTCGCGTGTGCATTGTGTTATGTGATTACTTCAATATCTTCACTTGTTCTTTTAAAGAAGCATCCTGAATGGGAGAGACCATACAAATGTGCAACAGGACTTAAGATAGCCTCTCTTATAATCATGGCAATTATCGCATTCTTCTGTACTATCGGTATCGGAAAGGCAACATGGTTAGGATTTGCAGGATATATGGGTGTAGGTCTTATACTATGGCTGTATATGATTCTTATTAAGTGGAAGCATGAAAAAAGGTATGGATGAAGACACCTGATGGTGATAAGGAATATTAAAATGTGAAGAAAAAAGAGGTTATGGATTATGAAAAGAATTAGAGATAGTTATAAAGCCTGAGAAGCTTGAGAATCTTAAAAGGATTCTTGATAGTGAGGGTGCTAGAGGTGTAATGATTACAACAATATTTGGCTACGGTCACCAGAAGGGCGCAGGTCAGGTATATACAAGAGATGAAACTCCGGGTATCAATCTTTTACCTAAATTAAGTGTAAGAACTGTCGTAAAAGACGAGATAGTTGAGGGTATAATTAATAAGGTATTGGAAGAACTTAATACTAACAGTTTTGGTGATGGTAAGATATTCATCAAGGATATTGAGGAAGCAGTCAAGATAAGAACCGGTGAAACCGGTAACGACGCTCTGTGATAAAAAGCTTTCTTACTTTCCTAATCTTTTTTATAGAGGCAGCCGTCATGTTTGATTAACAGGGCGGCTGCCTCTTTTGAGAAGTGGTGGCATATTGAAGTCCATATATCTGAATGAAGATTGTATGAAATTATGAAAAAGTAAAATTTGGAAGTGAAAATATCAGTCATAGGTGATATAATCAACGATAGTTTAAATGAAAAGGAATTAGATATTATGAGACATTTTTTCGAGAACAGAATTAAAGGCAGCTATTAATATGCTTAAGGAGTTTACTTCTAAGGGCAATTTTGCAGTACTTATGTATATGGGGGATACTGATAAGCTTGAGGTATCACAGACTCTTAATTCGGATATGAGCTGCTTTTTATTATATGGAAGCATCCAGCCACTCGCATTTTTCTTTGCAGAAAATATTCCTATGACTGCAGGGTGAGTTAGAAGAGATTATTAACAAACAGTCAGCAGTGTATGAAGAAGAGATGGACAATTACAGAAATGCACTAAAGGAAAGCGGTGCAGATAATGGACTGTTTATTACTAAATATGAAAGTATGATTCATACATTTATTGCATATGATCCTGACCAGAGTGGTGACAGAGACTGTTATGCACCATTTATTGAGGGGCATTCAATGTTGAACCGGGTAAGGGACAGTTTGTTAATGAAGTTATGAGACTTGAAGTGTATGATGATGAATATGAGGATGACTGTGTAATCCAGAAGAAGCATTTTGTATATCTTCCATCAGTGAAGTTCATGGGAACATTCAATATGCGAATGATGATGAGTATGGTTGATGCACAGTATAACTAACATTTTACAATTCTTAAATTTATATAATATGTTTGAATCCCGGACTCCTGTATAGTATATTAGAAGTAACTTTAAAGAGTGGAGGGGTTGTATGAACAAAGGACATTTTAAAGACAGTCAGGTTGTTAAGGGAATTACGATTGGTGCAGTGCTAATTGTAATATATCTTGCCCTTAACAATGTGACTGGAATTCTTGATTCTATATCATATCTTGCAGGACTTGTAATGCCATTTATAATTGGTGCAGTCATCGCATTTGTATTCAATGTACCTATGAAAGCAATTGAAAAAAGGACTTAACAGGCTGTTTGACAAGCGTTGTAAGAAGAAGCATCCCAGACTTATAAGAGTGCTTGCTTATATGCTAACACTGATTTTGATACTGGCTATTATTGCAGGAGTACTTTTTGTGGTTGTGCCTGAACTGGTGAACACAATAGCTGACCTTATAGGGCAGGTGCCAACAGCAGTTAATAATCTTATCAACTGGTTGCAGGTCAAGCTGTCTGCATATCCTGAGTATGAGGAAAAGTTAAGCAGCATATCAATCAACTGGGATTCTGTTCTTTCAAATGTTATGAATTTCCTTTCAATAGGAACTAAAGGTATTATTAATGGCGGAATTGGTGCAATAAGCGGATTTTTCTCAGGAGTCACTAATTTCTTTATTGGATTTGTCTTTTTCTGTGTATGTGCTGTTTCAGAAAGAGAGAGCTTACAGCACAATGCAAGAAGCTTATGTATGTGTGCTTGCCTGAGAGCAGGGCAGATAAAATCATTGAAGTGTTAAGACTTACCAACACTACATTCTCTAATTTCCTGTCAGGACAGTGCCTTGAAGCATGTATTCTTGGAACGATGTTTGTTATTACATTGTCTATATTGAGAATGCCTTATGCGCTTCTTATAGGAATTATTATTGCGGTTACTGCACTTATTCCGATTGTTGGTGCATTTATCGGATGTATAGTCGGTGTGATTCTTATAATGATGACAAGCCCGTTAAAGGCACTTATATTCGTGGGAGTATTCCTTATATTACAGCAGATTGAAGGAAATCTTATATATCCTCATGTTGTCGGAAGTTCAGTTGGACTGCCGGGAATATGGGTGCTTGTTGCTGTTACAATCGGTGGCAATCTGTTTGGTATAATGGGTATGCTTACTTTTATTCCAATCAGCTCAGTGTGTTATGCGCTGCTTCGGACATATGTCAACAGGAAAGTGGAAGAGAAGGAGATTGATAAGGGAAAGTTTAAGGGGTGATGCCTTCCGGAAATGGAAGTCAGGCGGCTATGCAGCTCGTTTTCAAACACGCTTGCGCTCGTTCTACGACGCAGCGGTACTAAGATTCGCTGGGATTCGTTGGCGTTAAGCCAACTGTCCCAGCTTACTAAGTGCCGGCGTCTTCGCAACGGTTTGAAAACGAGCTGTATAGTCGCCTGACTTCATTCTCACGGAAGACTTTTGTGCCGTGGATTGGCAGGTGGAGTGTAATATGCGGTGGAGCTGTGGTGGCGGATTGGACGCTGGAGTGGTGAAGAGGCATGTGAAAGTCCAAATTGAGTGAAAGTGTGGAGGATTGGACCTTACAAGCAAGAGAATGAGGTAAAAAGGTCCAGAATTGTTTGTGAAATCTGGAAAGATTGGACTTTTTGCTGAATAAGCTGCTTGTAGTGTCCAATCCGCCTTGTAGTCAATGAGTTATTGGACATTAGCATATGAGAAAGCAGAGAAAAAGTCCAATCAGCCAGATTATCATGATATATAATTAATCTGGACAACATGATACCTATAGGTAGTCGAATATTTTGAAAGTCTTATAGGTCGAAAAATACATGAGACTATAATGATAGTTAATAAATTGACCTATAAAGTCAGAATAATCAGTAGTGTTATAGAATATTTCGGTCAAAAAACGGTCTTCTATATAAGATTGAATAGGAAAAGCTATGAAATTAGCATATAAGCGGAGGATTTTTTATGAATTGATAGGAAGTTACAATGGATTAATGTTAATTCATATAATTCATGTTTTGAATTTCAAGAAATTGAACTCCATGCAACGAACAGGTATTTTACTAAATGGTGAAATTTAATATATACTAAAAAAGAGTAAACATGACAAAGCATGTGAACACATCGCATTTAGCTCAGCAATACGTAATCGTTCAGTTACGTATTGCTGACGCATCGAGCAGCTGAGTGGAATAGATTATGCATCTGCCAACGAGTGGCTTGACTTCATGAACAGCAATCAGCTGAGTTTTTATTGCATGGAGTTTTAGCAATAAGGTGCAGAGACATCAGCACTTATATCATCTGGCTGCAGTGCCAAGAGCGGCTGGAGTGATGGTGATTTGTCTGAGACGGGAGAAGATGGTTTAAGAGTGCGATATCGGAAGGTAGTTTAAATATGCTTCTATTAGTGCAATATAGAAAAGAAAGGTATGTGAATGAGCGAAAAAAATACAAATAAAAATAGTACAGTGGATTTTCTGGTATTTACCGAGATGCAGGAGATGATGGAATTGAAGTAAGAGTGCAGAATAATGATGTATGGCTTACTCAGAAGGCGATAGCACAACTTTTTGATGTTGATAGAAGTGTCGTTTCAAAGCATTTAAGTAACATATTTAAAGATGGAGAGCTTGATGAAAATTCAGTTTGTGCAAAATTTGCACAAACTGCAGATGATGGAAAAGAATACAAGTATAAGTTTTATTCATTGGCTGCAATCATAGCTGTTGGATATCGAACTAATTCTGAAAGGGCGACACAGTTTAGAGTTTGGGCGACAAAGGTTTTGGAAGCATTTACAAAAACAGGGATATGTGTTAGACAAAAGCAGGTTGATTAATGGTCAGATTTTCGATGAAGATTATTTTGAACATTTAATAGCCTGAAATTCAAGAAATCAGAGCAAGTGAACGGAGGTTTTATCAAAAGATTACAGATATATATGCAACTGCTGTTGATTATGATAAAAATTCTGTAGTAACAAAGGAGTTTTTATGCGACAGTTCAGAATAAGATGCACTATGCCGTACATGGAAATACGGCAGCAGAAGTGATAGTTGCAAGGGCCGATCATAATAAAGAACATATGGGGCTTACATCTTGGAAAAACGCACCAGACGGAAAGATTGTAAAGACGGATGTTACGATTGCCAAGAACTATTTGGCAAAAAAGAAGAGATAACAGAATTGAATGAAATAGTAACAATGTATTTAGATTATGCTACAAGACAGGCACGAAGACATATTCCAATGACTATGGAAGACTGGAAAACTAAGCTGGATGCATTTTTAGATTCAATGATGCCGATGTGTTGCAAGATAAAGGAAAGGTGACAGCTGCGATAGCAAAAAAAGAATTTGCAGAGAGTGAATTTGAGAAATCACAGGGTTATTCAGGATTCTTTATATCAGAGTGATTTTTGATCGTTTACTAAATAGTGTAGATGATGAAATATAAGATAGACATTTTAAAGGAAGAAGGATAACCATGAAAAACCGTATTTTAACATACAGAAAATACATAGATTCATTATTACAGTCAGAAGAAGACTGCGACTGGAAATACATCAAACAGGAGCATCTTACACAGGTGGCATTCTTTTCAGCATGAAAGGCTTGTGCATTTGATTGTAACCATAACATTTGCAATATTGGAGCTGCTGACAGTGTGCGCATATGTGATAGTTGGGGCGATAGACTCTGCATTAAGCATGCCTCTGCTTGTCCTTGCAATTGCAATACTTATCCTTCTTGTTCCATACATCAAGCATTACTATCTGCTTGAAAACGAGGTGCAGAAAAATGTATAAGCAGTATGACAGGATATGTGAAAAGGAACGGAAATTATGATAGTTGTTGTTGAAGATGAGAAGGAATTATGTGAAAAAGCCTTAAAAAATGCTGCTGACTGAGAAGGGGTATGAGATAGTTACTGCCAGAAGCTGCGATGAAGCGGATAAATATATTGGCAATCCACAGATTGATATGTTTCTGTTAGATGTCAAGCTGCCTGATGGAAGTGGATTTGACATATGCAGGAAGATAAGAAAATCAAGCAGAAGTGCCGGTTATATTCTTAACCTCATGTGATAATGAGGAAGAGATAGTTACAGGGCTTGATATAGGTGCAGATGATTATATAACAAAGCCGTTTTATACGAAGGAACTGCTTTCAAGAATAAGTGCCAACTTAAGAAGAAGCATGTTCAATGCAGGAAATATCTATAAGAAGGGGGATATTGTCGTCGATTTTGACAGATATAAGATAAGCTGTCAGGGTGATGAACTAAATATATCGACTAATGAATTCGATATTGTAAGAATACTTATAGAGAATAAAGGAAAAGTCGTAAGGCGTGATGCTATATATGAGAAAATATGGG
>VOFK01001802.1_pt1 | contig 28418 bp, 37 predicted proteins | sample 5384121 | NCBI WGS metagenome assembly VOFK01 (sample SAMN12384730, study PRJNA508395) | human gut metagenome | isolation source: healthy gut J | host: Homo sapiens | reverse complement strand
AGTGAGGGGAAACAGGGGATTGCCGGGGTTGCTAGAATACTTTAATGTAAATATCTACTCTTCATCTCTGCTGAACGATGAACGCTTATTATCACCACTGGCTAAAAACGGACAGAAATACTATAAATACCGAATAGACAGCGTGATGGGAGACCCTAATAATCTGGATTATCGAATCCGTTTTATTCCCCGTACCAAGAGCGATCAGTTGGTGGGTGGCTATATGGTGGTCAGCAGTAACGTTTGGAGTGTTCGTGAAATTCGTTTTTCGGGAAGATCGGAGCTGATAACATTTACCTGTTGGATTCAGATGGGAGATGTCGGCAAGAAAAATGAATTCCTGCCGGTGCGTTATGATGTAGAAGCCCTTTTCAAATTCCTCGGAAATAAGGTAGATGGTAATTATACAGCTTCTTTAGATTATAAATCCATCGAACTGAAAGAAAAGAAAAGGTACGTAAGAAAGAGAAGAGGAAATATAATCTTTCGGAATCTTTCTCCTTGCAGTGTGATACGAACGCTTATAAGACGGACGCCTCTACCTTTGCTATCATGCGGCCGATTCCTTTGAATGAAAGTGAGAAAAACTATATCATGACTATACGCTTAGACGTGACACGACAACGGTAGAAAAAAGCCGTCCAAGAGTCAGGCCTTTTTGGGGAACGATGGGGGACTTGATGGTAGAAGATTATAAATTCAATTTGTCCAATATCGGAAGCGTGCGGTTTTCTCCGTTTATCAATCCGCTTTTATTCAGTTATAGTGGAAGCAACGGTTTGTCTTATCGACAGGATTTTCGTTATAACCGTCTTTTCAGAGGGGATAAATTACTTCGTATTGTGCCTAAACTCGGATACAACTTCACGCGTAAGGAGTTCTACTGGTCGTTGAATGCCGACTTTGAATACTGGCCGCAGAAACGGGGATTCTTCCGGTTGAATGTGGGTAACGGTAACCGTATTTATAGTAGTAAAGTGCTGGACGAACTGAAAGCCATGCCGGACAGTATCTTCAATTTCGATTTAATTCATCTTGATTATTTCAAGGACTTGTATTTCAATTTCCGTCATACCGTTGAAGTAGTCAACGGACTGGATATCGGTCTTGGGTTCTCTGCCCATAAAAGAACAGCCGTAGAGCCTTCCCGTTTTGTGATTACCGGTGATTATCCGATGCCGCCTCCGGAGTTTATGGATAAATTCAAGAACACTTATATCAGTTTCGCTCCCCGCATCCGGATAGAGTGGACTCCGGGACTCTATTATTATATGAACGGAAAGCGAAAGATTAACCTCCATTCTTTATACCCGACTTTCTCGGTCGATTATGAACGAGGTATTAAAGGAGTGTTCAAGAGTACGGGTGAATATGAAAGAATAGAGTTTGACCTTCAGCATCAAATCCGGTTGGGATTGATGCGTAATATTTATTATCGTTTCGGATTCGGAGCATTCACCAATCAGGATGAGTTGTATTTTGTGGACTTTGCCAATTTCTCCCGCCATAATCTTCCCGTAGGTGGAATGATGAAATCGGCGGAGTATTTCAGGTGCTTGACTCACGTTGGTATAACTCCTCCCGTCGTTATGTGCGGGGACATTTCACCTACGAAGCTCCATTCCTTATTCTCCGGCATCTGATGAAGTACACCTTCGTTATGTGCAGAATGAACGTATTTATATCAGTGCCCTCTCTATGCCGCACCTTCAACCTTATCTGGAAGTCGGATATGGCATCGGTACGCATATTTTCGACGTGGGAGTCTTCGTAAGCAGCGAAAACTGGAAATTCGGGGAATAGGCTGTAAGTTCACGTTTGAGTTGTTCAACCGATAGTTTTCTCCGTTCCGGTTGTTTTATCGAAAGATTATACTTATCTTTGTATAAGAGAGGATGAGGGCCGAATTTAGCATCAAAGAGGTGTAGTCGCCTCGTAAGCACAGGTATTTTCTAGAAAATAAATTCTAAGGTATAAATACCTAAATTTATTTTAGTAAATAACTCATCCTCTCTTCTCTTTTTATATACATATACAAAATGGACGGAATTCTAATAACGATCATTGTTATCACCACCGCTTTCCTTGTTTATAGGATAATTTCTTCAAGCAGGAAACAGGAGGGGGTATAAAAGATGGAAAGCAACAAGCAGTGGTAAGGAAGAAAAAGACTACTAAGGTAAAATGGGAGCATGGAGCCTGGCTTAGGCATGCTTTGGGAGCGACAGTTTCCGAGCGCAGTATGTTCAAAAGTATGATGAATCGGCTGTTGTCTGGTGTGCCAACTTGTTGGGAGTGGAAACGGCACGGTTGAAGGAAATTCTACGGGATGTTTCCGAACATTACCGGGAGTTCTGGATGAGAAAAAGAAAGGGAGGTTATCGGATGATTTCTGCTCCTGACAAAGAATTACAATCTATTCAAACCACTATTAATTCTCGAATATTATCACCTGTGACAATGATTTATCCGGCGGCAGTAGGTTTCCGGAGCGGTCATTCTGTGGTTGATAATGCCAGTCCCCATCTGGGAAAACGGTATGTCTTGAAAATGGATATTCATGATTTTTTTCTTTTCGATACGGAGCCGGAGGGTGAAAAAAAGACATTTGAGAAGATCGGTTATCCGGAAAATGTGTCTAAGGTATTGGGAGTGTTGTGCTGCTTGTACAGGCACTTGCCGCAGGGAGCGCCTACAAGTCCGGCGTTAAGCAATATCGTGGGGTATGAGATGGATAAGAAATTGGCGGCACTGGCAGCGGAATACGAACTGACTTATACCCGTTATGCCGATGACCTGACTTTTTCGGGAGATGTGTTTCCCAAAGAACAAATCATTCCCCGGATCAAACAAATCATCCGTGATGAGAAATTCGAACCGAATCATAAGAAGACCCGTTTTATCAATGAGTATGGCAGGAAGATTATTACAGGAGTATCTGTTTCTTCCGGTGCGAAACTGGACAATCCCTAAAAGCCAGAAAGAGAGAGATCCGGAAGAATGTCTATTTTATCCTGACAAAAGGCTTGGCGGAACATCAGCGCCGGATTGGCTCGAGTGATCCTGTCTATCTGAAACGGTTGATTGGAGAGCTTTGTTATTGGCGGTCAATAGAACCGGACAATAGCTATGTATCCGATTCTATTAACCGTTTGAAATGTTTGGAGAAAGGGTATTAATCTAATTGGCAATCGTTTACCCGTTCATTTTCTTCAATCTTGGCGTAATTCCTTTTCACAGCTTCGCGAATACCTCTTTGCATGGCAGCGTCTATGTTCGATCCCATACGGGCAAAGCCGAACTGTTGTGCGCATGCTTTTATCAAATCTGCCGCAGGCAGGCTGATGGAGTCGGTCAATAGTTGCCGGATGGCATTGGCTATCTCTTCAGGTGGTATGTCTGTCGCTTCCCGCTCGGAAACCGGACGATAGATTGAATAGGAAGCGCATTGCTCTTTTGTCGTTCCAGCAGAAGACAAGTCCTTCGTATTCTGTGCGATAGATATTCAATGTGTCGAGTGCTGTTTCTATCTGTGCTTCTACCCGTGTTCCCAAGCGGCTGATTCCCCCATTCGGACAGGATTTTCTTACAGAGCAGGGATTTACTGATTGGCGCCTCGCTTTCCATAATCTTCCGTATTGGGGAGAGGAGGATAGAGTAACTGTCCGTAAAGAAAAAGTCTTCCGGTGAATAACTGTATGGGGTAATCTTTGCAAACTTGTACTTTTGTTCTATCCGGTTTTGCGTAGAAAGAACGGAAGCAGCTTGCTTTTCAGGGGCAGCAGGCGATGCCTTGAGCACGAATGAAATTTCATTGTTGGTTATCTGTGCCGTCGGTGCAGGTGCTGCCACTTCTGTCGGAGTTGAGTTAATTCCGGCTGTTGTCATAGAGCCGACCTTTGAACTCTTTTTTCGGGCGATAGCCTCTTGGATAGTTGCTATTACTTCGTCCGGCTTTTCCCCACCAGTCCATTGTCCATATCCGGTAGATGTCCCAGCCGAGTGCTTTCAGTACATTATTCTGCACAATTTCCCGGTCACGTGCGGTCTTGGTACGTTTGTAGTTTTTGCCGTCGCAGATAATACCTAATTGATAGTTGGAGGTGTTCTCGGTGTCGACGATACCTATGTCTATTTTGTATCCGGAGCAACCGATGTCTGTATGCACGGTGTAACCCAATGAGCGCAGTCTGTCGGCAATGATCGTTTCGATGGAGACTGTTGTTTCCGACAGTTGTCTTGTCACGCTGTTGATGGTGCTTCGGGTTCCCTTCTCCGCATATTCGAGGAAACGTTTTAATCCGGCTACTCCAATAGAAGAAGTCCGGTTCAGGTCGATCATATCCGACCTTAGGGTGGAATAGATAATCATCTCATACCGGGCACGGGGAAACGGCCACATTCAACCTTCTTTCGCCGCCTGCCCGGTTCAGTGGTCCGAAATTCATGCTGACGCGTCCTTCTGCATCCGGACCGTAGCCCACAGAAAAGAGAATAACGTCCCGTTCATCTCCCTGCACATTCTCCAGGTTCTTGATAAACAACGGTTCGTCACATTCCAGAGCAAGAGTTTCCAGTTCGGGGTAAAAAGATAAAAAAGGTCGGATAATAGGTCTTCTATCAAGGCTTGCTGAACGATGCTGAAAGTCACCACACCGATACTTTTCTTTCTCAATTCCTCGCTTCTCAATCTTCTGGCTATTTCGTCTACTACTGCTTGAGCTTCCGCCCGGTTCTGGCGCGACTTGCCTTTATCATAGTAACCGTTGATGTTGACTATCCTGACTTTCGATTCAATGTTGTCCGGTGAGGGGAAAGTCATCAGTTTGTTATCGTAATATTCGGAGTTGCTGAAAGCGATGAGGCTCTCATGTTTGCTTCGGTAGTGCCATAATAAATATTTGGAAGGGATAGACAAAGCAAGGCAGTCGTCAAGAATACTCTCCAAATCCTCCATTTCAATGTTGTCTTCATCAATGGTGCTGACCGAGAAGAAGCTGGTAGGAGGCATTTGTTTCGGGTCCCCCACGATAATCACGTTTTTGCCTCGGGCAATAGCGCCCACCGCTTCATAAGTAGGCATCTGTGACGCTTCGTCAAAGACAATCAAATCGAATTTATCAGCGTCCGTATCAATGAATTGAGCGACGGAAAGCGGGCTCATTAGCATACACGGACACATACGCGACAATAAAGTAGGAATCTGATCGAACAGCTTGCGGATGGATATGCCGCGGGCATTGTTGCGGATATTCTTTTGAAGGATGCCCACTTCGGAACTTTGGATAGCTTCGTGAGTAAAAGACGGAATGTTGGAAGCCAGCCGGGCAAACAATTCTTTTTGGTCGTTTCTTCGAATTTGGCGGATATTTGTTTGTATTTAGCAATGATATCATTGAATATCTTACCGTTGAATAATTCCAAAGTCGGCTCTTTAGCGATGATATACCGGATAGCCGCCTGATAGAAACTCTTGCGGAAACTGTCTGTAAGTTGGCCGGTAGGGAATATTCTTTTCCTTATATTCCGTCGCGATAAATCCTATTCCCAGTCTATGCAGGGTTTGGTAGGCTTGTAGCCACTGATACCAGTCTTTGAGCTTGTCGAGGTTCTCTTTCCAGGTTCGGGCTTTTGATAGCGCAATCGTTATCCAGTCGGCTGAATCGGTATAAAGTTCTTCGATCGAGATACCCAACATGCCGGACAATTTCTTTTTTCGGTGGCTGTGAGTGTATTTGCGAGCTGATACAGTTCATTGAAAGAATGAGCATGAATATCTCTGAATGTTTGAATTCCTTCTGTGAGTTGTACGGACAAATTCTGCTTGATTTGCGAAACTTTGGCAATGTCTTTTTGCGTAGTTCAACAAATGCGAGTGGAGGGAAGTCATGTCGTCGATTATCTGCTCAATGGTGTTCCAATCCTCGTTCTTGCCGGGACGTCCGAATAGGGAGGAAGTTGCCCGGTGTATTTCTGGACGGCTTCAGCTTCTTCCTGATACCGGATAATGCGGTGGAGCAGAGGTTTGATATCTTCTGTTTCAATCGTTTTTAAAGTATATATGTTGATTGCCTTTCTGATTTTTCGCTGTCCGAAATATCTGGGGAAGGAACCATTGGGCGGATACCCGGTTCCATTCGGCTATCGTCTGCTTGGCGTTGATGGACAGGATTTCTTGGGTGAATCCGGTTTCTATCTCTTTCCTTTGTTCATCCCGTTTCCGTCCGTGAACCACTACTTCCCGGTATTCATTCAGTGTTTCGTTGAGCAATGGCAAAGTCAGCAATCCGGGAGTCAGTTCCGGAATGTCGAGTATTCTCCGGATGATGTGGGAGATTGTCTGGAAATCCTTGCGTGTAGGGTGTATATCCGTATCTTTTAGAAGTATGGAGAATACATCCAGCTTCTGCCGGATGGTGGTCAACAGGTCGATAAATCCGGTGAGCAGTTGGGAGGGGGACTCCTCCTTAACGGCTGATGAATATTCGGTAATCGAGATGCCGGTTAATGGATGCTGATAAGGGTGTCCACACGCATTGGCCGTCCGGACTAACAACTCGATGGCATCTTCCCATTGGGCAAATGTGTCTTTATCTAATGTATCCAGATAAGCTTGTGGAATATCAAAACAAGATTCGACGTCCACGGATTGATAATGAATAATGGCGTCATATAATGAAACTCCGAACGGGTATTCTTTATGCAGGGCTTCGATATACTGATTCAGTTCCGCCCGCAAATTCAGCAGACGTTCCGCTTCCTTTCTGAATTCTTCGGGAGGTGTCTGCCTGATAATTTCCGTGGTTTCTTTCAGTTGAGAGATAACGGCGGATTTCTTTGTCTTGTTGGAATGAATTTCCAGACAGAACGGAGCCAGCCCGATAGCTGCCAATCTGTTTTGCACAACGGAGAGGGCAGCCATCTTTTCCCGCTACAAATAAAACACGTTTTCCTTTGTAAAGCGCGTTGGCGATAATATTGGTAATTGTTTGCGATTTACCCGTTCCCGGAGGGCCGTGCAGGATAAAAGTCTTATCGTGTACGGCTTCGTAGATAGCTTCCAATTGCGAAGAATCGGCGATGATGGGTAATACAATGTCTGCGGGCGACACTTGTTTGTCCATATCCGTTGCATCTATTTCCTCTGTGGCGGCTTCCCATTCTATCTTTCCGTTGATGAGGCTTGACACAATCTTGTTCTGAACCAGTTTATTGGCATTATTGTGAATGTCATTCCACATAATGAACTTATTGAAAGAGAAGATGCCTAAGATGGCCTGCTCTTCCACGTCCCATTTGCGTTGGTTTTTGATGCTGTTGCGGATAATGGAATAGATCAGTTTGACGTTTACACCGCTTTCGTCGGTAGGTAACGGATCCAATCCTGATATGGAGATTCCGAAGTTTTGGCGAAGCATTTCCAATAAGGTGATATTCATCATCGTTTCCTCTTCCCGGGAAACGGATTACGTAACCTTTAGCTGCCGATTTACGGATAATTTCAACCGGTAATAGCAAGATGGGGGCATATCGGGGGCGTTCGCTGGAAGGTGTCTCGTACCATTTCAAAAGTCCGAGAGCCAGATAGAGTGTGTTGGCTCCATTCTCTTCGATAGAAGTACGCGAAGAACGGTATAGGTGAGTCAGTGCCTTACCTAAATCGTTTTCGGGCAGATAGAAACGCAACCTTTTCTGTGAAAGTTCCGAGTTGATGAAACCAACCATGGGATCAGACTCCGGTACAGAGGAATAAATTCCGAAATCCATCGCCGGGCTTTCCCAATCGGCAGGGCGGTGGAGGATGCGGAATTCTTCTCCGTCGGCCAATGCATCTTCCAGACAGGATAGATTAGCCGGGATGAGTTGGAGCGTGTTTTTGGTAATCCGGATATTCAGCAGGTTGTTGCGCAGGCTTAAATCCAGCAACCGTCTTTCCCATAACAGTTGTTTGGTGATTACGGTCTGGGTTTCATTGCCCGATAAATCATACGGATTGATACTTTGCGGAGTGGCATGAACGGCACTTTTTTGAATGTCGGTCTCCTTTTCTTCTACTTCCCATACCTGTCCATGCAAAATGCGTTGGGGGATGGGGCGGATGCCCGAATGTCTCGCTCTTTTCACATCTATGGCAAGAATGAAACTGTTTCCATCCGTCAACTTTCCGTTCGCTTTCTTCACAGCATCGTCGAAATCGGACGAATGGCCCATGTTCATGCAGGTCGTTTCAACTAAGGTAATGTCGTAGATTCCTTCGGCTGTCCGTTTGGTTAACAGGGAAACATCGTCAATAGTAGGATCCGGAAAAGTCTCCGGCACTAGCCAGGCTCCCGCAAAAGCATGCCCTTGAGTGATGATAATGAGTGCATTCAGCCCGATTGCCTCCAGACAGGAAGCATAGAGCAAAGGCCATATCCAGGCAGGTTCCCAATTTCTGTGCCATCACAGAATCGGCTGTAACCGGACACGCTGCCCATATTCTTCGAAACTGGCGGGAATGGTACTGTATATAAATCTGTTGCTCCGCGATAGCCGTGTAGATGGCGGCCATCTGTTTCCTTACCCGGTCCGGAGTGCGGCTTTGATATTCGTCGAGGGACGGATTATCAGTCCATTGTCCCAGGATGGAAGCGGCTCTCTTGATGATCGGTACAATGGCTGTATGATTGGGGTGATGAAAGCAGCCAGCATTTCGGGCAATACATTGAGCCCTCCCCATTGGTCGTATGCCAGGATGTCGATAGGATATGTTTGGCAGAATATCGGTTCTGCTTCAGCAGTAATTTCAATTTTCAGGTTGCCGGATAAACGTTCGGTCAGTTGTGTGAAGTAGTTGGCGGACAAAGTGAGATTGAATGACGACAGGCATATCGATTCATTCGGCGGAATTTGTGCCACAGCTATCGGAGCGGCGTTTCCGAAAGTTGGTTCTGTCGTGATTTGTACCTGAATGTCCTTCAGCGGGGCAGGCGTTGTATTCTCAATAGAAAGCTGATGAATGATCGATGCTCCGTTTTGTTGTATCGCAAAATTAATAAGCGGTAAATAGTCGCATTGCACCTTGACTTTGTCCAATCTCGTCCATGGCAAAAAACTGTATAAATTAAAGATTGCAATATTACAAAAAATACGGATATAATTCTCTTTTCTTCTGCCATTCTTTTGTCAATCAAGAAAATATTCCTACCTTTGCGCCCGATTTATAGATAATATAATGTCTTATTTAATTAAAGTATTAAACAATTTATTTATTAATGGAAAACTTAAAGAACGTAGCTCCTATTGAAGATTTCAACTGGGATGCTTATGAAAATGGCGAAACAGTAACCAACGTTAGCCACGATGAACTGGAAAAAGCTTACGACGGTACGCTTAACAAAGTGAACGACCGTGAGGTTGTTGACGGAACCGTAATCGCAATGAACAAGCGTGAAGTAGTTGTGAACATCGGTTACAAATCAGACGGTATCATCCCATTGAATGAGTTCCGTTACAATCCGGATCTGAAGATCGGTGATACAGTAGAAGTATACATCGAAAATCAGGAAGACAAAAAAGGACAGCTCGTTCTGTCACACAGAAAAGCCCGCGCTACTCGTTCTTGGGATCGCGTTAACGCTGCTCTGGAAAAATGAAGAAATTATCAAGGGTTACATCAAGTGCCGCACAAAGGGTGGTATGATCGTAGACGTATTCGGAATCGAAGCATTCTTGCCGGGTTCTCAGATCGACGTTAAACCGATCCGCGACTATGATGTATTCGTTGGCAAAACAATGGAATTCAAAGTGGTTAAAATCAACCAGGAATTCAAAAACGTTGTTGTATCTCACAAGGCTCTTTTATCGAAGCTGAACTGGAACAACAGAAGAAAGAAATTATCGGTAAAACTTGAAAAAAGGGACAAGTTCTTGAAGGAACTGTTAAAAATATCACATCTTACGGTGTATTCATCGACCTTGGTCGGCGTAGACGGTTTGATCCACATCACTGCCCTTTCTTGGGGACGTGTTAGCGATCCGAAAGAAGTGGTTGAACTGGATCAGAAGCTCAACGTTGTTATCCTTGACTTCGATGACGAAAAGAAACGTATCGCTCTTGGCTTGAAACAACTGACTCCGCACCCATGGGATGCTCTTGATACTGACTTGAAGGTTGGTGACAAGGTGAAAGGTAAAGTGGTTGTTATGGCTGACTACGGTGCATTCATCGAAATCGCTTCTGGCGTAGAAGGTTTGATCCACGTTTCAGAAATGTCTTGGAGCCAACACCTGCGTTCTGCACAAGATTTCATGAAGGTAGGCGACGAAGTAGAAGCTGTTGTGCTGACACTTGATCGTGAAGAACGTAAGATGTCTTTGGGTATCAAACAACTGAAACAAGATCCATGGGAAACTATTGAAGAAAAGTATCCTGTAGGTTCTAAGCATACTGCAAAAAGTACGTAACTTCACTAACTTCGGTTGTATTCGTAGAAATCGAAGAAGGTGTTGACGGCTTGATCCACATCTCTGACCTTTCTTGGACTAAGAAAGTAAAACACCCGTCAGAATTTACTCAGATTGGTGCTGACATCGAAGTTCAGGTATTGGAAATCGATAAAGGAAACCGTCGTTTGAGCCTTGGCCACAAACAACTCGAAGAAAATCCTTGGGATGTATTCGAAACTGTGTTCACTGTAGGTTCTGTACACGAAGGTACTATCATCGAAATGTTGGATAAGGGTGCTGTTGTAGCTCTTCCTTACGGTGTAGAAGGTTTCGCAACTCCGAAACACCTTGTAAAAGAAGACGGTTCACAAGCACAGTTGGATGAGAAACTTGAATTCAAAGTGATCGAGTTCAACAAAGATGCTAAGAGAATCATCTTGTCTCACAGCCGTATCTTCGAAGATGTAGCTAAAGCTGAAGAAAGAGCAGAAAAGAAAGCTGCTTCTGGCGCAAAGAAAGCATCTTCTGGTAAACAAGAGAGAAGATTCTCCGATGATCCAGAACCAGGCTGCTTCAACTACTCTGGGCGACATCGACGCTCTGGCTGCATTGAAAGAACAGTTGGAAGGAAAGAAATAATCAGAACAGAATATTTTCCAGATGAAGGCGCTCCCGGTTGGGGGCGCCTTTTTTTATTCACCACAGATTTAAGAAATGAAGATAAGAGGGAATTTAATTCAGACATAAGAACAAAAGAATAAAAAATAAAATAGCAGTTCAATAAGCAACAGAAATAATTTTCAAAGCGCTGCCTTTATGTTCTTTTGTTCTTATGTCTAAAAATAAATTATCAAAATCTGTATTAATCTGTGTAACCCTGGGGTGAAATATTTCCTTTTCCTTTGCAAGATTGAATCTGAAATGCTTTATCTTTGCATACCATGGAAAAATTTGAGTTACATATATTGGGATGCGGTTCCGCTTTGCCTACCACGCGACATTTTGCGACCTCTCAAGTCGTAAACTTGCGTGAAAAACTATTTATGATTGATTGTGGCGAGGGAGCACAGATGCAATTACGCCGCTCGCGACTGAAATTTTCCCGATTGAATCATATCTTCATCTCTCATCTACATGGTGACCATTGTTTCGGATTGTTGGGACTGATCTCTACATTCGGATTATTGGGAAGAACAGCCGATTTGCATATTCATTCTCCACGAGGACTGGAAGAGCTGTTTGCGCCGATGCTTGCTTTCTTTTGCAAGACTTTGACTTATAAGGTGTTCTTCCATGAATTCGAAACGAAAGAACCGATGCTCATTTACGATGACCGTTCGGTGACTGTAACCACAATCCCTTTAAAACATCGAATTCCCTGTTGTGGTTTCCTTTTTTGAAGAGAAACAGCGTCCTAATCATATCATCAGGGACATGGTAGACTTTTATAAAGTCCCGGTCTATGAACTGAACCGCATCAAGAACGGAGCGGATTTTGTAACTCCCGAGGGAGAAGTAATACCCAATTTATGTTTAACCCGCCCTTCGGCTCCGGCGCGTAAATATGCTTATTGTTCCGATACAATCTATCGTCCGTCCCTTGCTGAACAAATTAACAATGTAGATTTGCTTTTCCATGAGGCTACCTTTGCGCAGACAGAGCAGGCACGTGCCAAGGAAACTTATCATACTACGGCTGCGCAAGCCGCACAACTAGCTTTGGACGCCAATGTGAAACAACTGGTGATCGGACACTTTTCAGCCCGTTACGAGGATGAATCTATTTTGCTTAATGAAGCGTCCGCCATTTTCCCGCAAACCATTTTAGCGAAAAGAAAATATGTGTATTGACGTTGATGGAGGAACTGTGTATGAAAAAGTAGTCGACTGCTTTGGGAGTAATCATCCTGCTCTTCGGTTGCTTGGCAGCCTGTAAAAAAAAGAGCAACCTCAATCTCCGATACCGGATTCTTTGTCTTCCCTCCAGGAACTGTTCCATCCTGCTTATCAAATAAATGCAGACAGCATTCATCAGATGATTCGTATTGGCCTGAACGAAAACCCGGTAACTCCCTGGGATTCGGTTTTGTTGGCCCATTATCAGGAAAAGGATGAATTCTTTTGGCTGAATGACTCGCTTATATCCGATAAACCTGCCGCACAGGTGGCAGACTCGATGTTATTCTGGTTAGGAAACATTTCACAACATGGAGTTAATCCGAATCTGTATCCTGTCGATAGCATCCGTGAGGAATTGCAACAGATACGTACCTTTGAAGCTGTGCGAAGGGAAGACGATGAACCGTCTGCTGGCAGACGTGGAGTATCAGTTGACAGCCGCCTATCTCTCGTATGTGTGTCAATTGAAATTTGGATTCCTGCCTTCGGAGCGCAGATGGAATGATTCGATCGACCACATTCCTTTGAAACAATGTGATGTGAAGTTTGCAATGGCCGCTCTCGACTCTTTGCGTGCAAATCTAACGCCGCTTTTCACCGGGCGCAACCCGCTTCCCCGCTTTATCATAAGATGCAGGAAGAGCTGGTTCGTGTGAATGGCTGGGGAGTGACAGATACTACGGATTATTATCGCGACCGCCTATTGGTAAACATGGAGCGGGCACGTTGGCAATATGCATTGGATAAAGGACGAAAATATGTGATAGCCAATGTGGCGGCATTTATGTTGCAGGCCGTCAACGAAGAAACAGACTCTATCCTGGAGATGCGTATTTGTGTAGGGACTGTGAAGAATAAAACTCCTCTATTGTCAAGCAGGATTTATTATATGGAACTGAATCCTTACTGGAATGTGCCTCAAAGCATAATTCGGAAAGAGATCATTCCTACTTACCGCAGAGATACGACGTATTTTACCCGTAACCGCATGAAGGTATACGATAAGAATGGACTTCAGGTAGATCCCCACAGTATTAAATGGGCGAAGTATGCAGGAAGTGGCGTACCTTACACGGTGAAGCAGGACAATAAAACGGGGAATTCATTGGGACGCATCATCTTCCGCTTTTCCTAATCCTCATTCTGTATATCTGCACGATACTCCTTCCCGGTGGGCTTTCACGCGAAACAATCGTGCGGTGAGCCACGGTTGCGTCCGCCTTCAGAAAGCACTCGACTTCGCGTTCTTCCTGTTGAAAGAGCCGGATGAATTGTTGGAAGACCGTATTCGTATTGCAATGGATATCAAGCCGGTGAGTGAAGAGGGGAAGAAGCTGCCTGTCAGTGCGGCCTATCGCGAACTGAAACATTATAGTTTAGAGAAATATATACCTTTATTTATAGATTATCAGACAGTTTATCTGTCTGCCGATAATAATTTGAGGTATTGTGAGGACATTTATAAATATGATCCGTCTTTACTAGAGGCAATGAACAACCTGAATTTGAAACCATAAATAAACATACAGATACAAGAGATTATGATTCCTTATAACGAACGCGAAGTTCTGAAACTCCTTCAGGAGGAGAGTACACAGCGGAAAGGATTTGAAATGATTGTGGCGCAGTATAGCGAGCAATTGTATTGGCAAATCCGCCGGATGGTACTGTCGCATGAGGATGCGAACGATCTCCTGCAAAACACTTTCATCAAGGCATGGACGAATATCGATTATTTCCGTGCCGAGGCGAAGCTGTCGACCTGGCTCTATCGCATCGCGCTGAATGAGTGTCTTACCTTTCTGAATAAGCAGCGTGCCATGACTACCGTGGATATTGACGATCCCGAAGCAGTAGTTGTGCAAAAGCTGGAAAGTGACGCCTACTTTTCGGGCGACAAGATACAGATGTGCTTGCAAAAAGCCTTGCAGACTTTGCCCGAAAAGCAGCGTATGGTGTTCAACCTGAAATATTATCAGGAAATGAAATACGAAGAGATGTCGGAAATCTTCGGCACATCGGTTGGTGCGCTCAAAGCATCTTATCATCATGCGGTGAAGAAAATTGAGAAGTTTTTAGAAGAAATAGATTAAACCTTTTAAATGAGACACTGTCTAATGAAAAGAGAGGAGAAAAACGTATGAAAGAAGAAGATATTTTATTGAAGAAGCTTGGAAAGGAAAATTCCTTCAAAGTGCCCGATGGTTACTTTGAGAACCTGACTTCGGAGGTAATGAATAAACTTCCTGAAAAAGAGAAAGTTGCTTTTAAGGAAGAACCTGTCAGCACATGGACAAGACTGAAACCATTGCTCTATATGGCAGCTATGTTCGTAGGGGCGGCCTTGATTATCCGGGTAGCGTCAACAGATCATAAACCTGCTGCAGCAGATGATGTAGCGGTGACAGAAGTGGATACTGAAGTAGTCGTATCTGACGAAATGATTGATGTAGCAGTGGATCGTGCCATGCTGGATGATTATTCGTTATACGTCTATCTGAGTGACGCGAGTGTAGAATGATTTATTAAAACTGATTGAATAAAGAAAATGAGAAAACTAATCGCATGGGTTGTTTTGTTATGTGGCTTTATGCCTGTTCTTTTGGGCTGCTGACGGATGCTTGATCAGCATTTATCACGGGAGGAGTTCAGGGCAAAACAAAAAGCTTTCATTATCGAACAGGCTGGATTGAATAAAGAAGAGGCAGCCAAGTTCTTTCCCGTTTATTTTGAACTCCAGGATAAGAAGAAGAAACTGAATGATGAGTCATGGGATTTGATGCGCAAAGGCAAGGATGATAAAACAACGGAAGCTCAATATGCAGAAATCAACGAGAAAGTGGCCAACAACCGTATTGCTGCCGACCAGCTTGATAAAACTTATTTGGGTAAGTTTAAAAAGATTCTTTCAAGCAAGAAGATTTTTCTCGTGCAACGTGCAGAGATGCGTTTTCACCGCGAAATGATAAAAAGGTATGAATCGTAGCAAAGACAAGGGAGACGATTCAAAGAAGAAATAAAAGAAAACAGAGCGTCCGATTCGTATGAACAGACGCTCTGTTTGAGTAAAAAATGGAGACTCTATCCGCTGGGAATAGAGCCTCTGTTTTTTTATGCCGGTAAGGAAGTTACAGTCCTTTTTTCTTTGCTTCATTCCAAATGGCATCCATCTCTTCGAGAGTCATATCTTTCAGACTTTTTCCTTCCTTGATGGTGTGCTCTTCCAGATAGTTGAAGCGGCGGATAAACTTCTGGTTGGTAAGTTCCAGTGCATTATCGGGATTGATTTTATAAAGGCGTGCCGCATTGATAAGGCTGAACATCACGTCGCCGAATTCAGCTTCCGCTTTCTCTTTATCCATGTTGGCCACTTCCTCCTGAAATTCACCTATTTCTTCTTTCACTTTATCCCAAACCTGTTCCCGTTCTTCCCAGTCGAAGCCTACATTGCGAGCTTTGTCCTGAATACGGTAAGCCTTGATAAGCGAGGGCAGGGCAGCGGGCACACCGCTTAATACACTCTTATTTCCATCTTTCTCTTTTAGTTTCAACTGTTCCCAGTTTTCGGAAACTTGTCCTGCTGTATCTGCTTTCACCTCTCCGAAGACATGTGGATGGCGGAAAATCAGCTTATCGCACAGCTTGTCGCAAACATCTTTGATGTCAAAATCTCCTGTTTCCGAGCCTATCTTAGCATAGAAAGCGACGTGCAACAATACGTCCCCCAACTCTTTGCAGATTTCTTTCTTGTCATCCCTCATCAGGGCATCGCAAAGTTCGTAAGTCTCTTCTATGGTGTTGGGACGCAGACTTTCATTCGTCTGTTTACGGTCCCAGGGACATTTAACACGCAGTTCGTCGAGAATGTCCAGGAAGCGTCCGAAGGCTTCCATCTGTTCTTGTCTGGTATGTGACATAAATCTATTTATTTAATTCATTTTTTTCCATTCTTGGTAAGAAATCAACAACCCTACTACTTCCGAGTAGTTCTGACGGCCACTTTCTATCTTGTTTCCTTTCAGGTAAAGATCGTATATCCAATCCTGTACGGCTCCCACTACCGGGCTATACTTGGCAGCCCAATAGGCTTGATTATTCTTGGCTAATTCAATAATTTCTGGTCGGATGCGTTGAAAGAGTTTTGCATATTCTTCTTCTGAAAGTAATCTTTTTGCATTCCCCAGTACATGCCCCAGTACAGAGAAAATATCCGGAGAAACGGATACCCATTGCCTGTGAACGGGTACAAACCTGATAGGCATAGAAATTGGCTTCCGCTTCGCTGGTGATACCTAACAGGTGGGCTAGTTCATGAGCATAAGTGGCAGGATAGTTGGCGGGAAGCAAATCTCCGTTAAGGGTGAATTCGCAGAAGAAAGGCCCCATGCTACCGGTTACTCCTACCATGGAAATGAACGGAGTAAACAACATGGTCTTTACTCTCGGATGATCGTGTGGAGGTCGGTGTACGCCCAGGCTATCACTTAACTGATTATAGATTCGTACGGTTTCTTCCCGTATCAAATCCTGGTTGATGCTATTTACAGGGGTGTACGAACGATTTAATTGGGTGATATAGTCGTCAACAAACTCCTGAAAATTTTCGGGGTGTAGGCTGTATATGGGATTTCGGTTCGTTGGTAAAAGTTCTTTTTGAGAATAATTCAGTCCCCAAGCCAGATAGAACCATACATAAATCCATAATAAGTATTCCCCGTCGCGCAATAAGATTTTTCTTCCAAGGCAACTTCTTGCGGAGACGGGCATAAAAGGGATAAACAATCACGCCTGTGATGCTAAGGAAGATAAATAAGTCTCCTATCGCAAAAAGGAAATAAATTGGAAAAAAACGACAAAACGTAAGAAATAAAAGGATAGATTGTTTGCGAATAGATTGTTGCCAGAGCAGGAATCCATTGCGTTAGCCACACCAGGATTAAGATTGCTCCTAAGGCTAAATATCTTACATTTGGCTTCTTTTTCATCATTTGTCTAATATCAGTCAACAAAAATATGCATTAAATAGACGTCGCGCGAAAAAATACCTCTATATTTGCAAAAAATCTGTTAACAATGGCTTTATAACTTGTATAATAGGGAAAGTCATTCAACATATAAACCGGATAAGAGATGGCTACATCAGAAGAAATTGAAAAGTATTGCCGGAATTGCGTATCACGTGATTTCGTGAATGGTAAAGGTCTTGTTTGTAAGCGTACCAGAGAACTTCCTGCTTTTGAAGAAGAATGTGAAAGTTTTGAGAAAGATGAAGAGCTGGAAAGATTAGCCCCTCCCAAGCCGGAAGACTTCCCGGTATCTATGACAGAAGAAGAAATGCTTGCCGAAGAGAAATCTCTCCAAAAGGAGTACTGTACGCAGTCGCTGCCTGTATTGTGGGTGCGGTGGCATGGGGACTGATATCTGTTTCTACGGGTCGTCAGATTGGATTTATGCCCATTGCTATCGGGTTTATGGTTGGCTTTGCCATGCGGAAAGGGAAAGGAATACGTCCCATTTTCGGAATTATCGGTGCGGCATTATCCCTGATTAGTTGTGTCCTGGGTGATTTCTTTTCCATTATCGGATATATTTCCCAAGATTATAAAATGTCTTATTTTGACGTTCTGGTAAGCGTAGACTATGGAGAAATATTCTCTATTATGCTGGAAAATGTGATGTCAATGACTGCTTTATTCTACGGATTCGCTCTTTATGAGGGGTATAAATTCTCTTTCCGTGCACAGAAACACCCCGAGGGTGGTAAGATTTGAATTTAAATTATTAATTTTGCAGCCGTTATTTTTAGAATATACATTATCATATATACATAAAACAATATGGAATTAGCAAGTAAGTACAATCCCGCTGACGTGGAGGGAAAGTGGTACCAGTATTGGCTGGACCATCATTTATTCAGTTCGAAACCCGATGGTCGTGAACCTTACACCATCGTCATTCCGCCCCCCGAACGTCACCGGTGTGTTGCACATGGGACACATGCTTAATAATACCATTCAGGATATTTTAGGTTCGTCGTGCTCGTATGGAAGGCAAGAATGCCTGTTGGGTACCGGGAACTGACCATGCTTCTATTGCTACTGAAGCTAAAGTAGTAAACAAACTTGCTGCTCAAGGCATCAAGAAAACCGACCTGACTCGTGACGAATTCCTGAAACATGCTTGGGATTGGACAGACGAACACGGAGGTATCATCCTGAAACAGCTCCGCAAACTCGGTGCATCCTGCGACTGGGACCGTACTGCTTTCACTATGGACGAGAAACGCAGTGAAAGTGTACTGAAAGTTTTCGTAGACCTGTTCAATAAAGGGTTGATCTACCGCGGTGTCCGTATGGTAAACTGGGACCCGAAAGCGTTGACTGCTCTTTCCGACGAGGAAGTGATCTACAAAGAAGAGCACGGAAAACTGTATTACCTCCGCTATAAAGTAGAAGGTGATCCGGAAGGACGCTATGCCGTAGTGGCAACTACCCGCCCTGAAACAATCATGGGTGACACAGCGATGTGTATCAATCCGAACGACCCGAAGAACGAATGGCTGAAAGGCAAAGAAAGTGATCGTTCCGCTGGTAAATCGCGCCATCCCTGTGATTGAGGATGATTATGTAGACATCGAATTCGGTACAGGTTGTTTGAAAGTAACTCCTGCTCATGACGTAAACGACTATATGCTGGGTGAAAAGTACAACCTGCCTAGCATCGATATCTTCAACGATAATGGTACATTGAGCGAAGCTGCCGGTATGTATATCGGCATGGATCGTTTCGACGTTCGTAAACAGATAGAGAAAGACCTCGAAGCTGCCGGATTGCTCGAAAAGACAGAAGCTTATACAAATAAGGTAGGTTACTCGGAACGTACCAACGTTGTGATCGAACCGAAATTGTCTATGCAATGGTTCCTCAAGATGCAGCATTTTGCAGATATGGCATTGCCTCCGGTAATGAACGACGATCTGAAATTCTACCCTGCAAAATACAAGAATACCTACCGTCACTGGATGGAGAACATCAAAGACTGGTGTATCAGCCGTCAGTTGTGGTGGGGACATCGCATTCCTGCTTACTTCCTCCCGGAGGGCGGTTATGTGGTAGCTGCTACAGCAGAAGAAGCATTGGCAAAAGCGAAGGAGAAAACCGGCAATGCCGCCTTGACAATCGAAGATCTCCGTCAGGACGAAGATTGTCTGGATACCTGGTTCTCTTCCTGGTTGTGGCCTATCTCTTTGTTCGACGGAATCAATAACCCGGGTAACGAGGAAATCAATTACTACTATCCGACAAGTGATTTGGTAACCGGACCGGATATCATCTTCTTCTGGGTAGCCCGTATGATTATGGCAGGCTACGAGTACGAGGGACAGATGCCATTTAAGAACGTATACTTCACAGGAATCGTTCGTGATAAACAGGGACGTAAAATGTCTAAATCGCTCGGTAATTCTCCCGATCCATTGGAGTTGATCGAGAAAGTATGGTGCCGATGGTGTGCGTATGGGTATGATGCTTTCGGCTCCTGCCGGCAACGACATCCTTTTTCGACGACGCCCTTTGCGAACAGGGACGTAACTTCAACAATAAGATATGGAATGCTTTCCGTCTGATTAAAGAGCTGGACCAATGCCGAGGTTCGATTCCGGTACCTGAAGATGCTCATCTGGCTGTTCAGTGGTTCGAACAGCGACTGGACGCTGCTTCAGTTGAAATGGCCGACTTATTCTCAAAATATCGTTTGAGTGAAGCGTTGATGTTGGTTTACAAACTGTTCTGGGACGAATTTTCTTCCTACTTGCTGGAGATTGTGAAGCCGGCTTACGGTCAACCTATCAATGGATTTATTTATTCAATGGTTATCAATTGCTTCGAACGTCTGCTTGAACTGCTTCATCCTTTCATGCCGTTTATCACGGAAGAATTGTGGCAGCAACTGCGTCAACGTGAACCGGGTGCGAGCTTAATGGTTACCCGACTGAGTGAGACATTCGAAGTGAATGAGAAATTCCTCCAGGAGTTTGAAGTTGCCAAGGAAATCATCAGTAATATTCGCAGTATCCGTTTGCAGAAGAATATTGCCATGAAGGAACAACTCAGATTGCAGGTGATAGGTAATCATCCGGTAGAGAAACTAAATTCGGTTATCATGAAGATGTGTAACCTGTCATCTATTATGGTAGTGTATAACAAGGCGGAAGGTGCTGCCTCTTTCATGATAGGAACAACAGAATTTGCCGTGCCGTTGATTGATATGCTTGATATAGATGCGGAAATCAATCGTTTGCTGGCAGAACTGAAACATAAGGAAAGTTTCTTGCAGGGAATTGTGAAGAAGTTGAGCAACGAGAAATTCGTGAACAATGCTCCGGCAGCCGTAATCGAACTTGAACGCAAAAAACAGGCAGATGCGGAAAGTATTATCAAATCTTTGAAAGAAAGTCTTACCATTTTGTTGAAAAGATAATCACTTGATACTTAATTTTATGCAATACAAAGGCATCCCGCTAGATTTGGGATGCCTTTCTTTTTTAGATTGAATTTTAATACTATCTTTGTTCTCTCTTTTAATATCACCGACAAATGAAGCAAACACTACGGATTATTATACTTTGCTACTCCTTCATTCTTTTTGAAGGGCTTCTTTTTCCCATGTTGGCAGATACCGGAAAGGCGGAGAAAGAAGTATTGGTCTTGAATTCTATCAATTTCAATTTACCTTGGTCGAAACATTTTTACTGGTGCGTACATGATGAACTTCAGCAGAGGGGTGTTTCTGTTAAGGCGGAATCATTGTCTGTTCCCGCTTTGTTGGATACAATGGAAGTAAATGCGGTGATTACCCGTCTGCGCGAGAAGTATCCAGTTCCGCCTGCCGCAATAGTACTGATTGGTGATCCGGGTTGGATTGTCTGCCGTGAGTTGTTTGATGATGTCTGGAAAGATGTTCCCGTGGTAGTGACGAATGCCCGTGACCGTTTGCCGGCTTCGGTGGAAATATTGCTGTCTCACGCTCCGTTGACAGAAGCAAACAGTGTTCCGGCTAAAGAATGGAGGCGGGGATATAACATTACCACTCTAAAGCAGCATTATTACATAAAAGAAACGATAGAGTTGATTTGTCAGTTGATTCCTGATATGAAACGTCTGGCATTTATTTCAGACGACCGATATATTAGCGAGGAGACTCGTTGTGATATGAAAGAAGTCGTAACCAAGTATTTCCCGGATTTGCCATTGGAACTGCTTTCTACCACTCAACTGTCAACGGAAGCGTTGCTGGATACTCTGCACAGCTATAAATCGAATACCGGAATTATTTATTATTCCTGGTTTGAATCACACAATAAAGATGATAATAATTATCTTTTTGATCATATTCAAGATGTGATATCCAATTTTACTCCATCTCCTTTATTCCTGCTGTCGTCCGAAGATTTGTCTAACAATACTTTCGCAGGCGGATATTATGTCTCGGCGGAGTCTTTCGGGCAGTCTTTGCTGGAGATACTTTTACCGGATTCTGGACGGAGAACAAGCCCGGAATATTCCGGAAACTACCGGTGGAAAGGAGAATGCCTATCTGTGCTATCCGGTGTTGGAGGAACATAATATACCTTCTTATCGTTATCCGAAAGCAGCTGTTTATATCAATCAGCCCCAAAGTTTCTTTCAGCAACATAAAGTCGAAATCCTTGTCTGCATAGCTATATTGGTGATTTTGGTAACGGCTATTACCTATTATATCCGTATTCTTCGGAAAGCGTACAGCCGTTCAAGTGAAGCTATGGAAAAGGCGGAGCAAGCCAACCAATTGAAGTCTGCTTTCTTGGCTAACATGAGTCATGAGATACGTACTCCGTTGAATGCTATTGTTGGCTTTTCAAATATGTTACCGGAAGTTGATGATCGTGAGGAAATGCGGGAATACACAGATATTATTGAAACAAACACTAACTTGTTGCTTCAACTGATTAATGACATTCTGGATATGTCGAAGATTGAAGCCGGGACATTCGATTTCTGTCCGGCGCTGATTGATGTGAATCAGACAATGGAGGAAATAGAGCAAAGTATGCAGCTGCGCTTGAAGAATGATGCGGTAACTTTCACTTTTTGCGAACGTCTGCCGGAATGTATGCTTTATATAGATAAGAACCGCCTGATGCAGCTACTTTCTAATTTTATAGTTAATGCTATAAAGTTTACCAAATCCGGCAGTATCCGTATGGGATACCGTATGAAAGATATTAATACGATCTATTTTTATGTTTCGGATACGGGGTGCGGTATGTCGCCCGAACAATGCCGGCACGTATTTGAACGTTTTGTGAAATATAACCCGTTTATTCAGGGGACAGGACTGGGACTTTCCATTTGTCACATGATTGTCGAGCATTTGAAAGGGGAAATAGGCGTTAACTCAGAAGAAGGAAAAGGTTCTACTTTCTGGTTTACGTTGCCTTACCGAAAAGGGTAAATTTTGTATTAAGGAAATAGAATCGGCAGTAGTAACGGAAGATAATCTTTCAAGTCCGTGCGCAGTTGCTTCAAAGCTTGCTGGATACGGTAATCTATTGTTTTGGGTGATACTCCCAGTGTTTCGGCGATCTCTTTGTAACTCATGTCCCGGAAACGGTGCATCACAAAAGACTCCCGATAGCTTTCGGGTAGCGCTGCGATAGCCTCCTCAATTCGTTTGGTCAGTTCTTCCATCTGATAGTAGTCCGTATCTTGCAGCATTTCCTGCATTTCTTCATAAAAACGGGTATCAGCCCGTTGGGTGGCGTCGATATGCGCGAGTTTGTTTAAAGCCCTGCGGTACACCATTTTGAAAAGGTAGGAACTCAGTGAAGATTCAATGACAAGAGTTTCCCGGTTTTCCCAAATCCATAAAAGAGAGTCTTCTACAATTTCTTCCGCATCTTCCAGAGCAACAAACCGATGACCATATGCACAAAGCATCGGATAATACTTTCGAAACAGCGTGTCGAAAGCTTTTTGATCTCCGTGTCGGACGGCTGATAATAAGAAATCGTTTTCTGAGCGGTAGGTTTCTTTCATGTATTAGTTTTGTAAATTCACTGCAAATATAGCTTTTTTATAAGAAAAACAAAGATTTTCTGAAAAAAAATGGATTTTAGTTTAGAATCTATCCGAGTCTCCTGTCTTATAATAAAAGACAAGAAAAAGAGGATATGGACAAACTTGATAAAAATAAAATAGACGAATTACTTCCCCGCTATTGTGAGGGACAAGTGACAGAAGAAGAACGTCTGCTGGTTGAGACTTGGATGAACGAATCGGAGGAGAACCGGCGGGTAGTAAAACAGATTCATTCGCTTTATCTGGCTACGGATACCATTCATGTAATGAAGAAAGTAGATACGGAAAAAGCGTTGTCGAGGGTAAAAAGGCAGGATAACAGGTAGAAAGAAAACGATGTGGTGGGAATGGGCACAACGTGCGGCCGCAGTTCTGTTCATTCCACTTCTCGTTGTTCAGTTGGTGCACTATTGGGGAGGAGACGAACAGGAACTGGCACAAATGTTGGAAGTAAAGACCAATCCGGGAATGACCACTTCATTAACTTTATCGGATGGAACGGTAGTCTTCCTTAATTCAGAATCACGCCTGACTTATCCTTCACATTTCAACGGAGATACACGAAACGTAACCTTGCAGGGAGAAGCCTATTTTGAAGTTGCCAAGAATCCCGAAAAGAGATTTATCGTTTCCACTTCTCATCAGTCGCAGATAGAAGTGCTGGGTACACATTTTAATATAGAAGCCTATGAGAAAGATGATAAAGTGCTGGCAACACTGGTGGAAGGAAAGATAGGATTCATCTTTACACAGGATAATGTGTCGAAAAGGTATTAATGGATCCGGGACAAAAACTTGTTTATGATTCGAGAGATTGTAAAGTGCAGCTTTATGCCACTTCCGGTGAATCGGAAACAGCATGGAAAGAAGGAAAAATTATATTCAGGAACACTCCTTTGGAAGAAGGCTTACGAATGTTGGAGAAACGATATAATGTAGAATTTATAATTAAGAATGACCGCTTGAAAGGAGACTCTCGTTTACAGGAACATTCACGAATCAACGTCTGGAACGTATCTTAGAGTATTTCCAACTTTCCTCCCAGATTCGTTGGCGGTATCTTGATTCTCCGAATATAAAAGATGAAAAAGAGTAAGATAGAAATATATTAATTGATTTACCTTAAAACGAAAAGTAATTGTATGAAAGACAGACCCCCCTTAAATGAAAACATACGGGATGATATTAGCGTATCTTCCCGTATGGAAACCAGTAAATCTTTTTTAATGCTTGTTTGGCGACAAGCTTAGATAAACTTTTTTATTAACTTTAAGTCATTACAAATTTATGCAAAATTATTTTAGCATCCAATTTTTATGGGTGATAAAGTCGCTTTGGCTAACCTCAAAAAAAATCCCATTATCTATGAGACTATTAGTTTTGTTCTTAGTATGTTCTATCGGACTAAGTTATGCAGCCGATAGTTACGCTCAGAAAGCTATGATCAGTATCGATGTTCACAACCAGCGTGTGGAGGATATTTTGAAAGAGATTGAAGCGCAGTCGGATTTTGACTTCTTCTTCAATAACAAACATGTAGATTTGAATCGTCGTGTTTCTGTGTCTGCTGATAAAAGTAATATTTTCAGTGTGTTGAAGGAAATCTTTGCCGGTACGAATGTGAAGTATTCGGTGTTGGATAAGAAAATAATATTGTCTGTTGAAGCGCAATCACCACAGCAGGAAAAGAAAGTAACAGTATCGGGTACGGTACTGGACACTCATGGTGAACCGGTAATCGGAGCTAGTGTATTGGAGAAAGGCGTACAGGAAATGGAACGATTACAGACATTGACGGTATCTTCAAACTTTCCGTATCTTCATCGAAAGCACAATTGGATATTTCCTATATCGGCTATCAGTCACAGACTGTTGCGGTGCAAGTCGGTAAAAATCTAAAAATCATTTTACAGGAAGATTCCAAACAATTGGAAGAAGTAGTAGTGGTAGGTTATGGTACACAGAGTAAAAAGACATTAACAGGTGCTGTTTCTATGGTAAATATGGGTGATGTAGAAATGAATACTGTTCCGAATGTATCTCGTGCATTGGCAGGTAAGGCTGCCGGATTTCGTGTAAATCAGATCTCTGCGCAACCTGGCGGTGAGGCTAAATTCCGTATTCGTGGTGAGGCTTCTATAGGAGCAGGTAACGACCCTTTGTTTGTTATTGATGGTTTTCCGGTATCGTCTTCCGGTAATTTAAGTTCGGGGAACGGCTATTATGAATCCGGTAATATTGATAATGTGCTGGAGTCTTTGAATCCGGATGATATTGAATCAATTTCAGTTTTGAAAGATGCCGCTTCTACGGCTATTTATGGAGCACGTGCCGGTCATGGAGTTGTTCTGATTACAACAAAACGCGGTAAGAGTCAGAAGCCCAGAGTGACTTATTCCGGTATGGGATCTGTGCAGGTAGCCCGTTCGAATTATAAGATGCTTGATACTGTATGTATATGGATATGTATAATAAGCAGCAGCACGAGGAGTGGCTGAAGTTGAACGGAATGGGTATTTATGAAGGATATGTGGAGAAACCGGATACTCCGCCCACTCAATATAAACCCACTTTCAATAATGATGAAATATTGTTGGCTAGCGGTACTGATTGGCTTGATGCGGTGATGCGCAATGGATATACGCAACAACACAATCTTTCTGTGAATGGTGGTACGGAGAAAACCCGTTATCTGGCTTCTGTCAACTATATGAACCAGGAAGGAATTGTCAAGAATAATGGTGTCAGCCGTTTTTCTGCCCGTTTAAATCTGGATCAAGAATTAAGTAAATATGTATCTTTCGGATTAACCGCTACTTACTCACAGAATAAGTATGATAACGTTCCTTTAGGAGATAAGGTTAATGAATATTCAGGTGTGTTGACCGGTGCTATTGAGTCCAATCCTACTATTCCTATTTATGATTCTGAAGGGAATTATTTTATTGACCCGAAACGTCCTTTTGTTGCGAATCCGGTTTCTTTGTTGGAAATAAAAGATAATACGGTAAAAGATCGGTTGATCGGTTCAGCATTTGTTTCAGTAAAACCATTGAAAGAATTAGAAGTGAAATTACAGTTGGGAGCTGACCGCAGTTTCCAGAAACGTTCCAGTTATTTGCCTAAGACAACTTTGCAAGGGGCAAATAAGAATGGAAGGGCAGATATTTCACAAGAGACAAGCACTACTTATCTAATGGAATTGACCGCTCAATATTCTAAAAGTTTTGGTGATCATAATCTGAAAGCTATTGGTGGTTATTCATTCCAAAAGTTCAAGAATGACGGATTCAGTGCCGGAAATTCAGATTTTCTGGTGGACGGATTTGGATATAACAGTTTGGGGTCGGGTAATTATAAAAAGCCTTCTGTCAGTTCATGGGCTTCTATAAATAGTATTGCTTCTTTGTTTGCCCGTGCTAATTATTCTTACAAAGGAAAATATTTGTTGGAAGCTACAGTTCGTGCTGATGCTGCATCTAATTTTGCACCGGAAAATCGTTGGGGATATTTCCCTTCTGTATCAGCAGGTTGGATGATTAGTGAAGAAAATTTCATGAAAGGGGGGCTTCTAACTGGTTATCCATGTTGAAGTTGAGAACTTCTTATGGACAGACCGGTAATTCTAATGTCGGTTATCGTATTTATGATTATTATGAGGTAGGAAGAAATGCCATTATTGGAGGTGCGAGTCAACAGGAGTATATGCTTCATTTGGGAAACAAGAGTATCACTTGGGAAACAACTACGGAATTTAATCTTGAGTAGACTTTGGAATATTTAATAACCGGTTTAAGTTGGCTGCCGAGTACTTTAAGCGTAAAATAACAGATTTGTTAGTGACAAACAAGCCCTTGCCATTTTATAATGAGGTAAATAAAATTGCAGGAAATATAGGATCAACGCAAAGCCAGGGTGTGGAAATCACATTGAATACAGTGAATATTGTTACAAAAGACTTTGAATGGGATACCACATTGACCTTATCACATTATAATGACCGTTGGTTGAAACGTGATCCGAACTGGAAGCCAAGAGCCTATGAAAAAGAAAATGATCCGATTCGGGCATGGTGGGAATATGAAGCAATCGGTATCCTGCAACCGGGAGAGAAGGTTCCGGACGCTCAAAAAGACTTGGTTCCGGGTATGATGAAGTTGAAAAGATCGGGATGGAAATGGTGTGTTAGGAGATGAAGATAAGGTCTATATGGGGGAATGGTGATCCGAAAATAATCTACGGTTTGAACAATTCATTCCGCTATAAGAATTTTGATTTGAATATCTATTTTTACGGAGAAGCGGGTAGAAAGCGGGGAGCCAGCTATTATGAAGGTTGGACACGCATGGATAATGGTATCAACGTTTCCACTTACGCATTGAAAGCGTTCAGTAGTAATAACTTGACAGCTACTGATCCTACCTACGTGAGAGGGGGGGAAACGGTTGGGGAGACTATTACGTAAAATCTCATCTATTACGTTCGTTGCGGAAGTATAACATTGGGATATAAAGTACCGATCAGCCAAAAGATCGTGAATAATCTTCGTGTATATGTAGATGTGAACAATCCGTTTGTGATTACTAATTGGACAGGGCTGGATCCTGAAACGGATAACGGAACTTTATGCATATCCGGAATGTGACCTCTTATAATTTTGGTGTATCAATATCTTTCAATAAGTTATGAATATGAAAAGACAATTTATACTGTAATAGCAACTCTTTTTTGTTCCCTCATATCGTCTTGCACGTTGGAACAGGAAAGTTTATAATAAAACAAAATCAAAATGTTTCCGCAGAATGCTGAAGATGTAAAATGCGTGTCAACTCAAGAATTATTACGTTTTCTCCGTGGGGGATTTTTTGAGTGGCGGCAGGTTATGTGACGACTAGGAAATGGTGACCGATTATGTAAGAAGAAACTTACATGAGGGTGAACTACCATGCCATATAATTCGTAAGCAATACGTA
>VOFK01002231.1_pt1 | contig 28430 bp, 35 predicted proteins | sample 5384121 | NCBI WGS metagenome assembly VOFK01 (sample SAMN12384730, study PRJNA508395) | human gut metagenome | isolation source: healthy gut J | host: Homo sapiens | reverse complement strand
CAGAACTTCGATTGGAAAAACCTTGCGTCGCTTTGCAGAACTCTAAACCATCATCACTGGCGTGGACTGGGGAAATCTCGGTTGTGATCCTGACCGGAAAATGGGCAATCATCCTGAAATCGCTTGATGGTTTTTTGGCGCTTGACGGCGCAGTGCGAGCAAGGCCATCACGGATTTGGCAACGCCGCTGACTGGATCGGTATTGCGGGAAGTCTCGCAAAACATCAGCAATTTCATTTCGACATTGATTTTCGGCACTTGCCGAAGCGCCTGATGCAAATCAGAACGGCGCTTCAAAGTATGGTCGCTGCTGTCGTGAGGAAACTTCGACTGGGCAATGCTCGGAAAGAAAAATCGCTGGATTTTCTCAACGGAATTGGGCAGGACACTCTCTGACCTGACAAGATTGCTTGGCGGCCTGCTTATCAGGCGCTCAATCTGCTGTCGGCTTTGTGGATCGGGTCGATTGAGGACCGGCCTTGCAGACGAGGAAATCTGGGCTTGTCTCGAAATTCTTACACCGACATTGACTGGGACGGCTTCGGTGGTGCTTAGCAGGATGTCGGTGGAGCCATAACCAGCGTTCTCGATCTCATTACATTCTCTGTTTTCAGATCATGACTGGGGGCGAAATGGTGCAAAACCTGATTGGCGGTCTGGGGAGGCACTGGGCGCGGTAATCAGCATTGACTGGCTCCAACACTGCTGGAATCCCTTGCGACCGCTCTTGTCCAGCGTATTGTTCAGATTCCCAGCATTATTGTGGGTGCCATTGGCGGAATATCAAACCTGCTTGCGAGTTTTTTTGAGGCAATCGGCCTCGATTCTATCGCCCGGACTTTCTTTCGTGGAATCCGGAGACGCAATGCGCGACGCGGGTTCGTGGCTGAAAAACCTCTCGTAGACCCTGTTGTGAACTGGGTAAAGAACCTGTTTGGCATCCACTCTCCGTCTACTGTATTCGCAATCGGTATTCCTTATCAGCGGACTAAAAAGCAGAACTTTCTAATGCTTGGCACAAGATCACGGACTTCTTCTCCGGCGTAATCAGAAAGTTGAGGAGCCTTCTTCGGTAACGCATGGAGCAGTATCAAGTCCACCCATACCACGGCATGGACCGGAATCAAGGGCGTTATCAGCAGTGCATGGAATGGCATCAAATCGGTGTGTCGTCTGCCTATGTACCGTCAAAACCGGTATCTCAAAATGCTTGGAACACGCCATCAAATCTGGCACTAAGCGCGTGGAACAGTATCAAGGCGGAGCTGTCTTCGGCGGACGAGCATCAAGACCACAGCATCGTCCACTTGGACAAACCACAAAACCACTGTCAGCAACGGCTGGAACAACATTAAGGCGAATACACTCCACCGTCTGGAACAGCGTAAAAAGCTACACTGTCCAGCACTTGGGCAATATCAAATCTACCGCGTCGTCCACTTGGAACAGCATGAAGACTACGGCTTCCAGCGCATGGAACAGCATGAAATCACGTTCATCTCGTCCACATGGAGCAATATCAAGTCCTCGCTGTCCAGCACATGGAATAACATCAAATCTACCGCGTCCAGCACATGGAGCGGCATCAAAAATGATTCAGAATCAGGGGCTGGGGATCCGGCATTAGAGCACAGCAATATCTGTAACGAGTATTGCCAACATTCAACTCGGTTGGACTGGCTGAAAAGGCTGGGTTTTAACCTCGCAAGCAGCCTTCTCAGCGCTGCAAAATCCGCGCTAGTATTCACTCCCCGTCGCGACTGTTCCGTGACGAAATCGGCCTGAATATCGGCTACGGCGTCGGTGAAGGTGTGGAGGCTTCCATCTGAAATCCGTGTCCGGCGTGCTGACGCAATCGCGGATAATTCAGCACCGGTGATTATAAAGGTCGACATCGTCCCCTGCGTCTGGGTGGACGGTGCGCTGTCCTCGTTCTCGGACAGGATCGGCGGCAGCTTCACAGAAAGCCTGCTTGACCGGCTTCGAGGCCATTTGCGGATAACATCGTTCGCCGTTCCCGCTGTGGCTGGCGGTGTCTCGTGCCCTGAGGCCGCAGCAGCCCGCAGCGAAGCGGCAGCCGGTGCTGACATCCGAGCACGACCATTGAAACGTCAATGACACTTATTTCGCAATTGTTACGCAGGTCGTGACCCATGCGACCACAGCCATTGTGACGACCATCCAGAACCTGGCGGTACGACGGTCCAGCTTCCTGCGACAAGACCGCAATCGCGGAAGCGTCCGAAATCAACCCGCAGAACGCGGGCGGCCAGAAAAAAGGCACGCGGACGTTTTCGGTTTGATGCGCGGATCAATAACAAAGATTACACCGTTACTTCTGCCGCGCATCGATCGTTCCCGCGCCGTCCCCGCGCTGTCCGTGGGCACCGTATTATCGAGCACTGGAATCTTTTTCGTCGATCCTCACGGGACACATCAATACCGCGAAAAGCCCTGCTGTCACAGGGCCGTCTGACGAACGACAAAAACCGTGCCACCGAGTGGAAGGAGTTCGCACATTCCCTATATCGACCAGCGCGACACCAGTGCTACAGCAGCCATGCTCAAGACAACCAAATTATCTGGACGGCAACGACATAACTGGCCAGCATGAAGTCAATGCGTGAAATGCGCATACCGAATCGGCGTCGGGTGATCTGCGAACGCGGATCAAGACCGGCGCTGATACGTAATGCTGCCAATATCCCAGCAAGGAAAAAACCATGTCGCAGATTGCTGGGGTATAACTCGGGGAGGCTTTGCCCCACGGCGGAAACTGGATCATCACGGAAAAACCTTCTGCGGCTGGTCCGCTCGACTGCCCCCGGCAGACATTCCACGTCATCGGCGGGACTACAACAAGATCACGCTTGCCAACGAGCGCGAGCAATCAGCCGGTGCGTCTGGCCTACAAAAAGCGCGAACCGTCTTTAACGCGTGCTCCCCTGTCCCGTCCGGTGTGCTGCCGGCAACAACGACAACGTGCAGCGGTCTACTTCATCACCGGCGAAGGGGAAACAAAATTGTCACACCGGAGGCTACTACCTTGTGTGGGACACCAGCATCCAACAGGTTTCCTTGGGCGTTATCAACATCCCCGTCGTCTGCGGCGGATCACATTTTCGGCACACAGATCACTGTGACCGGCGTGACACTCAGCAATGACAGCGGGGAGAGCTACGGCGGAACGACAACGGAACGATGCTCACCATCGACAGTAACCCATACGCCACACAGGGCATTTGCAACGACCTGTACGCGGCTTTTAATGGGCTGGTGTATTTACCCTTTACGGCGACAAAATCGCTGTACGACCCGGCTACAGGCTGGGCGACCAAGTTAAAAAATCGGTGAGCTTGTCCACAGCGTCATGTTCAACGTCAAGCTCACCCTTGACCACAATTTTCGGGCGGACATCGAGGCCCCGAACAGTGAAGAACTCAGTGAGGAATACCCGTATCTGTCTGAGGTGCAGCACCTGAAGCAGACCACGGAGGAACTGAACGGTGCGATCCAGAACGCCGCAAAGGAGCTGGCGGGCAAGGTCGATGATACCGCGCTGGCGGCTGAGATTGAGCGCGCGCAGGGCGTGGAAGTTGCTCTCAGTGAACGCATAGGCAACGAGGAAACCCGTGCCAAAGGCGCTGAGGACGGCCTATCTAAGCGCATCAAGAGCATTGAGGATTCTTCCCCCGGTGCTCTTGCACAGCGCGTCTCCGCGCTGGAAACCACCGTTTCGGGGCATACGCAATCCATCTCCGCGCTGAACACAGCGATTTCCAACCACGCGTCGGACATCTCGCAGCTTGCAGAACGTGTGCAGAACGCCGAGGGCGACATCGACGCGCTACAATCCACCGTGGGCGGGCATACGACAGCACTTTCGGAGGTGCAGGGCACCGTTACCGACCTGCAAACGCGCCTGACCACCGCCGAAGGCACCATTGCGGCGCACGATACCGCGATCTCGACGCTTCAGACAAAGGTGTCCAATATTGAGGCCGCTTTGGTCGACATCTATAACCGGCTGAACGCGCTTGACAGCGGCGGCACCGGAACTTAACCATAAGGAGGAAGAACATGGCTGACAAAAGAATCGCTGATTTTGCGACGCTTGAGGAAGCACAGGACGACGATCTCCTGCTTGTCTCGTCCGAAGGCGAAACCTATAACATGAAATTCGGCACCTTCAAGGAGGCCGTGCAGGGCGACGCAGACCGCGCTGCTGCGGCAGCGGAGGCCGCAAAAGCCGCCGCCCAGCTCGCAACCGGTGTATCTGACGAGGCCCTGAAAGCCGCTGAAGCTGCTGAATCCAAGGCGCAGGACGCCAAAACGAAGGCGACGCAGGCAGCAGCCAACGCACAGGCGGCGGCGCAGTCCGCTAACTCCGCGCAGGAATCCGCCGCACGCTCTGAGCAGGCGCTTTTGGACGCGACGGAGGCCGTCGCATCCGTCAATGAATTCGCCAAAGATTTCAACAACCTGAAGACCACCGTAAAGGGCAAGGTTGACGACGCCTACGTTGAGGACGGCTATCTGTATATGACCGCCGACGACGAGGTCGTTGTCGGCCCTCTGGGGCCGTTCTCCGGTGGCGGCGGAGGTGGCGGCGGGGACGTCGGTTCCCTAATCCGTATCGTCAATAAGCTGACCTCGCGGGCATTCTCCGTGATGAACGGCGCGACCGTCGAGATCAAATTCAACTGGACGTCCACCGATACTTCCGACGAGCAGCCCACGGGCGACGGCTCGGCAACGTGGCGCATCAACGGGACGAAGGTAGCTACACAGGCGGTGTCGCAGGGCGATTGCACCTTCGACGCCACGAAGTATCTCACCCCCGCAAGCGCAAACACGATCAAGCTCACCATTGAGGACGCCTACGGCAATAACAAGTCCTTCACATGGACCGTCACCGTGTCCACCTACGATCTGGCATGGAATCTCGGCACCCTCGCTTTCCACGGGTCCAGCGTGCTTACCGTGCGCCTCACGCCCACCGGAGAGGGCACAAAGACCATTCACATGACCGTAGACGGCACGGAGGTTTTCACCCGTGAGGTCGCCACTACGGGGCGCTCCGTCACCGCGACGATTGACCCCACAGCGCTTGAGCTGACACACGGCGCGCACACCGTCGAGGCGTGGCTTGAGGTCACGGCAGGCGGCGAGGTCGTCACGACTACGCACCTGCGCCATGTCGGCATCTGGACGAAGGCGGGCAACAATACGCCGGTTATCGCAGTGTATCAGAGCGCAATCGAAATCCAGCAGTTCGGGACCGGAAGCATCAATTACATGGTGTATGACCCCACCAGCACTACGGCGACTGTCCGCCTGCTGGAAGGCTACAACACCCTGTCCACGCTGACCGTTGACCGCACCATTCAGACGTGGGCGTACCGCGCTACTACGGTCGGCACGATCAACCTCTCTATCCGCACCGGCGAGAGCGTCGTCGCGCCGATCACCGTCACCTGTACCTCTCTCGGCTATGACATCAATCCTGTCACGACCGGCCTTGCCGTTGATCTCGACCCCACGGGACACAGCAACAGCGAGACGACCGCAAAGCAGTTCGGTTACAAGGACGGCGACGGCACAAACCATCCGCTGACCTTCAGCTCCAATTTCGATTGGATCAACGGCGGATTTCAGATCGATGCGGAGGGCGTCACCGGCTTTGTGGTCAAGCGCGGCACCTATGTTCAGCTTGACCGCAGCCTGTTCAATGACAATGCCGCGACCTCCGGCAAGGAAATCAAGGTTGTGTTCAAGGCTACCAATGTCCGCGACTACGACGCTGAGTTCCTGACCTGCGTATCGGGCGGCATCGGCCTGAAACTTCAGGCGCAGCAGGCGGTTTTCAGCTCTGAGTTGACCAACGTCGAAATCCCGTATTGCGAGGACCGCAAGATCGAGCTGGACGTCAGCATCGAGGCCAGCAACGAAAACAAGCTGGCCGTGGTCTGGCTTGAAGGCGTGCCGTCCAGAGCGTTTGCGTACACCGCAAATGATAACTGGATGCAGTCTGACCCGCAGAACGTGAAAATCGGCTCTGACGACTGTGACATCTGGATTTATCGCCTGAAGATGTACAGCCACAGCCTCACGCGGTATGAAATCCTTGACAACTTCGTCGCGGACTGCGGCAACACCACGGAAATGGTTGCCCGCTACCTCCGCAACCACATCTTCAACACGGACGGCTCTATCAACGTCACAGAGCTGGCGGCGGCAAATCCGACGCTGCGTATTCTCAAGATCGGTGCCGACCGCATGACCGTTGGCAAGTCCGACGAAGTGGTCTGCACGGTTGATCTCGTCTATACGGACGGCGGCAGCACCTACAACTTCCACGCGACCGGCGTCATTATGAAGGGTCAGGGTACGTCCTCTGCTGCATACGGCGAAGCCGCCCTCAACCTCGACCTTGATTTCAGCAAGGCTATTTGGGAGAACGGCGCGGGTGAGCGCATCGAGACGTTCGCCATGACCGAAAGCGACATTCCCGTGTCGTACTTCAATATCAAGCTGAATGTGGCGTCCAGCGAGAATGCGAACAACACTGTTCTGGCTGATGACTACAACAACTTCCAGCCCTTCCTGTCCGAAGGCCGCCGTGCTGACGCCCGCGTCCGTGGTACCGTCAAGGGGCTACCCCTGCGCCGTATTCTTTCACCAACACCGGCACGAACGCCGTGAGCGTTGGCGCACGGTCTGTCGGCGCAGGCGCGACGATCCTGTACGGCAATGGCGATATGAACAACAGCAAAAAGAACTTCGCTGTGTTCGGCCAGACCGGCGAGCATCCGCTTCAGTGCTGCGTTGAGATTTCCAACAACATTGCCAGCCAGTGTCTGTTCAAGTCTGCTGACCTCACCTCGGAGACGTGGGACGGCAACGGGGCCTTTGAGTTCCGCTACCCCAAGAATCCCACCGCAGAGATGAAAGCGGCGTTCCAGACCATGCTGTCGTGGGTGGTTTCCACCGATACCACCGCGCCGACCGGAAATGCGCTCAGTGCGCCCGTGACCTACGACGGGACGACCTACACGAACGACACGAAGGAGTACCGCGCGGCGAAGTTCAAGGCCGAAGTCGGCAACTACTTCACCGTGGACAGCTTGCTCTACCATTACCTGTTCACCGAGCGCCACTGCATGATCGACAACCGCGCCAAGAACGTTTTCATCTCCTATGAATACGATCCTGACGTGCAGGATTACCGCTGGAACGTCTGCAAGGACTACGACAACGACACCGCAGACGGAAACGACAACGAAGGCGGTCTGACCTTCAGCTACGGCCTTGAGGACACTGACAGCGTGGGAACGAAGCCCGTATTCAATGCGTCCTCCTCCGTGCTCTGGTGCAACGTCCGTGACTGTCTCGGCGCAGAGCTGGAAGCCATGTTCAAGGACCGCGAGGCGGCGGGCGCGTGGAGTGCTGAACGCATTCTTGCCAAGTTCGCCGCGCATCAGGCAGCGCGCCCGGAAGCGCTGGTGGCCGAAGATATGTGGGGCAAATACTTCATGCCCTATATCAACAATGGCAACACCGCGTACATCGACATGATGCAGGGCAACAAGACCGACCAGCGTACCCAGTTCGAGACATACCAAGAGGGCTATATGTCCTCCAAGTATTACGGTTCTGTGGCCGTGAACGACAAAATCCAGTTCAGAGGCAACACCCCGAACGAGTGGGCGGGCGTCACGCCGACCGGCAACTTCTCCATCACCCCGTATGCTGATTGCTACATCATCGTCAAATACGGCTCCTACAGCGTCCGTAAACGCGCGAAAAGAGGCACGGCATATGAGATCATCTGCCCCGTTCAGGAGGCGCTGAGCGACACGGAAATCTATGTCTACCTCGCTTCCAACGTGGTTGAGATCAGCTCCATTGCCGGTCTGTATTGCCAGTTCATCGACCTTCAGGGCGCACGCCGCCTGCGCAGCTTCGCCGCAGGCGCGGAGGCGGACGGCTACACGAACAAGAACCTGACGTCTATCAGCGTCGGCGCGAACACGCTGCTTGAGTACCTCGACCTGCGCGGTACGCCAGAGCTGAAGCAGGCACTTGACCTGTCTGCCCTCACCTCCCTGAAAACGCTCCTGCTGACCGGCAGCGGCATTACCGGCGTAACCTTCGCGCTGGGCGCTCCTGTTGAGACGGCCAAGCTCTGCCCGCTGAACAGCCTGATTGCCCGGCAGCTCTCGCACCTGACCGCGTTTGCTATGGACGGCTCCAACCTCCGCACAATCTGGGTCGAGGACGCCGCAGCAATCGACACCTACGCGCTTGTGAGCGCGGCGGCAAGCCTCAGTCGTGGCCGCCTGCCGGATGTCAGTTGGTCGATGAACGACGCCGACGTGCTGCTTCGCCTGAAAGACCTCGCCGGTCTGGACGAGACGGGCAACCCCGCTACGGAGTTCGTCCTCAAGGGCGCTGCGCATATCGCAGTCGTGTCGCAGGCCGAATTGACCACTATCATGGCGCGGTTCCTCAATCTGTCCGTGACCTACGATCAGATGGTCAGCTCCTGCACCGTCACATTCAAGAACTACGACGGCTCGGTCCTGAATACGCAGACCGTCCGCAAGTACGGCGCAGCGAAAAACCCCATCACTGCCGGTCTGATCGACACGCCCGTCAAGCCCTCCACCGTTGATAAGGTGTTTAGCTTCATCGGCTGGGATCAGCAGCTCACCTACATCCTCGAAGACCTCGTTGTGACAGCGCAGTATTCGGAGGCAACGCGGTATTACACCGTCCGTTGGTACAATGGCACCCAGCTTTTGCAGACTGACACTGTGGCGGCACATGACGGCGTTTCCTTCCGTGGCGGTGAGCTGACGTCCTCCACCGGCTCTATCTGGATGGGCTGGGACGCGCTGACGAACGATGTCACCAGCGACATTGACGTTCACGCAGTGTTCATTACGCCCACGCTGCCGGACACCGTAGCAACCAACTTCGACTACCTGTACAGCGACGACGCGAACGACAACAGCGGTTACACGCTGGCGGAGTTCTACGGCATTATGGAAACGGGGAAGACGAAGGATTACTTTGCAGTCGGTGACAAGATCAAGATTGTTCCGACGACCACGGTATTTGCCGACACCTCTATCATCATGCAGGTCGCAGGCTTCAACCACTTCAAGAAGAAGGACAGCGACGATTTCGCCGGTGTCGTCTTTGCCATGCTGGGCATCATGAATGCTACCCACCAGATGAACAGCCAGAACACCAACGTCGGCGGCTGGGCATCCTGCGGTATGCGGACGTGGCTCAATGAAACCATCTTTGCCGCGCTGCCGCGTCAGTGGCAGTCCATGATTAAGATAGTTCAGGTGCGGTCCTCCATCGGTGACACGAAGGCAGACATCAGCACCAGCAACGACCGCCTGTTCCTGCTGTCCCGCGCCGAAGTTGGCTTCAATGTCAACGACGTACCCTATAAGAACGAGGTAGACCCCGACGCCGAAAACGTGACCTTCGCACTGTTCACCGATAACAACAGTCGTATCAAGAAAACGTACAACGGCACCGGTTCTGCTTCTAACTGGTGGCTGCGGTCGCCTGAGGCGTCGTCGTCTTCGTCTTTTCGCCTATGTGATCACCATCGGTTACAGCTACGGCAACTTTGCGTCCAACTCCTACGGGGTGGCGTTCGGCTTCTGCATATAATCTGTGCATCTTGGGTATCTGGCCCCCTTTGTGGGGCCAGATACTGACGCACTGGCTCCCGGCCTACGCCCCTATATCGCCGCGTAAGCGGCGCGCGAAAAATTTGAAAATTCACACTTCTCGTCTGGAAATTGGGGGGGCATGTGATATAATATAATTTACGAACTTTTCAGCAAAAATGAGGTGGTGCCCTTGTCTGTAATCAAAAGCAAGCGCTCTACGTCCGACATGGAGTTTCTGGCAACCGCAAGGAAGTTAGAAATTTACACGATTCAAAAATGCGTGAATTTCCCGAAGCGATACACCTTTTATGTATCACAGCCTTTGGCCGCTGCGGCGACGCGCATTTATGAGGACGTCAAGAGAGCAAACAGCATATACCCCTTGAATCAGCATGAGGTTCAGATCAGGCGCGACTACTTCCTACACGCCAACGCTGAACTTCAGAGCATGATTTCCCAGCTTGAGGTGGCGCAGGAGCTGTTCGGCATCGAAATGGATACCCTGAAATACTGGATGGACATTGTAGATACCGAAATCAGGCTCGTTAAAGCCGTACTGAAAAGCGACAGGGCGCGGTACAAAGACCTGCCCTGATAAGATCATAGGTTAAGCGCTGCACAAATTGCCAGTTCTTCGACGAGGTTGACTTCTAACTGGTGGCTGCGGTCGCCTGAGGCGTCGTCGTCTTCGTCTTTCGCCAATGTGAACAACAACGGTAACAGCTACAACAACATTGCGTCCCACTCCTACGGGGGTGGCGTTCGGCTCCTCTCGTGCCAGACAAAGTAACCTTCGGGGGTGAAATCCGTGCAGAGTGGAGAGAAGGAGTGCTTGACCTTCCTGCAAGGGTAAATATATGCCCTGATGCGTCCGGGCGGACGCTGCTTGCATGGTACGGATTGCAGGTCATTCCGTATTTCATGCCCGGTGACGCTATGTGCCTACTGCAACCTGCCAACAGGCATACGGGGCAAGCGAGGTTTCTTATGACAAGCGAAGAACGTAGAGAAGCAAGGTATCAACGCCGCGCTGCCGCACGGCGGGCAAAAAGCGGGACGCCGCCTGCGCCGAGCACGATAACTACGACGAGGTGTTCAGCTATAAGCACCTCTATCAATCGTACAAGTGCTGCCGTCGCGGTGTGTCGTGGAAGGCCAGCGTCCAGAAATACACGGCCAACGCGCCGCTGAACATCCTGCACACATACAACCAGCTTGCAGCCGGAAAGTTCAAAAGCCCCGGCTTTTACGAGTTTGATTTGTATGAGCGCGGGAAGCATCGTCATATCCGCAGCACGGTCATAAGCGAACGTGTCGTTCAGCGCTGCCTGTGCGACAATGCCCTTGTGCCGGTCCTTGAGCGCACCTTTGTCTATGACAACGGTGCCAGTATGAAGAACAAGGGCTACGATTTTGCCGTGCGCCGGATCACGCAGCACCTCCACGAGCACTACCGGAAATACGGCAATGAGGGCTATATCCTGCTATTCGATTTCTCTAAATTCTTCGACAACGTTTCCCATGAGGTCGTGAAAGCGATCCTGCACAAGGAGTTCAGCGACGAACGGCTCCTTGCGCTCACAGAGCATTTCATCGACGCTTTCGGCGATAAGGGTATGGGGCTGGGCAGTCAGATCAGTCAGGTGCTGGCCCTCGCCTCTGCAAACCGGCTTGACCACTATGTCAAGGAGGTTTTGCAGGTGCGCGGCTATGGCCGGTACATGGACGACGGCTACCTGATCCACACATCTAAAGCCTATCTTCAAAACTGCGTGGCACATATCCGGGCGATATGCGCCGAGCTTGGCATTACCCCTGAATGAGAAGAAAAACGCAGATCGTCAAGCTGAGCCACGGCTTTTCTTGGTTGAAGGTGCGTTTCTTCATCACAAAAACCGGCAAGGTCGTCCGGAAAATCTATAAGCGCAGCGTCACGAAGATGCGGCAGAAAATGAAAAAGCTACACAGGAAATACCTGTGCGGCAAAATGACCTTCGCGGACATCTATGCGACGTGGCAAAGCTGGCGCAGCTATGCCGCGCGATTCAACGCATGGCACACCGTTCAAAACATGGGCGCACTGTACACCAACCTTTTTATAAACAGCAAGGAGGACTGCTATGGTCTACTTCAAAATCCTGTCTGCTGACGGCACGGTCAAAAGCGTAGAAGCGCTTGCCGATCCCGTCTACGTCTGTTGGCAGACCCGCAACGGCATTCTTATCCGGTGCGACAAACGGGACGCGCAGGGCGTCATGTCCGGCGACGGGAACACAATCTATCAGCTTCAGGGGAAGCAGCTAAGCGGCGTTGAGAGTGACGAACTTCTCAGCGCCGTTTCTATTACCCTTGCAGAATATGAGGAGCTTGCGGCACAGGTCGGCACCACGGACCCCCGACGACGATACGCCGGTCAATCCGCCCGACGACCCGGAACGGAAATCCTCACCCGCGCGCAGCTCACCGAAAAGGTACTGGCCCTTGAAGACGAGCTGGCAGCGGCAAAAAAAATCCTGCTGGGGGTGACGGACGAATGACGCTGAAAGCCCTCGCACAAAACTGCGGCCCCTGATCGAAACCGCAGCACAAAGCCTTGATGACACGACCGCCCTTGAGGCGGTCGAACTTTTTCCGGCGTGGAAGACCGGCACCGTGTACACAACGGGGCGACGGGTCCGACATGGCGGGATTCTTTATACCGTTTTGCAGGATCACACCGCGCAAGACAGCTGGACGCCCGATGCGGCACCGTCCCTTTTCGCAAAGGTGCTTATCCCTGATCCCGACGTTATCCCCGAATGGGAGCAGCCGGACAGCACCAACCCTTACAAGAAGGGGATCGCGTCCGATTTAATGGAAAGGTTTACGAGAGCCTTATAGATAACAATGTGTGGTCGCCTTCTGCTTATCCTGCCGGTTGGAGGGAGGTGTCCGCATGACCCTGAAGGATCTTCTTCTGGGCGGCAGCGGCGGTCTGTTCGCGCTGCTGACCATCCTGCAAATCAGCCCCATCAAGATCAACCCGTGGTCTGCGCTGGCCCGCTCGATTGGCCGGGCGCTCAACAAAGATGTTCTGGACCGGCTCACCACTTTGGAGGTCGAACAGAAGGAAATCAAATCGGAGCTGGCCGCCCAAAAGGCGCTTTCCGATAAGCGCGAGGCCAACGGCTGGCGAGCAGACATCCTCCGCTTCAACATGGAGCTTGTCGAGCATACGCGGCACACACGGGAGGACTACATCGAGATTTTGGACGTTATCGACAAGTATGAAAAATACTGTGATAGTCACAAAGACTACGAAAACAACCGTGCCGTCCATGCAATCGCCAACATTGAGCGTTGCTACGACGACCGGCTGAAAAATAATGACTTTGCATAAGGAGGAAATCGCTATGAACCCCGAAACCAAAACCACCACCGAAACCACCGAGGCGGAACTGACCGCCGAAGCTCTGGACGAGCTTTCCAACAACAAAGGGGAGGACTAAATCATGAGTTACACGAATTCGCCGATGGTGAGCTACACGAAGCTCAGCCCGAACCACAGCGGGCAGCGCACCCACAGCATCGACCGTATCACGCCGCACTGCGTGGTCGGCCAGTGCAGCGTGGAGACGCTGGGCCGCATCTTCACGCCGACTTCCAAGCAGGCCAGCTGCAACTACGGCATCGGCCTTGACGGTCGTGTTGGTATGTATGTCGAGGAGAAGAACCGTAGCTGGTGTTCTTCCTCCAATGCCAACGACCAGCGGGCCGTGACCATTGAGTGCGCCAGCGACAGCACAGAACCGTATGCGTTCAAGGATGTGGTCTATCAGACCCTCATCAAGCTCTGCGTGGACATCTGCCAGCGCAATGGCAAAACCAAGCTGCTTTTGGCTGGGCGACAAGGACAAGACCCTGAATTACGCCCCCAAGGCCGACGAAATGATCCTGACCGTCCACCGCTGGTTTGCCAACAAGAGCTGCCCCGGCAACTGGATGTATGCCCGCATGGGCGACCTTGCCGAGAAGGTCACTGCGGCGCTGGGCACTGCGGCAGAGCCGGTGAAGCCCACCACCCCTACCACTCCCAGCACCATCAAGAAGGGCGACGTCGTGCGCATCCTGTCCGGCGCGACCTACTACAGCGGCAAGGCCGTCCCGAACTGGGTAGCCGCCAAGCAGTGGATCGTCCGCGAGGTCAGCGGCGACCGCGCCGTCATCGACAAGAGCGTGGACGGCAAGAACGCCATTTGCAGCCCGATCAACGTCAAGTTCCTGTCCGTCGTGGGCGGGGCGGCTACACCGACGCCCAGCTTCAGCGCGTACCGCGTGAAGATCACCGCCAATGCTCTGAACATCCGCAAAGGCCCCGGCACCGGCTACGGTACGAACGGCTGCATCCGTGACCACGGCGTTTATACCATCGTCGCGGAGAGCGCGGGCACCGGTGCGACCAAGTGGGGGCAAGCTCAAATCCGGCGCAGGCTGGATCAGTCTGGATTACACCAAAAAGGTGTAAATACATATCGAAAAGGAGAATATCACCATGACTAACGTTATCATCGAAAACCTTGTGCAGATCGCGGCAACCCTGCTCATTACCCTGATCGGCGTTCTGGGCGCGTGGCTGTCTACCAAGCTCGCTAAGCGTGAGGAGCTGAAGAACATCTCTACGGCCACCAATGAGGTCATTCACGCCGCCCAGCAGACCGTCCTTGAGCTTCAGCAGACCACCGTGGATGGCATGAAGAAAGCCCATGAGGATGGCAAGCTGACCAAAGATGAAATTACTGAGTTGGGCAAGCTGCTTATTGACGGCGCTATGGCTAAGATGTCTGACACCTCTAAAAACCTGCTCAACGCTGCTGGTGTGGACATCTCTGCTATCATTCGCGGCGCAGGCGAAGCCCTCATTGCGCGGATGAAATAACCGAACTACAGGGGTTACAGTCAGGCGCACTATGGCTGTAACCCTGAATTTATGTAACACCTGTGCCGTTACAAAGTGGAAAAACGTAACCCCTGATTGTAACGTCTGTTGTAACCCCGAAAAGCCTTTGAAACAAGGCGCTTTTCGGCTTGACGTTACAATGTTACATACTTTTTCTATTGAATACCTGAAATAAAGAGAAAACGACATACGCGCATCATAGCACCTATATGCACGCGCGTTATAGGAAAAAGGCCACCGAGTGTAACCCTGCACTCGGTGGCCTTATTTTTTTTGTCTTCTGTGGCGGCAGAAAAAATAAATTCAAATATTTGCTCTCAACCACTTGACAAGTTCAAACGTTTGCACTATACTAACAACATAAAGAGCAATTATTTGAACTCAAAAACAGGAGGAACATACAATGAAGTATTTCGTAATTGCCACCCATTGGGACGATAAAAGAAAAGCTCCGGTCAAGTACATTGCCGGAGAATTTGACAGATACATGAATGCTGTGCTTTTCAGGGATGCCTACAACAGCTATTACAGCACAGACGCAAAGATTGTTGAGGACTTCGACTTGCTGAATGCCTGAAACTACGCAGAGTGACGGGGTGAAAACCCCGGTAATGCGGCAGGCCGGTCACAAGCCCGGCCACGCTATAGGAGGACAAGAAAATGAAAGTCAAAGAAACGCGCTGGATGGACATGGACGATCTGCGGGGGCTGTGCATCAAGCACGGGTGATTTACGCGGGGCGACTGCAAAGCCTACGACAAACTGCTGAAAATGCCGTATGACGCTAAAGGCAAGCTGCGGAACATCACCACGACGATTCTCTGCAACATGGCACAGGCCATCATGCAGTACAGCGACCCCGAAACCTACGAAATCCTTGAGTTTGAAGGCATCTTGTATTGCCTCAGCGAAATCTGCCACACCTGCTTTTCCGTTGAAGACTGAATGGAGGTAACGAAAATGTTTAAGATCAACAGCTACACCGATCTGAAGGTCGCCTACGAAATCCTTGAGATCGCTTATGAGAGCGGCAGGAGCCAGAAGGCCGCTGACCTCAAGCGCGAAATGCGCACGTTCTTCCACCGCCCTATCTCAGAGCGCCGCATCATTCAGGATGACGGCATCGACGGCTATACGGAGCTGCTGCCGCTGCCTGAATACATCGAGACGATGGACGAGGCCGTCAGCTACTTCGAGGACTACGAATACCGGCCCTATTACCCGTCCGCTTATGACTGTACTGGTCAGGCATTCACAAGCTGGTATAAGGTTTTCGTTCGTGGTGGTCGTTTCTGGGCGTACCACCATGTCAGCGTGGATGTTTGAGAGGAGGCGGGCACCATGTTTGAGAAGCGATTTTGCCCGTATTGCGGAGCACCCTTGTCTGAAGGCTGCGACTGCGAGCGTGAGCTTGCGGAGTACGAAGCTGGCCTGATCGACGAGCTTGAGGAACGGCAGCTCGCCAATGCGTGGCAGCAGGACCTGATTGACTTGTATCGTCGAGAACGATAGCCGAAACGCCCAGACGGGCGTCTGCCGGAACCGCCCCACCGGCACTGAAGATGGCAGGGCAACGGAGGTAAAACATGAAAACGTATGTGGTCTATTTCTTCATCAAGGCAAACCGGACAGAGTATCTGGCCGACGTCGTTATCGAGGCTCCCACGGCAAAAGCCGCCTGCGCGCTTTGCAGGGACTGGTATTTCAAGACGACCGGCAAGAACGCTTTCCGGCCCACAACGAAGCTGAGCGACGAAGACCGAAAGTGGTATGAGGGACCATAACCGCATCAAGCACTTCGACGCGGCGCTGAAGCAGAACGGAGGTAAGCAATGAAACTGGATCGAACGCTGTTCAAAGAGGTCAAAGCGCTGGCCGGTAATGGGAGCCGGGAGGCAAAATTCGCCTTGCTGCGTCGGATTGACGCAGCAGGACGGACCTCTCGACACCGAAGGCCCGCGAGAATTTTAACGCCTGTCTGTCCAAACACGGCAGGGCGGTTGTTGCGGTCTGCGTGGCTGCTACGCTGGATGCCCGAAAAGACCGTCTGGATTGCTGGAATTGGGTCTGGGCATATGAGGTCCTGTCGGCTCTGCCCCAGAGCATAACGCTGCGTAACCTTGAGCGCGCCCATATCGAAGATGGCCTGCATCCTACCGCCATTTGCGACTATGCCGGTCCCTTCATCCGACTGACGACCGAAGAATAGGAGGTGTTATGTATGGCAACCTATGAGATCATCCGCGAAACACACGGAGAAGCAACCTGTTTGGCAACGACCCTCGGCGGTCAGCGCTGGTGGATCACCCGCACTGCGGAGGCGTCCTTCACCGTGGAAACCTGCCTTGAGGTGCGGTACGGCGACATCGAGGTTGTGGCCGTCAAGACGTGCCGCAGTCTGGCGGCTGCCCCGAAGTGGCTGGAACAGCACTGGCGTGACTGGGTGCCGGACGAACGGTGCGAGAGCTACACACGGGAGGGAACATTGTGAGGATTGCAGATCAGAAGCGCGCGGACTTTGTGAAGCGGTTTCGCAGCCTGTCCCGTCGTTTCCCGCTGTGGCAGGTGTGGAGCGACTTCATCACCATGTTCGCTATTGCGCTTTCCAACGCTTTAGATAGTCGATACCGCACGGAGCGCGAGGCAATGTATAAGCGGATCATCGAGAAGTACGAGAAGGCAGAGCGCACAGTGTTCCCTGAACTGGTAGAGGATGTGGTCAACGCCTTCGACGCCGACCGGGAGCAGGATTTTCTGGGCAGCGCGTACATGGAATTGGAACTCGGCAATCACTGGATCGGCCAGTTTTTCACACCCCTATGACATCTGCCGCTGCATGGCGGAGATTACCACCGGCGACGTCGTGGAGCAGATCAACCGCGACGGCTTCGTCACACTGAATGACTGCGCGTGCGGAGCGGGGGCTACACTGATCGCGGCGGTGAATCAGATCGAAAAGCAGCTGTTTGAGGCAAAAAGCTCGCTGCGCTGGCAGAATCACGTCCTTGTGACGGCGCAGGACCTCGACTTCACAACGGGGATGATGTGCTATATTCAGCTCTCGCTGCTGGGCTGCGCGGGTTACATCAAGATCGGCAACACCTTGACCGACCCCATGCACGACGGAGATGACCCTACGGCCTACTGGTACACGCCCGGCTACTTTTCGTCCGTGTGGCAGCTTCGGCGTATCTTCCGGAGCATGGACAGGCTTTTTCAAGGAGGCGGGATAATGGATGACAAAAAGGTCAAATACGACGCGCTTGACGCCATGTGGGCATTCGTGCGTATGGGCGGTTATCAGCTTCACCCAGCAGACATTTCTTCTCTAAAGGACCACTGCGAAAGCAAGCTTCGACACCTGCTGACGCAGAAAACAGCTGGACAGCGGCGCGATAAGCGGGAGGACATCGACTTTCATGAGCTGGACGTAATCACAAATAACATCGTAATCGGGGCAATGGTCCTCTATATGAGCGGAAGCCTCGATGCACTGACACCGAAGGAGGCATCACACCATGAAAAAGAGCGTAATTGAAGCCCGGCAACGGGCGTTGGAAAACAGCGAAGTCGCGCCGGGTATTCTGATCCGGGTAATGGATAAGCCGCACCAGCACGCCGTCATCTGTTCGCACCCGAAGGTTTACCGTGAGAGGGTGCTTGACGGCTGGCACACAGTCGCGGCATTTCGGAACGGCGAGGAGGTGAAAATCTAATGCGAGTTGAAAATATGACCGACCGGGAAATCGTCGCGGCCTGCGCTGTGGATTTCCGACGCAAGGCACAGGAGGCATACGACGCCTACCAGAGCACCGGCATGACGCGGTATGACAATGCCTATCACAAATACGAGGCTCTGGCAGACGCCCTTGACCGTGACGTTCAAAAAGCCGACACCCGGCAGGCCGCCGCGTCCCTCAAATCCGAGTTGATTATGCTGGCATCGGCGGCAAGCAGGGCGAAGCTGCCCTCCGCGCCGGAAGGTGCGCTGCTGGCGCTGGCAAAAGAGGTTATTGCAGTCGGACGACTGTACGGCTATGACGGGAAGGAGATGGACGCATGAGCAGCGGAATAACCATTGTCTGTCGGGAGGTGTGCCGACAGACCGGCGCTGTGACGGCGTATATCTGCAAGAAGGACGTTGAGGACCGCGACCTTCACCTTGTCAGCATTCGTGGCAGGGTAAATCCGGAGTTGCAGTATTACGCCATCCGTACCTGCGTTGCGGACAACATGGAGGAGCTTGAAGACCTGTTGCGGTTTCTCAAGCGCCGCAAACTAACCGAAGCTGACGTGAGCCGCTACGGCGGGATCGTCCGGCTGTGAAAGCTACACGAAGGAGGAAAACAAAATGAAATACAACAGTGTTGAGGAATGGAAGGCGGAGGCGACCCGCCGATTTGGCCCTGATATGCTCAAGTGGCGTTTCCGATGCCCTATGTGCGGTCACGTCGCGTCCGTGCAGGACTTCAAGGACGCGGGAGCGAAATCTCCGAACTGCGCCTATCAGGAGTGTCTGGGCCGGTACACCGGCAAGGGCACGCCGAAGAAGGGTGACAGCAGCGGCTGTAACTGGGCGGCCTACGGACTGTTCGGAATTCCTGCCGAGCATGACATCGTTATCGTGGCTCCCGGCGATCAAGTGAACGTGTACCCGTTCGCGGACGGAGAGCAGGAGGCTGACAATGGCTGAGTATCATGTTGGCTGCGGAGCGTTCGCCATATACGCGGGGACGCTGAATAGCCGCAACAAAAACCTATGGCAGAACAAAACCGAATGTACGGACGAAGCGATCTGCGCCGTCCGGGACTACATCGTGCAAGAATGCCTCGGAGGGCTAAACTGCGAGAAAGCCACGTCGGGAGGCTATGAGTGGACACTTAAAGACGGGCGCGTCGTCGAACTGCGCGTGACGGTTAAGGACAGGGGAAAACAATGATGGACGAATACGTCTTGAAAACGGCAGCAATGGAGATTGTTCGCAGAACTTCAGGTGATTACGCAGCGGCTTTTTCGGCCATCCGGGCGTTGCCTGCTGCCAGCGTCGTGCAGATTGGTGACTGCGAAGGTTGCGTCTGGCTGAACACCCGGCATCAGAAGTGCTCCTGCTGCCGTAGGAACCAGTACATCAAGGACAATTACAGGGAGGCATAATGTTTGGTCGAAGGAGATTGAAAGCCGAGATTGTGCGGCTGTCGTACCGGGTATCGGAGCTTGAGGAGCGCCTATGCCCCTGTGAATCGCACAGTTGGGTGATGCTTGATTCCGATTTCACTATCGGTTCCAGCGCAGGCGACATTGATACGATCTATCGGTATAAATGCCGCAGGTGCGGGAAGACGCTGAAAACCTATAAGCTCTTGCCGACAGAGAGCTACACCGGCAAATAGAAAACTGCCGCAGAGGACAATTACCTCTGCGGCAGTTTTCTTGTCAGGCCGAACACATTCCTAAACCAAAAGAGTTCGTACCTGTGTGTTTTGGTGGAGCTGAGGGGAGTCGAACCCCTGTCCGAAAGCACTTTGACAGGACCTTCTCCGGGCGCAGGACAGTTTCAGCATTCCCTCCCTGGGCAGGCACTGGCCAGACTGCACAGTTCAGTAGAGTCATGATGCATGGGCGGGGCAACTCTTACCCGCCGCACGTCCGCCACATCAACGACGCCTTCCCCGGCCTGTGGCCTCTCCGGTTCAGACGGCTGCCTTTAGTTAGGCAGCGACAGCAATACGATTGTTGTCAGTTAATTTTTAAGTTGCCCGTTTTATGGCGGTCAGGCGCCGCCGCCCGCTTATCCTGCCTCCACACCCCCGTCGAAACCGGTACAGCCCCGTATATGGGATAGGAGGCGTCCGGGCCGGGAAACCGGCCCGGATACCTTGAAAACATTTTTACTTGTGGAAGGGGTCCGGCAGCTTCTCCGGCTCCGGGTACTCCACACCTTGGGTATCCACGGTGACGGACTTCATCACCTGCGGCTTCTTGGGCTTGTTGGTCAGCATATTCCGGGGCTGGGAGGCGATCTCATCCACCACGTCCATGCCGTCGATGACCATGCCGAAGGCGGCGTACTGTCCATCCAGATGGGGCGCGTCCTTGTGCATGATGAAGAACTGGCTGCCGGCGGAGTCCATAGCCTGGGCCCGGGCCATGCTGAGAACGCCCCGGGTGTGGCGCAGGTCGTTGGGCACGCCGTTGGCGGCGAATTCGCCCTTGATGCAGTAGCCGGGGCCGCCCATGCCGGTGCCGTCGGGGCAGCCGCCCTGGATCATGAAGCCGTAGATGCAGCGGTGGAAAATCAGCCCGTTATAGAAGCCGGAGTTGGCCAGGGAGATGAAATTCCGCACAGACTGCGGTGCAATATCGGGATACAGCTCGGCGGTGATTTTCTTGCCGTTCTCCATTTCGATGGTAACAATGGGATTGTTCATGGATACGCTCCTTTTTTACCGGTTTTTCTCGCGGACGGCCCGCTCCATTTCGCGCTTGGCGTCGCGCTTGGCGATGGCGTCCCGCTTGTCATAGGTCTTTTTGCCCTTGCACAAGCCCAGCTCCACCTTCACCCGGCTGTCCTTGAAATACAGGCTCAGGGGGATCAGGGCATAGCCGTCCTGCTTCTGCAGATCGTGGAGCTTGCGGATCTCCCGCTTGTGCATCAGCAGCCGCTTGGGCCGGTCCGGGTCCTTGTTGAAGATGTTGCCCTGCTCATAAGGGGAGATGTGCATGCTGTGGGCGTAGATCTCGCCGTCCTTGGCCACGCAGTAGGAATCCTTCAGATTCACCCGGCCCTGCCGGATGGACTTGACCTCCGTTCCGGCCAGCTCGATGCCCGCCTCGTATCGGTCCTCCACGAAATAGTCGTGGTGGGCCTTGCGGTTCTGGGCCGCGATCTTGATACCCCGCTTTTCCATGGCGGACCTCCTCTCTTTTGGCTGGTAGATTAGTATACCACACTTTTCCGGAAATTGCAACCCCCCGGCAGCCCTCACACCGGCAGCCCTCACAGCAGCAGGCCGTATTTTTCCTTGATCCGGTCCAGCTTCTCCAGCATAGGCTCCGCGGCGATCCACAGGAAGAACACCGTGGCCGCGGCGTGGACGCAGTCCACCGGGAAGCCGGTGACGTAATAGGTCAGCAGGGTTTTCCAGGTCAGGGCCTCCGCCCCGGCCCACATCAGCACCGACGCCGGGTTCATGATGCCGCCGTAGATCACGATGGCGCAGAACGCGCCGAAGGTGCACAGGCTCCCCCGGGTCCGCCGCAGCAGGCCCTTCCGGAACAGGACCCCCGCCAGAAAGCCGATGATCCCCATGGAGAACATCTGCCAGGGGGTCCACACCCCCTGAGAAAACAGCATATTGGACACCAGCATGGACAAGGCCCCACCAGAAAACCGCTCTGCCCCCCAGCGCTACGCCGGAGATGATGGTCATGGCCATGACGGGCTTGAACTGGGGCAGCATGAAAAATGCCGCCCGGCCGCCACGGAGATGGCGCACAGCACCGCGATGACCACCAGCTCCCGGGCCTGGGGCCGCCGCCCCTCGAACACCAGGAAAAACGGGGCCATGCACTCCAGCAGCACCAGCATCGACACCAGGCCGTATCGCTGGTTGTTCAGGTAATACACCCCCACGAACAGGGTCACGGGGATCAGCAGCAGGATGGACGCCGCAGCCGCCGTCGTCCGGCGGGACAGCCTGCGCTTTTCCACCGGAAGCTGCACCTGCGCCGGGGCCTGGACCGCCGCCCGATGGCCAGGGCCAGGATCAGCAGCAGTCCGCAGAACACCAGATACAGCGCCAGCTGCTTCTGCCCCAGGGCCGTCAGCCCGCCCTTGTCCACCACGGCGGACAGGTCCGTGACATTGGCGGCATACAGGAAGATGGCCAGGGCCCCCGCCCCGGACACGGCGGCCAGGCCTTGCACCACAGGGGCAGGCGCGGCGGCTTCCAGTCCGGCGTCTCCTCCCGGGCCTCCGGCAGAGGAGGGATATCCTCCGGCAGGGCCGGCTCCGCAGGAACCGTGCCGCCGCAGGCGGCCATCACGTCCTCCGGCGTAACCGCCCGGGGCTCCAGACTGCGGGCCATGCGGTTGGCGGCGGTGGTATAGAAGCTGTTGCCGCTGAAGAAGTCCCGGGGCGCCGCCTCCGTCACCACGCCGCCGTCGAAAAACAGCGCGCAGCGGTCGGCGTACCGGGCGCAGAACTCCACGTCGTGGCTGACCATCAGCAGGGACACCCCCTGCCGCAGCAGAGTCCGCAGGATCAGGGCAAAGGTCTGCTTGAACTCCGCGTCCAGACCCTTGGTGGGCTCGTCCAGCAGCAGGATCTCCGGCTCCAGCAGCAGCACCTTGGCCAGGGCCGCCCGCTGCTGCTCGCCGCCGGACAGGTCGTAGGGGTGCCGGTCCAGCAGGTCCTCCAGGCGGCACAGAGCCACCATCCGGGCCACCCGCTCCTCCTGCTGGGGGCGGGGCGTTTTTGTGCCGGAAAATATCTCGAACAGGTCCTCCCGGACCGTTTTCTTCACAAATAAGGTCTGGGGATTCTGGGGCAGCATGCCCAGGGTCCCCTTTACGGAAATTTCGCCCCGCTGGGGCTTTTTCATGCCGGACAGCAGCCGCAGGGTGGTGCTTTTTCCCCGCGCCGTTGCCGCCCAGCAGGGCCAGAAACTCCCCACGGCCCAGGGTCAGGTCCAGCCCCTTTACAACGTCCGGGCTGTCCGGCTCATACCGGAACCACACCCCCCTGGCCGTTATCACCGGCTCCCGCCGGGGGATACTCTTCTTCCCAGGGCAGGGGGCCCAGCGGACGCTCCGCGGCATACCGGCGCAGAAAGTCCCGCCCCTCCCGGACGGTGACGGGGCAGGGGGCCTCCGTCTCCACCGAGGCCCAGACGCGCATGGCGGCGGGCATGGCCAGAAACATCCGGTGGCCCAGGGTCTTTAGCCGGCGGCCCACGTCGTAGGGTGTGCCGGTACACAGGAGCCTGCCCCGGTCCATCACCGCCACGGCGGTGGCCAGGGGAAAGGCCTCCTCCAGCCGGTGCTCCGTCAGCACCACGGCGGTGCCCAGCTCCCGGTTGATCTTTCCCAGCACCGCCAGGAAATCCGAGGCGGCGATGGGGTCCAGCTGGCTGGTGGGCTCGTCCAGGATCAGCACGTCCGGCTGCATGGCCATGACAGAGGCCAGGTTCAGCAGCTGCTTCTGGCCTCCGGACAGCTCCGCCACGTCCCGGTAAAACCAGTCCTCGATGCCGAAGAAGGCCGCCATCTCCGCCACCCGGCGGCGGATGGTGGGGGTGTCCGTCCCCAGGCTCTCCAGCCCGAAGGCCAGCTCGTGCCACACCTTGTCTGTGACGATCTGGTTTTCCGGCGACTGCTGGACAAAGCCGATGCGGGCCGCCTGGGTCCGCTGGTCCACCTGCTCCAGGGGGGCGTCCCGGAACAGGATGCGCCCCTGCCGGACCCCGTGGGGGCCAGGGCGGGCTTCAGCTGCCGCAGCAGGGTGGACTTGCCGCAGCCCGACGGGCCGCACAGCACCAGAAAGGCCCCCTCCGGCACCGTCAGGGTCAGGCGGTCAATGGCCGGGGCGGTCTGCCCCGGATAGGTAAAGCTCAGGTTTTCGACGGTGAACAGCGCCATGCGCGGGCCTCCCTTCGATCAAGAATCACCGGCGTCAGGCACAGGGCCAGATACGCCAGATAAAAGCTGATGGAAAACGGCTGGGTCATGACCCCCTGCAGCAGGGGGAAATACCACCACTTCAGTCCCCCGGCCAGGCATCCGCACAGCAGATACAGCCCGCAGAAGCCCAGCCACGCCAGGGCGTACCGGTCCCGGCTCTCCATGCGATAGATGGAGAAGGCCGTCCGGCCCCGGAGGCCGTAGCCCCGGCTTTTCATGCTGTCGGCGGTTTCGATGGCGTTTTCCAGGGCCCAGGTGACCATGATGGAAAAGATGGTCACGGCCCGGCGGACCCGCTGCCACACGCTGCCGCAGGAGGCGTCCCGGCCGATGCAGAACTGGGCCTGGCGCACCACCTCCAGCTGCCGCCGGAACAGGGGCACGAACCGCAATGTCATGCTCAGCACCAGGGACAGGGCCGGGATGACCCGGCCGAACAGATACACGAACTTGTCCGATGTGATCACGGCGTTGAAGCACACGAACCACAGCACCACGGCGCACAGCATGGCCCCCGCCGCCAGGCCGTAGAGGATGCTCTCCAGGGTCAGGGGATTGCCGGAGGGCAGATACGTCAGGATGGTGACTCCGGCGTGGTTGAAGGCCGGGTTCACGATGGCCGCCAGCAGAAGCACCGGCAGGGCGAATCTCAGGTGCCCCGCCAGGGCCCGGCGGCCTCCCAGCTCACCGGCGTACACCAGCGCCCCCGTCAGGGACACCGCCAGGCACACCGGGTGCATCAGCACCATGGAATAGGCCAGCACCAGGGCGAAAAAAAGGAAATTCACCAGGGGATGATAGCGGGAAAAGGCGTCGCCCACGGCTCCGGCCTCCTTTCGTCATACGGTTCTGCGCAGGGCGAGGCGCACAGGCCCCGCCCTGCGGGATTTTTGCGGTTTTCGGGGCCTTACCCGGCGGCGTAGCCGCCGCCTACGTTATAGCCCAGGTCGCAGGTATACACCCAGCAGATCACGTCCCCCTGCTGCACCTGATACCGGGAGCAGCCATAGTTGGGGAACCAGTCGTTGACCTTGTACATCCAGCCGGAGCCTTCGCCTACGTCGAACTCATACAGGTTATAGATCCCCTCGATATAGGCGGAGTTGTAGATGGGCGTGAAGCTGAACTCCATGGGGATCTTCCGCTCCCGGCACACCCGCTGCAGCACGTCGAACACGCTCTCCCCGGGGGGAACGTCACCGTGGAAGCCGCCAGAATGGTGCCGTCGGCGGGGATCAGCGCCCGCTTGGCCTCCTCGCACTTGTCCATATTATCCAGGATGGTGGCGCAGGAGATGGAGATGGTGCAGGTGGCTTGCTGAGAGGTGTCGGGCTTGGTCTCCTCCGGCTCCACCGGCTGGGGCTTCCCCTGGGGCACCGGGTCCGTGTGGTACTGATCCTGGCCGGACGGCTCGGACGTGTCCGGGGTGTCCGGCTCGTTGGGGGTATCCGGGGTATCCGGCGTCTCGGGCTTGTCCTGGGGATCCGTCTGCTCCGTGCCGGGGTTCACCGGCGTTACCGGCGTGTCCGGGGTCTGGCTGCCGCACCCCACCATCAGCAATGTCAGGGCCAGCACCAGGGCCAGCAGGAATTTTCCGTATCTTTTCCGCATAGGGGAACACCTCCATTTATAGCACCGAAGCTGCGTCAGGTTTTGTATAAGACGTCACAGCGTGTTTTCACACGCTCAGCTTGTCAAAAAAAGCCTCGCAGAGTTTGCCGCCCGCAGGCGGCAAAGCAAGTTTAATCCGTTTTTTGCGGCGGCGTGTACGTCGCAAAAAACACTTCTCAGTCTGCAAGTGTGGAATTTGTTCGCTTTCAGCGAACAAATTATGCGCGCGGCAGACTGCAAGCCTTTTGTCAAAAAAGGGCTTCGCTCTTTTTTGACACGCACAGGATTCCTGATTGAATTGATCAATCAGGAATCAGTATTATAGCACCATGCGCAGGGACGTCCGAAGACGCCCCTGCGCGGGTGTATTTGCGGCGGTTTACGCGCGCTTTTTCTTGTTCTGCATCAGCAGCACGGCCGCACCGGCCAGAGCCGCCATGCCCATCCACACCAGCACCGGGCTTTCATCGCCGGTACGGGGAACATCGGGCTTTGCGGGCTGATCGGGGGTCGCAGGCTGATCGGGCGTCACGGTGATGGTGACGTCGCTCATGTCATACAGGCTGGTCTTGCCGGCAGTCAGGCGATAGTAGGCCGCCAGGGCGTAGTAGCCCTGCTCGGTGGCCATGCCGTCCACGGTCTTGTCGGCCATCAGGTGGCGGAAGCCGCCGCCGGTGACATAGAAGCCGCACAGTGCGTCCACGACGCTGACGCCGCTCTTTACGAACCGGCTGTCGGCGGTGGGATCAATGCCCAGGGCCGTCAGGGCCACGATGACCTGGGCGGTGGACTCGGCGGAGGCATCGGTGCCGGGGATCTCGCTGAAGGTGCCGTCGGCGTTCTGCACACCGGCCAGGAAGGTCAGGGCCGCGTCCACAGCCGCCTTCACCTGGGCGTTTTCATAGTAGGGGGCCAGGGCCTGCACGGCCATGGCGGTCATGTCCACATCGGGGACCTGGGAAGAGGCGATGACAGGCCAGCTGCCGTCCTCCCGCTGGGTATCCAGGATGGCCCGGACCAGCTTCTCCCGGGTCACGTCGCCGGAGACGGGATAGTCATGGCTGTCCAGAGCCAGCAGGGCCCACACGGGACCGTTGACGCTCTGCTTGGTGATGAAGCTCATGGAATCCAGGCCGTCCAGCAGGTTCCGCCCGGCCACATGGGTCACGTCCTTACCCATAGCCGTCAGGGCCAGGATCAGGCGGAGTTCTCGGTGGAGCGGGGCGGTTTCAGACGGCCGTTCTCGTCCATGGCCTTTTGCACATACTCCACCACGGGCGGAGTAATACGCGTCCGACCGGGGACGTCCCGGCCGGAAGGGCCAGGCCCAGAACCGCCCACTCGCCGCCGATGGAGCCGGTGAGGCAGGGGCGCCCTTGGAAACGATATAGTCGCCGTGTCTTATAGACTCCCGCCAGCCAGGGCCTCGGCGGCCAGCAGCGCGTCATAGTTGCCCACCCGCCTGGAGCTTCTGGGCCAGGGCTACGCCGGCCCGGGGCGGCTCCACGGCGGCGCGGGAGGCGTCACGGCGCCGTTGGCGCTTAATGAGGGGCCTAACTGCCACGCGTTACGGTCTCGTCCCCGGAAGCTGCGCCAGCTTTTCGGCGGCCACCAGCACGTCATAATTAAGCCGACCTGCTCCTTGCGGCTCCTGGCGCAGGGCGTCATGCGGTCCGGCGGCCTGGATGGCCTCCCTCGGAGTTCAGGGTCACTTTCGCCGATGGCGGCGATCTTCTGCTCCACGCCGTGGACGTGCGCCAGCCGGTCAGAGCAGCACCAGCTCAGGCAAGTACGGGTCAGACTGCGGCGGTGGTGGAACCCGGTACTGGCGGTCCATGCCGGAGCGGTAGGACACGCCGCGGTGGGTGGAATGCCGCCGAAGCCGCCCACCCGGGATGCACCGACAGCCAGAGCGCTCTAAGCCTCGGCGGTCTTCGGCGCATGGTGACGCTCAGCAGCTGGCGAACGGGGCTAAGCCGCCAGAAATCATACTGGCCCAGCGTGCCGTTGCGCTGATACTTGTTGCCCTGTGGGCATCCAGGTAACACCAGGGAGAAATTCGCTGAAGTTGTAAAACGCCGGATATCTCTCTCGTCAGCTACCTTAGCAAATGACGATTTCTACGCTGCTGGGACTGCAGCCTGCGTCCTGGGCACGACGTTACCGCCGGCGCCGATGAGGTCATAGCTGATGCGGGCGGTGATGATTCCGGTGTAGGCGGCCATGCCGTCCTTCTCGATGCGGGAGAATGTGGCGAGCCGGTGGTTTTCCAGGCCCGCAACGGTGACTCCGCCAGCTATCCACGGAAACGCCCCTGGCTGGTGAAGCCGCCGGAAGCGCCGGCCTTATCGCGTGACGGTGGAGCGGCCACGGTACGGTGCAGCCCTCCTGGGGAGTGAAGCGTAGCTGGCGCCCCTGCGTACCATCACATAGAACAGGATGTCAAGCTGCCGGCATCCAGATACTTCAGCAATACGCAACCGAACGAAGTACAATTTGA
>VOFK01000565.1_pt1 | contig 28432 bp, 42 predicted proteins | sample 5384121 | NCBI WGS metagenome assembly VOFK01 (sample SAMN12384730, study PRJNA508395) | human gut metagenome | isolation source: healthy gut J | host: Homo sapiens | reverse complement strand
ATATAACGTGGTCATCCGCCATGTGCAGGAGAATCTGGAAAAGCTGCTTCAGGAGAAGCAATACGACTCCGGCGCCATGAAGCTGCATGACGACCTTCTCGCAGCCATCAGGAATCAGGAGGCGGATGAGGCGGAGAACATTATTGTAAAGATTGTGGAATTTGACACCGTCAGTATAGGCGGGTCATGCCCTTCTTAAATTAACGGAACAGGCGATTCCCATCATGCGGAATCGGCATTTTTTTCTTTTCGGCCTTTTTAGTAAGGCCGTCCGGAGAAATGAAATTGGGGAACAAGAAAGCAGAACCGGCATGAATAATTCTGAAAGAAAAAGTGTTGCGTTTTGTATTCATTGGTAATGAAGGCGAATGTATTTTCCATAATGATGTTGTTCTTTCATCTGTTTCCGGCATATGGAATCGACCCCAGCGTGAGGGGATTTGAAGAACTTCATGAAGTGTTGAAAAGTGCGGTTCGGGAACTTGATACCGTTCAGTCTCCGGATCATCTTTCTATGGCTATGAAGTATTTCCGTGCCTTGGTGGAGGAATGTGGGCGTAATCCCGATCTTGTTGCCGTTCTTGAGCTTACTTCAGAATCATGTCCCCCTCAACTAAAGGAGGCTTATAAAGCGGCAATGGAGTTGCAGGGGAAATTGCATGATGTCTCTAAACGGCTGGCTATGAGTGGAATGATGCAAAATAAAGAGGAAATCAAACCGTATTTGGAGTTTATGCAAAAGTTTACTTTAAAGAAAAATGCTCAAAAAAAGAACGGAACCGCAGGTGCATGAAGGAGCGCCTCCCGAGACTGAGGATGCCCGGGACGCAAGAATGAAATGGTGGCGAGATGGAAATTCGGCATGTTCATCCATTATGGGTTGTATTCCGGGCTGGCGGGGGAAATTCAGGGGAAAAAATATAAGGGATGCGTGGAATGGATTATGCAGTATTCCGGAGTGGATAGCGAAACATACGCCAGAGAGGCCCTTCCCCGGTTTAAGCCCAAACGCGGAAAGGCTGAGACATGGGTAAAATTGGCCAAAGAGGCCGGGTGCGTTTATACAATCCTGACAAGTCGGCATCATGAGGGTTTTAACATGTTTGATTCAAAATTCAGTGATTTTAACGTTAAAACGACCAAGGGTGTTGATATTGTAAAGGAATATGCAGAGGCATGTAAAATATGGAATGAAGGCAGGATATTATTTTTCCCTTCTTGACTGGAGCCATCCGGATTACGATCCGACAGGTTCAGGCATTTCTTATCCTAAGGGTAACTATGAGGCTCAAAAACAAGGACGGCGGCAATTCGGGAACCATGAAAAATACAAGGATTACCTTTACAATATTTTCAATGAGCTGCTGACCAGTTATGCCCCGGTAGATCTGGTATGGTGGGATTTCAGCCAGCCTGGTTTTCAGGGAGATAAGGCGTGGAATGCGACAGCATTGATGAAGAATCTTTTTGAAAAAAATCCCAAGGCAATTCAAAATAATCGCTTGTACCATTCTGCAAATCATCTTAGTGAAGGGGGAATCAGAGTAACTCCCGCATGGAAAGGGGATTATTCCACAGCGGAACACCATATTCCGGCAACTGGCATTAATGGAGATTGGGAAGCATGCCAGACTCTTAATGGAACATGGGGATATTCAGCGGATAATCAGGAATGGAAAACATCTCAAGCCCTGATTCGGGAGTTAATTGATACAGTTAGCCGCGGAGGGAACTTTCTGCTTAATATAGGCCCCATGCCCGACGGATCCATTCCTCCTGAAAGCATCCGTATTTTCAAGGAAATCGGTTTCTGGATGAAAAAAAACGGTGAAGCCATTTATGGAACCAGAGCCAATCCGCTGAATATTGAACTGACATGGGGACGCCTTACCAGAAAGGGGGGAAGATATTACCTATATTTTTGTTTTATGATAAACCGGATAATGGGGAGCTGACCATTCCCTGCTCGTTTGAGGGTGATGTGAAAGCGGTTCTACTTGGCGGAGAGAAAACTGTCAACATGAGTCAGGATAAAAAGTCCAATACCACGACATTCTACATAAAAAATATGAAGATGGATACAGCCGCCACTGTGATCAAGGTGATGGGAAAACGCATGATTCACAAGAGGTCCGCGTGACCCTTCCGAGGGAGCTGGAAGGGGCGAAGGTTCCAGCTCCCCATTTTGAAAATGACATTGGATCGCCCTGTGTCACGGATGATAGTTTGCCGGACAAGGCAGTAAAAACAGCCAATGTGGTTTGTTTTATATTCTATCTGTAAAAATAGAATGAAGCCGGATTGTGTAGGAAGAGAAAGACCGACGTCCTTTTTTTCCTGTTTTTGAAAAGTGGTATTCCCATGAATGGGATGCGTGTGGGAACGGGCTATGTTTTTTATTCTTTAACGAATATGGAAGTTTGTTAGAGTGCCCCCGATATGGCTATCCACACTGAATGTGAAGTGCCTGGCATGCGGCGCCTTTCTGGCTATGGAAGATGTGAATATGGCTGCAGATATGGTGTTATGCCGCTCCTGCAATAAGATAAGCAAATTTTCAGAGATTGTTCAGGAGGAAAGGGATGAGGAAATTCTTGATTCCATTCCCCGCCGCATGAGCGTGACGAAAACGGCGAGGGGGCTGGAAATAACGTATAAGAAACCAAAAGGTGCGGGACTTTTTCTACTGATGTTTTCGATTTTTTGGAATTCTGTAACATGCGTTGCCCTGTTTGCGGTGAGGAAGGAAATGTCTTGCGAAAATCTGTTCGGACTATTGTTTTTAATCCCTTTTGTTCTGGTTGGGGCTGGTACATTTGCGGGAGCTTTTTATGTGTTGTTTGGCCGCATGACGCTGATCCTGACGCCAAGCAGGGGGGAATTGTTCCGAGGAGTAGGTAATCTGGGCCGCCGACAGCATTTTTTGCTGGAGAAAGATTCCCGTATTTCCATCGAGGAAAGCAGTATACGGCGGAATCATGGAACTCTGTATAAAATTGTGGTGGAGCAACCGGGAGGAAAGCCATTCGAGTTTGGTACGGGTAATGAGGAAGCGGAGGCCCGGCAGTATATAGCGGCTCTTTTACGACAGATGAGAGAGTAGTTTCTGCCGTTCCGTAATTTCAGGCAAAGTCATGGAACGCCGGAGGATCTGGTTTGCGGAAACGAAGCGTCAGGGAATTTCTGAATGAGGTTTTTTGATTGATAGGGCGGCTAAGATACGTAGATAAACGCATGATGAAGAAAGAGCGCCTTTTGTTGATTCTATGCGGTTTGTTTTGCGGAGCGGCAGTGGCGCAGCCCCCGTCTTCCCACACCGCCGAACATGATTGTCATTCTGGCGGATGACCTGGGTTATGGGGATTTGGGCTGTACTGGTTCCAGGCAGATTAAAACGCCTTCCATTGACCGGCGGGCCAAGGAGGGTGTGTTTTGCTCCCGGGCGTATGTGACGGCACCGATGTGTTCCCCCCCCGCATGGGATTGCTGACGGGGCGTTTCCCCAAGCGTTACGGCATCACGACGAATCCCAATATCCAGATGGATTATCTTCCGGAGTCCCACTACGGGCTGCCGCAGACGGAAAAATTGATTCCGGAGTATTTGGCCCCCTGCGGGTACCGGAGCGCGGTATTCGGCAAGTGGCATCTTGGCCATACGAAGGGATACACGCCGCCGGAGCGCGGTTTTACGCATTGGTGGGGGGTTCCTGGGCGGTTCCCGGCATTATTTCCCCGTGAAGAAGGAGGCTGAAGGCCTGAATCCCTCCATGATTGTATCCAATTTTACGGATAAGACGGACATCACCTATTTGACGGACGATATTACAGACCGGGCGGTCGAATTTCTGCGGGAAGCCGGAAAGGATAAGAAACCTTTTTTTCATGTTCGTTTCCCTACAATGCCCCCATTGGCCCAATGAAGCCAAACCGGAGGATATCGCCAAATTCAGGAACGTGCAGAACGGGGAACGACGGGTTTTATTGCGCCATGGTATATGCGATGGACAGGGGAATAGGCCGCATTCTGGATGCCTTGAAAGCGGACGGTTTGGAAAAAGGATACCATCGTCGTCTTCCTGTCGGACAATGGAGGCGCTCCGGAAGCTTCTTCCTGCAATGCCCCTTTCCGGGGTGCCAAGAGGCAGCATTTTGAGGGAGGTGTTCGCGTACCTTTTATTATCAGATATCCGGCGGACAAGCGTTTGATTCCCGGAAGCGTTTGCAGACAGCCTGTTTCCTCCGTGGATTTGCTTCCTGCTTTGCTGAAGGCGAATGGCCGTCACATTCCCAGGAAGCTGGACGGCATGGATATTCTGGAGCTGGTGGGGAACAAGGGAGCTTCCGTTCCGCGCACCTTTTTCTGGTGTACGGATTATACGTCCGCTGTGCTGGCCGGTGATATGAAGTACCTGCTGGTACCGGACCGCGCTCCGCAGTTTTACAATGTGGCGGATGATCCCCAGGAACAGAGGGATTTGTATTTTTCCAGGCACCAGGATGCGGATTCCCTCGCTAAAAAGCTGGGAACATACCTGACTACGACGCCTGCATGCCGTTTTCCCGACAGTATCAGCTGGTCCGCCAAATTGATGAGGGAGTATGACAAGACTGAGCCGGACAGACAGCCAGAGTAAGGCTGCGTTAGATTTATCCCGTATTTCGTTCTGCATGCCAGCGTTTGGGAACCTCCCACGACGGGAGAGGGGGAGGAACCGCGTGCATGGTTTTCTTTCCCGCTGAAAAACGCTTTATTTCAGGCGCTTGGGTTCCGCAATGCGGAGAATGTGCTCTCCGGGAAGGGCCAAATTGCCTTTATCCCGGGCAATCATTTCAAAGTAGTGGGGATCCTGTGAGATCCAGATAAATTCGTTTTTTGCCTGTTCCATCTGCTCCCTTGATTTTTCCAGATGAGCCTGAAGGAAGGAACGTTCATGCTCCAGGGAGCGCAGATCCTTCCATGGTTTGAAACACACCAGGGAAAGCAGCATCGTCAGGCACAGGGCCAGGACAATGGCAAAGAGGCGCAGGGCTCTCTGGACGATCAGGGCACGTTTCTCCCGGCGGATTTCAAGCTCCGCCAGGGTAAAACGGTGGTAGTAGCGGCGTCTCCAGAGCATTCCTTGCAGTCAAACGACACATTTTTGATCATAGAATATGAATTTTACCACCATAAACTGCGTCATTTCCCAGTTCTTCTTCAATTCTAAGCAATTGGTTGTATTTGGCCATGCGGTCGGAACGGCTTAGAGAGCCGGTTTTGATTTGCCCCGCGTTCGTCGCTACGGCAATATCCGCGATCGTGGCGTCTTCCGTTTCCCCGGAGCGGTGGGAGATGATGGCGGAGTATTTGTTATCCTTGGCCAGTTCCACCGTATCCAGCGTTTCCGTCAGGGAACCTATCTGGTTGACTTTCACCAGGACGGCATTCGCTACATGGCGGGAAATGCCCTGATTCAGGAATTCCACATTCGTCACGAACAGGTCGTCCCCTACCAGCTGGGTATTGCCGCCCATGGCTTTAGTGAGCTGTTCCCAGCCCAGCCAGTCGTTTTCCGCACAGCCGTCCTCAATGGAAATGATGGGGTATTTTTTCTGCAGTTCCTGATAGTAAGCCGTCAGTTCCTCCGCCGTTCTGCCTTGGCCGTCTGATTTTTTGAAGACGTACAGGTTCCGGAGGGGATCATAGAATTCGGAGGAAGCCACGTCCAGGGCAATGAAGATATCCGTGCCCAGGGTGTACCCGGCCCGTTTTACGGCCTGTGCAATGCATTCCAGGGCGTCGTCCGCTGATTTCAGGGCCGGGGCGAATCCCCCTTCATCCCCCACGGCAGTGGAAAGGCCGCGGTCATGCAGCACATCCTTGAGCGCATGGAAAACTTCCGCCCCGTAGCGCAGGGATTCCCGGAAAGTGGGAGCCCCCTTGGGCATGATCATGAATTCCTGAAAGTCAATGGGGGAGTCCGAATGGGCCCCTCCATTGATGATGTTCATCATGGGGACGGGCAAAACCTTGGCGTTCGGCCCGCCCAGGTATTTGAAAAGGGGAAGGTTGAGCTGAATGGCGGCGGCTTTCGCCACGGCGAGGGAGACGCCCAGGATGGCGTTGGCCCCCAGGCGGGATTTATTGGGCGTGCCGTCCAGGTCGATCATGATTTTGTCAATGGCCGGCTGCAGGGTGGCATCGTGCCCTGATATTTCCGGGGCAATGATTTTATTGATGTTTTCCACGGCTTTAAGCACGCCCTTGCCTCCGTAGCGCTTGGCGTCCCCGTCCCGGAGTTCCCAGGCTTCATGCTCTCCGGTGGAGGCTCCGCTGGGGACGGATGCGCGTCCGATAGCTCCCCGGCGAGGGCCACGTCCACTTCCACGGTGGGATTGCCCCGTGAGTCGATAATTTCACGGCCGCGGACGTCGATGATTTCCATTTCATTCATGATCATAAGATTTTTTCTTGTTCTTTTTAGACAGGGAAACGGGTTTTCCGTTCCGGAGAAGCATGTCATGTCCCTGGAAGTTCCGGTTTCAAAAGCAGGACTGGCGCAGAAGGGGGATGAAGATTGCCGGCGTCTTCAGGACCATAATGCCCCCCCGCAGAGTGAAGGTTTTTTCTTGCCGGGCATCTGCCTGCCCATTTTTGGGAATCTTGCCCGGAAAGAAACTCAGGGAAATCAGGGAAGACAAGACGTTTGGTGAGGAGCATGAAACGCAGAGGGACAGGAGCAGCCGCTTTGGCACGGTGGAAACAGCATCAGGGGAAGACGCACCGTTTCGTGACGCAGGGAAGGACGGCATGCCGGAAAGGGGCCTTGATTCCGTCCCGTTCCGGGTATGGAATAAAAGCGCTTACTACTAAAACCATGCCTAACATTAACGATAATTTCCTCAAGTTGCAGGCGGGATATTTGTTCCCGGAAATAGGGCGCCGCGTACATGCGTTTGCCGAATCCCATCCGGAGGCGGCCAAAAGGCTGATTCGCTGCGGCATCGGCGATGTGACGGAGCCGCTTCCCATGGCGGCTATTGAAGCCATGCACCTGGCCGTGGATGATTTGTCCACTCATGAACGTTTTCACGGCTACGGTCCGGAGCAGGGGTATTTCTGGCTGAGGGAGGCAATCGCCAAAAAAGCCTATCAGGTTCACGGCGTGCATGTGGAAGTGGATGAGATTTATGTTTCTGACGGAGCTAAATGCGACACGGGAAACATTCTGGATATTTTCGGGACCGGCAACAAAATCGCCGTGCCGGACCCGGTTTATCCCGTGTATGTAGATACCAATGTCATGGCCGGGAATACCGGGAGTTCCAGCCCGGATGGTTCTTATGAAGGGCTGGTGTATCTGCCGTGCACTCCGGAAAATAATTTTGTGCCGCAATTGCCTGATGAGCATGTGGATTTGATTTACCTGTGTTTCCCGAACAATCCCACCGGAGCCGTGGCTTCCCGGAAAATGAACTGCTGAAATGGGTGGAATACGCCCGGGCGAACCGTGCCATTATTCTTTATGATTCCGCTTATGAGGCTTTCATACAGGATTCTTCCATTCCCAGATCCATTTTTGAAATTCCCGGCGCGCGGGATTGCGCCATTGAGTTCCGTTCCTTCTCCAAGCAAGGAGGCTTTACAGGGGTGCGCTGCGGTTATGTGGTGATTCCCAGGGAATTGCACGGATATGATTCCGAAGGGAACAAGGTTTCTATCAGCCAGCTCTGGAGCCGCCGCACCAGCACGAAATTCAACGGCGCTTCCTATATTGTCCAGCGGGGCGCCGCGGCTCTGTTCACCATGGAGGGCATGGCCCAGACCGCCGCGCTCATCAGCCATTACCTGGGGAATGCTTCGCTTCTGCTGAATGCCTGCCGCCAGGCGGGCATGCGCGTGTGGGGCGGGGAAAACGCCCCTTATGTATGGGTACAGTGTCCGGATGGTCTGGACAGCTGGCAAATGTTTGACAAGATGCTGCATGAGGCGAATGTGGTTATTACGCCTGGTTCCGGTTTTGGTTCCAGGGGGGAAGGATTCTTCCGCATTTCCGCGTTTAATTCACGGGAAAACGTGGATGAAGTCTGCCGCCGCATCCACAGCCTGTTTGCCAGATAGAAGGGCGTTTTCAGACAGATTGTCCAGGCCGCGGTGCAAAACACCGCGGCCTGTGTATTTCTTTTCGGGTGAGTTGATGACCGTGGCATTGCATTTCCTGCCGGGAGGGGGCTCCTGTAAAAAGGTCATCTTCCTTTCTTACGGATTTGGACCGGGAAAGAGCAGAGTCCGTTTTCAAGTGATGGGATTCCGGTAAAGGGGCGTTCCTATGGCATATTCGGCCCTTGCCCCCGTTCATTTGTACGGAGTAGGTTGTTGCTTATGTCCCCGTGGGTGCGCATGAGTTCCTTTTTCCGGCAGGCTGCTTTTCCTGCATGTTGCGCCTGCCTGCTGTCTGTTGCTGGCGCCATCCGGGGGCAGGAAGGGGAAGCGGAGCTCCCTTCTGTGGAGCCGCTTTCCTGCGCGCACTCCCCCGGATGGGAGGGTAACAGTTCGGGGCGGTTATGGGTACGGTGTTCACGGTGCGCTTATCCCGGGAGTGGCATGGACGCGGGAGATGCGGAGAGAGGCTGTGCGGGGAGGCTCTGGCCTGTGCCGCCCATTGGGAAAAAAGTGATGTCCGCCATGGATGCGGAAAGCGGTCTGGCCCGGCTTAATGCTGCGGAATACGGCATTTCCGTGCCTGTTTCTCCGGAATTGGAAAGGGGTGCTTCTTCTGGCCCTGGATTATGCCCGGCTGACGAACGGCGCTTTTGATCCCACGCTGGGGCCCTGCATCCGTCTGTGGAAAAAGAGCCGCCGCCTTGGCATTCTTCCGTCCGGCGAGGAACGGGAATGCGCGCTCCGTGCATGCGGATGGGAAAAAGTTGTCCGTCCGTAAGGGAATGGCGGTCAAGGCGGTTTCTGGAATGAAGGCTGGATTTGGGAGGCATGGGAAAGGGCTTTGCCTTGGACCGGATGGCGGAGATGTTGAAAACAAGGGGAGTATGTTCCTTCTTCATGGACAGCACCAGCGATGTTCTGGCGGGCGCTCCTCCTCCCGGGGACCCGGGATGGAGGCTGCGGGTGGATACTGGAAATGGTCAGGGGGAAGTGTTGCTGTTGAGCCATGCGGCCGTTTCCACCTCCGGGAGCGCCCATCAGATGGTGAAGATTGGCGGGAAATCGTATTCCCATGTTCTAGATCCCCGGTCTGGATTGGGTGTTACGGAAGGGAGGCAGGTAAGCGTCCGGGCGCTTTCCGCCGCGCTGGCGGATGCCCTGGCGACGGCAGGGTGTGTGATGTGTGAGGAGAATTTCCGTTCCCCCTGACAGGCAAATTGCCGGGAGTGTCCGTCCTGTCCTTTTTCAAGATCCGCCATGTTCTGTAGTGGAAATGCAGAAACAGGATGTCTTAAGGAAAGAGGGAGGAAATGGGGCCAATGAAAGGAATGGCAAAGCAACTACGTTTTTAAGGTACACCTTTATAACCCTATTTATGAGATTGTACCATTTTTTACTCCCTGCCGTTGTCAGCGCTGCCGTATCCGCATCATTTGGGGCAGAGTTTCCTAATCCCTATCCTGCGCCTGTTCCCGGCGTCCGCCTGACTCCAGAGATTCCGCTTTCACCCTCCATTAATGGCGCCCGTATCGTCGGGGCTACCCCCGGTTCCCGCATGCTGTTCCAGGTTCCCGTCTCCGGGGAGCGGCCCATGAAAATTCAGGCAACAGGGCTTCCCCCAGGCCTGAAGATGGATTCGCGCGGATTGATTGCGGGTACCGCTCCGTCCGGGAAGAGGGAATACAAGGTAAATATCCAGGCTTCCAACAGGCATGGAAAGGATATGAAGGAGCTGATTCTGAAGGTGGGGGACGAATTGTGCCTGACTCCGCCCATGGGCTGGAGCAGCTGGTATTCCTACAGTGAGGCTGTAGGACAGGATAATGTGCTGAAGACGGCCCGGCTTTTTGTGGAACGGGGATTGGTCAATCATGGCTGGACCTATATCAACATTGACGACTGCTGGCAGGGCAGGCGCGGAGGGAAGTATGGCGCCATTCAACCCAATAAGCGTTTTCCTGACATGAAGGACATGTGCGACGCTATTCACGCCATGGGCATGAAGGTGGGCATTTATTCCACGCCTTGGATGGGAACGTATGCCGGTTTTATCGGAGGGAGCGCGCCCAACGCTAAGTCGGACTACGGGGAAATGGCCATTCCGGAAAAGGAGCGCAAGCAGGAGGATCAAATTTTGGAAGTTACCCGGGCGTTCATCGCAGAAAGGCGGACCATGTGGGAGCCGTCTGGCTATTTGACCGTGATGCTAAACAATGGGCGGATTGGGGGTTCGATTATGTGAAAGTGGATTGGAACCCCAACGATGTGCCTACGACAAAGCGCATCCGCAAGGCGCTGGACGAGTCCGGAAAGGATATTGTGCTCAGCCTGTCCAATGCCGCTCCGTACGAACATGTGGAAGAGCTGGGCAAGCTGGCGAATTTATGGCGGACGACGGGGGATATTCAGGATCACTGGGGCAGCGTCAGCGGCATCGGTTTTTCCCAGGAACGCTGGCAGAAGCATATGCGCCCGGGACATTGGAATGACCCGGACATTCTCCAGATCGGGAAGCTGGGAAAGCCCAACCAGCCTAACACCACATTTGTCCAGACGCGATTGACTCCGGATGAACAGTACACCCATGTGACCCTGTGGTGCCTGCTGTCCGCTCCGCTCATTGTTTCCTGTGATTTGGAGCATATTGATTCGTTCACGATGGGGCTGCTTACCAATGACGAGGTGATAGCGGTGGATCAGGATCCGGCTGCCCGTCCCGCCCGCAAAGCGTGGCACCAGGGGAATTTCCAGGTGTGGATGAAGGAGTTGTCCGACGGTTCCGTGGCGGCTGGCTTTTTCAATACCGGGAAGGAGAAAGGAATTTTGAAGGTGAATCTGAAGGAGCTGGGGCTTTCCGGAGCGTATGAGGCAAGGGACCTCTGGAAACGCGCTGACCAGGGGACCGTACAGGGAGATATGGCGGTAGAATTGAACGGGCATGGAGCATCCATGTTCCGGTTCAGCAAAAAGAAGTAACGGGAGGGAGGCAGGCGGTTTTGTATTCGTTCAAGGGCGGCGGGAATAGGCCGCCCTTGAAACCTGGGCAGAGGGGTGAATCCGGCATCAGAGAAACGAGCCTTTTTTACAAAACCGCCTTTCTGCAATATCTGCCGGCAGGTCACCGGATTTCAACGGGGATGCGGAATGAAGTTGTGCATGACTCCCTGCACCAAATATTGCACGTCAATTCCGGCAAGTATTATTTGTAATAAAAAGAACCGCTCCGGGAATCTCCGGAGCGGTTCTTATAAAAGAGATTGATGTGACTTGCCTTAATCTCTCCCGACAGCTTTTCTATGCGGCAATGCCGCCGAAATGCTGTTGAATGGAGGCGAAAATCTTGTCGCGACGGGCGCGGGCTTTTTCAATATCACGGGTTTTCAGCGAGAATCTCAGGCGTTCCGCCGTGGAGTCCGGCTTGTGAACCGTAACGTGGCACCACCAAACCCCCCTGTTGTTCCACAGGTGATGGTTGGGGTTGTCATCATTAATTCTAAGAGCGATTTTGGTTTGGGCTTTCATCTGTGTGATCTTTTCCAGTAGAGGACGTATTGTTTACGTCCGTTGGCATATTAATGTTTCAATAAAACCTTCAACTTGGAGGTGCCTCACTTAAGCAGATGATCCCTTGTCTTTTTGGACATCTTTTTCTGCCAGTTGCTCACCTCGTTGAAGCCTTAGAGTTCAAGTGGTGAAACAACGTTCAAAAAAAGAATCTTTTTTACAGGAGACCTACCTTTTTAAGAGTGTTGTAAGCACCGTTCTTGTTGATCGTACGCAGGGCCTTGGCGGAAATCTTCATTTTCACGAATTGACCGAGTTCAGGAACCCAGATGCGCTTCTCCTGAAGGTTGGGGAAAACGGTACGATTGACAGTCTTAGTGACGTGACGACCAATACCGCCCTTTTTCTTGGCAAGACCGGAGCGATGGATACGACGACCTTTGTGAGGCATGGTACCTCTGATGATGCAAATTCGGGACATGGCAATCGAAGTTATTTGTTAATGCGAGAGAGATAATCTAGCGTATTTTTGCCTAAGGTCAAGAACAACCGGACGAAAGCCCTGGAATTTATCCTGGACTGTACGGAAGCATGCCTTTTCTTTTGCGCGAACTCCGGTTTTTTCTCCCATGATGAAGAGGGGCTGCAGAGACGGTGAGCTGAAAGCGGGAGGGGGCTGATCCGGGAAAATGAACGGTACCGCAGACAAAGAGGAGAATGAGGCGTTCTTCCTTATTTTTTTTCAGGACTTCCGCTGTGGGAGCAGGGGCTGGCCGAATAGCCGGGCCGGATGAAGGCCTTGAAAGGCTTTCACCGCAGGAAAAGTGCAGAACACGGGAAAGATTGCCCCCTTTGGTTTTTTCACGGCAGCGGCATATGGCTGCCTGCTTCCGGGTAAAACGTATCCGGCGCTTGCACGGAGGGGTGTTCCATGAGAAAGTGAAAGCATGAGTGAGAATCATTATGCAGAGTTTTCCGAATGCAGCATGAAGCCCCAGGAGGTGCTGGAATACGTTTCCGGCCCCATTCCCGTTCCGGAGGAGGGAGAAGTTCTGGTCCGGATGAAGGCGGCTCCGATCAACCCGGCGGACATCAATTTTGTACAGGGAGTTTATGGCCTGAAGCCCGTGCTGCCGCACTCCCGCGCCGGCCTGGAAGGCTGCGGCGTGGTACAGGAATCTCGCGCAGAGGGATTCCGAGAGGGAGATGAAGTGATTCTCCTGCGCGGCGTGGGTTCCTGGAGCGAGTATGTGGCGGTTCCCTCCGTGAATGTCATGAAGCTCCCGGTGAAGGTAGATCCCGTCCAGGGCGGCCATGCTGAAGGTGAATCCCCTGACCGCCCTGCGCATGCTGGAAGGGATCGTTTCCCTGGAGCCGGGGGGGATTGGCTGGTGCAGAATGCCGCCAATTCCGTAGTGGGAAGGTGCATTATTCAACTGGCCCGTGAAATGGGCGTGAAGACAGTGAATTTTGTGAGAAGGCCAGATGAATTGAGGGATGAATTGACTGCGCTGGGCGCCGATCTGGTGGTGGGAGAGGATGACGGGGATGTGGTGAAGAATACGCTGGCCCGCCTGGATGGAAAGAGGCCTGTGCTGGCTTCCAATGCCGTGGGCGGAGAAAAAGCGCCCTGCGCCTGATGGATATGCTGGCTCCCGGCGGAAAGCATGGTGACGTACGGAGCCATGAGCCGGAAGAGCATCAAGGTGCCGAACGGTTTTCTGATTTTCAAGGGTATTAAACTGGAGGGCCTGTGGGTGACGCAGTGGCTTAAGAATGCCCCTGTTTCAGAGATTGAGGCCGCCTATGACAAGCTGGCGAGCCTGATGGCGGCCGGCAGGTTGAAGCAGGCCGTGGACACTGTTTATCCGCTGAGCGATGTGCGGAAAGCTGTGGAGAAGGCCCAGGAGGAGTTCCGCAGCGGCAAGGTGGTGCTGAGCATGGATTGCGCCTGATGCGCGGAAAGGAAGTTTTTGCGCTTTCCGTACTGCGGAATGCTGGAAGGACGTTTTCAGCGTTCCGTGGTTAGGGGAGTTGGCTGGCGGCGTTTTTTTGCCGGGGGAACGGTTTTGCTCAGGAACAGGGATGTAAGGAGTTCCGCAGGAGCGTAGAGCCGGGAGGGACGGAGCGTGCGCGCCGTTTGGTTTCAGCCCAGCGTGGAATCAAGCCAGGTGTTGAGTATTTCCACAGCGGCTACCTGGTCGATGATGGGGCGGAAGTTTTTTGCCTTTTTGCCGGCGGCGTGCAGTTTTTCCTGGGCAATGACGGTGGTGAGGCATTCATCCATGAAACTCAGGGGAAGGCCTGGAAGGGGCTGCGGCCAGTTCCCCCCGAATGCACGCACCTTGGCTGCGGCGGTCCCTTCCGTGCCGTCCATGCGGACGGGAAGGCCCAGCACCAGGGTGCGGATTCCCCGTTTCTGGACGAGCTGGACAATGCGGGAAATTCCGTCCGTCTGATGCCTGTGGATAGTTTCTACGGGATGGGCCATGATGCCCACGGGGTCCGTGGCGGCAATGCCGATGCGGGCTTCTCCGTAGTCGATGCCCAGGGCGGGGTGCGGACTGGTCATCTGAGTTCGTCTGGCAGCTGGTTGACGATTTTCTTGATTTCGTCCGCCTTGTTTTTATCCGCAATGAGGATGGCGTCCGCCGTTTCCACCACAATCAGGTTTTCCACTCCCAGCAGGGCCACGTGCTTGTCTCCCTTCTGGGAGAAAACAATGTTGCCGGAGGCGTCCTGCACGGTGATGTCCGTGTTGGTGGTGTTTTTTATTGTGGGTTTCCAGATAGTTGGCTACGGAGATCCAGGAACCTACGTCGTCCCAGTCAAAGGTTGCTTCCATGTTCAGCACTCTGTCCGCATGCTCCATGAGCGCGAAGTCTATGGAGACGGGGGTGAGCGTCGGGAATTCTTCCCGGATGGTTTCCTGCGGGGCCGGAGATTCCGCAACGTGTTCCACGAAGGAGGCCAGTTCCGGGCAGTGCTTGTCCAGCTGTTCGCACACGGCGGAATGCTCCAGACGAACATGCCGGCGTTCCAGCAGAAATTGCCCCGGCTCAGGTAGGCAGCGGCCGTGGCCGTGTCCGGTTTTTCGCGGAATTGAATGACTTCACGGCAGGAACAGCCCGGAGCGGAGTGGATTTCCTCTCCACGTTCAATGTAGCCGTAGGAGGGGCAGGGCCAGGTAGGCTTGATACCTATAGTGACAAGCGCTTTTTCCCTGGCGGCCGTGTCCATGGCGGCTTTCATCAGGGTGCGGAAGGAGTCCTGGTCCTGAATGAGATGGTCGGAGGGGATAACGAGCATGACTCCATGCGGGTCCGCCGCCTTGATGAGGCCGATACCCAGGGCGATGGCGGGCGCCGTGTCCCGGCGCACGGGTTCGGAAATGATGTTGTCCACGGGAATATCGTGGGCCTGGCGGCGCACTTCCGCTTCCTGAAGATGGTTGGTCAGGATAAAGATGTTTTGCCGGGGCACCAGCCCGTCCAGCCTGTCGATGGCCTGGCGAAGGAGGGTTCCTTCCCCGAACATGTTCAGGAGCTGTTTGGGGCGGTGGTCACGGGAGAGTGGCCAGAAACGGGTTCCGCTGCCGCCGGCCAGAATAAGGGCGTATTGGTTCATGTCTGTTTCGCAGGAATGGGGGTTAAAGGAAGGTCAGAGAGCTCCGAAACGGCGTTTTCTGCGGGAGTAGTCCAGCAGAGCCGCTTCCATGTCCCGTTCGCAAAAGTCCGGCCACAACGTGTCCGTCACGTAAATTTCCGCGTAGCTGATTTGCCAGAGAAGAAAGTTGGAGATGCGCATTTCTCCGGAGGTGCGGATAAGCAGGTCCGGTTCCGGCATGCCGGCGGTGTCCAGGTACTCGCTGAACAGGTGTTCCGTTACGGCGTCCGGATGGAGTTCCCCTCGGGAGACTTTTTCCGCTATTTTCCTGGCGGCGGCGGCTATTTCCCCACGGCTGCCGTAGGAAATGGCCAGAACCAGATTGAGTCTGGTGTTTCCCGAAGTAGCTTCCAGACTGTCCTGAAGAAGTTTCCGGGTGCGGGATGGAAGACGGGAGAGATCTCCTATGGCGTGGAGGCGCACGCCTTTTTCCATCATTTGGTGGAGACGTTTTTTCAGGAATTCGTGCAGAAGGAGCATCAGCGCGCGCACTTCCGTTTTCGGGCGGTTCCAGTTTTCCGAGGAAAAGGCGTAAAGAGTGAGCCAGGGAATATTATGGGTCATGCAGAAGTCCGCACAGCGCTCCACCGTATCCGCTCCCGCCCGGTGGCCTGCCTGCCGCGGCAGATGACGGCTGTGCGCCCAGCGGCCGTTGCCGTCCATGATGCAGGCGATGTGAATCGGCAGTTTTTCCTTGGGAATGGTAAGCATAGACAGGCGTTGCTCCTTTACTCTAATCCATGACCGGATCCAGTTCAACACGCAAGTTTTTTCAGGATGTATTCCTGTCTTTCCCGCGTGTTTTTGCCCATGTAGAAAGACAGCAGGTCTTTCACCTTGTGGGAGTCTTCCAGCCGGACGCGGTCCAGGCGCATCCCTTCCCCGATGAAAGCCTTGAATTCCTGGGGGGAGATTTCTCCCAGGCCTTTGAACCGGGTAATTTCCGGGTTTTTCCCCAGCAGGCCGATGGCTTCCTCCCTTTCTGCGTCCGAGTAGCAGTAGATCGTTTGCTGTTTGTTGCGCACGCGGAAGAGGGGCGTCTGGAGGATGAAGAGGTGTCCCTCCCGGATCAATTCCGGAAAGAACTGGATGAAGAATGTCATCAGCAGGATACGGATGTGCATGCCGTCGTCATCGGCGTCCGTGGCGATGACTACCTTGTCATAGCGCAGTTCCTCCAGTCCGTTTTCAATATTCAGGGCATGCTGGAGGAAGTTGAATTCCTCATTTTCATAGACGACTTTACGGCTCATGCCGAAGGAGTTCAGCGGCTTGCCCCGCAGGGAGAAAACGGCCTGGGTTTCCGCGTCGCGCGCCGTAGTGATGGAGCCGGAGGCGGAGATGCCTTCCGTAATGAAGAGGGTTGTTTCCCCGGCGCGGGAGTGCTTGGAGTTGTAATGCACCCGGCAGTCCCGGAGGTTCTTGTTGTGAATTTTGGCCTTGCGGGCGTTTTCGCGTGCCAGCTTCTGGATGCCGGAGAGTTCCTTGCGGTCCCGTTCGGAATCCTTGATTTTTGCTTCCAGGGCTTTGGCCGTTTCCGGGTTTTTGTGCAGGTAGTTGTCCAGCTCCCTGGCAATGAAGTTGCCCACAAAGGTGCGGATGGTTTCCCCTTCCGGGCTGATGGTGTTGGACCCCAGCTTGGTTTTGGTCTGGGATTCGAAGACGGGTTCCTTTACCTTGATGGAGATGGCAGCTACGAGGGAGGAACGGATGTCCCCCGCCTCATAGTTTTTCTTGAAGAAGTCCCTCAGGGTTTTGACGATGGCTTCCCGGAAGGCCGCCTGGTGGGTGCCTCCCTGGGTGGTGTGCTGCCCGTTGACGAAGGAGTAGTGCTCTTCCCCGTATTGGCCGCCATGGGTGAAGGCCACTTCAATGTCATGCCCTTCCAGATGGATGATGGGGTACAGGGGTTCCTCGCTCATCGCTTCCGCAAGCAGGTCCAGCAACCCGTTTTTGGAGATGTAGCGGCGGCCGTTGAAATGCAAGGCCAGCCCTTTGTTGAGGTAGGAGTAGTATCTGCACATTTTTTCGATATACTCCGGCCGGAATTGCGTGGCCGCTGGAAAGATATCCGGGTCCGCGTGGAAAGCCGTGCGGGTGCCGTTGGATTCCTCCGTGGCGCCGTCCTTTCGTCCCTTGGGGATTTCCTTTCCCCGGCAGAACTGGTAGGAACGCGTTTCCCCGTCGCGGTAGGCCTGGATTTCAAAGAAGTCGGACAGGGCGTTGACCGCCTTGATGCCCACTCCATTGAGGCCTACGGATTTTTTGAAGGCGTCGCTGTCATATTTGGCCCCGGTGTTGATTTTTGCGGCGCAGTCCAGCAGTTTGCCCAGCGGGATGCCGCGGCCGAAGTCGCGCACTTCGCACAGGCCGTCCGGAGTCACGTCAATGGTGATTTTTTTGCCGAACCCCATCACGAATTCGTCGATTGAGTTGTCGATGACTTCTTTCAGAAGGACGTAAATGCCGTCGTCCGGGGAGGCTCCGTCACCCAGTTTGCCGATGTACATCCCCGGGCGCATGCGGATGTGTTCCCTCCAATCCAGGGTTTTGATGCTGTTTTCGTCGTAGGCCATGTGCAACGGGGTCGCGCTTATTATAGCGGCGCCCCCGGAATTTGCGAAGAAAAAATGAGGGGCCGTCCGTCTGCGTTCGATGGAGCTTGACCCGGAGGCCGTCCCTTGGTGGAATCCACGGCGTATGATCAGTTGCAAGGCTCCGTGCAAAGTGAACGTTTCCCTCCGCGTTCTGGGAAAGAGGCCGGACGGTTTCCATGAGGTGGATACCGTGATGGTTCCCCTGGATTTGTGTGATGTGCTGGAGTTTTCGCCGGCGGCCTGTCTGGAGATGAGCTGCGACGCCCCGGGCGTGCCTCTGGATGAGAGCAACCTGGTCATGAAAGCGGGCCGGCTGATGGAACGGGAGCTGGGAAGGCCCATGCCGTGGCATGTCCGCCTGGTGAAAAAGGTGCCCCATGGTGCGGGGCTGGGCGGCGGCAGCAGTGATGCCGCATGCGTGCTGCGCACCCTCAATGAGCTGGAACGCGGAGGTTTGTCCCGGGAGCGTCTGGCGGAGCTGGGCGGGGAAATCGGTTCCGACGTGGGGTTTTTCATTTATGCCGCGGCTAAAGCCGCTGCACCGGGCGCGGAGAGAAGGTGGAGCCCTTGCCGGACTGGAAGGGGTGGCGTCCCCGGGTTGTCTTGTTGAAGCCGTCGTTTGGTGTCTCCACGCCGGACGCTTACCGCCGCTGGTCCGGTTCCAGGGAATTGCCCGGCATTCCCTATGGGGAGCAGGATGTGGACGGCCATGTGCTGGTCAATGATCTGGAAAGGCCCGTGTTTGAAAAGCATTTATTCCTGGCGGAAGTGAAGCGCTGGCTGATGGGGCGGCCCGGGGTGCGCGGCGCCATGATGTCCGGTTCCGGTTCCACCATGTTCGCCGTGGTGGAGGATGAAGGAAACCGGACGCGCGCTGATGGAGGATGCCGCCCGGGAGCTGGACCCCACTTTATGGATGTGGTCCGGCCTGGTGATGCAGGATGACGCGCGGTAAAAACATGATTCCGCAGGAGGCCTTGCCTTGACGGAGGGGGATGCATGCCGTTACACTCCGTCCATGATTAAGAGTTTGTTGGCAGGCATGATGGTGGCGGCTGTATGCGCCGTCCAGGCCGGTGAATATGGGGACAGCGCCGTCCGGGCCGCCCGGGAGCTTTCCGGGGCGGTGAAGACGGGCGACATGATGTGGATGATTGAGAAGATGTACCCGCCCATGAAGAAGCAGCTTGTTGCTTCCTTTCCAGGCGGGGAGGCCTCCTTCATGGAGACCATGAGGGAAAAGATGCAGGCCGCCGCCGCCGTGATGAAGGAACGCGGCATGGTGGTGGAGACGTATGAAATAGGCCAGCCTGCGGCGGAACATCTGGTGAAGGGAGGCGGGGAGGTGCTGGTGGTGCTTCCCACGCGGATGGTCATTTCCATGAAGCGTCCGGACGGGGTGCCCGTGAAGGTGGAGAATACCGGTGTTCTGGTGCTGGTGAAGGATTTGAAGGATAAGGGGCCCTGGACGTTCATCGACGCTTCCAGAATGAATGCGAACGGCTTGCGCTCCATGTTCTATGACCTTGCCTGAAAAGGTGAATCTTCCGCCGGTTTCTTCCCCGCCAGCTTCCCGTGGGCCAGTAAGGGGGGCAAGTTCCCACATATGAAGGCCGCCGGGGAAGAGGGCATGGAAGGCGTCAGCGCTTTTGAGGCTTATGTCCACCGGGCATTTGCCCCGGACGGATTGTTTTCCCGCGCCAGGGATTTTGAGTACCGGGAGGAGCAGCAGAGCATGGCCCTGGCTGTGGCGAGGGCGCTCCAGGTGGATGCGCCGCTGCTGGTGGAGGCCGGCACAGGCGTGGGCAAATCCCTGGGGTATTTGCTGCCGGCGGTGAAGTTTGCTTTGGATTTTGACCGGAAGGCGGTGATTTCCACGCATACCATCAATTTGCAGGAGCAGTTGTTCAACAAGGATATTCCGCTGCTGCGCACCGCCCTGGGGATCGATTTTTCCGCCGCCCTGCTGAAGGGCAGGCAGAATTACCTGTGCCATACCCGCCTGCGGCGTGCGCTGGCGCAGATGGATTCCCTCTTTACGCAGGGTGAGGCCGCGGAGTTGAAGAGGATCCAGGACTGGGCCCTGAGAACGCAGGACGGCACCCCTGAGCGATATGGCATTTCGGCCGTCTTCCAAGGTATGGGCCATGGTCTGCAGCGAACCGCATGCGTGCAGCATGCGCCATTGCGGCCCTTCCTGTCCGTACCAGGCAGCCCGCAAGCGGGTTCTGGAGGCCAAAGTAGTGGTGCTTAACCATACCCTGTTTTTTCGGGCTGATGGCCCAGGCGGAGGATTCCGAGGAGGCGGGGTTCGTGTTTCCCGGGGATTTTGTGATTCTGGACGAGGCTCACATGATTGAGAACATCGCCGCCCGCCAGCTAGGCGTCCAGCTCTCGGAACCGCATTTGAGTTATGAATTGCTGCGGATGTACAATCCGCGCACGCACAAAGGGGGTTGTTGAAACCGCTGAACAATCCGTCCCTGTTTCAGCGGGTTCAGGACGTGATGGACGCCTCCGGCCTGTTTTTCCCAGAATGCGCGGGATGACCTGGGGTTTGCGGGTTCCGGAAAGATTGTCCGCATTCTTCAGCCGGAGTGGTCGCAGGATATTCTTTCTCAGCCTTTGATGGAACTGATCGGGGAATTGAAAACGGAGAGGGAGAAGCAGGAGGAAAATGCAGCCGTGAAGGATGAACTGGCGGATATGGCCGCCCGGATGGAGGAGGCGCAGGCTTCCCTGAAGGTGCTGATGGACATGACGGAGGAAGGTCACGTATATTGGGCGGAGCGTTCCGGTCCGGATGGAAGGAACATGAGCGTTTGCTCCGCTCCCGTGGAGGTGGGAGATATTTTGAGGGAACGCCTGTTTTCCGCCGGACGTTCCGCCATTCTGACTTCCGCCACGCTGGGGACCGGAGATGCGGACATGAGTTATTTTGCGGGGCGCGTAGGGGCGGAAAGCGTTCGGAAGCTTCAGATTGGAAGCCCGTTCAATTACCGGGAGCAGATGCGGCTGATTGTAGCCCGCTCCATGCCGGAGCCGGACCAGCCGGAGTATGCGAAAGTTTTGCCGGAATGGATTAAAAGGTATCTGGCGGAGTCCCGCGGCAGGGCTTTCGTGCTGTTTACCAGCTATCGTCTGATGGTTCAGGCGGCGGAGAAAGTGCGTCCTTTTTGCGAGGAACAGGGATGGACGCTGTATGTGCAGGGGCAGGATATGCAGCGGCATGCCATGCTGGAGGCGTTCCGGAAGGATGTGGACAGCGTGCTTTTCGGAACGGACAGTTTCTGGACCGGGGTGGATGTGCCGGGAGAATCTCTTTCCAACGTTATTGTCACGCGCTTGCCGTTTGAAGTGCCGGATCATCCGCTTGTGGAGTCCCGTTTTGAGAGTATCAGGGAACGCGGGGGGAATCCGTTTTACGAATATTCCGTACCTGTAGCCATTCTGAAGCTGCGGCAGGGGGTAGGGCGGCTGATCCGCACCAGGAGCGATTCCGGCATGGTGGTGATTCTTGATCCGCGCGTAGCTACCAAGAGGTATGGAATGCGTTTTCTCAAGTCCCTGCCGGAGGCCCGGCTGGAGTTTGTATGAGGTTTTTTCAGGATGCCCCGGAATTGTTCCGTTGCCTCTCCTGCCGCATCAGGAGGTAGCTGAGGGGTTGTTCCAGGCGCGCTTCTTCCAGAAGGGAGCGGTCTGCAAAGATGTCGGGAACGGGAGCGTCTGCCAGGATGGAACCGTCTTTCATTACGATGCAGCGCGTGCACAGATCCATGACCATGTCCAGATCATGGGTAGCAATGATTTTGGTATGGGTGAATTGGCGCAACAGGCTGATGAGGGTACGGCGGGAGGCAGGGTCCAGGTTAGCGCTCGGTTCGTCCAGCACCAGGATGTCCGGACTCATGGAGAGGACCGTGGCGATGGAGACGGCCCGTTTTTCCCCTCCGGAAAGATGGTGGGTCATTTTGTCTGCCAGGGCTTCCGCATGGACATTCCGCAGGGCCTGTTCCACGCGGCGGCGGATTTCCTCCGGGGGGAGCCCCATGTTGAGCGGCCCGAAGGCCACGTCTTCCCGGACAGTAGGCATGAATAGCTGGTCTTCCGCCTGCTGGAAGACCATTCCCACGCTTTCCCGGACGCGGGCGACGGTTTTGGGGGTCACGGGAATGTCCCCTACCCGTACCTGGCCGGAAGAGGGGGTCAGCAGGCCGTTGAGGTGGAGCAGCAGCGTGGATTTCCCTGCGCCGTTCCCGCCTACGACGGCGACGGATTCCCCGTGGGTGATGCGCAGGGAAACGCCGTTCAGCGCCGGAGGGGAATCCGGGTAACTGAAACACAAGTCAATAGTTTCTACAAGGTGGTGGCTCATGGGATGAGGCTGCGGGCGTACTGGCCCGCGAGCATGGTGATGTTGAAACAGCGGAACAGAATGACGAGAATACAGAAAAGAAGGCCTCCCGCTGCGCCACGGCCAGTGATGACGCTGCGGGAATTGACGAATTCAGGATCTTCTTCCCCGCCTCTGCACAGGACGGCCTGGTAAATGCGTTCCGCCCGCCCGAATGTCCGCAGCAGAAGTTGTCCGGCCATAGCCCCCCCACGTGGAAAGAGGGATGGGCCCGGAGCCTCCCCGCCGGGAGCGGAATGCCATCAGCATATGTTGGCATTCATCCACCAGGATAAAGGCGTACCGGTACAGGAAGGTCATCAGCGTGATTAGAATGCGCGGAGCGCCGAGCTGCCTCAGGCCGCGGCAGAGAGGCGCAAAGCCTGTGGAGGCCAACAGCGTGAAGGCACCCAGGATGGTGAGCATGCACCTCAGGATGATGGAGATGAAGGAGATCATGCCCTGCGTGACGGGAATGCCGAACCATTCTCCCATGGGAGTTCTGTCCACCAGAGGGTTGAAGAGGCCTATCATGACGGCGACGGGCAGCAGCCACAGGGTACGTTTCAGAAGGTAGCCCAGGGGAAGGTCCGCCAGGCGGATGACACAGACCGGGAACAGGAAGAAAAAGGCAGGAGCCCCGTAATTTCCTGCGGAGGCCAGGAAAGAACGCAGATTTGATAGACGAGGAAAGCTCCGATTTTAATGCGGGCGTCCAGACGGTGGATGCCGGTATTTCCGCAGGAAAACCGATCCATCTGGCGGAATTGCTGCGAGGCGTCCGTAAACAGTGGCATGGGGAGGGTCAGCGGGGGCAGTGGCTGTGCGGTTTTCTGCCGAACAGGAAACCGGCCGCAAAAATAAGGGCTGCGATAATGGCGCTTCCCAGCACGCCGGCCATGCTCGTTTCAGGGTTGACAATGGAGGAGGAAGCTTCCGTTTCTGCGGTGTTTGCCCCGTCATCAGCGGGAAAGGCGTAGTCCGGCATAATGGCGGTGGCCTCCTGTACGGTTTCCAGGTTCCGGTGGAGGGGGACGGTTCCGCCAGCCTGGTTTCTTCCGACCCGGTGACTCCGGCTACAGACCATTCCAGCCCGTCAGGATAGGCGGAGGCGAACCAGGAGAGGGCGAAGCTCCGCAGAGCAGGGCCGCTACCGCAAAGATGCCCAAAACGGTCCAGGATGCTTTTTTGACGGTTCCGGTTTCCAAGTCGGCCGGGCGCAGGAGGGACGGCTGTGCCTTGCTGATGAAGATGACGACGGCTGCCGTAGCAAGGCCTTCTACAGCGCCGATGGCCAGATGAATGGGCAGCATCAATTCAACAAATTGGGCGAAGGGCAGGGCTGAGATGCCGGAGGCCGTTGTTTCCAGAACGACGGAGAAAGCCCCCATCTGGAGCCCGATGACGGCGGCGATGACGCTGGCCAGCGTGATACGGCCCGTGCCGGTTTTTGTTCCGGCCAGGGGCCTGTAAATGAAAGGGTAAGCTACCAGGCAGGAGAAAAACCCCATATTGAAAATATTGCAGCCCAGGGCCAGCAGTCCCCCATCCGCAAAGAAAAGGGCCTGCACCGTCAGGATGGCCGCCATGACCAGGAACCCCGCATACGGTCCCAGAAGGACCGCCAGGATGAGGCCGCCGCCCAGATGGCCGCTGGAGCCGGTGCCCGGAATGGTGAAATTCAGCATCTGGCAGGCAAAGATGAAGGCTCCCAGCACGCCCATGAGCGGGACGAGCCGCATTTCTTTTTCCTGCCTGACCTTACGTGCGCAGAGCGTTGTAATTGCAGCGGAAGCCGCCCACATGGTGCAGCCTACCGCCGGTGAGATGAAGCCGTCCGCCATATGCATGATGTTGATGCCTTTCTATTGAATAGTGTGAAGTATTGCTGAAAGCCCCGTACCGGGCAGATTGGCGCCACTTTAGCATAAACGCCGCAAAGCCGAAGAAGGAAATGCGGCAACGGAGGAAAGTATGTTCCTTCCGCTTCTCGGTTTTGGTTCCCGTGCGGAGCCGGTAAGGCCTGTTTCCGGCAAAAGAGCCTTTCCGGAGGGGGAACGGAAGGGAGGGCGCGTTTCTTCGGGTGCATCCGGCGGCAATTCATCTGCCGTCCCGTGCCGACAAAGGGTGTGGACGGGTTGGGCGTGATGCAGGCGGGAAAACTGTCTGCTAGACGGGACCCATGATGAATTTTTCCATAGCCAGGTGTTTGTTTTCCATAGGAGGATGCACGACAATCCTGGGCAATATTTCCGCAGACACGGCCGTGTCTTCCGCCGGAGCCATCGGAGGCCTGGGCGTTCTGACGATTGCCGTGAATTACACGCTGAATCTGCTCAAAAAGAAGGATGAGCAGTTGATGGCGAAGGATGCCCGCATTGAAGCCCTGATGGACCGCCTGATTGACAAATGCCCGAATTGCGAGCTGGCGAAAGCAGCCAACAAGTCCCTGCTGGATGATGAATGACGGCAGGCGCGGGGGACTATCTCCCGTCAGCGTTCGCCATGCGGGTGTAAACCTCCCGGGTTCCTTCCGTGTTCAGAATCAGCGTGTTTCTGCTGAGACTGTCAATGGTTGAGGTAGCGGTGAAGAGGGAGGAATTGCCATTTCCCATGCTTTTCCCCGTCAGGATCAGGCGGCTGCCGTCCAGCTGCCAGCCTTGGTAGAGAAGCGTGTGCATGTTGATGGAAACGGCCCCTGCCGTCCGGCAGGAGCTGCATTCCCCTGGACATGCCCAGGCTGCCCGGGGACGGGCTGGATCCAGGAGCCGGAGAGGCTGGCGGGAGTGGGCTGCATGGAGCAGGATGCCGCCAGCAGGAACAGGGCCGGGAGAAAGAGGGAAAATTTCACGGCGAGGGAGTTCAGCGTTGTTCCCGGATGATTTCCGTGCCGATGCCGTCCGGAGTGAAAATTTCCAGCAGCAGGGTGTGGGGAAGGCGTCCGTCAATGAAGTGCACTTTGCGCACACCCGCGTTCAGGGCGTCAATGGCGGAGTGGATTTTTAGGTATCATGCCGCCGGATACGGTGCCGTCCTTGATAAGGTCGAGGGCTTCCGTACGCGTGACGGATTTGATGAGGGTGGAGGGATCCGAAGGGTCTTTCATGATTCCGGGGACATCGGAAATATAGAATGAGTTTCACCGGCTTGAGTTCCTTGGCAAGGGCGGCGGCTGCCAAGTCTGCGTTCACATTGAGCGGTTTATGGGTGCCCAGTTCTTTTGCCAGCGGAGAGACGATGGGGGTGATCTGGAGTTCCAGCGCTTCCGTGATGCGCTCCGTCAGGCAACCGATGACGTTGCCCACTTCACCGATATCTATGGGGTTGCCCTGTTCATCTTTTTCATGGATGCGTTCCCCAACGAAGATTTCCGTGCCGGGAATGCCTACGCCCTTGCCGCCGTAGTCGCGGAACATTTGAACCAGACCGGGATTGATGGTTCCGGAAAGGGTGCGTTCCACAATGGAAATGGCTTCCGGAGTCGTGACGCGAAGCCCGTTGACGAAACGGGCTTCCAGCCCTGCCTCCGCCATCGCCTTGGAAATGGCTTTGCCCCCGCCGTGGACAATCACGGGGTTGAAGCCCAGGACTTCCAGCAGAACGATGTCCCGCATGAGCTTTTTGACCAGGCGGGCGTCATCCATGGCGCTGCCGCCGAATTTGATGAGGAATGTTTTGTCCCGGTAGGCCTGGAGGTAGGGGAGGGCGCCGACAATGACGGAGGCCTGTTCAATCAGGCGGGTGATTTTGGAGTCCATGTCAGTAATGAAACGGTAGGAGTTTTAACGGAAGGAGAGGGAGATTTTGAGGCAGGACCCGTTCAAAGCAGGCGCCTGCTTCTGAAGTAAACCAGGGGCAGGATGATGGAAACGAGCATGACCACCAGGGAGATGTAGTAGCCGTATTCGTTTTCCAGGCCGGGCATGTGGGCGAAGTTCATCCCGTAAATGCTGGCAATCAATGTGGGGGGCATGAAGACCACGGCCGCCACGGTGAAGATTTTAACGATTTCGTTCTGTTCGATGTTGATGAGGCCCAGAACGGCGTCCAGCATGAAGTTGACGTTGCTGGAAAGAAAGTTGGCGTATTCGGAAAGGGAAGTGACGTCCCGGCTGAGAGGACGCAGCTTGATGTGTACAGCGTGGAGTTGGTGTCGTCCAGGGCCTCTTCGTTGCTGGCGTACGTGAGCAGGCGCAGAAGGTTGACCAGGCAGTCCCGCTGGCGGGTGAGCAGGTCGCCCACGCGGCCCAGGTCCTGGAGCGTCAGGCGCAGGGCGCTGGAGACGGGCACCCGCTTGCTGGTCTTGCCTTCAGGTTCGTCCCTGCGGAAGATGTTTTTGGAAAGGCGGTCCAGTTCCGCGCCGAAACGTTCCAGCACGTCCGCCTGGCGGTCCACGATGGTTTCCAGCAGGCCGGTGAAAACCTGGTCCCGGCTGATTTGCTTCTGGCGCAGGAGCTGGTGGGAAAAAACGCGGAAGGAATAGGAGTCCGAATGGCGGATGGTGATGATTTTCGCCCCCATGAGGACGAAGGTGATTTCCGACAGGGAGGGGGATTCCGTATCCACGCGGCTGGGAACCGTGGTGGTCATGAAGCGCGCTCCGTCCTCCGTGTACAGACGGCTGGTGGCCTCAATCTCCCGCATTTCGTCATAGGTCGGCATTTCCAGCCCGCAGAGGCGTTCCACAAACTTGATTTCCGCCGGTTCCGGGGTAAGGAGGTCAATCCAGAAGACGGAATCCAAGTGTTGTTCCGCCGCATCCACCTGGGTGGTGCGCTCAATGCCTTCCGGGGTTTGACGATAGAGCCGGATCATGCCGTTGATTTCGGTGGGGGGATGGAACGATGCCGTGCATGAGGTTGAGTGACACCCAACGCAGGCATGATGCCTTGTTTGTTCAGGGAAGGGAAGTAAAAAGGGTGACAAAAAGAGGCCCGGTTCCCAAGGTGGGAACCGGGCCTGCCGGAAAAAAGGGATGCGCGCCTCTTAGGCGTTTTCCTTGACGACCACCTTGAGCGTGGCTTCCACCTGGGGATGCACCTTGATGACGACTTCGTGTTCGCCTTCGCTCTTGATCGGCTTTTCGAGTTCAATCGCCCGGCGGTCCACTTCCACGCCCTGAGCGGTCAGGGCATCGTGAATGTTCTGGTTGGTGATGGCGCCGAACGCCTTGCCGCCCTGGCCCACTTCAAGGGGTGAGGTCTACGGTCAGTCCGCTGATCTTGGCGGCCACTTCCTGAGCGGCGCTGAGTTCTTCCGCTTCGCGCTTGGCGCGGGCGGCCTGAAGATTGGCGATGAAACGGCGGTTGGAGGCTGTTGCTTCGTGGGCCAGACCCCTTGGGGATGAGGTAGTTGCGGCCATAGCCAGCCTTAACGGTCACCAGGTCGGCTTCTGCGCCGAGCCCTTCAATTTTTGTTGCGAGAATTACTTCCATCGTTGCCATGGCTAAAAAGAAATGGTTATTTGTGAGCGGTTGAAGTAGTAAGTATTCGCCCGAATGTCAAGACAAGAGCGATAAAAGGGCGTTTTTTATGTTTTGGGAGGAAAAAATCCTCCCGGTTGTCATGATTGGTGACATTGCGCTTGCTTCACGCGGCAGTAGTATGTAGGAAAGGAACCGCATTTATCGCGTTCTCTCCCGGAGGGGTGGGGTTCGCCCGCGGGTACATTACAGATATTTGATCTTATGGCTATTCAGCGCGCATTGATATCCGTTTCCGACAAGACCGGCCTGGAGGAGTTTGCCAAGGGCCTGCACGAGTTTGGAGTAGAGCTTATTTCCACTGGCGGGACCGCCGCTTTCCTGAAAGGCCTGGGCCTTCCGGTGATTGAGATTTCCGACTATACCGGAGAACCGGAGTTGTTTGAAGGGCGCCTGAAGACGCTTCATCCCATGGTGCACGGGGGCCTGCTGCACCGCCGCGACAATGAGGAGCATGTGCCCAGGCCTAAGGAAAAATGGCATCAAGCCCATCGACCTGGTCTGCGTGAATCTGTATCCTTTTTGAAGAAACCGTCGCCAGGCCCGATCACGCTGGAGGAAGCCGTGAAAAAAATAGATATCGGCGACCGTCAGCCGTTCCGCCGCCAAATTGCGCTTCCGTCACGGTGGTTTCGGATCCCGCG